>Ga0209343_10000709_pt1 | contig 46160 bp, 53 predicted proteins | sample RifCSPlowO2_02_FD_184026 | JGI IMG/M metagenome (GOLD analysis project Ga0209343, IMG submission 184026) | Groundwater microbial communities from Rifle, Colorado - Rifle CSP2_plank lowO2_0.2 (SPAdes) (version 2) | ecosystem: Environmental > Aquatic > Deep subsurface > Groundwater | place...
ATTCCATAAAACAAATTATAGACACAATACTTCGTTTTGACGCGGTTATAGTCGGACCAATACCGCTTCCGACTGAGATTAAAAAATACACGGTAAATCGCGCGCCGTTTATTTACAAAGATGCGCGCGAGCAGTTTGAAATGAGAGTTCACAAGAGAGTTATAGATATAATAAATCCATCGCCAAAAGTTATTGAGGCGCTTACAAATATGAATTTGCCATCAGGCGTCAATATTGATGTAAAAATGGTTTAATCAATAAAAATAAAAAGCCCCGCTCGAAAGAGAAGTGGGGCTTTTTTGTATTGTTTATGCGCGTCCCACTTGTCAAAGGTCTCGCTTTGACAGAGGACGATGCTCAATATATGTACAGGTCTGATCTGTGCATACGATTACATACGATATAGTATGATTTTATCTTGTATGCATATTTATATTTTACGCAAAATTGCCGTATTTGCATTTTAGCGGGTATTATAGTATGGTATAAATATTATCTGAAGGCGTTTGCCTTCTATTTTATTGAAAATAGTATTTACGCAAATTATTTAATATGCAAATTATGAAATTTATTATCGGAAAAAAACAAAATATGACTCAAATTTTTGATAATAAGGGCAAAGTTCATCCGGCAACTATACTTAATATATTACCCGCTGTTGTTACGCAGGTAAAGAATAAAGAAAAAGACGGATATGAAGCAACGCAAGTCGGCTATGGAAAGAAGAGAGAGAAAAACATAAACAAAGCCCAAAAAGGACATTCTAAAAAACTCGGCAATTTTGAAGGATTTAAAGAATTTAAGAATGGTAAAGACGAGTATAAAACAGGAGATAAGATTGATGTCTCGGTATTCGCGGAAGGAGACAAAATTAAAATCACGGCTATTTCAAAAGGAAAAGGGTTTCAGGGTGTTGTTAAACGACACGGCTTTCATGGCGGGAGGAGAACTCATGGACAAAAACATTCGGAAAGAGAGCCCGGTTCAATCGGCGCGACAGGCCCGCAAAGAGTTTTTAAGGGCACGAGGATGGGCGGCAGAATGGGGAGCGACAGAATAACCGTAAAAGGACTTAAAATTATACAAATAGATAAAGAAAACAATCAAATAGCTGTAAACGGTCCTGTGCCGGGGAGAAGAGGGACAATCGTTGAAATTCAAAATGCAAATTAAGAATTAAAATAATAAAAAGAGAATCAATGCGATAAATTTTCTCATAATTCAAAATTTATATTTTATTATTTAAAAAAATTATGGAATCAAAAATCTACAATCAAGAAGGAAAAGAAACAGGGAAAATAATCTTACCCGAAAGTATTTTTGATTTGCCTTGGAATAATAATCTTGTCCATCAGGTTGTAGTGTCTATGCAGGCAAACGCAAGAAAACCAATCGCTCACAGCAAAGACAGAAGCGATGTTCGTGGCGGAGGCAGAAAACCATGGAAACAAAAAGGAACCGGACAAGCCCGCCATGGCTCAATTCGTTCTCCCCTTTGGCGCGGAGGAGGTATTACTTTTGGTCCAAGAAACGATAAAGATTACGGCAAAAAGATTAATAAAAAGATGAAAACAAAAACACTTTTTACGGTATTGTCGCGAAAACTTAAAGACAATGAAATAATTTTTATAGACCGCTTTATTTTTACAGAACCAAAAACTTCGGAAGCAAAAAAGACGATATCGTCTCTTTCCAATATCGCGGGATTTGAAAAATTAGCGACAAAAAGAAAAAACACAGCGCTCTTTTTGTTGGGAGAAAAAGACAGAAATACTGAAAAAAGTTTTAGAAATTTTAGTAATATGTCTGTAGGCGAGGCGCGCAATATGGACCCGTTGAAAATTTTAACATATAAATATTTAATAATTTCTGACCCCGATAACACAATTAAGTTTTTGAAAAATAAATCAGACAAATTAAATAAAATTAATAAATTAAATACGGCTGATAAATCAGATAAACAAAAGAAAAAGAAAATCGGCAAAATTAAAAAAGATAAATAGATTTTATTAAATTTTTATATATTAGATAAATCAAAATGGCATTATTTAGTTTAAAAAAGAAAAAAATTGTTTCTAAAAAATCTGAAAAAACTACTGAAGAAACAAAAAAGACGGAATTACCCGTAAAAAAAATTACCGTTAAAACTCCGGAGCTCTCTGTAAAGTCGCAAAACAAAGAAAACGATATGTTTTTTTCTGTTTTAATACAGTCAAGAATTACCGAGAAAGCGACAAATGAAAAAGAAAAAGGAGTTTATGTGTTTGAAGTAAAACAAAACGCCACAAAGAAAGAAATAAGAAATTCCATAAAACATTTTTATAGCGTAGAACCAATTAAGATAAATATTGTAAAAATTCCGCGAAAAAAAATTTTCTCGCGAACGAGAGGTCATAAAGGCATCCGACCAGGAGGGAAAAAAGCGTATGTTTATTTAAAAAAAGGAGATAAAATTGAAATAATATAATTTTGGAAGGATAAGTTAACAGTATAAAGAAAATAATCAAATTACTATGAATTACAAGATGCAAAAATTTAGGTCCTCGGGTCGCAAAACCCCTTTATCTTCTAAATGTTTTTGCTCAAATAGACCGTAAATTTTTGCATTTCGTAATTCAAGAAAATTAAATAAATTAAATTATGAAAAAATATAAACCAACAACACCTGGCAGACGCGGAATGACAGGAATCTCATATAGAAATATTCTTACGGCGTCAAAACCGCATAAAGCTCTAACTCGCGGCGTCAATAGGTCTGTCGGAAGAAATAATGCAGGAAGAATCACCGTCCGCCATAAAGGAGGCGGCCACAAAAGAGTGTGGCGCGAGATAAGTTTTAGATATGATAAATTAGACATTGAAGCGACCGTAAAAACTATTGAATATGACCCAAACAGAACAGGGTTTATAGCCCTTGTTTCTTATAAAGATGGAGAAAAGAGATATTTATTATTGCCAAAATCCGTAAAAGTCGGAGATAAGATAATAGCATCAGAGGATGCTGTGATTAAGGTTGGCAATAGTTTGCCCCTTAAGAAAATACCTGTCGGCGCATTTGTGTATAATGTAGAACTAAAACCAGAAAGCGGGGCAAAACTTGCTCGTTCAGCCGGAAATTACGCGGAAGTCATCGCAAATGATGACGGTTTTGTTCATCTTAAAATGCCGTCATCGGAAATAAGAAAAGTCAGTGAAAAAGCATGGGCGTCCATAGGAGAGGTGAGTAATGACGAACACCGTTTGGTAAATATCGGAAAAGCCGGCCGCGCGCGTTGGATGGGAAGACGGCCTACGGTGCGCGGCTCCGCTATGAATCCTGTTGACCATCCGCATGGCGGCGGAGAGGGTCGAGCAGGACGCGGACGCAGACGCGCCGTTTCTATGTGGGGCAAGCCGACCGGGAAAGGTCAAAAGACGCGAACGCCTAAAAAATACTCAAATAGATTTATTATTAAAAGAAGAAAAGTCGGGAAGAAGAGATAGAATTATATAAACCTTAAATTACTTAGATTTATAATAATATTTCAAATTATGTCAAAATTGTATTTATAATTTGCAAAATATCATGTTTATGACTATTAGACAGAACGCCAAACATTTTTAGCATTTCTAAAAATACTTTAATATTATTTTCTGTTATTTCAAAATAAGCAATTTCTTTTGTTTTGGCAGTTCGTCCAATTAAATTAGTTTTCGCTTTCAGTTTTGTAACTGGAAAACATAAATATAACATCGGTTGTGTGCCGACTGCATATTGTTTTTCGGTAATTTTTATTTCAGTAACTATTTCGTATCCATTAAACTTGTGAATCAAAAGCGGATATTTAACCTGAGTATATTCAAACTCAAATCCATTTATATTTTTTGCTATTGGGTGGCTACGATCAATTTGTAACTCAGGATTATTGTTAATTACCTATCAATCTGTCCACCTCCCAAGTCGGGAGGTTATCTTGCGATTCTTCAAGATGTTTATCTGTTAACAATAACAGTTCGGCTTTTTCTAAAGCCTCTTTTTTATTTCCTGCTTCAATTACTGGAAATGCAACAGTTGTGATAAATTTAGCTCTTATGTCGTATTTTTTCATTTTATTCTTTTTATTTTTACTAAACTTTCATCAAACAAATTTTTAAATTCATCTACTGAAGAAAGATATTTTTTATGTCTTTTAACAAATAACTGATTGCATGACCATATTTCGTTAATATTCCCATCATTATAAATTGAATAAAGATGATATATATCAACAATATCATTAATTTTTGTATTTCCTAAAAATGATGATTTAATATCAGATTGTATTTTCAAAAAAAATTCTTCCAGAGGAGTATTATTATCAATCACTTTAATATCAAATTTCAGTTCTTTAATAAATGGTGGATTTACCCAATATGACTGTATTTCTTTGCAATTTATGGAGACAACCCCATTATTTATTTGTAAAGAAGACATATATTTGTCTTTTTTTCTTAATAAATTTTCTTTTATTATGATAAAAAAATCACTACAATTTTTAATATCATAAAGTCTCTTGTCAATTATAACATCAGACCATCTCAATGTTTCCTCTCTCCCATACCAATTCTCACATAAAGATTTAATGAAAATGACTGATAAAATTTTTGTATCCCGAGTGTTGATAATACTGGCAGTTTTTATAGCCTTTTCCAAGCTCTTAATAGCGTTCTCAAAACTTGTTGTTATTTGTTGACTTGCTTCTTTAATAGAATAGAGATCAGTAAAAAATTGAATGTCGTTTTTTTGAATAACGATTTTTAAATTCTGCTGAAGAGGAGAAGTTCTAGGAGTGACTTCTAACAGCGGCATTATGCTAGATGTTTCTAACGCAATTTTCATAATTTTGTAAAATTACCTAATTTTTTTATATTAAAATCGATTTTATCTTGAACAGAAACATCTTTTATGGAATTACGGATTATTGAAGTTGTGTCGTTGTAAGAAGGGTTACCCATAGCGATAAGTTTTTCATCATTATTAATCGCTAAATTTTTTCTGCAAACATCCATAAGTGAATTTTGACAGGTAAAATATACATCATTGATTCTTTTTTTTGCTTCGGAAACAGCTTTTTCGTCAATATCGGCGCCGACTAATCTTTTTACAATATTTTTTTTTGTTAAAAATGAACCGTAGCCACAAGACGAATCTAAAATTGCAAAGTCTTTAATGTTTACAATATTTTTTTTCAAAATAGAATAGGCCAAATCAACAATGGTCTCCGGCGTATAATAAGAGCCTAGATTGACAGTGTTTATGTAATTTAGGTGTTTTTGGTCTTTGCTCATAATTTTATTTTATTATATCAGTTTTTTCTGATACTGATGAGTTTACAAAATTTGACAATATGCTTATATTTGATAGTATTTTATAAAGCCCTGAGGGAGGGCTTATTAATTTGAAAAAACAATGAGCAGGTCGCTAAAAAAAGGACCATATATTGATGAAAAACTCCTCAAAAAAATAGAGGGAAAAAAGCCCGAAGATATTAAGGGTTCTATTAAAATGTGGGCGCGCAGAAGCCAGATTTCGCCGGAGATGGTTGGTTTTACATTCGGTGTTCATAATGGCAAAGAGCATCTAAACGTGCTTGTCTCTGAAGAAATGGTAGGACATCGTTTCGGAGAATTTTCTCATACGAAAAAATTTTTGCGGCATGGAGGTAAGATGCAGAAAGAATTAGAACAGAAAAAGAAAGAAGCTGAAATTACCGCCGCAAAATCAGCCAAAGAAACCGCAGATGATAAGAAATAAATAAGAAATACATCCAATAACATCTCATTTTTTTGTTTTTACTCCGCAAAATAATCTTTTCCAAAGTTAATATATACATAAATTATGAAAGCATATCTCAAAAATTACAGACAGTCGCCGCGTAAAGTTCGCCTTGCGGCCGATCTTATTAGAGGCAAAAAAGTGGACAAAGCTCTCGCGCTTCTTTCTTTTACGCAAAAACGAGCGGCAAATCCTGTTAAAAAACTTCTTGAATCCGCGCTTGCAAACGCTAAGAAAAATTCGGGGATAGAAAAAGAAAATTTAACCGTAAAAGACATACAAATCAACAAAGGAATTGTATTTAAAAGATCTCAGCCAAGAGCTCGCGGAAGAGCGTTTCCAATAAGAAAAAGAACAAGTAATATTTTAATTGTTCTTTCGGAACAGGTGAAGACGCAAAACGACGGCAAAAAACTAAAAGCATAATTTTATTTTATTATTATTTATCGTTTAACTTTCAACTTTTAACTCTCAATACAATGACACATACAGTACATCCATACGCGCATAGATTAGGAATTTTAAGAGACTGGAAGTCTCGGTGGTTTTCCGCAGACCCGAAAAAATATCGCGAATTTATAAAATGTGATACATTTATTCGCGAATATCTTCAAAAAAGATTAAGAGGGTTTTATGTAAGCGATGTTGAAATAGAAAGAGGAGAAAAAAGATTAAAAATAATCGTAAAAACATCGCGTCCAGGTCTTATAATAGGAAGAAGCGGAGAGGGCGCTGTAAAGTTAAAAAACGATATAGTAAAAATTATTTCAAAACATCTTCCGCAAGACAATTCGGAGATAAAACTTGACATTGAAGAAATAAAGTCTCCCGAATCAAACGCCGCTGTTGTAAGCCAAATGGTGGCGGAAGCGCTTGAAAAAAGGATGACATTTAGGCGGGTTTTAAAACAAACACTTGAAAAAGTAATGGCAAATCGCGATGTGCTTGGCGCGCGCATAGCGATATCAGGACGGCTCGGAGGCGCCGAAATGTCAAGAAAAGAACAAATTAAAAAGGGTCGTATTCCTCTGCAGACATTTCGCGCAGATATTGATTTTGCCCGTGAAAAAGCGTATCTTCCGTATGGCGTAATCGGTATTAAAGTGTGGATATATAAAGGAGACATTTTTTCTAATTCTCAGAAAAAATAATATTTAAATATTTAAAAATTTAATAAAATCAATATGTTATTTCCTAAAAAAGTAAAACATAGAAAATGGCAAACCAGACGAAGAAATTTAAAAAAAATCAGATGTGCTACCCGTGGCAATAAACTTTCTTTTGGCGCATATGGACTTAAATCAATGACATATGTGAGAATAAAATCAAATCAAATTGAGGCGGCAAGGAAGGTTATCAGTAAAGCAATGGGCAAGACAGGAAGAATATGGATACGAGTTTTTCCTGATCGTCCATATACGGCAAAGCCTGCGGAAGTCGGAATGGGAAAAGGTAAAGGAGATTTGCAAGGGTATCAGTTTGAAGTTCTTCCGGGCCGTATTTTGTTTGAAATTGACGGAGTTTCGGAAGAAGTCGCGAAAGAAGCGCTGCGAAAAGCTGGCGCGAAACTACCTCTTATTGCTAAGATATTAAGTCGACGATAAAATTAGAATTTATATTTAAATATTTATGGATTTAAAAAATAAGACAGAAAAAGAATTAATCGTTTTAATTAACAAAGACCGAGGAAAATTGCGAAATTTTAAATTTGGCATTGCAGGAAGCAAGATTAGAAATGTGAAGGAAGGGAGAAATATAAGAAAAGACATAGCGCGGATTTTAACCGAAATTAACATTCGTCAAAAAAATAAATAAAACAATAAATCAAAAATTATGAATATTAAATTAACAGAAAAAAAAGACATAATAAAAAAACATAAATTATTAAGTGGTATTGTGATGTCGGATAAAATGAAAGACACGGTTGTTGTCGCAGTAAGCAGATATAAAAAGCACAAAAAATACGGAAAATTTATAAACAAAGTAAAAAGATATAAAGCGCACGATAAAGGCAATATGCATAAAGTCGGAGATAAAGTTCAAATTGAACAGACGAGGCCGATATCCAAAGATAAAACCTTCAAAATTATTAATTAGAATTTTAATAAAACAATATGATTCAGCCGCGAACATTGGTAAAAATAACGGACAATTCAGGCGCGAAAATTGGACGCGTTTTTAAGGTGCTTGGAGGTTCAAAAAGACGATACGCCCGCATAGGCGATATTGTTACACTTTCCGTGCAAAGCGCAGAGCCGAGAAAACAAGTTAAGAAAAAAGATGTTTTGCGCGCAGTGGTTGTGCGTCAGAAAAAACCTTTTAGAAGAAAAGACGGCTCTTATATTTCATTTGATGAAAACGCCGTAGTGATTATAGAAAAGGAGAAAAAAGAGCCGATAGCGGGAAGGGTTTTTGGTCCAATACCGAGAGAAATAGCCGAACTTGGTTTTCAGAAAATAATATCGCTTGCGCAGGAAGTGGTTTAAGTAAAAGTGAATAAATACTTCGGCGCGAAAATGAGAAAATACTAAATTTTTTAAAATATAAAATAAATATTATGAAAATAAAAAAAGACGACATCGTAAAAATAATAACGGGAAAAGATAAAGGTAAAACCGGGAAAGTTTTACGCGCTTTTCCCGGCATTTCTCAAATAATCGTAGAAGGAGTAAACATTAAGAAAAAACATCAAAAACCCGCAAAAAATAATCAAAAAGGTCAGATTTTGGACAAAACAATGCCTATACATATATCAAATGCAATGATTCTTGATCCAAAAAGCAAAACCCCCACCCGTATAGGCAAGAAAATTATAGACGGTAAATATGTGAGAGTCGCCAAAAAGAGCGGAGTGATAATATAATAAATCAATATGATTCACACAAAAGAAAAACAAAATAATATATTTGATTCACTAAAAAATATTTTTAATTATACAAATGTAATGCAAGTGCCAAGAATTAAAAAAATGGCAATTTCAATAGGGGTCGGTTCAACCAAAGACAAAGAAAAAATAAAAATTATACAGGATCGTCTTTCAAAAATTACAGGACAGAAGGCGGCATCTCGCATGGCAAAAAAATCAATTGCGACATTTAAGTCTCGACAAGGCGATATTATTGGTTATCAAATAACACTAAGAGGACAGAGAATGTATGATTTTTTGGACAGACTTATTCATATCGCAATTCCAAGAATGAGAGATTTCAGAGGACTTGATATAAAATCAATTGATGAAATGGGTAATTTAACTATTGGCATAAAAGAACATACCATATTCCCGGAGACCTCGGACGAGGATTTAAAAGATATCTTTGGATTTTCTATAACAGTTGTAACAAGCGCAAAAAATAAAGAGGAAGCAAAAGAATATTTAAAAGCGCTTGGATTTCCATTCAAAAAAGAAGCTAATTAATTGTTGGATATTGAATGCCCACAAATTCTATTCTAATGGAAGAGGTACGATTATTCTTGATATACATATCAGGGATAATTGTAATAAATTATTGTTTGTCGGCAATAGTAAAGTAAGAGTACCGTTGAGACAAACAACAGCTATTATTGCCAAATAATATATTCTTATCTGGCAGACAATACCCCGATTTTCTGAGAAGAAAGTCTGGGTTTTTACACACGACTTTTTATTGATTTTATGGTTAGATGTCATCATAACTATATGAAACGGATTTTAATATTTTCAACGGCATATAGCCCGTTTATGGGCGGAGCTGAAATTGCCGCAAAAGAAATAACAGACCGACTTGAACGGGGCGATTTCATGTTTGATATGATTACTCTGCGTTTTAACAGAACTTTGCCGAAGTTTAAAAAAATTGGGAATATAAATGTTTACAGAATTTCTTCCACAAAATTAATGTTTCCATTCGCGGCTTATTTCAAAGCAATATTTCTTAATAGAAAAAATAAATACGACATTGTATGGTCTATGATGGCGGGAAGAGGAGGTTTTGCCGCTTTGTTTTTCAAATTGACTAATAAAAAAGTTAAATTTCTTTTAACGCTTCAAGAAGGCGACGCTAAAAGTTATCCGAAAGAACGCGCGGGAATTTTATGGTTCGCGGTTGGCGGATTATTTAAAAAAGTTTTTACAAAAGCGGACTTTATACAAGTTATTTCAAAATACCTCGGTGGCTGGGCGCGTGAAATGGGATACAAAGGAGAGATTGAAATTGTGCCGAACGGAGCGGATATAAAACGATTTGAAAATCGCGAATCGGAAACAAAGAATCAAAAATTAAGAAAAGAATTAGGAATTGAAAAAAATGAAAAAGTGATTATCACCACCTCGCGGCTGGTGGAGAAAAATGCCATTGATACTATTATAAGAGCTCTTTCATTTTTACACGGTAATTATAAATTACTAATTGCCGGCTCGGGAGAGCTTTTTTATAAACTTCGCAAACTCACGAATGAATTACGACTTACAAAAAGAGTATTATTTTTGGGTAATATAGAGCACAATGAATTGCCGCAATATCTGCATATTTCGGATGTTTTTGTTCGCCCATCACTTTCTGAGGGTATGGGGAATTCATTTATTGAAGCGATGGCGGCAGGCGTACCTGTTATAGCCACGAAAGTGGGCGGAATTACAGATTTTCTTAAAGATGGCGAGACAGGGTTATTTTGCGGTACTGATGACCCGAAAGGAATATCGGAAAAAATAGAACTCCTAATAAAAAATGACGAATTGAGAGAGAGAATAATTAAAAAAGCAAAACAAATAGTTTCTGAAAAATATGACTGGAACTTAATAACAAAAAATATGAAAGAAAATGTTTTTGAAAAAATGTTATAATAAAAATATACGGAGGTCGCACCTCCGTCATATAATTTCTGTATAGTATTAGTGCTATGGATAAAAATATCTTTCACATGATTAATAGAGGCGTGGAAAAAAGGAAAATTTTCCTTACGAATAGAGATTACATCCGTTTCATTCATAACATAAGTGATTTTAATAGTGTAGACAATGCGCTTCAATCGTATATGCGTCGAAGAAATGATAACTTGATGGAGGTGACGGAGGTGCGACCTCCGTCAAAACAACTTGTTGATGTGTTCTGCTGGTCTTTGTTGCCGAATCACCCCCACCTTCTTGTTGCTGAATGTGGCGAAAAGTTTGCAGGCATGTTTTCTCGCAAGATATTTGGAGGATATACTATGTACTTCAATGAAAACTATGATAGAAGCGGAGTACTATTTCAAGGAAGATCAAAAATCATACCTGTCATGCGCGATGCGCATTTACTACATCTGCCGTTTTATATCCACTCAAATCCACTTGATGTATTTCAACCAAATTGGAGAGAAGATGGGATCAAAAACATTAAAGGCGCGATAAAATTTCTTGAAGAGTATCGCTGGTCAAACTATCGCGATATTATAGGACAAGGACAAGGGGAATTCGCTGATGCATCAAACAAAGAACTTTTTTTTGATATGTTTGATACAAATAAGCGGCAATATCAGCAAGACATGATTGAATGGCTGAAAGAAGGCGAATACAGTATAGAATTGACAGATTCTTAAAATCATTGAATTATTGACGGAGGTGCGACCTCCGTCAATACCATCGGTCAATAAACACACAAACAAGCATTAAACACATGGGACATAAAAAGATTTTAATCGCGACTGGGATTTATCCACCCGACATCGGCGGGCCGGCAACATACTCAAAGCTTCTTGCCGATGAATTGCCTAAACATAATTTTAATGTGTCAATATTAAGTTTTGGAGAAGTAAGGAAACTGCCAAAAATCCTTCGCCATATCGTTTACTTTTTTAAAGTTTGGCATAGAGGCAAAAAAGCAGATATTATTTTCGCGCAAGACCCGGTAAGCGTCGGATTGCCAGCGGTTCTTGCCGCAAAAATTTTAAGAAAAAAATTTCTTCTGAAAATTGTTGGCGATTACGCATGGGAGCAATTTCAAGCGCGAAATGAAAAGCGAAAAACACAAAACGGTAGTAGAAATTTTATCACCGTTGAAAAGTTTCAAAATCAAAGATTTGATTTCAAAACCGAAATTAGAAGAAAGATAGAGCGATGGGTTGCGAAAAAAGCGAAGAAAATAATCGTCCCGAGTATTTATCTAAAAAAAATTGTTTCAATGTGGGGAATCAATGATAAGAAAATATCGGTTATATATAATGGACTTAAATATAATCAAGAATCCGGTAACAGAGAAACTATCCGCGCCCTCTTACAATTTGAAGGAAAGCTGATTATAAGCGCGGGGCGAATTGTTCAATGGAAAGGTTTTGATACTCTTATAAAAATTTTTCCGGATATAAAAAAGAAATTTAATGACGCGAAACTTATTGTCGCGGGCTCCGGACCCGATCTGGATAAATTACAGAAGTTAATTAATGATAAAGGACTTTCCGATAATATTGCTTTTACAGGCGCATTGCCGAAAGAAGTGCTCCTCCGATATATTAAGGCATCTGATGTATTCGTTCTTAATACTGGTTATGAAGGATTTTCGCATCAATTGCTTGAAGTAATGGATGTCGGAATACCACTTATCACGACAAAGATAGGAGGAAATCCTGAAATTATAAAAGACGGAGAAAACGGACTGCTTGTCGGGTATAATGATGAAAAAGGACTTGAAAAATCTATCACAAAACTTTTAAGCGATAAAAAATATGCGAATAAACTCGCGGAGGAAGCAAAGAAAAAAGTCAAAGAATTCAGCGAAGAGCGAATGATTAAAGAAACAATAAATGCTTTAGAACTGTTAAAAACAATATGAATGTTTTAATGATTTCAACCGACAGAAAAATATTTGAAGATGGAAGCATGGTGAGAAGCCGCATGCTGGAATATGGGAAGCTTTTTGATGAGCTGCATATTATAGTTTTTAGTAAAGAAAGAAATAAAACAAAAATATCTGATAATATTTTTATTTATTCAACCAATTCAATGAGTAAATTTTTTTATATAATAAATGCCGTTAAAATTGGTAAAAAAATAGTTAAAACATCACCAAATAATTTTATTATTACCACTCAGGATCCATTTGAAACAGGCATATCAGGTTGGCTAATCGCTAAAAAATTTAAAATTAAATTACAATTACAAATCCATACCGATTTTTTAAGCAGATATTTTGTTCAAAAATCACTTTTAAATAGATTGAGAGTGGTAGTTGCAAAGTTTTTATTACCAAAAACAAATTGTATTCGCGTGGTAAGCAAAAGGATTGCGGACACACTTAAAACGATAGTTGATGATTCAAAAATTCAAATTCTGCCGATATTTATTGATATTGAAAAAATAAAAAATGTTTCTATTAAAGTAGATTTGCGCAAAAAATATCCGCAATTTGATTTTATAATTTTAATGTCTTCGCGATTAGAAAAAGAAAAAAACATATCGCTTGCGATTTTCATAATGAAAGAAATTATAAAAGAATATCCAAAAACAGGGCTTATAATTGTTGGCGAAGGAAGAGAGCGAAAGAGTCTTAAATCCCAGATATCGTCTCTCAAATTGGACGGTAATGTGATATTTGACGGCTGGCAAAATAAAGATGTTTTGTTTTCATATTACAAAACCGCAGATTTGTTTCTGCTGACTTCTGATTATGAAGGATATGGAATGACAATAATTGAAGCGCTTGCGGCCGGACTCCCGGTAATTTCAACAGATGTTGGCGTAGCGCGCGAGGCAGGAGCTAAGGTAATAGAACGTGTTTCTATGAAAAAAGATATCATTGAATATATGGGAAAAAACAAGGAAATGGCGGAATTAAAAAATTATCCATATAAAAATAAGCAAGATTATTTGGAAAAATTTAAAAAACTACTAATATGCGTCTCTTAATAATTACACAAAAAGTTGACAAAAATGACCCGATACTAGGCTTTTTTCACCGATGGATTGAAGAATTTGCGAAACATTGTCAATCTATTATTGTAATTTGTCTTCAAAAAGGAGAATATAATTTGCCAAAAAATATAAAAATTTTGTCACTCGGAAAAGAAAAAGGTAAGTCAAAAATAAAATATATTTTTAATTTCTACAAACACATCTGGCATGAGAGAAAAAACTACGACGCAGTTTTTGTTCATATGAATCAGGAATATATCTTGCTCGGATGGAAATTTTGGAAATTTTGGAATAAAAAAATATTTTTATGGAGAAATCACTATGCTGGTGGTCTTTTTACCCGCATTGCAATGATGCTCTCGGATCATGTTTTTTGTACTTCAAAATATTCTTTTACCGCACGGTCTAAAAAGACGATACTCATGTCCGTTGGAATTGATACCGTTGCCTTTACTTCCGCAGGCAAGGAGCGTGCGAAGAACTCAATACTCTTTTTGAGTAGGATCGCTCCGTCTAAAAACGTGCGCATGTTTATTGAAGCGCTTGGACTCTTAAAAAAACAAGGTGTTCCCTTTTCCGCAAACATATACGGAAACGTACTGCCAAAAGACACCCAATATCTTGAAGGGTTGAAGGCACGTATCAAGGAGCTTGGTCTTGAAAATGTAGTTCACATGCAAAGCGGCGTACCAAACCAAAAAACTCCCGAAATCTACAATACCCACGAGATTTTTGTAAATACGAGTCCCTCGGGAATGTACGACAAAACTATTTTTGAGGCAATGGCGTGCGAAAGCTTGGTGCTTACTTCAAATATAAATCTAAAGGGTAATATAGATGACGCTTTTCTTTTTAGAGAAAATGACGGAGAAGATCTCGCAAGGCAGTTGATTAAGATCTTAGCACTTTCCCCTGAAGAAAAGAAAAAGCTAAGGGAGAGACTTCGGGTATTTGTACTATTCCACCACAGCTTATCGCTCCTTGGAGACAAGCTAGGGAAATATCTCGCACACTAAATAGTGACATGCATCCATGAACAGCAACAAAACCACTAAGAAAAATTTTTTTTACGGACATTTTTCAGACCGTAAACTTGTTATTCAGTATATAATGGCCGGATGTACGGGGGCTTTCGTGAACCTCGCCAGCATGTATATTTTTACAGACATAATAGGGACATGGTACATAGCTTCTGCTATTTTTGCGTTTCTTATTTCACTCGTGGTAGCATTTTTTTTGCAAAAGATATGGACATTTGGTGACGCCACTTTCCATCCGCGGCACACTCTACGACAAGCGGCCCTCTATACCCTTTCAAGCGTATTATTTTTAGGACTTAATACGGCTCTGCTCTACACCCTCGTTGAATTCTTTGGCGTATGGTATCTTCTTGCGCAGTTCTTTTCACTTGGTGTGGTAGCATTGGGTAGTTTCTTGTTCAATAAGTCGGTAACTTTTCGGAAGAAGAAAGTTCACGGTATGAACACAGAACAATAAGAAATATGCATACGCCAATTAAAACTTTTTTTAAGAAACATAAGATCCTGATCATTATTTTTCTGATCGCGTTGTTGACGCGTAGCGCACTCTTTTTTATAAACTTCCATTCTAACGATTACGACCTTATACCAACGATCAAAGGAGATGACGGGTATTATGAGTTGAGCCGCAGCTTACTTGAAGGACGTGGTTTCACCGGTGATATTGAGCCGCCATTTTCTCCCAATCCGCTTCGCACGCCCATATGGCCATTGGTCATTGCCGCTCTTTTGTATTTTTTTAAAAGCTATTGGGCGGTCGTGTTCGCGCAGATACTTATTGGCAGTGTGATCCCGCTCCTGGGAATGCGTATCGTGAACAAGGTCATACCATCAATAAAAATAAGCGTCATTGTCGGTCTTCTTCTTGCATTAGAACCGTACTCCATTCTTTTTTCCTTCATTTTTTACACCGAGACGTTTTTCATCTTTTTATTTTTTATTTTCTTACTCTTCTTTCTTGAGTATTTTAAAAACAGCACCTATCGAAATATCATCTGGGCGGGACTTTTCCTGGGTCTCGCAACCCTTACGAAAACCACCGTTCAATATCTGCCGGTCGTGATACCATTTTTTATGTTGTGGCATTTCCGCAAAAACATCACCAAGGAAGTGATCATACAGATAGTCCTGTTTATGGGAATATTCATGCTTACCATCACTCCGTGGCTTTATCGCAACTACAAAGAATTCGGCGTGGTCGGCATGAGCGCTCAGCCAGCCTTTAATGCGTATGTGTATCTCGTGCCATCAGTACTTTCCATAGAAAACAAAACAAATTTTGCGGAAGAGCTCAAAGAATTTGTGAGAAAAGATGGATTTGATGAAAATACCATAACACTTGCAAACTCAGATTATTTTATCAGCCGCTCGGTTGAAGTTTTAAGACAACATCCCGTTGCACTTTTGAAATCAGCAACGAACTCCTCCGTCGCTTTCTTTACTCACGACGGAATGTTGACGGTTCTCATGTACTCAGGACACACCCCTTCCGCATACTTGTCAAAACCGGCCCTTTTTCTTCTTTTTGATTCACCCGTCAAGTTCTGGGGAGTACTTAAAAATATGATCATGAGTCCGTTGGTAGCGGTATTGTTGGGGCGGATCATTTGGATTATAATGACTTTTGCCGCTCTCTATGGCGCGCTACGGTTATTTACGGGCAAAAAGTTCGGTATTCTTCCGGTTTTTGCTCTTTTTCTTATTACGTACTTTGCGGCTACCACGGCAATCAACGGTCTTGGCGTAAACGCGCGGTTTCGTATGCCCGTGAACCTTTTTATCTTTATGTTCGCAGCTTATGGATGTTTACACATAATAGAGTATACCAAGATCTTTATTTTAAATTATTGTAAGAAAAAAATTTTGTAAATTTCTATGAAAAAACTTTCTATTGTTATTCCTTGCTACAATGAATCTAAGACGATCGAAAAAATATTAGACCGCGTTCTCGCAGTTCCTTTGCCGGGATGGGAGAAAGAGGTTATTGTCGTAGACGACTATTCCGTTGATGGCACAAAAGACATACTGAAAAAATACGAAAACCGCGTGACAGTATTCTATCAGCCGGAAAATGGCGGCAAAGGGACTGCGGTGAGACGCGGACTCAAAGAGGCGACGGGAGATTATATTATTATACAGGATGCAGACCTTGAATATAATCCTGAAGAAATTCCAAGTTTGCTTCTCGCGATTGAAAGAGGGAAGAGAGATGTTATTTTCGGGTCACGGAATATTCATCACGAAAAGCGATCCGGGTTTCTGATCCCACGATTAGGGGTGTGGTTTATCACAAAACTTATGAATGTGCTGTATCGATTGGACTTAACGGATGTGTGGACCTGTTATAAACTTTTTCCAAAGGAAGCAAAGGGAGATTTTCTTAGCGGAGGATTTGACTCGGAATTGCTTTTTACCGCATCGCTCGCGCGGCGCGGTCTTAAGATCTCTGAAGTTCCCATCTCGCATCACCCCCGCGATCTTTCTGAAGGGAAAAAGATACGTTATCGCGACGGGTTCCGCTCCATTTTTTTGCTTCTAAGCGACCGTCTCGTTCGTCTTCGGAAACCGCGCGTACGACAACCAAAGGACGTATCGCACTTGCTGTGTTGTCCGATCTGCCATACTCCCTTAAGGAAGACAGATAAAGGGTATGCGTGTGAAAAAGATGGCGTATTTATATCTGATGACTCTAACCGACCCATACTCCTTGATACGAGCGAGCTTCTCTCTAATAAAATAGAACACGAGTCTGGCATCAATTGGCTCAAATCTTTTTTAAAGCAATTCCCAAAACTCTATTATAGTATTTGGCATTTTTTCTGCCCCGTCCTCATGATCCAAAACGGCCCGCGAAAGATCGTTCCTTTTGTCCGAAAGGGAGGTGTCATTCTTGATGTCGGCTCAGGACCGGAGAGGATGGGGGATGAATTTATTAACGTAGACGCTTTTCCTTTTCCCGAAGTTGACGTGGTGGCGGACGCGCACGCATTGCCGTTTTGTGATTCCTCAATTGACGGTGTGGTGAGCGAATCGCTCCTTGAGCATGTCGCCTTACCTGACCGTGTGGCGCGCGAGATGGTGAGAGTTTTGAAGCCCGGAGGCTTTCTCTATGTGAGCGCGCCGTTTATCCATCCCTACCACGCCTCCCCCGATGATTTTAACAGGTGGACATCAAGCGGGTTAAGGTTTTTGTTCCGCGACCTTGAAGTCGTTGAAACAGGCGTGCGGTCGGGGCCATGGAGCGCCTTCCTTATGTTTCTTGCGTACTGGCTTGGCGTGATATGTTCTTTCGGCTTTAAAAAAGCGGCGCCATTTCTTGCGCATATATTCATGCTTGTTTTGGGTCCTCTTAAATATCTTGATCTGATCTTTGCGCGATTTCCGGGGGCGGAAGATGTTTCCGCGCACCTCTATCTCATCGGCAGAAAAAAATAATCAATCCGGTCCTTCAATATGAAAAAGAGCAGTTTAAAAGAATTTGAAAACAAGCGGTGGCGAGAGGGCAGTCAGGCCTTTGTCTTTCGGCACGCCAAGGCGCTTGAGATGGTCCAAAAGGGGACCAATGCGCTGGATGTCGCTTGTGGCGATGGGCTCTTCCTTCGTGCGCTTTTGCAAAAAGGAGTTTCGGCTTCGGGTGTTGATATCTCCGAAGAGGGGGTAAAGAAATGCAGGGAAAAAGGACTTGATGTTTCGGTTGTTGATATTACTACCGAGAACCTCCCCTTTCAAGATGGCACTTTTGATACGGTGGTCATGCTTGATGTATTGGAGCATGTCTACGCGCAGGAGGTGCTCTTAGAAGAAGCTGTCCGCGTTTCAAAAAAGTATATCATCATAAGCGTTCCCAATTTCAATTCGCTACCCGCTCGCCTGCAAATTCTTTTCGGAAAAGTTCCCGAGAACAACAGACCGAATAAAGGGCATGTGTATTGGTTTAATTATGACAATCTCACAAAGATGATCGGACAACACGATCTACATGTCATGGATATGCGGGTCAATACCGTTTTTGAGAACAGATTTTTACTTGGCGACCTTACGAGGTTTTTTGCGCGAGTTTTCCCGTCACTTTTTGCGCTGTCGTTTGTGGTGAAAGCAGAAAAAAATTAGTATCTCTCTTCATCCCGTACAAAATAGTCCCGTTACGAAACAGGAAATGCGGACATTTCCGTCTTTTGCGAAACTACCATTCTTAATTATATGTAATCCGACCATATGTATTCTTAACATAAATTACTTGACGTTTCGTGCGGGACGCTATTTCGTACGGGATTCAAGAATTCTTTTATAGAGCGAAAGATATTCCCCGTACATTTTTTCGCAGGAGAAGTTGTTCACTATCCTTTCCCTCGCTTTGGCGCTCATAAGGGCGTAATCATCTTTTGAGAGGTTTAAAATATACTCAATGCCACTTTTGGCATCAGCTATATTTTCATACTCCGCGACGTAGCCAACTTCCTTGTGCGATACGATCTCCGGAAGGGCGTCAATGTGGTAGGTCACCACAGGTGTGCCGCATGAGAGAGCCTCGGCGCTGATGAGTCCAAAGGAGTCTCCTTGTGTTGGATAAAAAAAGACATCTGTAGATGAGAGATACTTTGCAAGCAAGTTTCTGTCTTGTGTGTAGGGAAGCGACCGGTAATTTTTATTTTCCGTTTTGATGTTTGAATGGCCTATGGCTACGAAAAAAATATCGTCACGACCCGCATAATCGTCAATGATCTTGTTTGCATCAGCCCAACCTTTTATGCCAAACGCAACGATCTTTTTATCAAGCGGTAATCCAAGTTCTGTTCTCGCGAGGGTTCTGTCTTGCGGTGTAAAGGTGTGTATATCAATACCGTTATAAATACGGGTAATAGAATGCCCGCCGAGCACGCTTTTCTCGGCTTCTCTTTTCATCCAGTCTGATACGGCAACAAGAGAGAGTTTTGATCTGTTATAGATACTTTTTTTAATACGAAGGAGATGGGGTGTGTTGTCCCAAAGAAAAAGAAGAAACTTTTTCTTGTTAGGATTTTTGAGGGTAATACTATCGCTTGCAAATCCGGTGAATGCCCACATGTCGTGGAGGGTCCAGACAACAGGTTTTTTGAGCGACATCTTTTTCAGGGTTTTTAGGTCAAAAAAGTTACTATGGAGGTTGTGGCAGTGGACAATATCCGCCTCCTTGAATTCCTTTGTTTCAAACAAGTAATCAGTCCAAGCAAAACTGAGGTCGTTTGCGAAAAGTTTAACGAGCCAGTCTTGGTAGCGTTTCCGTGGAATAGCAAAAACATCGGGCTCATTTGAGTATTTGTACCGCACAAAAGTATTCACGGTATGTCCCGCGTCCTTCAATCTCTTCCGGAGCTCCCATGAAACTCCCGCCGCACCGCCTTTATTGTCTATTGTTCCTATGACAAAAATTTTCATCCCGTACGAAATAGGAAACGCTTTAAGCGAGACTTAATAAAACGTTTACCTCTTCCAGATTTTAAATATAATTCTCTCGACCTCGCGTCTTCTTCCATAAGACATGCTTCGTAGTAAATTAGTTCGTAAGGACCTCTTCCTTTGGTATACGTAGATTTGCTGTCAGTATGCTCTTTAAAGCGTTTCCGTAAGTTATTTGTATACCCTGTGTATAAACTTACCATCTTTTTTGCTTTTTAGTATATAGGTGTAAAACATAACTAAATTATTTTGTACGGGATTCATGATCAGGTAAAGCAATTTTCAATATCCTCTTTCGCAAGTTGTTTGGAAGTAAGTTTTTCTTTATAAAGTTCGTAACCGCGCGCCGCCACTCTTTGGAGTATTTCGGGATTATCCCGCAGATAAAGAATTTTTTTTGCCAAATCGTTCGGGTTGCCGGGCTCTACGGCAAAGCATGTTTCATTTTCCTCTAAAAGCTCAAGGACGCCGGCATTCCTTCCCGTAAGATAGGGAAGTCCGAGCGAAAGACTTTCAAAGAGTTTTGCCGGAAGGGTGCGGGAAAGTCTCGGATGGTCCGCAAGTTGTCCCAGGCTTATGTGGGTTGAGAGCATGGATTTCCGGAGCATATCTCCCGAAAGTCTTTTAGATATCATCTCTATGTTTTTTGGCTTAAGCTTTTCCATAAGGGCGTTCACCTCTCTGTACATAAAGCCGTGACCTATAATAAGAAACCGGACGCCCTTGTCCTCAAGTATTTTTGCCGCTTCTATGACGGTGAGTATTCCTGATTCCGGCAGAAATCTGCCCCGGAAAAGTACCGTGAATTCCCGATTTTTCTCTACGGCGGGATCAGAGAAGAATTCTTTCTCATCAACACCCAGCCACGATCTCACCAGTTTTTTTCGCGGAACAAGAAAAAATTTACGCACAAGATCGATCTGAGCATTGCTCTCAAGAAGCACTTTTGAAGAGAGGTGAAATGAAATAAAATCTATGATCCACCATTTGAGCGCCCTCAACGACCAGGGCGCTCCGGCGCCACGAGATACGATATTGGCCTCGTATTGCGAAGAGACCGCATTGAATATGATTTTTTTTCCTGACATGCACCGAACAACAGGAACCAAAAGCGGCAAAGCGAAGCCTACGATGATGGCGTCATAAGGACCCCTCTTCTTCCGAAAACGACCGGCAAAACGGACGTATTTACCGACCCCAGCCTCCTTCTCGGTCAATTCAAAAACGTCATGCCCGTTCTCCAAGAGGCCGTCCATCAGGTGTTTGTCCGGAGGGTATTTGTCTCCGGTGCTGATATAGAGAAATTTCATCCCGTACGAAATAGGGCGCAGACACTAAAAAGCATCTTGCATACCCAGGGTATTATTTATAAATGTTATTTGACCTTTACGTATCATATCTTTAATTATGCGTCCGCGATTTCGTACGGGATCATCTTGCTTTCAAGTATACCATCAAATTTGCTATACTTATCAATGTGAAATCCCTTTTTCTTATATTCCATGGCCGGTTCCCGAGCGAAAAGGCCGCATCGCTATTTGCGGCTAAAAGTGCCGAAGCGTTCGCAGACGAGGGTTTGCGCGTTGTTTTGCTCGCGCCAAGGCGCCTCCTCCGTCTGCCCCAAGACCCTTATGAGTACTATCATGTAAAACAAAACTTTAAGATAGTGTTTCTCCCCACTCTTGATCTGCTTTTTTTGCCGATCTTTAAAAAATTCTTTTTTTCCGCAGGCTTTCTTTTCTTTTCTTTCTCCTCTGCCGTATATCTTAAGTTCAAGGCGACGAAGGAAGATATTATATACTCGAACGAATCATTGCCGCTTTGGTGCACATCATTTTTTTTCAAGAATACCTGTTATGAAATGCACGATTTCCCGGAAAGCAAACTTTCCCTCTTTGGAATGTTCCTGAAAAGGATGCGCTTCGTGCTTGTGCATAATCAATGGAAGATGGGTCGCTTGCGCGAAGTATTCGGGATTGATCCGAGAAAGATCATGTATGAGCCCAATGCCGTGGATGTGGAAGGGTTTGATATTGCGGTAAACAAAGATGAAGCGCGAAGAGATCTCGCACTCCCGCTTGATAAAAAAATAGCAATGTACACGGGGCATCTGTATGGATGGAAGGGTGTCGACACTCTTGCGCAAGCGGCCGGGAACCTCACCGGAGAATTTCTCGTTGTTTTTGTGGGAGGAACAGAAAAGGATATTGAAAGTTTTAAAGGAAAGTATGGCGATGATCCTCGCGTATTCATAGCGGGACATAAAAAACACAGTGAGATTGCGCTTTGGCAAAAGGCCGCCGATGTCTTGGTACTGCCCAACACGGCAAAAGAGAATATTTCAAAATACTATACTTCCCCCATGAAATTGTTTGAATATATGGCAAGTAAGCGTCCCATTGTCGCGACCGACATTCCTTCGATCAGAGAGATACTGAATGAAACCAATGCCTTCATAGTTTCCCCCGATGACCCGGAGGCGATGGCAAAGGGAATTATTGAGGCAGTGCAAAACGATACAAAGAATAAAAAAATCACACAAGGAGCCTATAGCTATGTCGAGCTTCACACATGGAACAAAAGGGCCAAGAGAATTCTCGGTTTTCTGGAGAAAGGCGTCTAGAGCCCGATAGTAGTTAACTTCCTTGCCTCGCTCCCACCTTCACCACATCTTTCGCTTTTCTTCAATCACAAAATGTTCACTGTAGCTTTGGCTACATCTCATATTTTGTTCAATCAGAAAAACGAAATCTGCGGCAAATCTGAAACCGAATCTGTGGAAGTTAATTACTATCGGGCTCTTAGTAGTGCACCATCGTAGAGTATTTGTTTTCAAAGAACCCCGTTTTGTTGTGATAGTAGTCCCAATCTACCGACCCTTTTTGCATGACGATGAACGGTATGTTGCCGTAGTATGAGGCGAAAGCGCCAAAGGTGCTGTTTGAACCGATGATGATGTCGAGAGAGGCGAGGAGAAACAGATCAGTCACTGCGTCACCTTTGCTTACGACAGTATTTAGTCCGGAAAAGTACTTTTCGTCGATCGGACCGTCGGAAGTGATCACGAAACAGATATGTTCCTTATTTTTTCCAAACACCGAGAGATATTCTTCCATAATTTCCCGCACGCGCCGGTGTGCTATGAAATAAGCGCCGCCGCGCCACACCTCATAATCCCCCTGGCGGATATGTACTCCGACGATCGTTTCGTAACGAGTTCGCAGATCTTTCGTTTGAGAAGCGATAAAAGAGTCAATGTCTTTTTGCGGTCGGAAATATTGTCCGATCTCTTTGCGGTATTTTTCAAGACCTGCGGGATTTCTAAAAAGCCAACTGTCAAAGTAAATATTTCTCCCTTTTTTCTCAAGTTCGCCCAATCTACCGAGAGACTCTTTTGTCGGCGGCAGATAGTACGGCTTATTATCGGCATCTTTATAAACAATAGAGTGTCTCCCAAAAAACCACAGCATCGTACGCGCATACCAGAAATATAGTTTTCTCCAGACCTTTCGGCGAAAGGCGTTCTTGCGCCCCGTGTAGTTGGTGAAAGGATCGAAGAATAGTGTCTTAAAGAAAAGGTTTGGCGGAGGTATTAAAAAGTAGTTTCCGTATTCAAAGAAAGACGGGTTCTCCAGCTTATAGCCGCGCTCCAGGGTATACGCATAGATACTCGCATAGTTCCAGAGCTGGTTTGCCAATTCATTGCCGGAGGTTTGAAGAATGACGATTTTTTTCATCCCGTACGAAATAGGACGCGGACTAAAAATAGATCCAGGTCTCAAATTCTGTTTATTTTTATTTTGAAAAGCCATATTGTTAAGCGTCCGCGATTTCGTACGGGATCATATTTTTTTCGGGCGAGCTTCTATGAAGCATCGGCCATCCGTTTCTTCTTTTATGATCTCTACTTCGTAGGAGAGGGAAGAGAGAAATGATACTACGTTGAACATGTTCCACATTGAGTGTACTTCTAAAAGAATAACAGGTTTTTTGGATAAAAGGGTGTTTTTCGCTCCAAGGAGTACAAGGGACTCAGCACCCTCAACATCTATTTTGATAAGATCGGGAGCCTCCGGTATCCCGAGTTCTTTTTTAAAGAGATCAAGGGGGACTGTCTTTACTTTTGTATCAGTAAACCCTCTTTGCTTGAAAGCCCCTCTGTCCCATATGGTATCAGCCGTATCAATGAACCCGCCGGAGCTTCTTCCGCTCTCTATGTCCTCACTCATGCTAAACTCCTCGGTACCTAAGACATTTGACACCGCAACATCAAAAATAGTAATGGTATTTTTTATATCGGCATTCTTGTCGCGAATAAGTTTGAACCGCTCAACATTTTTTGGATTTGGCTCAAAAGCATAGACTTTACCCTTAGGTCCGACAAGTCGTGCAAAATAAAGAGAATGAAACCCTATGTGAGCCCCAATATCAAAAATGACTTTCCCGCGCAGAGTCTCAGTATGTAGGCGCTCAAAAAGAAAAGTGTCATACGTATTATCAATAATCGCTTTTTGCCAAGGGCCCGTGGGGTCAAAGAACATTTGTATACCATCGAGTGGCTCATAGGTGAGAGTCGTCCATTTGGGAGAAAATGCCCGTGGTTTTACGAGAAGTCTTTTTAAAAAAGAAAAGATGATCGGTGGTATTATATTCTTTATAAATTTTTTCATGACTATTCTTACTAAAGATTAATGATACTTTATTTTTTTAAAATAAAGTATCTGGTCCACGCGCTTTCATTTGGAATGTAGCTTTCTGTTATTTTGAGACCACTTTTCTCTATCTCTTTGGCTACCTTGCAATATGGATAATCTATATTTCCCATTTCCCAGTGATGACCGCACGGAGCCCAATATTTTTTGTTATCAATAGCGGGAATTCTTATCTGTATATTTTTTTCTTTAATGAAGGGGAGTTTGATTGTAATTCTAAGCAGTGACTTGCCGTGATCTGGAAGAGAAATTATGACGTTGTTTTTTGCGACCCGACTCATTTCTTTTAGGGCCACGGGAAAAGAAGTAAAGGGTAGATGTTCTAAAATTTCGAACGCTACTACGGCATCAAAAGAATTATTCTTGAAAGGAAGCTTAAGAACATCCCCAACGATATCAGGGTTAGTTTTAGGGTCGTTATCAACGGTGATAACTTTCACGTTATTTTCTCGTAATATCTTTGCCGTGATGCCGCTACCAGTCTCTATTTCTAGGACACTTTCAGAATTTTGATTAAAAATATTTTGAAATTGATGATAATAGCTATACCATCTTGGCTTATGATTATATTCTTTTTTAAGATAAATATTTGTATTATTTAATTGTTTCATTTCAGTGACATTATAGTTTTTTAAAGTGATATAACCCAGTCCCGAACCCTTTAGTAGAGGAGTAATTATCGACTAAATCATTTCCATAAATATATTTTTCCTCTTCCAGTTTTAACCCATCAAATAGCTCCAATGCATAATTTCTTGTGAATGCACGGTGAGCATTAAAATAGACTTTATTCTCACTATCAATAGGAACAGAGATATATAATGAGCCTCTCCTGGCAAGGATACGGGACAATTCCTTTGCTGCTTTTTCGGAACCAAATGGGTCAAGCGGATCACCGTAGCGCCCGAGACCGATGTGTTCAATGACACAGATCGAGCTTAAAGACGATACCTCACCGTCTTTAAAGGGGAGGTCGAGGATACTTCCTTTTACAAATGAAAGTTCGGGCATGATAACTTCAAGAGGGCGGATATCAACCATTGTGGTGGGCACGAATTGAGAGATCGTACCAATGAGGTCTGCTTTTGATCCGACATCGTAATGATGTGCGGGTTTGTTCTCGAAAATCTTTCGCGCGCACCACGTGTTCTGGTAAAAATAGATGGGATCGATTCCCGTCGTCGTAGTCTTATCAAAAAGGCGAGGGTAGATGTCACCTGTCGTAAGTGTGAATGATGGGTTCTTGTGAAGTTTTTGGTATGTACGCCAGTCTCGGGAAAATTCAAAAAATTTCTTAATGGTTGTCGTGACGCAGTGTTTCCTTTTGAGTACCCGAAAAAACATTGTTGTCCATTTGAGCACGGGTATTTGTTTGAGGGTTGTGCGGAGCGTCATACAATATAGGATAAAGCTTTCTTTTTTATGGGATTTCCTTGGGGGTCAAAGTCAATATACCATTGTTGCCCAGAGAAAGGAAAGATAATATGAAACAAGGCTCGCGCAAGGATGTTTTGTTGGTTAAGCTTAAGAAAACGCACTACCAAAAAGAACAACATAACCCTTTTTTCGAGGAAAAAATGATGAGAAGCTGCGAGTTCTTGCTCCTCTCTGTAGGGGTCCATAATACTGCTTAGTTGCCCAGCTCGTTCCCTAAAAACACTCACTTGTTTATTGAATGACCAAAGTGATGCGTGTTTGGCAAAAGCAATCCAGAGTGCGTAGTCTCCCGCAAGGCGGAACGAAGAAATCTCGGCGCGCGCTTTTTCCCAGAGAGATTGTTTCCAGAAGACACTGTCTTGTTGTACGAAATATGTGTTACGACCATAGATACCTTTTTGAAGCCAGTCTTGTCGATAGAGGAAGCAAGATCCTCTACTAGTTGTGGTTCCGCTTTCATCGGAAGTGGTGTCGATGCCCTTGAGCCACTCTACGTCAGGATAATGGACAAGAACGGACACTACACTAGCAAATGAACCCGGAAGATATTTGTCATCCGCGTTGAGGTACGCCATCACGTCACTCGTGGTGTGCGTGAATCCTTTTTCTATAGCGTCGTACATACCACGATCTTTTTCTGAAAAATATTGAATGGAAACCTTATTGCAACGAATAGGGTATTGCCCTGCGTTCACGCGATCTGCATATAATTCGGCAATTTTAATCGTGCCGTCAGTCGAGCCACCATCCTGAATAATATATTCGATCTCAAAATCACCTTCTTGCGAAAGAATGCTTTCTATTGTTTCAGCGATGTATTTTTCGCCGTTGTAGACCGGGGTAATAATACTGAATTTCATTTTACTTCTTTACTACATATTTCGATAAATTGATCCTTTTTGGGCAAAGAATAAGTTTTGCTTTTGTTCGGTTAAGTCATACATTCCAATATTTTTCAACAAATCGTTACGGACAAAAAACATATTCCCTCTGTGGTGAACACAAGAATATCCCTTTTTGTTTCCTAACTTGCGCATGCTTTCAAACGATGTATGCCACTTCGTTTTACCGTCATGAACATACTCAACTCCTAAGGGAATTGATGAATGGATCTCAATTATAACCACTTTCGGTGTGTACATTCTGAATCCTTCCCAAATTTGATAATCAATACTATCCACATCAATTGAAAGGAGATCAAAATCAACCGGTACAAGAGTTTTTCCGAGTAAATTGTCGAGTGAGTTATTACCACCAGGCGTTACATATGCGTTAATAGGAAGAATTTGCCCGTGCATAAGAGATGTTGTTTCCAGGAGGTCGTCATATCTCTTTTTGTCTCCTTCGATATAGACCGCGTGCATTTCAGGATGTGTTTTAAGAAAGTGAAATGTATTTGAAGTATATTTTCCATCCCACGCACCGAATTCGACCATCCATCCAGAATTTATCTTTAACCGTCGAAAAATTTCTTCGACTACGCCATCCTCGCCATTTTGGGAAAAATAATTAAAACGAAATTCTTTTAGAGGAAGTTTGAGGAGACGTTTAATAGGGAGAGATAAACGGAAAATAAGTGATTGAATCGATTGTTTTGCAGGACGGAGAATATCTTTTATTTCTTTGGAAAGCATAGTCTTTTTTTAAAAAAGTTAGCGTATGAACTTTAAGGATTTTTCATCTTTTGGGGTAGTCCATTCTCCTGACGAAGCAGTAAATTTTAATGTAACGGCCCGGCAGACAAATATTGAGTTAAATTGATAAACATAACGTTCTTCTACTTCAAACCCAGCGCATTTAAGCATTGATTCTAGGGAACTAGGCGTTAACCCCCAAAACCAATTCCCATAACCGCTTTCCGGTTCATATGGCCCAGTAATGGCTTTTTGACTACCTATGCCCCTGTCCCAGATTTTTCTTTGTTTTTCGTTAAGAAAAGGATAAAAAATAGCTCCGTTTTTCAAGCCCGAAATTTCGGGAATAGACGAGGTATTGAGTATTAATATCTCTTTACAAATAGACCTTAGGCGTGTCAAAAGATGGACCGGATCGGGCGTGTGATAAAGAACACCAGAACAAAAAATAACATCACGGAGCCCTATTTTTTCGGTAGTTTCTGAAAGATTGATGTCGCCTTCTATAAATTCTACGGCGGAGTTTCTGTTTTTTTTCTCTTCCAAAAATTTTGCACTTGCCGGATATATGTCAATTGCCACAACTTTTGTTGCTCCGCTATGTTCCGCAAGGAAAGAATTAAGCCCATCCACTCCCCACAAGGCGCCAATATCAGCGAATGATTTCCCAGGAGTGTATTTTTTTATCAAATTTGCATTGAGATCTGCATTGTTCCGCCCGGTCAGCTTATTCAATTTACGGATAATTCGTTTGCCAAATGAAGAATTTGAAGCAAGGATTCTTAGTTTATAGAACATTTAAGTTTTATGTTATTACTAAAATTTTGTCTATTTAAGAGTAGTTAATATTGTATGCCTTTTCTGTAAATTGTAAAATTAATGTGAGTATCTTATAGGCTTTATGCCTTTTTATATTAACGCCCCCTAAAGAAGTACCCGTGCTGACTATTTGGACACCCTCCCATTTCGTCTACAATAGACGTGATTAAATCGTAAATCTATCTATGCCATTTAAATATCTTTGATTTTGGTCCTTTACTCGCCAAATATATAGAGGTATTAAGACCACATGACTATTTTTGAATGTTTCGGCGACTTGGAAGTTGAAATCCTTGTCCGCACCTCGGCCCATAAATGATGGCCAGATTCTATCTTTCAGATTTCGAAATTTCACTTTTTTAATAACCTCGCGTTTAAAAAGAGGAGAATTTCCTGCGCCTGGATAATTTTCATATGAACCAAAAAATAATTTATGCACAATTCTCTTTCTTTTTATATGGAAAGGTATCATTTTGTTTAATGTGGGTGAAATTCTTGCGATTAATCCCTTGGACCTTTGGGACATTAGATAAAGATCGTGAGCCGAAATCATTTTTGTGTTTTTTAAAAAAGGTTCCACATTAAGTTTTTTCCCAAGATATTTCTCATCAAATTGAATCCAGTCAAGAGTAAGATGGCTCGAATTACTTTTTAACAAGAGACCAAGCTGAATTTCAATGCGGTTAAGAAAAGAAGCGTCATCTGCGTCCTGGAAGGTAATATACGCACCCTTGGCGTGCTGAAAGCCGGTATTGCGGGCGGAATAGCCGGCGTTTACATTGCGCCCAAGCTTGGTATCAAAGCGATAGGGATCATCTTGTCCATCTACAAGCTTTATCCGTGGATCTTTTTCTGTCATTTGTCTCACGACACTTTCCGTGCCATCAGTACTCTTGTCGTTGACAACAATAATTTCAATATTTCTATATGTTTGATTCAAGATCGAATCAATGGCTACAGTAACTGTTTTTTCACAGTTATAAACTGGAATAATGATACTTATGAGTGGTTTGTTCATATATGTAATATTTCATCGAAAAATTTTTCATATGCTTTGCTAAAATGTTCTTTTGTGTAGTGTTCTCTTGCGTATTTCCATACGTTTTTTGCTTTACTCATGATTAATTCTTCCGGCAAATCTGAAAATTCTTTTACGGCTTTTGCCACTGATTCTGGTGTAGGATTTTCGAGGGGGATATATTCAGCATCTTCTTGTATCCCGGTTTCATGAGTAATAATTGGCACAAGACCCGCATGCATTGCTTGCACTACTGCTCCTGACGACCCTTCTCCTCCTGATGGATATACAACCGCCGAGCACACGTTGAGTATTTCTATAAATTGTTTTGAACCAACATCAATACGACCATAGACATGTACATTGGGAGTTTCGAAAAGCTCCTTTTTGTATGCATCTGCAAAATCTTTTTCTGAATGAACAGGTCCACAAACATGAAGTTGTAGGTCGGGCATCATAATAAAAGCTTCTAGGACAAGATCAAGTCCTTTAAGCACTGAACCTCCGCCACCAATCCAGAGGAAATTCTTTCTGGCTTTTGTCCAATCTTTTAGATCTGGAAAATCATATTCTACCACTGACGAGATAGGAATAAAAAATATAGGTTTATTAAATTGTTTGAAGGTATTAAATACGGCTTTATTACCAAATCCTTCTAGGTAATCTGCAAGCTCAGCATTACGCGACGGGAGCATTTTCCGCCTAGGTAAGAGACGGATACCGCGTCTCTTTTTGAGATTATCGAGGCGTTTTTCCTCACTTTCGTTGTAAGTTTTCCAGTAGGAAATAAGTATCGGAAATACTTTCTTGCATTCTTTCGGTAAATATGGCAAGAGTCTCTCGAGATTATTATCTGAATCAAGACATACGGTGTATGGTTTTTTGGGTATGAATGTGCGATTATTCGCGTTGATGATGTCTACTGAGTATCCTCTTTTACTAAAAAGATGAGCAATCTCACGACATTCCCAGTAATTTGTGTGTAGGTTTGAAAAAGTTTCCCACGGCGCCAAAGTGAAAGGTTCTGTTATATAAGAAATAAGAACATCGCCTTTCTTTTTTCCTTGAGCCGGCATATGGACTATGCCACAAAGTTTATTGGTGACTTTATTTCTATATGCCCAGTAGGTGCGAGAGATTTTATTCATGATATTTTTGATGGGAATCAAACCAAAGCGCGAGACAGAGAAGTGACCAGATTTTATACTGGGCATTATCGTTATGTTCTTGATAAAAGTCATTAACTATATCTAGAACCTTCTCCTTCTTAAAAATTCTATATAATTGTGAATTTTTATCCAAAGTTTTTTCTACAAAGTTTTTTATATTCTTTGTTTGTAACCATTCCTTAACGGGAGCACCGAATCCTTGTTTTCTCCTGTATACAAAATCTTTTGGCATAATTTCACAGAGTATGTCCTTGAGGATTATTTTTCCACTTTTTTTATCTACTTTGTATTTTTGAGGCAGGTTATAGACAAACTCGGCGAGTTTGTAATCGAGAAAAGGAGAACGTATTTCAAGTGAATGCATCATACTGGTTCGGTCTATTTTTGTAAGGAGTTGTCCAGGTAAATATGTAGTGAGATCAAAAAAGTTTATTTGCTTGGCATCATTGGCCCTAATTTTCCCGACAGATCTTTTTTCAATGTCGTCACTCAAAAATGAGCTGTTTTTCCATAACTCCGAACGATCTTTTTTTGAGAATACGGCTACATATTTTAAGTGTTCCTTGAATTGACTTGAAAAAAGCATGTTTTTTAAGTGAATAATTTTACGGGTGTTCCAATATTTCCAATACCATCCGTAACCCATAAATAATTCATCAGCCCCGTCACCAGACATCGCCACTTTTACCTTTGATGATGCGAGTTCTGATATTAAGTGTTGAGAAAGATTTGATGAATCGGCGTGTGGCTCATCCATGTATTCTATGACTTTTTTGAGCTCATGAGTTAATTCACTTTTTGCTTGCAAGGTATAATGGTCAGTTCCAATTTTTTTTGAAGCCTGCTCAGCATAGGGAAGTTCGTTTATGTAATTTTCATATCCGACAGAAAATGTTTTAAGAGGGCGTGTGGCATATTTCTGTGCGTACGCAGTTACAAGGGTTGAATCAACGCCCCCGGAAAGCAGACTCCCTATTTCAACATCAGCTACCATTCTTTTTTTTACCGCTTCATCAAAGAGTCTTTTTATTTCTTCTTTTGCATTACCATACGATATATCAATAGGATTGTTTTCAAGTTGCCAGTACTCCCAGGTTTCTAATTTCCCACTTTTTACAATACCCGCATGTGCCGATAGAAGAGTGTGAATATTCGAATACACGGTTTTCCATGGTGGTATATACATAAGCTGTAGGTAATTATCAATTGCCAGAGGATCAATCTTGCCCTTCACCAAACCACTAGCAAAAATCGTTTTAATCTCTGAAGCTCCCAAAAAAGTGTCACCAATCCATGTGTAGTAGAATGGTTTTTTACCAAATCTATCTCGCGCAATAAAAAGCTCTTTCTTTTTTTCGTCCCAAATGGCGAATGCAAACATGCCGTCCATATGATGTATGCAGTCTTTGCCGTATTCAGTGTACGCCTTGAGGACTACTTCCGTGTCTGAGCCAGTCGAGAACTTATGGCCTCTTTTCTCGAGATTTACCCGAAGCTCTTTGTATCCATAGATCTCTCCATTAAAAACGATAGTGAATGGTTGCGAGTTGTCGTGCATAGGCTGATGCCCACCCGCGATGTCCACAATGGAAAGTCTTGTTTGTCCGATAATGGCGCCATCAAAATGTGTAAATCCCTTGTCATCGGGGCCGCGCTTCGAAAGACACGAAAGCATAGCTTCAAGCGAAGCTTTCTTTACATCACCCGCTTTATTTCCCGCTATGGCTATGATTCCACACATATCACATTTTTATCCACGTTTCAGGGAGGAGGTCTCGCGTATCGTTCTTCGGCGCATTGGCGAACCATTTATTCGGTGCGATGACTATTTTATCCTTTCTAGGATTGAGCCATGCGCTCCACCAGCTGAAGGAGCTATTGGCGATTATTTGATGTTTGCAAGAGGACATGAGTATGAGGTCCTCATAATTTTTTTCAGAGGGATTCTTTACGCAAGTGAACGGGAAGGGGAGCCATTTGAAATTTTCTCTCGTCCATTCTGGATCATCAGAAAAGAGGAAAAAATGAGGCAAAGCAACTTTTTTAGAGATATATTCTATGGCATTCTTGTAATATTCTAAAGAACATGTACCATGAAAAACGGCTGCATCAGGACGAGTTATATAATCTCCACGGCGCACATGGAGTGATATGGAATTTGTGTTTCGTATTATGTCCATTATTTCTCTACTATAATCAGAAAGAGGTTTGATGAGCGTAATCTCTTTTCGGATATCGTCCTCGATATTTTTAAAATATTTTTCTGTTTGCCAGAATCCTTCAAAATAGCCTCCGCTTTTTTCTAAAATATCAGGATCAAAATGAAAAGCTTTTTCGACATGATAGAAAGGAAAAAAAATCCTATGTAATTTTAGGCGTTTTGCATAACGGTAAAGAGTATCAAAGAATTTTTGGCGTTTTCGAAGTCCGGTAAATCCAAAAAAATAAGAGTCCTTTGCCATCCCTCCTTTGATGTTGAAATAAGGCAGGCAATATTCCCAAGGATCTTTAGCAAAAGGTACCCATGTAAGAAAAAGCTCTTTTTGTGTTCGAGACGAGAGAGCTCTCCCTAGCGCATACTGGAACAATTGATTGCTGAGACCCCCATGTATTTTTATGATTATTTTCATATTATTTATCTTTACTGGTGGTTTTTGGATAAATTCTAAAGTTATCATCTTTCATCTCAAACGACCGATTGTGTTCTTGAGCTATGTTTTCAATCATGGTTTTCGTCGGGTAATTGTTTGTTCCTGTGAAGTGTCGTGCGTCATCTATAAGTATCACATGCTCTTTTATTGGGTGTTGCATAATTACCTGAAGTTCACGCTCAATCGGGGTGTCAATCGAACCCCGTGCGGTAATTCCCCCTGAATAATGGGCATCAAGCCAGAAAAGGGCCGGTTCACTAATGCGGCCCAAGAGCCTCGAAAGCTCTTTCCCGCTGTCGCCATGGATGATCTCAATGTGTTTATTGTTTGCAAATCTTTTTTTTGCTGCCTCATAGAGCTCATCACCAAGCTCAATTGAGTAGATCTTCTCAAATCGATCTTTCATCGCATTAACCATGTTTCCGTGGTAAGTCCCTGTCTCGATGAATATCTTCGGATTGAATCGGTTTTTGTATTCAAATATAGAGGATTCGTTCTTGTTCTGGATATCTTTTTCTCTTTTTTTATTCACCCACTTATCTATGGTTACTTTCCAGAGTTCCATGTACAAGTGTTTACCAAGCACCATTTCAATCGCTTTTCTTATTATTTTTCTCATATACTTATCACTTAAGTAGTTGTAATGATACCATTTTTTAATTCTTTAGTCTGAAAATTTTCCTGAAATTTTTTCTCTTCACGTAAATCACGAATGCACGCGGGAGGCGAATGAGAAGGAGAGTGGCTCCGAGCAGATAAGGAGTTCCTCTCAGAGCCTCCACGTGCCCGTTGAAGTATCCTTTGAACCTAACAAACGGGAACATACCATTTTTTGGATTTCTGAGCTTTGCCTTTCGGAATTCCTCGATTTGAGCGCCCTCAAGTCCTCCAGGATTAGAGAACCCACCAAATCGTTTTTTAAAAAGAGTTCTCCCGTCGACGAATATAGGAAAACGGGCAATTAGGGCGAGCGAGAACATATAGTCTTGCCCCCAAGTGGTTCGCTGAGGGTATGCTTTCCACGTAGCTCGCGTAGCTTCAGTTCTCCATACGCCGTACATGAGGTTGCATTTTCCTAGAATTTCAGGCTGGAGGATGTATTGAGCAACGCTCGTGAATGAAGGCTTACCGGAAAGGCGAGCGAGTTCTAGCTCATTAAGTACTGGCTCTCCTTTTGAATCAATTAATGTTGTACATGTTGTGGTGACACCGAGATCTTTGTTCTCATTGAGATGTTTTACGCACACTCCGAGATAGTCTGGTTCGCGCATGTCATCTTGAGCCGCCCACATAAAATATTCGTTATCTGCATGATCAAGAAGGAATTTAAAGTTAGGAAACATCCCAATATTTTTTTCCTGGCGGTAATAGGTAATACGGGAATCTTTTTTGGTATATTCTTCGCAGATCGCCCGCGTTTTGTCCGTTGAGGCATCATCAGAAATAAGCATGACCCAGTCGGCATAACTCTGTCCTATGACTGATTCAATCGCTTCGCGGATAAAGCGTTCTCCGTTGTATGCGGGCATTCCGATAAATACTTTTGTCATATTATTTTAGCCATGTTAAGTAGTGATCCGTGTAAAGGTCGGTAATTCGCCCGATCTCTTCATTTTACGTTTATAAGACACGATCATCAGTAGCAGTTTCTGGCTTTTCAGAAATAATTCAATGGTAATTTTCTGTGCAATGTTGAGAGAGTTGATTCTCTCTTGAATGAGATCCAAATCATAACTCAAAAGCAGTCTTTTTAGAAAAGGTGGAAAAATGTGTTTGGCTGTGAAGCATTTAACAAGAGAATATACATCATTATGGCCTTTAGGGTCTTTGTAAAAACCGGAGTTCAATCCTGCAGGCGTTTCGTTTTCATATTTTTCATATGGAGAAATACTCCAACCGAAATCAATGAACATAATATGGTTTTTTGAGTAAAGAAGATTTGAAGGATTAATGTCTCTATGATGTATCCCATGTTTTTGGAAAACTCTCAGTGTGTTCAAAGAGGAGTTCAGATGGTCTTTGAGGGAATTAAAGTTCCAGAAATATCGACCCATGTTGCGAAATGGAACACCTTTTATTTTTGTCATAGTTAATACTCCAAGGTCATATTTCTCATCAATATGAATACTTATCGGGGTTGGGATAATGTCGTTTAATTCTTTAGCCAATGTATTGAGTATCGCATACTCATTCTGGATATTTTTCATTCCCCCTTCTTTTATGATCTGACCTTTGTTGTCCTCAAACACGTACGAGAAATATTGCTTTCCTGAAATGACATTTTGCAGGCGTCTTTGGATCGGGTATCGATTAAGGGTGGTCAGTGAGGGAAATGAAGCCCAGTCGGGATAGTATGGATTTTTGGTTACCTGGTTCAATCCAAATTTTTCAAGGATGGATAAAATTTGCTCAGGCGATCTTGTTGCAATATCTTTTAGGATTTTATTATTCCAAGTTTGACCACCGGGTAAATAGCGCTTGTGGAAAACATAATGATAGAGTTCTAATAATTCTCCATCCAAACTGAACGGGGGGAGAGATTTAACCACTTCGATTAATTGAGAGTTTGAGAGTATTTTTTTTTCGAAATCGGGAGGAATGATCCCTGATCCGGTCGGATAAATATCAAGTTTACAAGTGCGGTATTTTGAATTATGAACAAAAGAAAGAGTATATCGTTCGGCCTTATCGTTGTTAAGTTTGATGATAAAAGGGTAGGTAAGGAGTTTGTTAAGGTGATCTTTGTCGATCAAAAGATCAATATCTTTTTTATGTGCGGTAAGCATACTTAGATCCTTCGTGATGTAAGTATGACCTCGCATACTTAAGTACGAAAGTTTGTTGGTATTTAGAAATTCAAAAAAATCCATAATGCTATTTTTATGCGGAAAGCCGGCATGAGACTTAAAAGATCCATCCATCAATTGATTTAAGTGGAATTGATTTTCTTCCAAATCAATCAATGAATCAGAAAGATGAACGCCGCCCTTCGTGAGAATTCTTAGTTTTTGTTTGGTTTCTAAGCAGACGGTGTTTACATAAGCAATCCCATTGATAGTTTTTGCGCAACTATAGTTAGTAGATGTAACACCAAGCTTTAAAACTATCGCTTTTCCTGTTCCGATATGGGCGCGTTTAGCCCTCATGATCTGCTTGATCTGTTTTTTGTTGAAATAAGCCAGTGATCGTGCGTAAAAATTTTCCAACCATCGGCTGTTTAGTGCATTAATGGATATTTTAAAAGACTCTTCCACGGTGAAATTGAAAGATATTTCTTTCAATATTCTTGAGAGATGTTGTCTGCTATTTGGCCAGACTATCAAAATATGTGTTTCTTTTTTGTCCGTAGACATACCATGTTATTCATTTATCCAATTTTGGGGTTGATGAAAAATATGTTCATGAAATTTTTGCTCCGCATTGTTTTGGAACGATCCCGGGTTTACTCGAAATGAAAAGGCGTTAATTTTCCAATACTCCAAACCACGTTTTGAATCAATCCGTATATTGGAATAATAATCACCACGAGGAAGAAGGTTTTTATCAATTTTGCATGTCCATTTGCCGGTTTCTTTTTCAGTTTTCAGATGCACGCCGACTGAACCGGAAGATAATCGTGTGACAAGAATTCCCTGGGAATTATGGATCGCAAAACCGCATTGCAGGTCTGAAAGGCTTATGTTTTTTTCTTTCTTCCATTCCAATTCGAGCGCGTAGGCCCCTCCTTCCTGGGGCATGCTTGTGTTATGTGAATCGTCAACCAGAGAGATCTTTGTACCGATTATTCCACCCATACCTGTAAAGTCCTCTTCAAGATGGATATCACCATCGATCTTTGAAATATTATTCAAATAAAGTTTTATTACCTCTCCTGTTTCCCCGAACATTTTCACCTTTCCTTTCTCAAGCCAGATCGTTTTCGGGCAAAGCCTCTGAATTGCCGCCATATTGTGGCTTACAAAGAGAATAGTTCTCCCTTTTCCTTGCGCGACTTCCTCTATTTTGCCGAGGCATTTTTTCTGGAACTCCGCGTCGCCGACGGCGAGGACCTCATCAACAAGGAGGATGTCCGGCTCCATGTGAGCGGCAACGGAAAAAGCGAGGCGGACATACATACCGCTTGAGTAGTACTTCACGGGAGTATCAAGGAATTTTTCAACGCCGGAAAAGGTGACGATCTCGTTAAACTTCCCCACAATTTCTTTTTTGGTCATACCGAGAATGGCGCCGTTGAGAAAAATATTTTCACGGCCGGTGAGTTCGGGGTGAAAGCCGGTACCAACCTCAAGAAGGGAAGCCGTCCTGCCGCGCATAACAATCTCTCCTTCCGTAGGAGGAGTGATTCCCGTCAATATCTTCAAAAGGGTGGATTTTCCCGCGCCGTTTCTCCCGATAATACCGATTATTTCCCCTTGTTTGATTTCAACGCTCACCTCTCGGAGTGCCCAAAACTCTTCTTTTTTGGTAAGCCCGACGACTTGCTTTGCTTTTGCCTTTGCGAACCGGAAAGGATTTTTGAAAACATTTGCCAGCACGTCACGGAGCGCCACATACCCGCCGCGCTGGTGGGTAATGTTGTATTTTTTCCCTACGTTTTTTATTTCAATGATGGGTTTAGATAAGTCCATAAAGTTTGTAAAGTCGAAAGTCTATAAAGTTAAAAGTAGTGATAAGGTCGAAAGTTTGTAGGGTCATAAAGTCTTAATAAAACCGGAGAGCAGTTTTGAGATTTCAACTGACAAATTATAGTATTTTTCATACCGCTCTTTGTTTAAGTACTCAAGATTTAGAGCTAAATATAACATCGACCGAACTTCTCCACATGAACCCTTGGCGATAAATAAAAAATGTTTAAATTCCTTATCGCCTCTCCTCTCAAATCCCTCAGCAATATTGTTCATTATTGATACAGATGCTCTTTGTATTTGATCCTTGAACCCAAAATCTTTATTGCTTGAGAATGATTTATAAATAAACAGTGTCAACTCGTTTGCTTTCTGCCATGCGATAATATCTTCAAATTTCTCTATTTTCATATGATTTTTGACATTAAGGACATTACAGACTTTTGACTCATATAATATCAGCAAAATAACGCTCCACTTTTTTGAAATACATCACGCCGATGACGAGGAGAATGGCGCATACCGTAAAGGAAATGCCGATGAGGAGCCAATTGATCGGCGCGGTTCCGAGGAGCGCCGCGCGCGCGTTTTGAATGACTCCCATCATCGGGTTCCCCGCGAGTATCCATGAATATTTTCCCGCGATGCTTGCGGGGTATATGACCGGGGTGAGGAAAAGAAGTATCTGAATGAAGAATGGCAATACATAACGCACATCACGATACTTTACGTTAATGGACGCAAGAAAAAGCCCGCCTCCCACCGCCGCCATGAAGGTGGTCAAGAGAAGCAAGGGAACGATCAAAAGACCGCTCAAGTGCGGCGTGTAGCCGTAGTAAAACATCATACCTACAAGGATGACCGCGGCGATAGCGAAGTCAACAAATTTGGTTGCGACAGACGAGAGTGGGAGGATGAGGCGCGGGAAGTAGACTTTAGTGATGATTGATTGATTGGCCACCAGCACGCTGCTTGTTTCGGAAAGTGCTCCGGAAAAGAATTGCCAGAAAAGAAGTCCCGTATACACAAAGATTGGATAGGGAATGCCGTCTGAGGGAACCTTGAGAAGTGTGCCAAAAAAAAGACTGAAAACAATCATCGTCATAAACGGCTGAAAGACCGCCCACATGATGCCAATGGCAGTCTGCTTGTAGCGCACCTTGAAATCGCGCCAAGTAAAAAAATACAGGAGTTCTTTGTAGCGCCAAACCTCCTTGAGGTCTTCAAGACTGAATACTTTTTTGGGTCGTATAATGGTGACTTTACTCATTTTTTATTTGTAGTTTTCTTTAAACCATTCGTAGGTTGATGCGATTCCATCATCAAGCGATACGGAATGTTTCCATCCAAGCGCATGGAGTTTATTCACGTCAAGAAGTTTCCGTGGGGTGCCATCGGGTTTAGTCGTGTCCCAAACAATTTCGCCTTCATAGCCAACTACAGCTCTGACCTTTTCCGCGAGCTCTTTTATGGTCACATCTTCTCCTGTGCCGACATTTATAATAGCAGAGTCATGGTAATTCTCCATTAAAAATAAGCTGGCTTTGGCTAAATCATCGACATACAGAAACTCGCGCTGTGCGCTTCCAGTACCCCACATCGTAACCTGCGGCTCGTTCTTAACTTTGGCTTTGTGGAATTTCCTGATCATCGCGGGCATCACGTGTGAATTTTCAAGATCAAAGTTGTCGTTGGGACCATAGAGATTGGTGGGCATGAGAGAAATAAAGTTCGTGCCGTATTGTTCGTTATACGATTGGCACATAACGATCCCCGCGATCTTTGCCAGAGCGTACGCTTTGTTCGTCGGCTCAAGTTCTGATGTCAGTAGGTATTCTTCTTTGATCGGCTGCGGACATAATTTAGGATAGATACAAGAACTTCCCAGAAACAGTAATTTTTTAACTCCGTGCGCATAGGCGTTATGGATGATGTTCGTCCCTATGCTGAGATTATTATAGATAAAATCGGCAGGGAACGTTTTGTTTGCCATAATTCCTCCAACCTTTGCCGCGGCAAGAAAAACATACTCGGGTTTTTCTTGCTCAAAAAATTTTTTTACCGCCGACTGATCAAGTAGATCAAGCTCTTGATGTGTCTTTAAGACGAGGTTGTCAAAGCCCCGGCCTTGCAGTGCCTGCACGATCGCAGACCCTACAAGCCCTCTGTGTCCCGCAACGTAAATTTTAGAATTTTTTTCCATATATTTTCAGCAAGCTGGTAACTTTTGTTTTTATAAAAAGATGAAGTGTATCGTCGGACACGGAAAACCACTGGTAATCGCTATGTTGGTTATCAAGTGTGATCTCCTCGTCGCCGAGCACGTAGCCGTAGAATATATCAATCGCATGGTAGGATATTTCGCCGAACGCAGACGTACCATAGATCTCTTCCTGGACCCCTCCCAAAATGAGTCGGTCTTTCTGTATCTGGACGCCTGCTTCCCAAAGCGCTTGGCGCACCGCGCAGTCTTCCAGCTTTTCATTTTTAAGGAGACGGCCGCCGATGGAAAAATATTTTCCTTTCAACGGTTCGTTGAGGCGTTTAAAGAGCAGTGTTTTTGTTTTGTCTTTGTTGAAAAACACCACATCAACGGCGCAAATGGGCATTACTTCAAGGATCCATTGATATGTTTCGGCCGGGATAGGCGTGTGTGTATTATTCATGGCGCTGTTTCGTTTTAAATCCGCCTTCCTTCAGGTGGACATCTCTTTTTGCTTCCTCAAGGTCGATCGCGACCATTTCTTTAACCAATTCTCTGAAATCCACCTTCGCTTCCCAGCCGAGTTTTTCCTTTGCTTTGGCCGGGTCGCCAAGAAGTGATTCAACCTCGGTAGGTCGGAAATAGTGCGGGTCAACCTCAACAGCGATCTTTCCCGTTTTCTTATCAAGGCCTTTTTCGTCCGCTTCTTTCCCTTGCCATGTTATTTCAATACCGAGCTCTGTGAAGACCGCTTCACAAAACTCCCGCACGGAAAATTGTTTGCCTGTTGCAATGACGTAATCTTCAGGCGTATCTGCTTGAAGCATAAGATACATTGCCTCCACATAATCTTTTGCGTGCCCCCAATCTCTCTTTGCGTTAAGGTTTCCCAAATATAGTTTTTCCTGTAGTCCTAAGTGTATCCTCGCCGCCGCGCGAGTGATCTTTTTGGTGACGAACGTTTCGCCGCGGCGTGGCGATTCGTGATTGAAAAGAATTCCTGAAACAGCAAACATACCGTATGCCTCGCGATAGTTTTTTGTTATCCAGTACGCATAGAGCTTAGCCGCGCCGTACGGACTGCGAGGATAAAAAGGAGTCTCCTCGTTTTGCGGCGGGGGAGTGGCGCCAAACATCTCTGAAGTGGACGCTTGATAGAATTTCGTTTTCTTTTCAAGGCCGAGCAGACGAATGGCTTCAAGTATTCTCAGAGTGCCTAATCCGTCGGAGTTTCCCGTGTATTCAGGCGTCTCAAAAGACACCTTCACATGGCTTTGCGCGGCAAGATTATAGAGTTCGTCGGGTTGAACGTCTTTGATTATTCTAATGAGATTCGTGGAGTCGGTGAGGTCGCCGTAGTGGAGAAATAGTTTTTTCTTTGTTTCGTGCGGATCTTGATAGAGATGATCGATCCTTTCGGTATTAAAACTGCTTGCGCGCCTTATGATGCCATGAACCTCATATCCTTTTTCAAGAAGAAGTTCGGCTAAATAAGACCCGTCTTGTCCGGTGATCCCTGTAATAAGAGCTTTTTTCATAAATTTTTACTAAATAATAATTTTTTTAATACTTTTATTTTATCATATTATGTTTTTTAATGTAACGAAATTCACATTCTTTAAGGTTATAATAGAAGTTTTTTCGTGAGAGTCTCTGAAATTTAGATAGTCGTTATTTTAAAAATATCCAGAAATTTTTAATCCCATTAATATGGTTTTCTTTTCGATCAGAGTATTGTTTGGAATGAATGATTGATTCTGAAATGCTTGTAATCCGTCAAACACGAACTCATCATAGGCACGGAATTTATCTGTATAGATGATGGAATCACATTTGTTGATTAACTTTAATTTTTGGAAAAAGTGTTTGTTTTAAAGTATTTTCTATGATTTTGGTATACATACTACCGTCGTCCTTCTTCTTGATACAAAATATAGACACTTTGTTTTCTGTTTCCCCTCCTTCCTTTCTTCTGCCTCCGTTTTTAATTTTTTGCATTTTTACAATAATACTGGATTATGAATGATTATTATAGTATAATCATAAAAATAAAACCAGAATAAAATGAATAAAATATTAAAATATTTTTTATTGGCTGGAATTTTTATTATTCCGTTTATAGCTCTTATTATATCAGGAAAGATGTTTTTTCCTTTTATTACGGGAAAAAATTTTGTATTTCGCATATTGACTGAACTACTTCTCGGAGGCTGGGCGATTTTGGCGTTATTTGACAAAACATATCGCCCGAAGTTTTCTTGGCTTTTGGTGTCGGTATTGTCTTTTGTCGGAGTCATAGCGCTTGCTGATATTTTTGGAGCAAATCCTTTTAAAAGTTTTTGGTCAAATTTTGAAAGAATGGATGGCTTAATCTCGCTTATTCATTTAGCTGGATATTTTGTTGTTGCCGGAATTGTCTTAAATACCGAAAAACTTTGGAACAAATTTTGGAACACTTCCGTCGCGGTTAGCGTCATAGTTGGAATATACGGGTTTCTGCAAATTGCAGATAAAATTAAAATAAATCAAGGAGGTGTTCGCCTTGATGGCACATTTGGAAACGCTTCTTACTTGGCGATTTATATGTTTTTCCATATTTTTATAACTGCCTTTTTGCTTGTAAAGTGGCATGGCGCGATATGGATGAAATATGTTTATGGCGCGATTATAATTTTACAGCTTGTAATTTTGTATTTTACGGCGACCAGAGGCGCGCTTCTTGGACTTGTCGGAGGAGTATTTCTTTCTACGCTTTTAATTTCTATTTTTGAAAAACAAAATAAGCAAAATAGAAAAATAGCGATTGGAGTTTTAATTGCCGTAGTCGCGCTTATAGGAATTTTCTTTGTGGCGAAAAATACGCGATTTATAAATAACAATCAGGTTTTAGGTCGTTTATCGTCAATTTCATTAGAGGAAGGAGCGACAAGATTTAAGATATGGAATATAGCTTGGCAGGGAGTTAAAGAGCGGCCGATTCTCGGTTGGGGACAGGAGAACTTTAATTTTGTATTTAACAAATATTATAATTCGTCGCTTTTTGACCAGGAGCCGTGGTTTGACAGAGTTCATAATATCTTTTTTGACTGGCTTATCGCAGGCGGTATATTAGGTTTTCTCGCGTATTTTTCAATACCGATTTTGACACTTTTTTACCTGTGGAGACGTTTAGAGGAGCGCCTTTCGATTACAGAAAAAAGTATTTTCACGGGACTTTTGGCGGGATATTTTTTTCATAATATGCTTGTCTTTGATAATATAATGAGTTATATCCTTTTCTTTTCAATCGCCGCTTACATATACGCGCTTTCAAAGACAAAAACAAAGACAAAGATGAACTTTGACAATATTGGAATTGAAGTGTCAGATAAAGACAAAGATAATGGTATGAATAGAATTTTCGCGCCTCTTATCATAATCGTGGTAATATTTTTTTTGTATTTTTTCAATATTAAAGGGGTATTGTCCGCCCGCGCGCTTATAAGAGGCATATCACAGCAATCATCATTTGACATTAATATTGCAAATCTTGAGAAAGCTCTTGCGTATAATACCGTTGGCAAGCAAGAGGTGATAGAACAGATGGCGCTCGCTGCGCTTCGTATGAGAAGCGGCGGCGCGGACATTGAAACGCAGACAAAATTTTTTGAACTTGCAAACAGAGAAATGAGTAAATTTGTGGAAGAAAATCCCGATGACGCGCGCATTAGAATCTTTTACGCTTCGCTCCTGAATAATTTTAATCTTTACGATAGAGCGTTGCCGCATCTTAATAAAGCGGTTGAACTTTCTCCAAATAAACAGACGATACAATTTGAGTTGGGAACAGCGTATCTAAACAAAGGTGAGACTAAAAAAGCGTTTGGGATATTTGAAAATACATACAATCTCGCTCCTGATTTTAAGGAAGCGAGAATTATTTATAGGGTCGGCGCGATTTACGCCGGAAAAGAGACAGAAATTAATGAAATAATTGGTCCAGTTTCAGACCAAGACAGAATTGACGCAAGAATTGTGAATGCTTATGTAAAAATCAATAGATTTGACGAAGTAGTCAAGTCATGGCAGATAGCGACCGAAAGAGAACCGAAAAACGCGCGTTTTCATTTGTCGCTTGGCGCGGCATATTTACAAATTGGACAAAGACAAAAAGCGATAGAGGAAATACAAAAATCAATTGACCTGGATGAAAATCTCAAAGAGCAGGGCGAATTTTATATAAAAGAAATAAAAGCCGGAAGAAATCCTTAAACACTATAAACAAAATAAATGTGAATGTGAATAACACCGAGGTTGAACCTCGATGTTTGTGATAATATATAGAATATGACTTTAAGAGACGCGAAATTATCAAACGGCGAATCATATCACATCCTCAACAGAGGCGTAGATAAGAGAATAGTATTTAAAGATAAACAGGATTTTTTTCAATTTATCCAAATGTTGGATTTTTTCAATCGGGAAGAATCACTCGGTGGTTTAAAAATATGTAAATATCCCAAGAATTTCAAACATCGAGGTTCAACCTCGGTGTTGGTTGAAATAATCGCTTATTGTTTAAATAGAAATCATTATCATTTAATTTTAAAACAATTAGTCAATAACGGTATATCAAAATTTATGCAGAAAGTCGGAACTGGATACACAATGTATTTTAATAAGAAATATAAAAGAACGGGGCATTTATTTAGTGGAAGATTTAAGTCTAGATACATAGATTCAAACGAACAATTAAATTATGTCGGTGTTTATGTTAATCTCAATAATAAAGTTCATCAAAACCAAAATAACATACACCAACATCGAGGCTCAACCTCGATGTTGGTGTATGTGAGTAGTTGGAATGAATATATCGGAAAATCGAAATTAAATCTATGCAAAAAAGATTATTTGCTCGAGGATTTTAAAAATACTAATTCCTACAGAAGATATGCTGAAGAAACATTGAAAGATATAATCAAGAACAAGAAAATGAGGAAAGAGCTGGATATAGAAGAATAAGGGAAAATCAACATTGCAACACCGAGGTTGAACCTCGGTGTTCGCATCTCGGTGTTCGCAGAAAACAAAAAAAACGAAAAATAAAAAAATGAAAATACCGCCTTACGGCGGTATTTTCATAGACTTTCGTTGTTAGAACCACACTCGTGGCGCTCACATTTTTTATTATAGCAAATACCCGCAATAAATGCAAGCAAAAATTTAGTATGTCTAAAAGAAAACCTACTTGGAAACCTGGTTTCCAAGTAGGTTTTCTTTTCAAACGATTTTTTATTGATTGCAATTTATTTATTTGTTAACATTAAAAACAATATTGTGAATATAAAAATTTTATCAATTTTATCAGTTTAATTATGAATTACGAAATGCAAAAATTTTAGGTCCACGAATCGCAAAATCTCTTTGTCTTCTAAATGTTTTTGCTCAAATAGACCATAAATTTTTGCATTTCGTAATTCAAGAAAGTTTAAATAAAAGAAAGTTCTAAGAAGCTAAAAAATAAAAAGAACGGACTTATCATATAAAATGAAAAATAAATTCACGCGCATTATTATTTTTGTCTTTCTTTTTTTCTTCATTTCCGCAAACAATGTTTCCGCCTCAGCAATTCCAGACTGGGACATTGATTTTATATGGAATGGCGCTGAAACAACAGAGGGCGGGCAATATTCTTTTCCTCTTAATGAAGAGAAAACCTCTGAATACGGATGGCCCGAAGGACATACGGAGTATCAGGAATTTTACGCGGATATATACAGAG
>Ga0209343_10000710_pt1 | contig 46110 bp, 48 predicted proteins | sample RifCSPlowO2_02_FD_184026 | JGI IMG/M metagenome (GOLD analysis project Ga0209343, IMG submission 184026) | Groundwater microbial communities from Rifle, Colorado - Rifle CSP2_plank lowO2_0.2 (SPAdes) (version 2) | ecosystem: Environmental > Aquatic > Deep subsurface > Groundwater | place...
TGGGTGTTGGGCTCGGCACCGAAGGCGATGGCGCTGGCGGAGAAAATCTTCGATTGGGTGCTGAGCTGGGCGTGAATTTCCAGCCCGATTACGGTTTCCCATTGCATGTCAGTCGTCCTCAGAATCCAGCCGGAGCTTGTGTGTGCCAGTCAGTAACCTGTTGGTACTGGTGGGCGACGTTGAGCAGGCGGCCTTCCTGGAAGTAAGGGGCGAGCAGTTGCACACCCACCGGCAAACCATCGACGAAGCCGGCAGGCATCGACAGGCCGGGGATGCCGGCGAGGTTGGCGGTGATGGTGTAGATGTCTTCCAGGTAGGCGGCGACCGGATCGTTGTTCTTCTCGCCGAGCTTCCAGGCCAGGTTGGGCGTGGTAGGGCCGAGGATGACGTCGACGTCATTGAAAGCTGCAACGAAGTCGTTCTTGATCAGCCGGCGGATCTTCTGCGCCTTGAGGTAGTAGGCGTCGTAGTAACCGGCGGACAGCGCGTAGGTGCCGACCATGATGCGCCGTTTCACTTCTGCCCCGAAGCCCTCGCCGCGGGAGCGCTTGTACAGGTCTTCCAGATTCACTGGGTTCTCGCAGCGGTAGCCAAAGCGCACGCCGTCGAAGCGCGACAGGTTGCTGCTGGCTTCAGCCGGGGCGATCACGTAGTAGGCGGGAATCGCGTGCTGCATATTTGGCAGGGAGATTTCCTTGACGGTCGCGCCGAGCTTTTTCAGCTCCTCGACAACAGCCATCACCTTCTCGCCGATGCGTGCATCCAGGCCCGTGCCGAAGTATTCCTTGGGCAGGCCGATACGCAGGCCATTCAACGGCTGGCTAAGGGCGGCCAGGTAGTCGTCGACCGGCTGTTCGACGCTGGTGGAATCCTTGGCATCGAAACCGGCCATGGCCTGCAGCATCAGCGCGCAGTCCTCGGCGGTGCGGGCCAGTGGGCCGCCCTGGTCGAGGCTGGAGGCGTAGGCGATCATGCCCCAACGGGAGACGCGGCCGTAGGTCGGCTTGATCCCGGTAAGGTTGGTCAGCGCCGCTGGCTGGCGAATCGAGCCGCCGGTGTCGGTGCCGGTGGCGGCCGGCAGCAGGCGCGCCGCTACGGCTGCGGCCGAGCCGCCGGAAGAGCCGCCGGGTACGCGGGTCAGGTCCCAGGGGTTTTTCACCGCGCCGTAGTGGCTGGATTCGTTGGCCGAGCCCATGGCGAACTCGTCCATGTTCAGCTTGCCCAGGGTTACGGTACCGGCGCTGGCGAGTTTCTCCACCACGGTGGCGTTATAGGGAGCCTTGAAGCCGGTAAGGATCTTCGAGCCGCAGCTGGTCAGCACATTCTGGGTGCAGAACAGGTCCTTGTGGCCGATGGGCGCGCCGAGCAGGGCACCGCTCTCGCCACCGGCGCGGCGGGCGTCGGCGGCCTTGGCTTGCTCCAGCGCAAGCTCCTCGGTGATGGTGATAAAGCTGTTGAGCTGCGGGTCGAGCTGCTGGATACGGGCCAGCAGGCTGCGGGTCAGTTCTTCGGCGGAAAATTGCTTGTCGGCGAGTCCGCGGGCGATCTCGGCCAGGGTCAATTGATACATGGCTAGGCGGTTTCCCTTACTCGATGACTTTCGGAACCAGATACAGGCCGTTCTCGACGGCCGGGGCGATGGCCTGATAAGCCTCGCGCTGATTGACTTCGGTGACCAGGTCGGCGCGCAGGCGCTGGGTGGCTTCCAGCGGGTGGGCCAGGGGTTCGATGCCGTCGGTATTGACCGCCTGCATCTGGTCGATCAGGCCGAGAATGTTATTGAGCGTTTCGGTGGTACCCGGAATATCGGCCTCATTCAGACCCAGTCGGGCCAGATGGGCGATCTTTTCCACTTCGGAGCGTTCAAGCGCCATCAGGTTTCTCCCTCTAAAGGCAGCGCAATGGCTTGGCCGCCTATGGAAATTTGCACGAGTTGACCTGCATGCAGGTGCAGGGAACGGATAGTGGAAGCTGGCGGTCAAAGGCCGCGATGATGGGCCTTAAAGCCCGGAAAAACAGCCAATCTAACATATTGGTGCCTTGCTCAAAATCCCTGTCGTTGTTAGAGTTTGCCGCACTTTTTTACCCACGCGTTGCCTAGGGTCCCTATCCCATGTTCAAAAAACTGCGTGGCATGTTTTCCAGTGATCTTTCGATCGATCTGGGCACTGCCAATACCCTGATTTATGTTCGCGAGCGCGGCATCGTCCTGAACGAGCCGTCGGTCGTCGCTATCCGTACCCACGGCAACCAGAAGAGCGTGGTGGCGGTCGGTACCGAGGCCAAGCGCATGCTCGGTCGTACCCCGGGTAATATCGCTGCTATCCGCCCGATGAAAGACGGCGTGATCGCCGACTTCAGCGTCTGCGAGAAAATGCTCCAGTACTTTATCAACAAGGTTCACGAAAACAGCTTCCTGCAGCCTTCGCCGCGCGTGCTGATCTGCGTGCCGTGCAAATCCACCCAGGTAGAACGTCGCGCCATCCGTGAATCGGCCCTCGGTGCCGGTGCCCGTGAAGTGTTCCTGATCGAAGAGCCGATGGCCGCTGCCATCGGTGCCGGCCTGCCGGTTGAAGAGGCCCGCGGTTCGATGGTCGTCGATATCGGCGGCGGTACCACCGAAATTGCACTGATCTCCCTGAACGGCGTGGTTTACGCCGAATCCGTACGGGTTGGCGGCGACCGTTTCGACGAAGCCATCATCACCTACGTGCGCCGCAACTACGGCTCGCTGATCGGTGAATCCACCGCCGAGCGGATCAAGCAGGAAATCGGCACCGCCTACGCCGGTGGCGAACTGCGTGAAGTCGACGTGCGTGGCCGCAATCTGGCCGAAGGCGTACCGCGCAGCTTTACCCTGAATTCCAACGAAGTGCTCGAAGCGCTGCAGGAATCCCTGGCGACCATCGTTCAGGCGGTGAAAAGCGCCCTTGAGCAATCGCCGCCGGAACTGGCCTCGGATATCGCCGAGCGTGGCCTGGTGCTGACCGGTGGTGGCGCGCTGCTGCGTGACCTGGACAAGCTGCTGGCCCAGGAAACCGGTCTGCCGGTGATCGTCGCCGAAGATCCACTGACCTGCGTGGCCCGTGGCGGCGGCAAGGCCCTGGAAATGATGGATCGCCACACCATGGACCTGCTGTCCAGCGAGTAAGCCCCGGGCGACAAGCTGCAAGCTGAATACACCCCGGCTCGGCTTTGGTTTGTCGCCAGCAACTTGAAGCTTGTGGCTACGAGGAACTCGCCATCAAACCGCTATTCACCAAAGGTCCTTCGCTCGGCGTTCGCCTGCTGGTGTTCACCGTGTTAGCGGTTGCGCTGATGGTGGTGGATGCCCGTTTCGCCGTGCTCAAACCCCTGCGTACCCAGCTCGGCCTTATTGTCGAGCCGGTGTATTGGCTCGGCCGTCTACCGGTAACCCTGTGGGAAAGTGCTACCCAGGGCCTGAGTTCGCGTAGCGAACTGACCGCCGAGAACGAGCGACTCAAGGCCGAGCAGCTGATGATGCAGCGTCGCCTGCAGAAGCTTGCCGCGCTGACCGAGCAGAATGTGCGCCTGCGCGAGCTGCTCAACTCCTCCGCCCTGGTCGACGACGAAGTGCTGGCCACCGAATTGATCGGTATCGACCCCAATCCCTTCACCCACCGCATCCTGATCGACAAGGGGGCGCAGGACGGCGTGCTGCTCGGCCAGCCTGTGCTGGATGCCCGCGGCCTGATGGGCCAGGTGGTGGAAGTGCTGCCCTACAGTTCGCGGGTGCTGCTGCTCACCGACACCACCCACAGCATTCCGGTGCAGGTCAACCGCAACGGCCTGCGCGCCATTGCCAGCGGCACCGGCAACCCGGAGCGCCTGGAACTGCGCCACGTGGCCGATACCGCGGATATCAAGGAAGGCGACCTGCTGGTCAGCTCGGGCCTGGGTCAGCGCTTCCCGGCGGGGTATCCGGTGGCCACCGTGACCGAGGTGATCCACGATTCCGGTCAGCCTTTCGCCATCGTGCGCGCCATGCCCACCGCCAGCCTCAATCGCAGCCGCTATATGCTGCTGGTGTTTACCGACCCGCGCTCGCCGGAGCAGCGCGCCACCGAGTCGGCGCAGGCCCAGGAAGCCCTAGACCGAGAAATTCTCCAGCAGGCGGGTACGCCGCCAGCCGCGGCCCCGGCCTCTGAACCGGCACCTGATGTGGAGGCTGAGCAATGATGTCGGCGCGCGCGAGCAATCTGTGGGTGGTCTGGCTGACTCTGGGCTTTGCGCTACTGCTCAGCGTTTCGACTATGCCGCGCTTTATGGAAATGGGCCGGCCGCTGTGGCTGGCGCTGTTTCTGACCTTCTGGGTGCTGGCCTTGCCCCATCGCGTGGGGATGACCACGGCCTGGTGTCTGGGGTTGCTGGCCGATGTGCTGAATGGTTCGCTGCTCGGGCAGAATGCCCTGGTGCTGACCCTGATCACCTTTCTGGTACTGACCCTGCATCAGCGCCTGCGCATGTTCCCCATGTGGCAGCAAAGCATGGTGCTGCTGGTGGTATTCGGCCTGGCGCAGCTGGTGCAGCTGTGGCTGCATGCCCTGACCGGCAACCGTCAGCCGACCCTCGAATTCGTATTCCCCGCACTGGTCAGTGCGTTGCTCTGGCCCTGGGTCTGCGCAATCCTGCGTGGGTTGCAGCAACGCATTGGCGTCAATTGAGCAGGGCTTGCGGGCCTTGCGCTTATCCGACAGGGAGAAGTCTGCATGGCCACGCTCTATCTGGCATCCGGTTCGCCGCGTCGACGTGAATTGTTGACGCAGATTGGCGTGCCCTTTCTTAGCCAAGTCGTCCCCATTGATGAAAATCCATTGCCAGATGAGCCGCCAGTCGCCTATGTAGAGCGTCTGGCCCGGGCGAAAGCGCAGGCCGGCCTGGCTGCGTTGAGTCAGCCGCTGGATGCCGTGGTACTCGGTGCCGATACGGCCGTGGTGCTGGATGGGCGTATTCTGGGCAAGCCCGCCGATGCGGCCGAGGCCCAGGCGACCCTGACGGCCCTGTCCGGGCGCAGCCATCAGGTGCTGACGGCCGTGGCCCTGGCCAGCTCGACGCGGGTGGCCGTGCGGGTGGTCAGCAGTCAGGTGAGTTTTCGCCCGTTGCGTGCCGAGGAAATCGCCGCCTACTGGGCCAGCGGCGAGCCCCAGGACAAGGCTGGCAGTTACGCGATTCAGGGGTTGGCGGCGGTGTTCGTCAGCCAGTTGCAGGGCAGTTATTCGGCGGTAGTGGGCTTGCCCCTCTGCGAAACCGCCGAGCTGCTCGAAGAATTTGCCATTTCGTGCTGGCAGTCGTTGCCGGTTCACAGTCAAGAGGTTGCGGGTCGCGGGTGAGTGCTGAAAGTATGCGCTCCCCGGCTTGCCGCTTCGCCGGACAAGAGATAGAGCCATGAGCGAAGAGATTCTGATCAATATCACGCCGATGGAATCGCGTGTGGCACTGGTGGAAAACGGCGTGCTGCAGGAAGTGCACGTCGAGCGTACGCAGAAGCGCGGCATCGTCGGCAATATCTACAAGGGCAAGGTGGTGCGCGTGCTGCCGGGGATGCAGGCGGCCTTCGTCGATATCGGCCTGGAGCGCGCGGCCTTTATCCATGCCGCGGAAATCTCCAGCCGCGAAGGCAGCGCGGTGGAAAGCATCAGCGCCCTGGTCCACGAAGGCCAGAGCCTGGTGGTGCAGGTGACCAAGGACCCGATCGGCACCAAGGGCGCGCGTCTGACCACCCAGCTGTCGATTCCCTCGCGGTACCTGGTGTATATGCCGCGCACCGCTCATGTCGGCATCTCGCTGAAGATCGAGGACGAAGCCGAGCGCGAGCGCCTCAAGCAGGTGGTGGCCGACTGTGTGGCCGCCGAAGGCATCGAGGAAGCCGGCGGCTTTATCCTGCGTACCGCCGCCGATGGGGCGAGGGCCGAGGAGATTCTTGCCGATATCCGCTACCTGCGCCGCCTGTGGGAGCAGATCGCCACGCAGATGAAGGTCGGCCCCACGCCGCTGGTGATCTACGAGGACCTGTCCCTGGCGTTGCGCACCCTGCGCGACCTGGTCAACCCGAAGATCGAGAAGATCCGCGTCGACTCCCGGGAAACCTTCCAGAAAATCACCCAGTTCGTCGCTGAGCTGATGCCGGAAATCGCCGATCGCCTCGAGCATTACCCCGGCGAGCGGCCGATCTTCGACCTCTATGGCGTCGAAGACGAGATCCAGCGCGCCCTGGAGCGCAAGGTGCCGCTCAAGTCCGGCGGCTACCTGATCATCGACCCGGCCGAGGCGATGAGCACCATCGACGTCAACACCGGGGCCTTTGTCGGCCATCGCACGCTGGAAGAAACCATCTTCAAGACCAACCTGGAGGCGGCCACTGCCATTGCCCGCCAACTGCGCCTGCGCAACCTGGGCGGGATCATCATCATCGACTTTATCGACATGGAAGATGAGGAGCATCAGCGCCAGGTGCTGCGCACCCTGGAAAAGCAGCTGGAGCGCGACCACGCCAAGACCAATATCATCGGCATCACCGAGTTGGGCCTGGTGCAGATGACCCGCAAGCGCACCCGCGAAAGCATCGAACAGGTGCTCTGCGAGCCCTGCAGCGCCTGTCAGGGCCGCGGCAAGCTGAAGACCGCGGAAACCATCTGCTACGAAATCTTCCGCGAGATCCTGCGCGAAGCCCGGGCCTACCAGGCCGAGGGCTACCGGGTGCTGGCCAACCAGAAGGTGGTCGACCGTCTGCTCGACGAGGAGTCGGGCAATGTCGCCGATCTGGAGGCCTTTATCGGCCGCACCATCAAGTTTCAGGTCGAGACCATGTATTCCCAGGAGCAATACGATGTGGTGTTGCTCTGAAACCTCTTCTGATTTGCCGGGTATAAGCTGAATGGAGGCACTGGCCCGCTGGACCATGACCCTGCTGCGCTGGACGCTGGGGCTCTGTGCGCTCGGTCTGGTACTGGCGGCGCTGTATGTCAGCCTCGGTCGGGAGCTGTTGCCCCTGGCCGCCGAATATCGTCTGGAGGTCGAAGACAAGGCTGCTGCGGCACTGGCCATGCCGGTGCGCATCGGCACCCTGGAGGGGCGTTGGCAGGGCTTTGCGCCGGTGCTGATCGCCCATGATCTGCAGGTCGGCGAAGGCCCGGGAGCCCTGCAGCTCGATCAGGTGCGGGTGGTCCCTGATGTGTTGGCCAGCCTGGCGGCGCGGCAACTGCGGGTGGCGCGTCTGGAGCTGGAAGGCCTGCAACTGCTGGTCGAGCAGGGTGCCGAGGGTGGCTGGGCGCTAAAGGGCCTGGCCCCGCGCGAGACGGCCGCGCCCCTGGACATGGCCCAGCTGTTGCGTCAGCTGCAGTCGGTCAAACGGCTGTCGCTGCTCAACAGCCAGGTGACCCTGCAGGCGTTCGAGCAGCCGGCGCGCACCCTTACTTACGTCAACCTGACGCTGCGCAATGGCAGCGCCAGCCAGCGTCTGGACGGCCGTCTGCTGCTGCCCGATGGCCAGCCGCTGGCGCTGCAGCTGCGCACCCGGATGCAGCCCGAACGCTGGCGCGAGGCCCGGGCCGAGCTGTACCTGAGCCTGCCGCAGAGTGACTGGGCGGCCTGGGTGCCGGCCAGCCTGCTGGCACAGTGGCGGCTCGAACGCCTGCAGGCCGGCGGCGAGGTCTGGTTGTCCTGGGCCGAGGGGGCGGTACAGCGTGCCGTCAGCCGCCTGCACGCGCCGCAGTTGCAGGGGGGCCATGGTTCCCGTAAGTCGGTGGCGTTGAGCAACCTGAGCCTGAACGCCTACTTCACTCGCACCGCCGAGGGCTCCGAGGTGCTGTTCGATGACCTGGCCTTCAGCCAGGGCGAGCAGCGCTGGGGCGAGGCGCGCGTGGCCCTGCGTCAGCAGGCGGGCAGTGCGGAGCTGCAAGAGCAATGGTTGCTCAGTGCCGATTACCTCGACCTGGCTCCCCTGCAGCCGCTGGTGGCGGCGCTGGCCCCTCTGCCGGACAAGGCCCTGGCCGTGCTGGCGCAACTCAGCCCCAAGGGCGCGGTGCGCAACCTGCAGCTCGATTACCGGCCGCAGGTCGAGGGACCAAGCCGCCTGCAGTTCTCGGCCAATCTCGAGCGTGTCGGCTTTGCCGCCTACCTGGCGTCGCCGGCGGCGGAAAACGTCAGTGGCAGCATCAGCGGCGATCTCGCCCAGGGCGAGCTGCGCATGGCCAGCGAGAACTTCTCCCTGCACCTGGACACCCTGTTCCCCCAGCCCTGGCGCTACAGCACGGCCAATGCGCGGCTGACCTGGCAGCTCGATGAGCAGGCGTTCACCCTGCGCAGCCCCTATCTGCAGGTGGTGGGCGAAGAGGGGGCGATTGCCGGCGACTTCCTGATTCGCCTGATACGCGATCCTTTGGCCGAAGACTATATGGACCTGCGCGTCGGTCTACGTGATGGTGATGCGCGCTTTACCGAGAAATACCTGCCGAGCCGGTCCCCGGGCCTGAGCCCCGAGCTGAATACCTGGCTGAAAAGCGCGATTCGCAGCGGTCGTGTGGATGAGGGTTATTTCCAATATCAGGGCTCGCTGAACAAGGGTGCGGAACGTGCCGCGCGCAGCCTCAGCCTGTTCTTTGCCGTGCGTGACGCCGAACTGGCCTATCAGCCCGGCTGGCCGGCCCTGCGCGAAGGGCGCGGGGAGGTCTATATCGAGAGCAGCGGAGTGCGCGTCGAGCTGGCCGAGGGGCGTATTCTCAATAGCCGGGTGAGCAATGCCCAGGCCCTGATTGCCACGGCCTTGCCCGGGCAGCCGATACGTTTGCTGCTTAACAGCGAGCTGAGCAGTAATGTCGACGACGCCCTGAAAATTCTTCAGGATGCGCCGCTGGGCACTGCCGAGATCTTCGCCGGCTGGAGCGGCGCGGGGGCGCTGAGCGGCAAGCTCAAGCTCGATCTGCCGTTGCGCAAAGGGCTCAAGCCCGAAGTGGTGGTCGACTTCGCCAGCAGCAACGCCGAGCTCAACCTGAGCAACCCGCAGCTGCAGCTGAGCCAGGTGCAGGGAGCTTTCCGTTACGACACGGCCCGCGGCCTCAGTGCGCCGGATATTCGTGCCCAGGTGCTGGGCCATGCGGTGCGTGGCAAGGCCCTGGCCGACGGCCTTGGTGGCCGTGCACTGACGCGCATCGAGGCCGCTGGCCGGGTCGGCGTCACTGAGCTGAGCGGCTGGCTGGGCGTGACCCAGCCGGTGCCGCTGAGCGGCAGCCTGCCTTATCGCTTGCGCCTATCCCTGGATGGGGCCGACAGCCAGCTGCGAGTCGACTCCAATCTGCAGGGCCTGGCCATCGAGCTGCCTGCGCCCTTCGGCAAGGCCGCCGGCGCGGCCAGCTACGCCGACTGGCGGATGACCCTCAGTGGTGCCGAGCGGCGCTACTGGCTGGACTATGCCGAGCTGGCCAGTCTGTCGTTCGCCGCACCGCTCGGGCAGTTCGCTGAAGGGCGCGGCGAATTGCGTCTGGCGGACGGCCCGGCGAGCCTGCCGGGGGGCAAGGGCGTGCGTTTGCGTGGCCGCGTCGCGGAGCTGGACTGGGACGCCTGGCAGGCGGTGTTGCAGCCCTACAAGCGTCTTCCGACCGATGAGACGCAGCAGCTGTTCAACGATGCGCAACTGCAGATTGGCCGTTTCAGCGGTTTCGGCACCGAGCTGGATACCCTGGCGTTGCGCCTGCAACGAGTCGGCCAGAGCTGGGCGGTGGACCTGGACAGCGAGCGGGTCAAGGGGCGGATCGATGTGGCCGATGATGCCGCGGTGCCGATGGCCCTCAACCTCGACTACCTGCGTCTGCCCGCCGCCGAACCCAAACCCGAAACCGGCGTGGTGGTGGATAAGCCCGACCCGCTGGCCGGCGTCGATCCGCGTCAGATCCCGCCGATCGACCTGCGTATCGCCACGGTTTATCAGGGGATCGAGGCCCTGGGGGCCTGGTCGCTGAAGATGCGTCCAAGCGAGGATGGGGTGAAATTCAGCGACCTCAATCTCAATCTCAAGGGGCTGCAACTTACCGGTCAAGGCGGCTGGCAGGGCGCGCCGGGGGCCAGCCGGAGCTGGTACAATGGCCGTCTGGGCGGCGCGGATCTGGCCGATGTGCTGATCGCCTGGGGCTATGCGCCGACCGCCAGCAGCGACAGTTTTCGCCTGGAGGTCGACGGCAACTGGCCCGGCTCGCCGGCCTGGTTCGGCCTGAAACGTTTCTCCGGCAGCATGGATGTGGCCATGCGCAAGGGGCAGTTTTCCGAAGTGCAGGGCCCAGCCTCGGCGCTGCGGGTATTCGGCCTGCTCAACTTCAACTCGATTGGCCGCCGCCTGCGCCTGGATTTCTCCGACCTGCTGGGCAAGGGCCTGAGCTATGACCGGGTCAAGGGGCTGCTGGTCGCCAGCGAGGGAGTGTTTGTCACCCGCGAGCCGCTGACTCTGACCGGGCCTTCGAGCAATCTGGAGCTGGACGGTACCCTGGATATGCGTCAGGAACGGGTCGATGCCAAGTTGCTGGTGACCCTGCCAGTGAGTAATAACCTACCCCTGGCCGCCCTGATCGTAGGAGCCCCGGCGATTGGAGGTGCGCTGTTTATCGCCGACAAGCTGCTGGGCGACCGGGTAGCGCGCTTCGCCAGCGTGCAGTACGACGTCAAGGGCCCCTGGCAGGACCCGCAGATTAGCTTCGACAAACCCTTTGAGAAACCGCAGTGAGTGGGCGTCTTTGGACGTGCGGCTGTGCAGTCTGTGGCCATGGCTTGTAAGCTGATGGTTCGAGCCGTTTTCGGAAGCCGTGCGTTATGAGTCTCGCCGTCATTCAAATGGTCAGTCAGGCCGATGTGCTGGCCAACCTGGCCCAGGCCCGGCTGTTATTGGAACAGGCCGCGGGCAGAGGGGCGCGGCTGGCGGTGCTGCCGGAAAACTTCGCCGCCATGGGGCGCAGTGACCTGGCCGAGCTCGGCCGTTGTGAAGCGGTGGGCGAGGGGCCGATACTGCCCTGGCTGTATCAGGCCGCCCGCGATCTGGGCCTGTGGATTGTCGCCGGTACCCTGCCGCTGCCGCCGGACGCCCAGCCTTGGGCCAAGCCCCGCGCCTGTTCGCTGCTGATCGACGAATACGGCCAGCGGGTGGCGCGTTACGACAAACTGCACCTGTTCGATGTGGAAGTCGGCGACAGCCATGGCTGTTACCGTGAGTCGGATGACTTCGCCTACGGTGAACAGGTGGTGGTGGCGGATACGCCGCTGGGGCGTCTGGGGCTGACGGTGTGTTACGACCTGCGCTTTCCCGAACTCTTTAGCGCCCTGCGCGAGGCGGGGGCCGAGCTGATCAGCCTGCCGGCGGCCTTTACCGCGGTGACCGGCGCGGCGCACTGGCAGGTACTGACCCGCGCCCGCGCCATCGAAACCCAGTGCTATGTGCTGGCAGCCGGGCAGGGTGGCAGTCATCCGGGCGGCCGTGAAACCTTTGGCCATTCTGCGATCATCGACCCCTGGGGCCGGGTACTGGCCGAGCAGGCCACGGGCCAGGCGGTGCTCGTGGCCGCGCGCGATGCCGCGGAACAGGCCGCCATCCGCCAGCGCATGCCGGTGGCCCGGCACAAACGATTTTTTGCCACAGCCGAACCCCGGCTGCCTGGCGTGGAGCAGTCATGAACGAGATAAAGCCGTTATGAGCGAGATGTTGATGTCCGTCAGTGAACATCTGTTGGGTCCGGGCGGTTTGACCCTTGAGCAGCTACCCGAGGTATTGGCCGAACTGGCCGGCCCGGGTATCGATGCCGCCGACCTGTATTTCCAGAGCCAGGTCTCGGAAACCTGGGCGCTGGAGGATGGCATCGTCAAGGAAGGCAGCTTCAACCTCGACCAGGGCGTCGGCGTGCGTGCCCAGTCCGGGGAGAAAACCGGTTTTGCCTACAGCAATGCGATTACCGCCACGGCCCTGAGCCAGGCGGCGCAGGCCGCCCGTTCGATTGCCAGGGCGGGGCAGCATGGCCGCGTACAGGCCTTCAGCAGCCCGCAGATGACGGCGCTCTATGCGCCGGATAACCCGCTGGATGTACTGGGCCGCGCGGAAAAGGTCGAGTTGCTCAAACGCATCGACGTCGCCACCCGCGCCCTCGATCCGCGGATCAAGCAGGTGTCGGTCAGCCTGGCCGGCGTCTGGGACCGGGTGCTGGTCGCCGCCACTGACGGCAGCCTGGGCGCGGATATCCGCCCGCTGGTGCGTTTCAATGTCAGCGTGATCGTCGAGCAGAACGGCCGCCGCGAGCGCGGCAGCCATGGCGGCGGCGGGCGTACCGACTACCGCTACTTCCTCGAGCAGACCAGCAATAACGAAGAGCGCGCCATGGGCTATGCCCGTGAGGCCCTGCGCCAGGCGCTGGTCAACCTGGAAGCGATTCCGGCTCCGGCCGGCAGCATGCCGGTGGTGATGGGCGCGGGCTGGTCCGGCGTGCTGCTGCACGAAGCGGTCGGCCACGGCCTGGAAGGCGACTTCAACCGCAAGGGCAGCTCGGCTTACAGCGGGCGCATGGGCGAGCAGGTGGCCTCCAGCCTGTGCACCATCGTTGATGACGGCACCCTGGCCGAGCGTCGCGGCTCCCTGAGCATGGACGATGAGGGCACCCAGACCCAGTGCACCACACTGATCGAGAACGGCGTGCTCAAGGGCTATATGCAGGACAAGCTGAATGCCCGCCTGATGGGCGTGGCCTGCACCGGCAACGGTCGCCGTGAGTCCTATGCGCACCTGCCGATGCCGCGTATGACCAACACCTACATGCGGGCTGGCGAAAGCGATCCGGAAGAAATCATCCGTTCGGTGAAGAAGGGCATCTACTGCGCCAACCTCGGCGGCGGTCAGGTGGATATCACCAGCGGCAAGTTCGTCTTCTCCACCAGCGAGGCCTACCTGATCGAGGACGGCAAGATCACCGCCCCGGTCAAGGGCGCAACCCTGATTGGCAACGGCCCGGAAGCCATGAGCAGGGTGTCGATGGTCGGTAACGACCTGGCGCTGGACAGCGGCGTCGGTACCTGCGGCAAGGACGGCCAGTCGGTGCCGGTCGGTGTCGGTCAGCCGACGCTAAAGATCGATGCGATTACAGTGGGTGGAACGGGGGCTTGATCGAGGCGCTGTTCCATTTCCTGGTGGAGGTGTTGTTGTATGGCAAAGGTTACTGGTCATTACGGCTGCTATCGCTGGGCAGGATCGAGCCGAGTGACTGGAATGACGGACTGGTGAGTGCGATCGGTTTGGCGGTTACCCTGGCCTGGTGCGTGCCTTTGTTGCTTTGGCTGACGGGCAACCAGCAAGCGTAGGATGGGTTAGCCGAAGGCGTAACCCATCAGGGCTGAGAGGCCTAGCGCAAGCCGCGCTGGGTTTCATCCAGTTCGCGGATGTATTTGAAGATTTTGCGTGACGCGGCTGGCGGCTTGTTCTGCGCCAGTTCGTGCTGGCCCTGGCGGATCAGCTGGCGCAGGTGCTGGCGGTCGGCGTCGGGGTATTCGCCGACAAATTTTTCCAGGGTGTCGTCGTCGCCGTTGAGCAAGCGGTCGCGCCAGCGCTCCAGGTTATGAAAGCGTTCGTTGTACTGGCGGGTGGAGGCATCCAGCTGGTCGAGCAGAGTGAGGATGGATTCGATGTCCTGATCGCGCATCAGCCGGCCGATAAACTGCACATGGCGTTTTTTCGCGGCATTGGCGGTGTGTTTCGGCGCTTCGGCCAGTGCGCGACGCAGCTCGTCGGTCAGCGGCAGCTTGTTCAGCAGATCGAGTTTCAGGGTAGTCAGGCGTTGCCCCAGATCCTGTAGCGCATGCAACTCGCGCTTGACCTGGGTTTTGCTCTTCTCGCCGGAGAAGTCGTCAAGGTATTCAGACATGGTGGCGGTCCAGTGGATAACGCCGACATGATAGCAGCAAGTTTCCAGCTGTAAGCGTCTGGCTTGTCTGGCCGCGCCTGCAGCTTATCGTTCAGGAGTGTTTATGAGTGCAGTAGATATCGTCGGCCCCGAGGCCGTGCCGCAATTGCAGGCCCAGGTCGAGCAGATTATTGCCGAGGCCCGCAAGCAGGGAGCCAGCGCCTGCGAAGTGGCCGTGTCGGTGGAGCAGGGGCTGTCCACCACGGTGCGTCAGCGCGAGGTGGAAACCGTCGAGTTCAACCGCGATCAGGGTTTCGGCATCACCCTCTATGTCGGTCAGCGCAAGGGCTCGGCCAGTACCTCGGCCAGTGGTGAGGCGGCGATCCGGGAAACCGTCGCGGCGGCCCTGGCGATTGCCAAGCATGCCTCCGAAGACGAATGCGCCGGTCTTGCCGATGCCGGGCTGATGGCTCGCGAATTGCCGCAGCTGGATCTGTACCACGCCTGGTCGATCACCCCGGAGCAGGCCATCGAGCAGGCCCTGAGCTGCGAAGCGGCGGCCTTCGCCGCGGATGGGCGGATCAAGAATGCCGACGGCACCACCCTCAACACCCATCAAGGTTGCCGGGTCTATGGCAACAGCCATGGCTTTGTCAGTGGTTATGCCAGCACCCGGCACAGCCTGAGTTGCGTGATGATCGCCGAAGACGGCGGGCAGATGCAGCGCGACTACTGGTATGACGTCAACCGCCAGGGCGAACTGCTGGCCGACGCCGCCAGCATCGGCCGGCGTGCCGCCGAGCGCGCGGCCAGTCGCCTGGGCGCGCGCCCGGTACCCACCTGCGAGGTGCCGGTGCTGTTTGCCGCCGAGCTGGCCACCGGCCTGTTTGGCAGCTTTCTCGCGGCGATTTCCGGCGGCAACCTGTACCGCAAGTCGTCCTTCCTCGAAAACAGCCTGGGGCAGCAGCTGTTTCCCGAGTGGCTGAAGCTCGACGAGCGTCCGCATATCCCCCGCGCCCTGGGTAGCGCCGCTTTCGATGGTGACGGCCTGGCCACCTATGCCAAGTCCTTTGTCGAGCGCGGCGAGTTGCTGTCCTATGTGCTCGGCACCTACTCCGGGCGCAAGCTGGGCATGCCCAGCACGGCCAATGCCGGCGGCGTGCACAACCTGTTTGTCAGCCATGGCGATGAAGACCAGAAGGCCCTGCTCAAGCGTATGGGCCGCGGTCTGCTGGTCACCGAGCTGATGGGCCAGGGCCTGAATATGGTCACCGGCGACTATTCCCGGGGCGCGGGCGGCTACTGGGTGGAGAACGGCGAGATCCAGTTTCCGGTGCAGGAAGTCACTATCGCCGGCAACCTGCGGGATATGTTCCGGCAGATTGTCGCGGTGGGCAATGATCTGGAACTGCGCAGTAATATCCGCACCGGCTCGGTGCTGATCGAGCGGATGACGGTCGCCGGTAGTTGATTCGGGCTGTATGAAAAAGGGGCTGTCGCTTAAGCGCTCAGCCCCTTTTTTATTGCTTCGATCAGCTATTCGCCTTCGTCGAAGTAGTTGTTGATCAGCTCGCTCAGGGCGTTGAGCGCTTCGCCGTCCTGTTCGCCCTCGGTATGCAGGTGCACGGACGTGCCCTTGCCGGCGGCGAGCATCATCACGGCCATGATGCTTTTGCCGTCCACCAGGCTGTCCGGCGCGCGACCGATCTTGACCTGGCAGGGGAAGCGGCCGGCGACGCCAACGAACTTGGCCGCCGCACGGGCATGCAGGCCAAGCTTGTTGATGATGGTGATTTCGCAGGCGGGCATCGCGGCAATTCCTTAACTGAGGTCGCGGTGGCGAATCTGGACGTTCTTCAGGATGGGTTTGAGGGTTTCGCCGAGGCGATTGGCCAGGTATACCGAGCGGTGATGGCCGCCGGTGCAGCCGATCGCTACCGTGACATAGGCGCGGTTGCTGGCGGCAAAGCGTGGCAGCCACTTGACCAGGTAGGCGAGGATGTCCTGGAACATGTCTTCGACATCGGCCTGGGCCGAGAGGTAGTCGGATACCGGCTGATCCAGGCCGGAGAATTCGCGCAGGTCCGGCTTCCAATAGGGGTTGGGCAGGCAGCGCACGTCGAATACCAGATCGGCATCCACCGGCATGCCTCGCTTGAAGCCGAAGGACTCGATAAGAAAGGCGGTACCCGGCTCAGGCTGGTTGAGCAGGCGCAGTTTGAGGCTGTCGCGCAACTGGTAGAGATTGAGGTGGGTGGTGTCGATCTTCAGGTCGGCCAGGTCGATGATCGGGCCCAGCAGCAGGCTTTCGTCGGCGATGGCTTCGGCCAGCGAGCGGCTCTCGTTGGTCAGCGGATGGCGACGGCGGGTTTCGGAGAAACGCTTGAGCAGGGTCTCTTCATCGGCGTCGAGGTAGATCACATCGCACTTGATATGCCGCGCGCGAACTTCCTCGAGCAGCTCGGGGAAGCGCTTGAGGTGGCTGGGCAGGTTGCGCGCATCGATCGACACGGCCACCTGCGGGTGGAGCAGCTCGGTATGCAGCAGGGCGCGCTCGGCCAGCTCCGGGAGTAGGCCGGCGGGCAGGTTGTCGATGCAATAGAAGCCGTTGTCCTCAAGTACATCGAGGGCGGTGCTTTTGCCGGAGCCGGAGCGACCGCTGACGATGATCAGGCGCATGCTCAGTCTCGATTGAGTTGGCTTTGCACGTCGACCACCACCTGGTACAGGGCCTCATTGCTCTGAGCCTGGCGCAGGCGGTCACGCACGTCGCTGCGGTCGAGCATGCTGGCGATCTGCCGGAGCAGTTCCAGGTGGGCGTCGGTCGCGGCTTCGGGAACCAGCAGAACAAACAGCAGATCGACCGGGGCACCGTCGATGGCATCGAAGTCCACCGCGGCATTGAGTCTCAGCAAGGCGCTGATCGGTGCGTTGCAACCGGGCAGGCGACAGTGCGGAATGGCGATGCCATTGCCGAAACCGGTCGAGCCGAGTTTTTCGCGGGCGATCAGGCTTTCGAAGATGTCTTGGCCGTCCAGGTCAGGCAGCTCGCGCGCCACCAGGTTGGCAATCTGTTCGAGAACACGTTTTTTGCTGCCGCCCGGCACGTTCACCAGGGAACGGCCGGGGGTCAGGATAGTTTCAAGTCGGATCATAGGAGATAGACGAGGTCAGCGGGCCAGTGCGCCCTGTTGACGGTCGAGCTGTTTTTCCTTGTGCTTGATGAGTTGGCGATCGAGTTTGTCGGTGAGTAAATCGATTGCTGCATACATGTCTTCGTGTACCGCATTGGCGACAACCTCGCCGCCGGCAATGTGCAGGGTCGCTTCGATTTTCTGCTTGAGCTTCTCGACCTCCATGATGACTTGCACATTGGTGATTTTGTCGAAGTGGCGCTCCAATCGACCGAGTTTTTCCTCGATGTAGGCGCGCATGGCGTCGGTCACATCCAGCTGGTGTCCACTGATGTTGACTTGCATACCGCATTCTCCTTGTTGCCGTGTGTAAGAGGCAGGCAATAGGCCTGCCGCCGGAACACTGTGGCGTGGAAGACCCTGGCAGAACGAGTCTGGCACTGTCGCCGCCCACGTATTGGCAGCGAAGCTGCTTGCGCGAAAAGGCGAGGCCGGGTGTTGTTGCGTGCAGTGTGAACCGTCTTCCTTCTTGTACCGCCTAGATCAATCGCTTGCGCTCGCTGGATGGCGCTATCCCGAGGGATTCACGGTACTTTGCGACTGTACGGCGGGCTACTTGAATGCCCTGTGCTTCCAGTAAACCAGCGATCTTGCTGTCACTCAACGGCTTTTTTGCATTTTCCGCGGCGACCAGTTTTTTGATGATGGCGCGGATCGCGGTGGACGAGCATTCGCCGCCCTCGGAGGTGCTGACGTGGCTGGAGAAGAAGTATTTCAGTTCGTAAATGCCACGCGGGGTGTGCATGAATTTCTGCGTGGTGACCCGCGAGATGGTTGACTCGTGCATGCCCACCGCCTCGGCGATATCGTGCAATACGAGAGGTTTCATCGCCTCGTCACCGTAGTCGAGGAAGCCGCGCTGGTGTTCGACGATCTGCGTGGCGACCTTCATCAGGGTTTCGTTGCGGCTTTGCAGGCTCTTGATAAACCAGCGCGCTTCCTGCAGCTGGTTGCGCATAAAGGTGTTGTCGGCGCTGGAGTCGGCGCGCTTCACAAAACCGGCGTACTGCGCGTTGACCCGCAGGCGCGGCATGGCTTCCTGGTTCAGCTCCACCAGCCAGCGCTCGTTGTGCTTGCGTACGATCACGTCGGGCACCACGTATTCCGGCTCGCTCGATTCGATCTGCGAGCCGGGGCGCGGGTTGAGGCTCTGGATCAGCTCGATAACCTGGCGCAGCTCGTCTTCCTTGAGCTTCATGCGGCGCATCAGCTGGCTGTAGTCGCGGCTGCCGAGCAGGTCGAGGTAGTCGTTGGCCAGGCGCTGGGCCTCGCTCAGCCAGGGGGTTTTGGCAGGCAGCTGGCGCAGTTGCAGGAGCAGGCATTCGCCCAGATTGCGCGCGGCAATGCCAGCGGGCTCGAACTGCTGGATGCGGTGCAGCACGGCCTCGACTTCGTCCAGTTCGATATCCAGTTCCGGGTCGAAGGCTTCAACCACTTCTTCCAGGGTTTCTTCCAGATAGCCCTGCTCGTTGATGCAGTCGATCAGGGTGACCGCGATCAGGCGATCCTTATCGGACATGGGCGAAAGGTTGAGTTGCCAGAGCATATGGCTCTGCAGGCTCTCGCCGCTGGACGTGCGGGTGGTGAAGTCCCACTCGTCATCGTCGTTGCTGCTGCTCGGCAGGCTGCTGGCGCTGGTCTGGTAGATGTCTTCCCAGGCGGTGTCGACCGGCAGCTCATTGGGAATGCGCTCGCCCCAGTCGCCTTCTTCCAGGTTGTCCACGGTCTGCGTGGTTTCCTGGTAGTTGGGCTCCTGGAAGCTGGACTCTTGCTGTTCGCTGGAAGTGGCGCTTTCTGCGCCATCGGCCATGGGGTCCGAGTTGTCGAAATCTTCGCCGTCTTCCTGGCGTTCGAGCATCGGATTGGATTCCAGTGCCTCCTGGATCTCTTGTTGCAGATCCAGGGTCGACAGTTGGAGTAGGCGAATGGCCTGTTGCAGCTGCGGTGTCATCGTCAGCTGCTGGCCCATCTTCAGGACTAGCGATGGTTTCATTGCAGACCTTATTTACCGGCGTCTGTGCGCAATCCACTACAGGGCGCGGAAGCGCCACAAGGAAGCAAATTATATGCCTGACTCTAAGGGGTTTGCCTAGGGGTGGTGCTTGTTTGCGTGAGAAAAGCCCCTGTTACAGGCGGAACTCATGCCCCAGGTACACCTCTTTGACCGTCTGGTTGGCCAGGATGGCGGCGGAGTCGCCTTCGGCGATCAGTTGGCCGTCACTGACAATGTAGGCGGTTTCGCAGATGTCCAGGGTCTCGCGCACGTTGTGATCGGTGATCAGCACGCCAATGCCCTTGGCCTTGAGGTGGTAGATGATCTGTTTGATATCGCCGACCGAGATCGGGTCAACCCCGGCAAAGGGTTCGTCGAGCAGGATGAACTTGGGCGAGGTCGCCAGGGCGCGGGCAATTTCTACGCGCCGGCGTTCGCCGCCGGACAGGCTCATGCCGAGGTTGTCACGAATATGGCTGATATGGAATTCCTGCAGCAGGCTTTCCAGCTCCTTGCGCCGCTCGCTGCGGTCCAGGTCCTTGCGGGTTTCCAGAATGGCCATGATGTTGTCGGCCACGCTGAGCTTGCGGAAGATCGAGGCTTCCTGCGGCAGGTAGCCGATGCCGGCACGGGCGCGGCCGTGCATGGGCTGGTGGCTGACATCGAGGTCGTCGATCAGGATGCGACCCTGGTCGGCCTGGACCAGGCCAACGATCATGTAGAAGCAGGTGGTCTTGCCCGCGCCATTGGGGCCAAGCAGGCCGACGATCTGCCCGCTGTCGATGCTCAGGCTGACGTCGCGCACGACTTGGCGGCCTTTGTAGCTCTTGGCCAGGTGCTGGGCTTTCAATGTGGCCATGGTTACTGCGCCTGCTGGTCGGCTGGTTTGTTCTTGGGCTGGATCACCATGTCGATGCGCGGTCGCGGCACGCTGACATTGCTGCCTGTAGCGCGGCCGGCGTTGACGATCTGGCGCTGGGTGTCATAGACGATCTTCTCGCCTTCGAAGGTGTTGCCTTCCTGGATCACCTTGGCCTGGTCGATCAGCACGATGCGTTCGTTGGCGGCGAAGTACTGGATGGTCAGGCCGTAGGCCTTGACGATCTGCTTGTCGGTGGCTGGCAGCTGCTCGTAATAAGCCGGCTTGCCGACGGCGGTAAACACGTCGATATCGCCCGCCGGGGTCTGGGTGATGGTCACGGTGTCGCCCGTGATCTTCAGCGTGCCCTGAGTGATAACCACGGTGCCGCGGTACACGGCCACACCTTGCTTGTCGTCAAGTTCGGCGCTGTCGGCCTGAATCCGGATCGGTTGTTCGCGATCCGATGGCAGGGCCCAGGCGCTGATGCTTCCGAGCGCGGCGCTGAGACCGAAAAGAAGGGGGAGGGTTTTAACGAGCCTCATGCTGACCTCTTACATTGGACAGCAGGAGCATCCTGCCGTCATTCAAGTACGCTTTCATTCCTTGTGCCGTGGTCACCCCATTGGCGGCGTCGATTCTAACGGCTTGCTCGGTCTGCGCATATTCCTTCTCGGGGAATACGGTCAGGCGGCTGGTGGTGAGAATGGTCGGGCGGCCCTTGGCGTCGGTGCGGGCGATGCGCACCTTGTCGATCAGCTCGACTTCCTTGCCGGCGGGGGCGACTTCGCCGCGCTCGCTGCTGATGTTCCATGGTAGCTCTTCGCCGCGGTACAGCTGCATGTTCGGGTTGTCGAGCAGGGTGATGTCGGTACTCTGGATATGCTCGGTCTTATCCGCGGTGACCTCGTAATGCAGCGAGCCGTCGGGCATGTACTGCACGGTGGTGATATTGGTCGCGTAGAAATCGATGGTGTTCTGCGCGGTGCCCGGTTTGTCCCCGTCGGAGAAGCTTGCGGGGTTGATATTCCAGTAGCCGAGCGCCGCCAGCAGTGCGGCGGCGCAGGCGAGCAGGGCAATGTTGAGCAGTTTACGCGACATGGTGGGCTCTATAGGTAGGCGGCTTGGGCGGCTTCGAGGCTGCCCTGGGCGCGCATGATCAGTTCGCAGAACTCGCGGGCGGCACCTTCGCCGCCCCGGGCCTGGGTTACGCCATGGGCATGCTGGCGGACGAAGGCGTCGGCGCTGGCCACCGCCATGCCCAGGCCGACCCGGCGGATCACCGGCAGGTCTGGCAGGTCGTCGCCCAGGTAGGCCACCTGTTCATAGCTCAGGCCGAGTTCGCCGAGCAGCTCGTCGAGTACCACCAGCTTGTCTTCGCGGCCCTGGTACAGATGCTGGATGCCCAGGTTCTGCGCGCGGCGCTCGACCACCGGGGTCTTGCGCCCGCTGATGATGGCGGTGCGCACGCCGGAGTTGATCAGCATCTTGATGCCGTGGCCGTCGAGGGTGTTGAAGGTCTTGAATTCGCTGCCGTCGACCAGGAAATACAGTTTGCCGTCGGTGAGCACGCCGTCGACATCGAAAATTGCCAGTTTCACGTCTTGGGCGCGTTGCTGCAGGTCAGGGTTGATCATTTCGGCGGTCATCACATTACTCCGGCGCGCAGCAGGTCGTGCATATTCAGTGCACCGACGGGCTGGTCGTTGCTGTCGACCACCACCAGGCCGCTGATCTTGTGGTCTTCCATGATTTTCAAGGCCTCGGCGGCGAGCATCTCGGCGCGGGCGGTCTTGCCGTGGGCGGTCATTACCTCGTCGATCAGGGCCTGGCGGACGTCGATGCCGCGATCCAGGGTGCGGCGCAGGTCGCCGTCGGTGAAGACCCCGGCCAGGCGGCCGTCGCTTTCCACCACCACGGTCATGCCCAGGCCCTTCTGGGTCATTTCCAGCAGGGCGTCGCGCAGCGAGGTGCCGCGTTGCACGCGGGGCAGGGCGTTGCCGGCGTGCATCACGTTTTCCACTTTCAGCAGCAGACGGCGGCCCAGGGCACCGCCGGGGTGGGAAAAGGCAAAATCTTCGGCGGTAAAGCCGCGGGCTTCAAGCAGGGCGATGGCCAGGGCGTCGCCCAGGACCAGCGAAACTGTGGTGGAAGACGTCGGGGCCAGGTTCAGCGGGCAGGCTTCCTGGGATACGCGGGCGTCCAGGTTGACTTCGGCGGCCTTGGCCAGGGGGGAGTTGGGGTTGCCGGTCATGCTGATCAGGCGGATGCCGAGGCGCTTGATCAGCGGCAGCAGGGTGACGATTTCCGCGGTGGAGCCCGAGTTGGACAGGGCCAGCACCACGTCGTCGCGGGTGATCATGCCCATGTCGCCGTGGCTGGCTTCGGCCGGATGGACAAAGAAGGCGGTAGTACCGGTGCTGGCCAGGGTGGCGGCGATCTTGTTGCCGACATGCCCGGATTTGCCCATACCAACCACGACCACGCGACCCTTGCTGCCCAGAATCAGCTCGCAGGCGCGGACGAAATCGCCGTTGATGCGCTGCAGCAGGTCCTCGATCGCTTCGAGTTCGAGGCGGATGGTGCGCTGTGCGGATTGGATCAATTCGTTGGGCTGGCTCATGGCGTCTCTAGGGCGGCTGAGTAAAAGTCGAGGATTATAGCGGGAAAGGTGCGTCTGCCCAGCACTTCCAGCGCGACTCGCCGCTCAATCGGTTGCTCAAACTATTATCTGGCGTCACATGTTCAATCTTGGGCGGTGAAAAGCCTAGTGGTATAGTTCGCGCCCATTTTCGGTCCGTTCGGCGGATGTAGTGCCCTTTTCTCGAGGTGCTGCGTCTGTCAGGCAAGCGTTTAGCAAGGAGTCCAGATGAGCGCCGAGAACCCATACGCCGTAGAGCTGAAGAGCCTGAGCTTCAAGCGCGGCGAGCGGGATATTTTCACCAATATCGATATTCGCATTCCGCGCGGCAAGGTCGTCGGCATCATGGGGCCGTCCGGCTGCGGCAAGACCACCCTGCTGCGCCTGATTGCCGCCGAACTGCGGCCCAGCGCGGGCGAGGTCTGGGTCAACGGGGTGAACCTGCCCACGCTGTCGCGCAGCGAATTGTTCGATATGCGCAAGCAGATGGGCGTGCTGTTCCAGAGCGGTGCGCTGTTCACCGATCTGGATGTGTTCGAGAACGTGGCCTTTCCGCTACGGGTGCACACCCAGCTGCCGGAAGAAATGATCCGTGACATCGTCCTGATGAAGCTGCAGGCGGTCGGCCTGCGCGGTGCCCTCGAGCTGATGCCGGACGAGCTGTCGGGTGGCATGAAGCGCCGCGTGGCCTTGGCCCGCGCCATCGCTCTGGATCCGCAGATTCTGATGTACGACGAGCCCTTCGTCGGCCAGGACCCCATCGCCATGGGCGTGCTGGTGCGACTCATTCGCCTGCTCAGCGATGCCCTGGGGATTACCAGCATCGTGGTGTCCCACGATCTGGCGGAAACCGCGAGCATCGCCGACTACATCTATGTCGTGGGCGACACCCAGGTATTGGGGCAGGGCACGCCTGACGAGTTGAAAGCATCAGAGGACCCCCGCGTCCGTCAATTTATGCAGGGCATTCCCGATGGCCCGGTGCCGTTTCACTTTCCTGCGGCCAATTACCGCGACGATCTTCTGGGGGGGCGCTGATGCGCAAGACATCTGTGCTCGAGCGGGTTCGCCTGTTCGGCCGGGCCGGTATCGATGTGGTGGCCACGCTGGGCCGTTCCACCCTGTTCCTGCTGCGGGCGCTGTTCGGTGGCGGTTCGCGCAACGGCTTCCAGTTGCTGGTCAAGCAGCTCTATTCGGTGGGGGTGATGTCCCTGGCGATCATCGTCGTCTCGGGGCTGTTCATCGGCATGGTGCTATCGCTGCAGGGCTTCAGCATTCTGACCAAATACGGTTCAGAGCAGGCGGTGGGGCAGATGGTTGCCCTGACTCTGCTGCGGGAGCTGGGGCCGGTGGTTACCGCCCTGCTGTTCGCTGGCCGCGCCGGTTCGGCCCTGACCGCGGAAATCGGCAATATGAAGTCCACCGAGCAGCTCTCCAGCCTGGCCATGATCGGGGTCGACCCGCTCAAATACATAGTTGCGCCGCGCTTGTGGGCCGGTTTTATCTCGATGCCCTTGCTGGCGATGATTTTCAGCGTGGTCGGCATCTGGGGTGGGGCCATGGTCGCCATCGACTGGCTCGGGGTTTACGAAGGTTCGTTCTGGGCCAATATGCAAAGCAGCGTGTCGTTTCGCGAAGACGTGCTCAACGGGGTGATCAAGAGCGTCGTGTTCGCCTTCGTGGTGACCTGGATTGCCGTGTTCCAGGGTTATGACTGCGAGCCCACATCCGAGGGCATCAGCAAGGCGACCACTCGTACCGTTGTATATGCCTCGCTGGCCGTGTTGGGGCTGGACTTTATTCTGACCGCTTTGATGTTTGGAGATTTCTGATGCAGAACCGCACGCTGGAAATTGGTGTCGGCATGTTCCTGTTGGCCGGGTTGTTGGCCTTGTTGTTGTTGGCCCTGCGCGTCAGCGGCCTGACCGTGGGTAGCAGCGATGGCACCTATAAGGTCTATGCGCACTTCGAGAATATCGCCGGTCTTACGGTCAGGTCGAAAGTGACCATGGCCGGGGTGACCATTGGCAAGGTAACGGCCATCGACCTGGATCGCGAGAGCTACACCGGGCGCGTGACCATGGTGCTCGATGAGGATGTGGACAATCTGCCGCTGGACTCCACGGCCTCGATCCTTACCGCCGGCCTGCTCGGCGAGAAGTACATCGGCATCAGCGTGGGGGGCGAGGAGGAGTTGTTGCGCGATGGCGGAACCATTCACGACACCCAGTCGTCCCTTGTATTGGAAGACCTGATTGGCAAGTTTCTGCTCAACTCGGTCAATAAAGACCAGGCCAATTGAGAAAGGTAGTGAATATGATCAAGTTACTGCGTAACAGCCTGTTCCTGTGTCTGACCCTGATGTCGCTGTCCGTCTGGGCAGCCCCGGCGGCCCATGAGGTGGTGCAGCAAACCACCACCAAGCTGCTTGCCGACCTCAAGGCAAACAAGGAGCAATACCGCACCGATCCGGCGGCCTTCTACGACGCCCTGAACAACATTCTCGGCCCGGTGGTGGATGTCGAAGGCATTTCCCGCGGCGTGATGACCGTGCGTTTCTCGCGCCAGGCCAGCCCCGAGCAGATGCAGCGTTTCGAGGAAAACTTCAAGCGCAGTCTGATGCAGTTCTATGGCAATGCCTTGCTCGAATACAACAACCAGGACATCCGTGTGCTGCCGGTCAGCGGCAAGCAGGACCCGCAGCGCACCGCGGTGAATATGGAGATCAAGGACGGCAATGGCGCGATTTACCCCCTGTCCTACACCATGGTCAGCCAGGATGGCACCTGGAAGATGCGCAACGTGATCATCAACGGCATCAACGTCGGCAAGCTGTTCCGCGATCAGTTCGCCCAGTCCATGCAGAACAATGGCAATGACCTGAACAAGGTCATCGACACCTGGAGCGACACCGTCGCCAAGGCCCGTCAGGGCACGGGTGAGTCGTGAGTCAGGCGGCTATCGGGGAGTCGAGCCCAGGCGTGCTGCGGCTCGATGGCGTGCTCGATTACCAGAGCGCCCCGGCGCTGCGTGAGCAGGGCGCGCGCCTGATTGGGGCGAGCCAGGGCACGACCTGCGTGATCGACTGCGCCTCGGTGAGCAAATCCAGCAGCGTTGGCCTGTCCCTGTTGCTAGCCTTTATGCGCGACGCCGAGGCCGCGGGCAAAAGCCTGATGGTGCGCGGTCTGTCCGAGGATATGCGGCAGATTGCCGGTGTCTGTGGCCTGCTCGAGGTGTTGCCGCTGGAGTCCTGATGCTGCGCGAGCGGGTTTCGGTCGGCTCGGGGTTCGCAGTGGATGGGCTTTTTTGTATGATGCTCGACCCGCGAGCCCTGGCTGCTGTCGGACTTGATCGCTGTGAGCGAGGTAAAGTCCGGCTTTTGCCCGGTACTCGTCATTTGTTCGACAGGCTGCCCCATGCTTTGCTGTCGTTAATCCAAGCGTTGATCGAGGTTGAGCATGCAGGCCTTAGAAGTGAAGAGCCTCCTGGAGGCTAAATTGCCGAATACCCAGGTGGAAGTTGAAGGCGAAGGCTGCAACTTCCAATTGAACCTGATCAGCGACGAGTTGGCCGGCCTCAGCCCGGTCAAACGTCAACAGCAGATCTACGCTCACCTCAACGCCTGGATTGCCGATGGCAGTATCCACGCCGTGAGCATGAAATTTTTCAGCCGTGCCGATTGGGCCGCGCGCTCCTAAACCGAGAGAATCATGGACAAACTGATTATTACCGGCGGTGTGCGCCTCGACGGCGAAATCCGCATTTCCGGGGCTAAGAACTCCGCCCTGCCGATTCTCGCCGCCACCCTGCTGGGTGATGCGCCCGTCACCATCTGCAACCTGCCGCACCTGCACGACATCACCACCATGATCGAGCTGTTCGGGCGCATGGGCATTGAGCCCGTGATCGACGAAAAGCTCAGCGTGGAAGTCGATGCACGCGCGATCAAGACCCTGATTGCGCCCTATGAGCTGGTGAAAACCATGCGCGCCTCGATCCTGGTGCTCGGCCCCATGGTGGCACGCTTCGGTTATGCCGAAGTGGCTCTGCCGGGCGGTTGCGCCATTGGTTCGCGGCCGGTCGATCTGCACATCCGTGGCCTGGAAGCCATGGGCGCGGTCATCGATGTGGAAGGCGGCTATATCAAGGCCAAGGCCCCCGAGGGCGGTCTGCGTGGTGCGCATTTCTTCTTCGACACCGTGAGCGTCACCGGTACCGAGAACATCATGATGGCCGCGAGCCTGGCCAAGGGCCGCAGCGTGCTGGAAAACGCCGCGCGCGAGCCGGAAGTGGTCGACCTGGCCAACTGCCTGATCGCCATGGGCGCAAAAATCAGCGGTGCCGGTACCGACACCATCACCATCGATGGCGTCGAGCGCCTGCACGGTGCGCGCTTCAATGTGATGCCCGACCGTATCGAAACCGGCACCTACTTGGTGGCGGCTGCCGCGACCGGCGGCCGAATCAAAGTCAAGGACACCGATCCGACCACCCTGGAAGCGGTGCTGGCCAAGCTGCAGGAAGCCGGTGCGGAAATCACCTGCGGCAACGACTGGATCGAGCTGGACATGAAGGGCAAGCGGCCGAAGGCCGTGAACCTGCGTACCGCCCCCTATCCGGCGTTCCCCACCGATATGCAGGCGCAGTTTATCGCCCTCAACGCGATTGCCGAGGGCACCGGCACGGTGATCGAAACCGTGTTCGAAAACCGTTTTATGCATGTCTATGAAATGAGCCGCATGGGCGCGCAGATCCAGGTTGAAGGCAATACCGCGATCGTCACCGGTGTCGACAAGCTCAAGGGCGCGCCGGTGATGGCCACCGACCTGCGTGCTTCGGCCAGCCTGGTCATCGCCGCCCTAGTTGCTGACGGCGATACCCTGATCGACCGCATCTACCACATCGACCGTGGTTACGAGTGCATCGAGGAAAAGCTGCAGATGCTGGGTGCCAAAATTCGCCGTGTGCCGGGTTGATGCCATGCTGACTATCGCGCTGTCCAAAGGTCGGATTCTCGACGACACCCTGCCGCTGCTCGCCGAGGCAGGCATAGTGCCGACCGAGAATCCGGATAAAAGCCGCAAACTGATCATTCCCACCACCCTGGATGACGTGCGTCTGCTGATCGTGCGCGCCACCGACGTGCCGACCTATGTCGAGCACGGCGCCGCCGACCTTGGCGTGGCTGGCAAGGATGTGCTGATGGAGTACGGCGGCCAGGGCCTATATGAGCCGCTGGATCTGCGCATCGCCCGCTGCAAGCTGATGACCGCCGGTGCGGTTGGTGCGCCCGAGCCGAAAGGCCGGCTGCGCGTGGCCACCAAGTTCGTCAACGTGGCCAAGCGTTACTACGCCGAGCAGGGCCGTCAGGTCGACATCATCAAGCTGTACGGCTCGATGGAGCTGGGGCCATTGGTGGGTCTGTCCGACAAGATCATTGATGTGGTCGACACCGGCAATACCCTGCGCGCCAACGGCCTGGAAGCCCAGGAGCTGATCGCCCATATCAGTTCGCGGCTGATCGTCAACAAGGCCTCGATGAAGATGCAGCACGCACGCATCCAGGCGCTGATCGACACCCTGCGCGAAGCGGTCGAGTCGCGACACCCACTCTGAGTCTGATGGCCGCCTCTGTGCGGCCTAGCCTATCCGCGTTATAGCCAAAATTCTCAGGTGCCCGCGCGGAGTGGTTGTTACTCTACGGGCGCTTGAGCATTTGCCAATTTAAGAGGCCCGCTATGACCGCTCCCATCGCTATCCGCCGACTCGACGCCGCCGACCAGGACTTTACCCGTCATCTGGATCATCTGCTGAGCTGGGAAAGTGTCTCGGACGATGCGGTCAACCATCGCGTGCTGGAGATCATCAAGGCTGTGCGCGAGCGGGGCGATGCCGCCCTGGTCGAATACACCAAGCAGTTTGATGGCCTGGATGTCGCCTGCATGGCGGACCTGATCCTGCCGCGCGAGCGCCTGGAACTGGCCCTGTCCCGCATCACCCCCGAGCAGCGCCAGGCCCTGGAAGTGGCGGCTGAGCGCGTGCGCAGCTACCACGAGAAGCAGAAGCAGGATTCCTGGACCTACACCGAGGCCGACGGCACGGTGCTGGGGCAGAAGGTCACCCCCCTGGACCGCGCCGGCCTGTACGTGCCGGGCGGCAAGGCGTCCTATCCGTCTTCGGTGCTGATGAACGCCATCCCGGCCAAGGTTGCCGGCGTGCCCGAAGTGGTGATGGTGGTGCCGACTCCGCGTGGTGAGCTCAACGAGCTGGTGCTGGCCGCTGCCTGCATCGCCGGCGTCGACCGGGTGTTCACCATCGGTGGTGCCCAGGCCGTGGCTGCGCTGGCCTATGGCACCGAAAGCGTGCCGCCGGTGGACAAGATCGTCGGCCCCGGCAATATCTATGTTGCCACCGCCAAGCGCCATGTGTTCGGCAAGGTCGGCATCGACATGATCGCCGGTCCTTCGGAGATTCTGGTGGTATGTGACGGCCAGACCGACCCGGACTGGATCGCCATGGACCTGTTCTCCCAGGCCGAGCACGACGAGGACGCCCAGTCCATTCTGCTTAGCCCGGATGCCGCCTTCCTCGATCGCGTGGCCGAGAGCATTGCCAAGCTGCTGCCGACCATGGAGCGCGCCGAGATCATCCGCGCCTCCCTGGAAGCCCGTGGCGCGCTGATTCTGGTCGCCGATATGGCCCAGGCCATTGAAGTGGCCAACCGTATTGCCCCGGAACACCTGGAACTGTCGGTGGAAAACCCCGAGCAGTACCTGCCGCTGATCCGTCACGCCGGGGCGATCTTTATGGGGCGCTACACCGCCGAGGCGTTGGGCGACTACTGCGCAGGTCCCAACCATGTGTTGCCGACCTCCGGCACCGCGCGCTATTCCTCGCCGCTGGGGGTGTATGACTTCCAGAAGCGCTCGTCGATCATCCATTGCTCGGCCGAAGGCGCGTCGGAGCTGGGTAAGAGCGCCAGCGTGCTGGCCCGCGGCGAATCGCTGACCGCCCATGCCCGCAGCGCCGAATACCGCATCAAACCTTAGGATGGGTTAGCCGCAGGCGTAACCCATCGCAAACGCAACGAATTCGAGGAGAGAAGGGCAGATGAGCAAATTCTGGAGCCCCTTCGTCAAAGACTTGGTGCCCTATGTGCCGGGTGAGCAGCCGAAGCTGGCCAAGCTGGTCAAGCTCAACACCAATGAAAACCCCTATGGCCCCTCGCCCAAGGCGATCGCCGCCATGCAGGCCGAACTGGGCGACAACCTGCGCTTGTACCCGGACCCGAACAGCGACCGCCTGAAGCAGGCGGTGGCCGATTACTACGGTGTGCAGGCCGCCCAGGTGTTTGTCGGCAATGGCTCCGACGAGGTGCTGGCGCACGCTTTCCACGGCCTGTTCCAGCACGGCCAACCGCTGTTGTTCCCGGACGTCACCTACAGCTTCTACCCGGTTTACTGCGGCCTCTATGGCATCGCCAGCGAGCAGATCGCCCTGGACGAGCAGTTCCAGATTCGTGTCGAGGATTACGCGCGGCCCAACGGCGGCATTATCTTCCCCAATCCCAATGCCCCGACTGGTTGCCCCCTGGCGCTGGACGCCATCGAGCGCTTGCTCAAGGCCAATCCGGACACCGTGGTGCTGGTCGATGAAGCCTATATCGACTTTGGCGGCGAGACGGCGATCAGCCTGGTGGATCAATACCCCAATCTGCTGGTAACCCAGACCCTGTCCAAGTCGCGTTCGCTGGCCGGGCTGCGGGTCGGCATCGCGGTTGGCCATCCGGATCTGATCGAAGCCCTAGAGCGGATCAAGAACAGCTTCAACTCCTACCCGCTGGATCGCATGGCGATTGCCGGCGCGGCGGCGGCGTTCGAGGACAAGGCCTACTTCGAACAGACCTGCCAGCGGGTGATCGACAGCCGTGAGGCCGTGGTGGCTGGGCTGGAAAAACTCGGTTTTGAGGTGCTGCCATCAAAGGCGAACTTCGTCTTCGCCCGCCATCCGGGCAAGGACGCGGCGACCCTGGCGGCCGGCTTGCGTGAGCAGGGCGTGATCGTGCGCCACTTCAAGCAGCAACGCATTGCCCAGTTCCTGCGTATCACCATCGGCACGCCGGAGCAGAACCAGGCGTTGCTGGATGCCTTGAGCGGCTTGTAAGCGTTGGGATATGAAAAAGCCGGAGCAGTGCTCCGGCTTTTTTATGGCTGCGCTGCCGGCTATTCGCGGTGCGCTTCGCCGAGAAAGGTCAGCGAAGTAAACAGCCCGCGGATCTCGATATCCGCATCGTTGGCCACCGGCAGGCTGGCTTCGGCGGCGATGATATTCAGGCCTTCGTTGCGCACCAGCACCTGAGCGCGACCATCGCTATCGGTGGTGGCGCTGATGTGGTGCGGTGCGCCGCGGTAGTCGCCAATCAGCTCGATGCCCGCCGCCGGCTTGCCGTCGATCAGCACGCGCACCGGTAGTGGCTTGCCGGGGCCGACCTTGAGTGGGTCGATTTCCGGCAGGATAACCATCTTCAGTTGCTCCAGCTTTGGCAGCTCCGCGCCTTCCCGGTAAATCGCCAGGCTGTACTTGAAGGTGTGCAGCGACTGGGTCGAATTCGGCACTTTACTGCGGCCCTGATTGATCCACTGCTTGTCCGGGGTCAATGACCAGGGGCCGTTATCCAGGGCTACGGCCACAATCGCTGGCGGCTTCAGGGGCTCCAGGCGGGCGTGATCACCCAGGCGTTTGACCGTGACCGGGATCATCCTGGCGTGGCTGTCGTAGGCCCAGGCACCGCTGATTTTCTCGGCCTTGAAGGCGTTGTCCTCGGCACCATGGCCGTAGATGGTTTCGATATTGCCGCGACGTTGTTCGGTCCACAGGCCGTGGGCATCGACCTGGCCGATAAACAGGGCGGCGGCGAGTAACGGAAAGACTTTGTTCATGACGGGGCCTTGGATTTGGGCAAATCAGAGGTCGAGGGTCAGGTTGAAGCTCAGATTGCGCGGCTCGCCGGGCATGACCCAGAGGTTGCTGTAGGAGCGCTCGCAGTACTTCTCGTCGAACAGGTTGTTGAGGTGGGCCCCGACCTTTACCCGCGGGTTGACGGCGTAGTGGGCGAGCAGGTCGCCTTGTTCGCCCAGTGGGCTGTTGAGGTTCAGGCTGGTGCGGTAGCGGTCCCAGCTGCCGGCGCTGGTTTGCAGGCGGGCGAAGCTGTCGGCCTGGGGCTTCTTGGTGACGATATTCACCGTGCCGCCCGGGTCGCCGCGACCATAGAGGCTGGCAGCGGGGCCTTTGAGCACTTCAATGCGCTCGATACTGGCGGCGTCCGGGGGGCTCGGGTAGCCGCGGTTGGCGCTGAAGCCGTCCTTGTAGAACTCCGAGGTGGTGAAACCGCGCACGCTGTACTCGTAGAGGGTCAGACCGCCGAAGTCATTTTGTTTGGAGACCCCACCGGCAAAGTCCAGTGCGCGCTCGACATCGCTGCTGCCGAGGTCCGCCAGCACCGCGGCGGGTACCACGCTGATGGCCTGGGGGATTTCACGAATCGCTGTGTCGGTCTTGCTGGCACTGGCCGAGCGGTTGGCGCGGTAGCCCTGTACCGGGCCATCGGCGACCTCCGTCGGTGCGTTGATAAGGCTGTCGGTGAGCTGAACCAGGGCGTCGGCCAGCGCGCTGGGGGCTAGCAGGCTGGCGGCGAGGGCAAGTGCTGAGCGCAAGACGGAACTCCTCTCGAGTGATTTTAATGTAATAACATAACATTAAAATTGAGAGGAGTTATCGTTAAGCGGCTGCGTGGAGGAACTAGTTGCCGTTGGCGGGTGGTGGGCGCACGCCGATCTCGGCGGTGAGTTCCATCAGCTTGCCGTTGCGCATGATCTCGATGCGGATCTTCTCGCCGGGCTTGGTCCGGGCCACCTGGTTCATCGAACGGCGGCCGTCGCCGGCAGGCTGGCCATCGATATTGAGGATCAGGTCGCCCGGCTGCAGGCCGGATTTCTGCGCCGGGCCATCGCGGTAGATACCGGCCACGACGATACCGGGGCGGCCTTCCAGGCCAAAGGATTCAGCCAGTTCCGGGGTCAGCGGTTGTACTTCGATGCCCAGCCAGCCGCGAATCACTTGGCCGTGCTCGATAATCGCCTGCATCACATCCATCGCCAGCTTTACCGGAATGGCAAAGCCGATACCTTGCGAACCGCCGGATTTGGAAAAGATCGCGGTATTGATGCCGACCAGGTTGCCGTAGGCATCCACCAGGGCACCGCCGGAGTTGCCGGGGTTGATCGCCGCGTCGGTCTGGATAAAGTCTTCGTAGGTATTGAGGCCCAGCTGGTTGCGCCCGGTGGCGCTGATAATGCCCATGGTCACGGTCTGGCCGACGCCGAAGGGGTTGCCGATGGCCAGGGTGACATCACCGATCCGGACGCTATCCGAGCGCCCGAGGGTCATGGACGGCAGCCGCGGCAGGTCAATCTTGAGCACCGCGAGGTCGGTTTCCGGGTCGTTGCCGATCACCCGGGCCAGGGTCTCGCGGCCATCCTTGAGCGCCACCACGATCTGGTCGGCATCGGCCACCACATGGTTGTTGGTCAGCAGGTAGCCTTCCGGGCTCATGATCACCGCCGAACCCAGGCTGGACTCCATGCGTCGCTGCTTGGGCAGGTTGTCGCCGAAGAACTTGCGAAACTGTGGGTCGTCGAACAGTGGCAGGGCTGGTTTGTTAGTGAATTTGGTGCTGTAGAGGTTGGCCACTGCGGGGGAGGCAACATCCACCGCTTCGGCATAGGACACCGGGCCTTCCTGCATGCGGCTATAGATCGGGGCCTGGCGCACGTGCACATCCTGGCTCGGCAGGCCTACCCATTGCGGGTAGTACTGCATGATCAGCAGCGCCAGAAGCACGCCAGCCAGCAGGGGCCAGCCAAGAAAACGCAGGGCCTTGAACATCTATCAAATCCTGAGGGTTGCGAGGGCCGGGCCGGCCCCTTAAGGTGCGCCATTATAGGGGGGTGGCCGGTAATAAAGCAGCGATCCCCTAATCCGCGCAAGAAGGAATTCCTATGGCCATTGCTCTGGCAACCCTGGTGGCAGAAGCCGACCGTTATCTGAATGCCGCACGTATCAGCGATTACTGCCCCAATGGCCTGCAGGTCGAGGGTCGGCCGCAGGTGCGGCGTATCGTCAGCGGCGTGACTGCCAGCCAGGCGCTGGTCGATGCGGCCGTCGAGGCCGAGGCCGATGTGCTGCTGGTGCATCACGGTTACTTCTGGAAAGGCGAAAATCCCTGCGTCACCGGGATGAAACGCCGTCGTCTACAGGCTCTGCTGGCCAACGACATCAGCCTGTTGGCCTATCACCTGCCGCTCGATGTGCACCCGGAGGTGGGTAACAACGTGCAGCTGGCGCGCCAGCTCGGTATCACCGTGGAAGGTCCGCTGGAGCCGGAAAACCCGCGCACCGTCGGCCTGATCGGCTCCCTCGATGAGGCCGTCAGTGCCGAGGATTTTGCTGGGCGCGTGCAGCAGGTGCTGGGCCGCGAGCCGTTGCTGGTCGCCGGTGAAGGGCTGATCCGCCGGGTCGGCTGGTGCACCGGAGGCGGTCAGGGCTATATCGATCAGGCCGTCGCCGCTGGCGTCGATCTGTACCTGACCGGCGAGGCCTCCGAGCAGACCTTTCACAGCGCCCGCGAGAACGGCATCAGCTTTATCGCCGCCGGCCACCACGCCACCGAGCGTTATGGGGTGCAGGCGCTGGGGGAATATCTGGCGCGCCACTTCGCCCTGGAGCACCACTTTATCGACTGCGACAACCCCATCTGAGGCGGCGCTGCCGTCTGTTCTGCCGGTATAAAGCTAGATCTTTTCGGTCTAACTAGGCTCCTGAATAGAAGGGAGCGCTGTGCTAGAGTGCGCCATCGTCCACGGCCTGCCGGCCCAATTACACTGCAAACCGTGAGTAACCATGCTCGATAAACTGACCCACCTGAAACAGCTGGAGGCGGAAAGTATCCACATCATTCGTGAAGTGGCCGCCGAATTCGACAACCCGGTAATGCTCTATTCCATCGGTAAAGACTCCGCCGTGATGCTGCATCTGGCACGCAAGGCGTTCTTTCCCGGCAAGCTGCCGTTCCCGGTGATGCACGTCGACACGCGCTGGAAGTTTCAGGAGATGTACAGCTTCCGCGAGAAGATGGTCAAAGAGTACGGCCTGGATCTGATCACCCACATCAACCCCGATGGTGTGGCGCAGGACATGAACCCCTTCACCTACGGCAGTGCCAAGCACACCGACGTGATGAAGACCGAGGGTCTCAAGCAGGCGCTGGACAAGTACGGCTTCGACGCCGCCTTCGGTGGCGCGCGCCGCGACGAAGAGAAATCCCGCGCCAAGGAGCGCGTGTACTCGTTCCGCGACAGCAAGCACCGCTGGGACCCGAAGAACCAGCGTCCCGAGCTGTGGAACGTGTACAACGGCAAGGTCAAGAAGGGCGAGTCGATCCGCGTGTTCCCGCTGTCCAACTGGACCGAGCTGGACATCTGGCAGTACATCTACCTGGAGCAGATCCCGATCGTGCCGCTGTACTTCGCCGCCGAGCGCGAAGTGATCGAGAAGAATGGCACGCTGATCATGATCGACGACGATCGCATCCTCGAGCACCTCTCCGACGAAGAAAAAGCCCGTATCACCAAGAAGATGGTGCGTTTCCGTACCCTCGGCTGCTACCCGCTGACCGGTGCTGTGGAATCCACGGCCACTAGCCTGACCGACATCATTCAGGAAATGCTCCTGACTCGAACGTCCGAGCGTCAGGGCCGGGTCATCGACCATGATGCTGCCGGTTCGATGGAAGAGAAAAAACGTCAGGGGTACTTTTAAGATGTCGCACCAATCCGATCTGATCAGCGAAGACATCCTCGCTTACCTGGCCCAGCACGAGCGTAAAGAGCTGCTGCGCTTTCTGACGTGCGGCAACGTCGACGACGGCAAGAGCACCCTGATCGGCCGCCTGCTGCACGACTCCAAGATGATCTACGAGGACCATCTGGAAGCCATTACCCGTGACTCGAAGAAGTCCGGCACCACCGGTGAGGAAGTGGATCTGGCGCTGCTGGTCGACGGCCTGCAGGCCGAGCGCGAGCAGGGCATCACCATCGATGTGGCCTACCGTTATTTCAGCACCGCCAAGCGCAAGTTCATCATCGCCGACACCCCCGGCCATGAGCAGTACACCCGCAATATGGCCACCGGTGCTTCCACCTGCGACCTGGCGATCATCCTGATCGACGCGCGCTACGGTGTGCAGACCCAGACCAAGCGCCACAGCTTTATCGCCAGCCTGCTGGGCATCAAACATATAGTCGTGGCCATCAACAAGATGGACCTCAAGGACTTCGATCAGGGCGTATTCGAGCAGATCAAGGCCGATTACCTGAAGTTCGCCGAAGGTATTGCGCTCAAGCCGAGCTCGCTGCACTTCGTGCCGATGTCGGCGCTCAAGGGCGACAACGTGGTCAACCACAGCGAGCGCTCGCCCTGGTACACCGGGCAGTCGCTGATGGAAATCCTCGAGACCGTGGAAGTGGCCGGCGATCGCAACTTCACCGACCTGCGTTTCCCGGTGCAGTACGTCAACCGTCCCAACCTGAACTTCCGCGGCTTCGCCGGCACCCTGGCCAGCGGCATCGTGCGCAAGGGCGACGAAGTGATTGCCCTGCCGTCGGGCAAGGGTAGCAAGGTCAAGTCCATCGTCACCTTCGAAGGTGAACTGGAACATGCCGGCCCGGGCCAGGCGATCACCCTGACCCTGGAAGACGAGATCGACGTGTCCCGCGGCGATATGCTGGTACACGCCGATAACCGTCCGCAGATCAGCGACAGCTTCGACGCCATGCTGGTGTGGATGGCCGAAGAGCCGATGCTGCCGGGCAAGAAATACGACATCAAGCGCGCCACCAGCTATGTACCGGGCTCGATCGCCAGCATCACCCACCGGGTCGATGTGAACACCCTGGAGCATGGCTCTGCGAGCAGCCTGCAGCTCAACGAAATCGGCCAGGTGCGCATCGCCCTGGATGCACCGATTGCCCTGGACGGTTATGCGCACAATCGCACCACCGGCTCCTTCATCGTCATCGACCGCCTGACCAACGGCACCGTCGGTGCCGGCATGATCATCGCCGAGCCAGTAGGTGCGCAGGGCGGCGACGGCCATCACGGCAAGCTGGCCCATGTGTCCACCGAGGAGCGTGCAGCGCGCTTCGGCCAGCAGCCAGCTACCGTGCTGTTCAGCGGCCTGTCCGGCGCAGGCAAGAGCACCCTGGCCTACGCCGTGGAGCGCAAGCTGTTCGATATGGGCCGTGCGGTCTATGTGCTGGATGGGCAGAACCTGCGTCATGACCTGAACAAGGGGCTGCCGCAGGATCGTGCCGGGCGTACCGAGAACTGGCGTCGCGCCGCCCATGTCGCGCGGCAGTTCAACGAAGCCGGTCTGCTGACCCTGGCTGCTTTCGTTGCGCCGGATGCCGAAGGCCGCGAACAGGCCAAGGCGCTGATCGGTGCCGAGCGTCTGTTCACCGTGTATGTCCAGGCGTCCCCGCAGGTCTGCGCCGAGCGTGACCCGCAGGGTCTGTACGCGGCCGGTGGCGACAATATCCCGGGTGAGTCCTTCCCCTACGACGTGCCGCTGAATGCCGATCTGGTGATCGACACCCAGAGCCTGTCAGTGGAAGAGGGCGTCAAGCAGGTGTTGGCCATGCTGCGCGAGCGCGGCGCGATCTAAAGCCGCTGCACACTAGAAAGCCCCGCCATGCTTGTCATGTGCGGGGCTTTTTATTGAGCGTAAATTATCGTTCGTAGGCGCGGCCCATGGCTGTGATGGCAACTTCGCGGGCATGAGCTAGGTGCCCCCGCCGCTCATGCAGTCGGCATATATCGCCTGCGGCCGTAAATAACAAAAGCCCCGCACTAGGCGGGGCTTTTGTTATGCGCTCGGCGGAGCTGAGCAGTCGAACGCGGCGCTGTTACTTGTTCTTCAAACCGTAGCTCTCATCGAGCATGCCCGGTACATCGGCGCTTTTCGGCGCATAGTCCTTGGGCATTTCCTGATGGGCGGGTGGCTTCAGGCGTTCGCGGCGTTCGCCGCCTTCTTCTGCGTGCAGGGAAGCGAGCAGGCGCTGGCGGGTCAGTTCGTCGAGGGCGAGCTTGTTGGCACCTTCGGACAGATGGGCCTGCACGTCCTGATGGCTCTGGGTGAGCTTCTTCACCAGGTTGGCCGTGGTGTTGAAATGGGTAACCACTTCGCTTTGGTAGGCATCGAAGCGTTCCTGGATTTCATCCAGTTGACGCTGGGTGCGGCCTGGAGCCGCATTGGGCGCAAGGCGAGCGATCAGGAAGCCAATGGCAATCCCGGCTACCAGGGTAATGGCGGGTAGCAACCAGGCGGTGAGCGTCTGTTCCACGAGTCCTTCCTCTCTAAACGGCTTTGCTTTACGTTAACGGCTCGAACCTGCGCTGTATACCGCAATGCAATGCCGAGATGTGTGTGGCGATGCGGCGGATGTATGCGGCGCAGGCTGTCAGCTAGACGAGTCGACCCACTGCGAGGTCACGGAGTTCACTGTTGCTCACCCGCGAAACCCCTCTATTTATCGATGGCCCCTGCGGCCAACTGGAAGCCCTCTGGCTGGACACCCCCGACGCCCGTGGCGTGGCACTGATCTGCCACCCCAATCCGGTACAGGGCGGCACCATGCTCAACAAGGTGGTCTCCACCGTGCAGCGTACTGCCCGTGACAGTGGCTTGGCCACGTTGCGCTTTAATTACCGCGGTGTCGGCACCAGCGCTGGCAGCCATGATATGGCCAGCGGCGAGGTGGATGATGCTGAAGCCGTGGCTCGCTGGCTGCGTGTGCAGTACCCCGAATTGCCGCTGACCCTGCTGGGCTTCTCCTTTGGCGGCTTCGTTGCCGCAGCCCTGGGCGGGCGTCTGGAAGCTGGGGGCGTGACGCTCCACAAGCTGTTTATGCTGGCTCCGGCGGTGCATCGCCTGAATGAAGAAAATCCCCCGGCCAGCAATTGCCCGCTGGTCCTGATTCAGCCCGAAGATGACGAAGTAATCGACCCGCAGGCGGTTTATGCCTGGTCCGCGGGCCTCGGGCGTGCCCATGAGCTGCTGAAAGTGGCAGAATGCGGGCACTTTTTTCACGGCAAGCTCACCGATCTCAAGGATCTGTTGCTGCCGCGCCTTTCGAACTGATTTAAGCGATAGCCATGACCACTCGTATCCTTACCGGCATCACCACCACCGGCACCCCGCACCTGGGCAACTACGCGGGCGCGATTCGCCCGGCCATCGTTGCCAGCCGCGCGGCCGATGCGGATTCGTTCTACTTTCTGGCCGACTACCACGCGCTGATCAAGTGCGACGAGCCGGCGCGCATTCAGCGTTCGCGCCTGGAAATCGCCGCCACCTGGCTGGCCTGCGGCCTGGATGTGGACAAGGCAACCTTCTACCGCCAGTCGGATATCCCCGAGATCCCCGAGCTGTGCTGGCTGCTCACCTGCGTGGCCGGCAAGGGCCTGCTTAACCGTGCCCACGCCTACAAGGCCTCGGTGGAGAAGAACGTCGAGCAGGGTGAAGACCCGGATGCCGGCATCACCATGGGGCTGTTCAGCTACCCGGTGCTGATGGCCGCGGACATCCTGATGTTCAACGCGCACAAGGTGCCGGTTGGCCGCGACCAGATTCAGCACGTGGAAATGGCCCGCGATATCGCTCAGCGCTTTAACCATCTGTTCGGTAACGGCAAGGAGCTGTTCACCCTGCCCGAAGCGGTGATCGAAGAGGACGTGGCGACCCTGCCAGGCCTCGACGGGCGCAAGATGAGCAAGAGCTACGACAACACCATCCCGTTGTTCGGCAGCGCCAAGCAGCTCAAGGATGCGGTTGCGCGTATCGTCACCGACTCCAAACTGCCGGGCGAGGCGAAAGATCCGGACAGCTCGCACCTGTTTACCCTCTATCAGGCCTTTGCCGCGCCGACTCAGCAGGCGGACTTCCGCGCTGCGCTGGAGGGCGGTATGGCCTGGGGCGAAGCCAAGCAGGCGCTGTGCAACCTGCTGGAAGCCGAGCTGGGCGAGGCCCGTGAGCGTTACCACGCGCTGATCGAAAAACCGGCCGATCTGGAAGATATCCTGCTGGCCGGTGCCGCCAAGGCGCGCAAGATTGCCACGCCGTTTCTTGGTGAGCTGCGTGAGGCAGTGGGCCTGCGCTCTTTCCGCAGTCAGGCCGTCAATACGGCGGGTGAGAAGAAGAAAGCCGGCAAGAGCGCACGCTTTGTCAGCTTCCGCGACGACGACGGCAGCTTCCGCTTCCGCCTGCTGGATGCCGCCGGCGAGCAGCTGCTGCTGTCCAAGTCGTTTGCCGATGGCAAGGCGGCCGGCATGGTCAACAAGCGCCTGCAATCCGGCGAAGCGCTGGATATACGCGAGCAGGACGGCGGTTTCGGCGTCTGGCTGGATGACGAGCGTGTGGCGCAAAGCCCGGCATTCGCCGACAGCAGCACCTGTCAGGCGGCGATCCAGCGCCTGCGTGAGGCGTTGGCTCCACAGGAGTGATGTGGCGCGGATGAGAACCGGGGTGGTTTGGCTGAGGCTTTCCGGATTGCATCCGGGCGACGACTCTGCGCATTAATCGGATTTCCGCCCGCCAGCCGTTCTGGCCGATTGCCAAGCCGCGGGGGCGTCGCTAAAGTGACGCCCCCGTTTTACTTGCCCGGCTAACGAATTATGACTCCCCTAGAACGCTACCAGGCTGACCTCAAACGTCCCGAATTCTTCCACGATGCCGCCCAGGAAACTGCGGTGCGCCATCTGCAGCGTCTGTACGACGATCTGGTTGCTGCGGACAAGGGCACGACCGGCGTGTTCGGCAAGCTGTTTGCCAGAAAGCCCCAGGGGCCGGTCAAGGGGTTGTACTTCTGGGGCGGGGTAGGGCGCGGCAAGACCTACCTGGTGGACACTTTCTTCGATTCGCTGCCGTTTGAGCGCAAGGTGCGTACGCACTTCCACCGCTTTATGAAGCGCGTGCATGAAGAAATGCGCACCCTCAAGGGCGAGAAGAACCCGCTGACCATTATTGGCAAGCGTTTCGCCGATGAGGCGCGGGTCATCTGCTTTGACGAATTCTTCGTCAGCGACATTACAGACGCGATGATCCTCGCCACCCTGCTCGAAGAGCTGTTCAAAAATGGCGTCAGCCTGGTGGCGACCTCCAATATCGTGCCCGATGGTCTGTACAAGGACGGTCTGCAGCGCGCGCGCTTTCTGCCTGCGATTGCCCTGCTCAAGGCGCACACCGAGATCGTCAACGTCGACAGCGGTATCGACTACCGCCTGCGCGCCCTGGAGCAGGCCGAGCTGTTCCACTGGCCGCTGGATGCGGCAGCCGAGGAAAGCCTGCAGAAGAGCTTCAGCAGCCTGCTGCCGGAGCACTGCGAAGTGCAGGAAAACGAGGCGCTGATGATCGAGAACCGCGCCATCACCGCGCGCAAGGTGGGGGACGATGTGGCCTGGTTCGAGTTTCGCGAGCTATGCGACGGCCCGCGTAGCCAGAACGACTATATCGAGCTGGGCAAGATCTTCCACGCCGTACTGCTGGCCAACGTTGAGCAGATGAGCACGGCCAAGGAAGATATGGCGCGACGCTTTATCAACCTGGTGGACGAGTTCTACGACCGCAACGTCAAGCTGATCATCTCTGCCGAAGTGGAGCTGAAAGACCTCTACACCGGCGGCCGCCTGACCTTCGAGTTCCAGCGCACCCTCAGTCGCCTGCTGGAGATGCAGTCCCACGAGTTCCTCTCGCGTCCACACAAACCCTGATGCGTGGTTGAACAAAAAAGGCTGCCCGCAGGCAGCCTTTTGCGTTGCAGTGCGACTCAGTTCTGCGCCAGTTTCTGCTGGTACTGGGCGAGCATCTTCTGCGCGTGGAGCACTTCCAGGGCCTCCATGGCGCTGATCGGCTTGATCGCCACGGCACGCTTGAGGTGCTGCAGGGCCTTGTCTTGTTCGTCGTCGCCGTACACGTAGGTCAGGGCATTGGCGTACTCGTAGTGGCCGATGGGTAAATCGTCCTGGGCTTTGAAGCTACGGCTGAAATACTTCTCCATATTGTCGGCACTGACCCCGTAAGTCATGCGCCCGACCAGCTTGCCGACCTTACGGATCACCCCGGCTTCGTAGCCGCCATACAGGGCCAGGGCGAAAGGCAGCTGTGGTTGCTTGGCCAGGAGGGCTTTCAGTTCGTTGGGGATCTGCGTGGTGTAGCCGCGCTTGAGTACCACGGGTACCGAGAGTTCTTCACCCAGGCGCGCCTTGGCGTAGATACGGCCGAACTGGGCGGCCACGTCGGCATTGGCCAGGTCACCGGCCTGGTCGGTGTAGGCGATGACCTCTTCCAGCAGGCGGTGTTTCTCTTCCTGTTCGGGGACCAGGAACATGGCATAGATCACCTGGGCGAACATTGCCGGAACCTGTCCACTGTTCCCCAGGGCCAGGCCCTGTTGCTTGGCCTGGGCGAAGTCGCCGCGAAACACCAGTCGCCAGACGTCCTGCAGCTTGTCGGCATAGCGCTGCGCCTCTTCCGGCTTGCCGGTAAAGCCGGTGTTGGCCGTAGCGGTTTTCTCCAGGACCTCTGGGTAGCGGGTGGCCATAGTGGTTACCCAGTCGGCGTCGGGGAAGGGATAGTCGTTACCGAAACCGCGGGTCAGCTGCGGCCAGGCCTGGCGTAGCTTGTCGCCCGAGTAGTCGTAGGCGCTCTGATCGTAAGGGTAGGGTTTCCAGTTATCGGCGGCTACAGCGCTGAAGCTGCAAGCGGCGAGTAGTGCAATAAGAGTGCGGCGCATGGCGGTCAACCTGTTGTTGTTATCAGTGCACCGATCATAGGGTGGTGCTCTGTGCCTACCTACCCATCCAAGGATCAGTGCCGGACCAGTGGCGGTAACAGTGCCTGTGCTCAGGCGTGGCCGTCCTTGTGCTGGAACTGGCGGCGGTACTGGTTGGGTGACAGTTCTGTGTGCTGACGGAACAGCCTTGCGAAGAAGCTGGCGTCGTCGTAACCCACTTCGTAGCTGATGGTCTTTATGCTCTTGCGGGTGGCGCTGAGCAGGCCCTTGGCGGTTTCGATGCGCAGACGCTGCAGGTAGTGCAGCGGTTTGTCGCCGGTGGCGGTCTGGAAGCGGCGCATAAAGTTGCGGATGCTCATGCCGTGTTCGCGGGCCACGTCCTCGAAGCGGAACTTGTCGGCGAAGTGATCCTCCAGCCATTGCTGAATCTGCAGGATGGTCATGTCGTGGTGCAGTTTCTGCCCGCCAAAGCCGATGCGGCCTGGGGCATAGTTGCGCTGCACTTCATAGAGGATGTCGCGGGCCACGCCCTGGGCCACGCTGGCCCCGCAGAAACGCTCGATCAGGTAGATATACAGGTCGCAGGCCGAGGTGGTGCCGCCGGCGCAATACAGGTTGTCGGCATCCGACAGGTGTTTTTCCTGGTTGAGCAGCACCTTGGGGAAGCGTTCGGCAAATTCGTTGAAGAAGCGCCAGTAGGTGGTCGCTTCCTTGCCGTCGAGCAGGCCGGCCTGGGCCATCCAGAACACCCCGGTGGCTTCGCCGCAAATCGCGCTGCCGGCAGCGTGGCGTTCGCGCAGCCAGCTGAGTACCTGGGGGTGGCGCTGGCAGAGGGCGTCGAAGTCGTCCCAGAAGGCCGGCAGGATGATGATATCGGCGCTGTCCAGGGGGCCATCCACCGGCATGCGCACATTGCTGAAGCTGTTTACCGGCAGACCGTCCGGGCTGACCAGGTGGATCTCGAAGGTCGGCGTCAGGCCCATACCCTGCTGTTTGCCATAGCGCAGGCTGGCCATATGGAAGAAGTCCTTGGCCTGCATCAGGGTAGAGGCGAATACGCCATCGGTGGCGAGAATGCTGACGCGGCGCAGGGCTGTAGTCGACTGAATAGGCATGGTTATTGTTCTTATAAAGGCTAAGTGGTCATGGGCTGGCTGGATCGTCTTATTTATTGGCGCTTGTGTCCAGTGTGACCAAGCGTTTGCTTGGCTAAAGTCGAGGCCACGTTAAAACCGCCCTATCAAGTAGGTGTTGTCATGATCCCCAGAACGATTTTCAGCTCCGAACACGAACAGTTCCGCGACAGCGTGCGCCGGTTTCTTGAGCAGGAGGCTGTGCCTTTCCATGCCCAGTGGGAAAAGGATGGTCATATCGATCGCGCCCTGTGGAACAAGGCGGGGGAGGCCGGCATGCTCTGTTCGCATCTCCCGGAAGAATACGGCGGCATGGCGGCAGACTTCCTCTATAGCACCGTAGTGATCGAGGAAGTCGGCCGCCTGGGCCTGACCGGCATCGGTTTCTCCCTGCATTCCGATATCGTCGCCCCCTATATCCTGCATTACGGCAGCGAAGCGCAGAAACAGCATTACCTGCCCAAGCTGGTGAGCGGCGAGATGGTCACCGCCATCGCCATGACCGAGCCGGGAGCAGGCTCCGACCTGCAGGGGGTGAAAACTACCGCGGTGCTGGATGGCGACGAGTACGTGATCAACGGCTCGAAGACCTTTATCACCAATGGCTTTCTCGCCGACCTGGTGATCGTGGTGGCCAAGACCGACCCGAAAGCCGGGGCCAAGGGCACCAGTCTGTTTCTGGTGGAGGCGGGTACACCGGGCTTCGCCAAGGGCAAGCGCCTGGAAAAGGTCGGCATGAAAGCTCAGGACACATCCGAGCTGTTCTTCCAGGATGTGCGCGTACCCAAGGAAAACCTGCTAGGCCAGGCCGGCATGGGCTTCGCCTATCTGATGCAGGAGCTGCCGCAGGAGCGTCTGACCGTCGGTATAGGTGCGTTGGCCTCGGCCGAGGCGGCGCTCAAGTGGACACTGGATTACACCCGTGAGCGCAAGGCGTTCGGCAAGGCGGTGGCGGATTTCCAGAACACCCGCTTCAAGCTGGCGGAAATGGCCACCGAGATTCAGATCGGTCGGGTCTTTCTCGACCGCTGCCTGGAGCTGCATCTGCAGGGCAAACTGGATGTGCCGACAGCGGCCATGCTCAAGTACTGGGGCACCGATCTGCAATGCAAGGTGCTCGATGAGTGTGTGCAGCTGCACGGCGGCTACGGTTATATGTGGGAATACCCGGTGGCACGCGCCTGGGCCGATGCGCGGGTGCAGCGTATCTACGCCGGCACCAACGAGATCATGAAAGAAATCATCGCCCGTTCGCTGTAATCACGTGCTGAATAAGAAGCCCGGCAATTGCCGGGCTTCTTTATGCGGCTGTGGCAATCAGGGGGCCGGGTTGGGTTGGGCCTTGTGAATCGCCTCGATGCCAGCCAGCACTTCGGCGGAGAGTCTTAGATCGCTGCTGGCCAGGTTGCTGTCCAGCTGTTTCAGGCTGGTGGCGCCGATGATATTGCTGGTGACGAAGGGTTGTGCGGTGACGAAGGCCAGGGCCATCTGCGCTGGATCCAGGTCGTGCTCGCGGGCCAGGGCGACGTAGCGTGCGCAGGCACTCTCCGACTCCGGGTTGGTGTAGCGCGCGAAGCGGCTGAACAGGCTGATACGGGCCCCGGCAGGGCGCGCACCGTTCTCGTATTTGCCGCTGAGCATGCCGAAGGCCAGGGGCGAATAGGCCAGCAGACCACAGTCTTCGCGGATGGCGATCTCGGCCAGGCCCACTTCGAAGCTGCGGTTGAGCAGGTTATAGGGATTCTGGATCGAGACCATGCGCGGCCAGCCGCGCTGTTCGGCCAGCTGGAGAAATTTCATGGTGCCCCAGGGTGTCTCGTTGGACAGGCCGATATGGCGGATCTTGCCGGCCTTGATCTGTTCGTCGAGCACTTCCAGGGTGTCCTCCAGCGGGGTGAACGCACTGTCCTGGTGGCGGTAGCCGAGCTGGCCGAAGAAATTGGTCGGGCGCTCCGGCCAGTGCAGCTGGTAGAGGTCGATCCAGTCGGTCTGCAGGCGTTTCAGGCTGGCATCCAGTGCCGCGACGATATGGGCGCGGTTGTGCTTGAGCTGGCCGCCGCGGATATAGTCGATGCCATTGCCGGGGCCGGCGATCTTGCTGGCCAGTACCCAGTCGGCGCGATCGCCGCGCTGTTTGAAGTAGTCGCCGATGATCTGCTCGGTCTTGCTGTAGGTTTCGGCCCGCGGCGGTACCGGATACATCTCTGCCGTGTCGAGAAAATTCACCCCGTAGGCCTTGGCCCGCTCGATCTGGGCGTGGGCTTCGTCGGCGCTGTTCTGCTCGCCCCAGGTCATAGTGCCCAGGCACAGGCTGCTGACCTTGAGATCCGTTCGGCCGAGTTGGCGGTAATCCATGGCGTACTCCTTAAAAACTCATTGGCATAATCTGGTTGAAATTATCTGGGCAATCTGCATAATTGCGCACCTCTTTCTGCAGTGGAAGTGATGCGCCGCCTGCCGAAGAATCTTGCCGTATTACGGACGCGCTGACCCGAGCCCCCGATAGCGC
>Ga0209343_10000713_pt1 | contig 46060 bp, 31 predicted proteins | sample RifCSPlowO2_02_FD_184026 | JGI IMG/M metagenome (GOLD analysis project Ga0209343, IMG submission 184026) | Groundwater microbial communities from Rifle, Colorado - Rifle CSP2_plank lowO2_0.2 (SPAdes) (version 2) | ecosystem: Environmental > Aquatic > Deep subsurface > Groundwater | place...
GCCGGCATACTCCTTCTGCATGATGTCGCTGAGCAGCGCCTTGATATCGCCCTCGTCGAAGATCGAGAAGCCCGGCTTGTAGCCCAGCGCCGCGTATTCCTTGCGGATGATGTTCATCCCCAGGTTGTGGAAAGTCGACACCGTCAGGCCGCGCGCCTCGGGGCCTTTGAGTAGGGTGCCGACGCGCTCCTTCATCTCGCGGGCGGCCTTGTTGGTAAAGGTCATGGCGACGATATGGCGGGCCTGGATGCCGCAGTTCTGCACCAGGTGGGCGATCTTGCGGGTAATCACGCTGGTCTTGCCGGAGCCTGCGCCGGCGAGCACCAAAAGAGGGCCGCCGACGTAGTTCACGGCTTCTTGTTGCCGGGGGTTGAGTCGGGACATGGGAACATGAACTGGAGAAAAGGTTGGCGATTCTATCAGGGTTGCGCAGGGCTGCTGAGCAGTCACCGACGAGTGCTAGGTAAAACCGGCTGTACAAAAAAATTATTGCAATGTATTAGGTAAGTGCGTCTATAACTTAAAGTAGTTTATTAAATAGCGAGCGCTGGAGGCCGTGTGTCCTGCCCAACTGATTTCTCGCGACTGCTGATCCTGTCCACCGAACCCCATTGGGTGGCGTTGCTGGACAAGCTGCTAGCCGAACAGGACGAACCTGTCTGGCTGTTTGCCGCCGGCAGTTGGAGTGATGCGCAGAGCCTGTATCAGGGCCGCTTGCCCGATCTGGTGTTCGCTACCCCGGAATGCCTGCCCACCGCCAGCCAATGCCCGCTGCCGCCTATCCTGCTGCTCGACAGTGCGCCGAGCCAGCTGCCCGCCGATATCTGCGACTGGCTGGCGCGCGACAGCCTTAACGGCGAGGTTCTGCGTCGCTGCCTGCATTACAGCCAGCAATTGCTGGCCTTGCAGCGCCTGGCCAAGCAGGACCCGCTGACCGGTATCCCCAACCGCCAGGGCTTCCAGGCGCTGTTGCACAAACGTCTGCAGGCCAACCGTGGCCGTGGCCTGCTGCTCGGTTATCTGGATCTGGACAACTTCAATCATGCCAATGACAGCCTCGGCCATCGGGCCGGCGACGAGCTGATCCAGCAGGTGGTGCAGCGTCTGCAGCAGGTGCTGGGGGCGCGTGATGTGCTGGGCCGTATCGGCGGCGACGAGTTCGCCTTGCTGCTGGATATCAGCGAAGCGCCGACGCGGGTCGATGCCGTGGTGCAGGCACTGATGGAGTCGCTGGGCGAGCCCTACTGGCTGCAGGGCGAGAGCCTGTCGCTGGGCTGCAGCCTGGGCCTGGCTTATAGCCGCGCAGGCGAGGATGCCGATCCGCTGCTGTGGCATGCCCATATGGCGATGCAGCAGGCCAAGAGCCGCCAGGGCTGTACCCATCACCTCTACGACGAGCGCATGTCCAGCGACATCCGCAGCCTGGCCGATATCGAGGCCGAACTGCGCCGCGCCCTGCGCCGCGACGAACTCGAGCTGTTCTACCAGCCGCGGCTGGACCTGGCCAGCGGCGAGGTGGTCGGGCTCGAGGGGCTGGTGCGCTGGCGGCATCCGCAGCGGGGGCTGCTCTACCCCCAGGACTTTATTCCCCTGGCCGAGCAGAGCGGCCTGATCGTGCCGCTCGGCTACTGGGTTATCGCCCGTGCCCTGCATGATGCCCGCTGGCTAAGCGAGCGCGGCCTGAGCCTGCACATGGCGATCAACCTGTCGTTCAGCCAGTTTCAGGACAGCCAGTTGCTGCCCACAGTGCAGCGCCTGATTGCCGGCTCCGGGGTGGATGCCCGCTGGCTGGAGTTCGAACTGACGGAAACCGCGGTGATGCAGCGCAGCGACTATGTGCTCAATACCATGCAGACCCTGGGCGAACTGGGTGTGCGTTTCTCCCTGGATGACTTCGGCACCGGCTTTTCCTCCTTCGTGCACCTGGCCAGCCTGCCGATTGCCCTGCTCAAGCTGGACAAGAGTTTTGTCAGCGGCATGCACCTGCGCCCTGAGCAGTGCCGGCTGGTCAACGCCATGATCAACCTGGCGCGCAACCTGGGCCTGGAAGTGGTGGCCGAGGGGGTGGAGAGCGAAGAAGACCTCGACCTATTGCAGCAGTTCGGCTGCGACCAGGTGCAAGGCTATCTAATCAGCAAGGCGCTGCCATTGCGCGAGCTAGAGGGCTTTCTTGCCTTGCGCGGGGCTCAGGCACCGGCGCGCGTGGCGTCCTTGCATTAGCAATTACCGGCTGTTTCCCCTCGACCATGGTCGATATCTCGCCCTACTTATGATGCCGCTCACAGGATGCGCCGAAGGCGCTGGCCGGCGGCTGGGCTCCTGGTTAATTTGACTGCTGTGCGGGCTGTTGCGCTTGCACCACGGCCGCGGCCATGCGGCTTGCATCGCACCGACAACAGCCCCTAGGCTTGCGGCGGCCGCTACCCCGGAGCGGGGCGCGGGTCGATCGCAGCGGTCCTTGGAGCTGGGCATTTACCATTTGATCCCGGGGAGGTTGTTTGTCCGCACCGTCAGAACCGTTGCGTTTGCTGTTGCTGGCCGCTGACGCCAGTTGGGCCGCGCAGCTGGACGCCTGCCTGGCGCAGTTGGGGCAGGGCGTATCGGTGATCAGCGCGCCGTCCTGGGCGGCGGCCAGCAGCCTGTTCGAGGATTCGCGCAATGCCCTTCTGCTGACTACGCCGGCCTGTCTGCCGGCGGCACAAGACAGCCACTTGCCGATCATCCTGCTGCTCGATGCCGAGCCTGCCGAAGCCCCGCCAGGGGGCTGCGACTGGCTGGTGCGGGGCCACCTGACGCCTGACGGCTTGCGCCGTTGCCTGCGCTATGCCCGTGAACGCCAGCAGCTGCAGGAGGCCCTGCAGCTGCTGGCCGAGCAGGATGCCCTGACCGGGATTGCCAATCGCCAGGGCTTTCAGACCCTGCTGGCGGCCCGCCTGGCCGAGAGCGACGGGCGCGGGGTGACCCTCGGCCACCTGGACCTGGACAATTTCCGCCATGCCAACGACGCCCTCGGTTACCAGGGCGGCGACAGCCTGATCCTGCAGGTGGTGGCGCGGATCAAGGCCGAGCTGCAGGGCAGTGACCAGCTGGCGCGTCTGGGCAGCGACGAGTTCGCCCTGCTGCTGGACACCCGGCGTGATCCGCAGCGTGTCGAACGCCTGGCCGCACGGCTCACCGAGGCCCTGGGCGAACCCTACTGGGTGGAGGGCGAGAGCCTGCTGATCGGTTGCAGCCTGGGCCTGGCCCATGCCCGAGCGGGCAGCACCGCCGACCCGCTGATGTGGCATGCACATATCGCCATGCAGCAGGCCAAAAGCCAGCAGGGCTGCACCTTCCATATCTATGACGAGCGGATCAACCGCAGTGCGCGCAATCGGGCGGACCTGGAAAGTGAACTGCGCCGCGCCCTGCGTCGCGACGAGCTGGAGCTGCACTACCAGCCACGGCTGTGCCTGGAGAGCGGGCGGATTGTCGGCCTGGAGGCGCTGGTACGCTGGCGGCATAGCGAACATGGCCTGCTCTATCCCAACGAATTCGTGCCCCTGGCCGAGGAGAGCGGGCTGATTGTGCCGCTCGGCTATTGGGTGATTTCCCGTGCCCTGCGCGATATGCAGTGGCTGCGCGGCCGCGGCCTGCCGGCGCTGCATATGGCGATCAACCTGTCGTTCCGCCAGTTTCAGGACAGCCAACTGCTGCCGACCCTGCGCCGCCTGATCGACGAGCGTGGAGTCGATGCGCAGTGGCTGGAGTTCGAACTGACCGAGACCGCGGTGATGCGCCGCAGTGACCAGGTGCAGCAGACCATGCTGGCCCTCGCGCGTCTGGGCGTGCGCTTTTCCCTGGACGACTTCGGCACCGGTTTCTCGTCGTTCGTGCACCTCAACAGCCTGCCGATCACCCTGCTGAAGATCGACAAGAGCTTTGTCGGCGGCATGGGCGAGCGCGCGGAAAATCGCCAGCTGGTGCGGGCGATGATCAACCTGGCGCACAACCTCAATCTGCAGGTGGTCGGCGAGGGCGTGGAAAACGCCGAGCAGCTGTCGCTGTTGCGCCAGTTCGGCTGCGATCAGGTGCAGGGCTACCTGATCAGCAAAGCCCTGCCGCTGAGGGAGCTGGCGCGTTTCCTGGTAATGGGTCTGCACCAGCCATTGTTGGGTCTCAAGCTCTGAGAGCCAGCGGTTATTGCGCGGCCTGTCGGCGCTGCGCCAGTTTCTGCTCGCGGTAGCTGATGGCCGCGGGCGGCACGGCTGTGACCTTGCCGGTCTCCAGCCAGCGCTTGATACGGTTGGCGTCGGCCATATGGGTGTACTTGCCGAAGGCATCGAGCACCACGAACGCCACCGGGCGCTGTTTCATGACCGTATTCATCACCAGGCAGCGGCCGGCTTCGTCGGTGTAGCCGGTCTTGCTCAGCTGCACGCTCCAGCCGGGCTTGCGCACCAGGTTGTTGGTGTTGCGGAAACCCAGGCTGTAGTTGGGTTTGCGAAACGCCTGGGTCTTTTCCGAGGTGGTGCTGAACTGGCTGATCAGCGGGTACTGGCGTGCGGCCTTGAGCAGTATCACCAGGTCGCGGGCGCTGGAGACGTTCTGTTCCGACAGCCCGGTGGGTTCGGCAAAGCGCGAGTGCTGCATGCCCAGGGCCTTGGCCTTGGCGTTCATGGCCGCGACAAAGGCTGCGTGGCCGCCCGGATAATGGTGCGCCAGGCTGGCCGCGGCGCGGTTTTCCGAGGCCATCAGGGCCAGCAGCAGCATGTCGCGGCGGCTTAGCTCGCTGCCCACGCGCACGCGGGAGAACACCCCGCGCATGTCCGGGTTGTCGCGAATCATGATCGGCAGCTGCTGATCCAGCGGCAGTTTGGCGTCCAGGGTGACCATGGCGGTCATCAGCTTGGTGACCGAGGCGATGGGGACCACCACATCGGCATTGCGCTCATAGAGCACCTGGTTGGTCTGCAGATCGACTACCAGGGCGCTGCCGGCGGCAAGTTCCTGGGGTTTGTTGGCGGCAAGACTGTTCGATGCAACTACAACGCAGCTGCAGATCAGCAGCAGGTTTGCTAACGAGTGACGGATATTCACGGAAGGCTTCACGGACAGGTTGAGGGAGTAGAGACGGGCTCTGGATCAAGGATATACGCAATTTGGCATGCCAGCTGCAGCGTCGCAGCGGTGAGTGTCATGCGCACGGCGCTATAGTGTCGCCGCCGTTTCCATCTCGATGAGCCCGTACCTCAATGTCCGACCCGCAATCTGCCGATAAAATCCCGCCAGTGGTCAGCCTGTTCGAGGCCTTCTGCTTCTGGCTGAAGCTCGGCCTGATCAGCTTCGGTGGCCCGGCCGGGCAGATCGCCATCATGCATCAGGAGCTGGTGGAGAAGCGCCGCTGGCTATCCGAACGGCGTTTTCTGCATGCCCTGAATTACTGCATGCTGCTGCCCGGGCCGGAGGCGCAGCAACTGGCCACCTATATCGGCTGGCTGATGCACCGCACCTGGGGCGGGGTGATCGCCGGGGTGCTGTTCGTGCTGCCGTCGCTGTTTATCCTGATCGGCCTGTCCTGGGTCTATATCGCCTTCGGCGATGTGCCCCTGGTGGCGGGGATCTTCTACGGGATCAAGCCAGCGGTCACCGCCATCGTTATGCAGGCGGCCTGGCGCATTGGCTCGCGAGCCTTGAAGAACAACTGGCTGTGGGGCATTGCCGGGGCGTCCTTTGTCGCCATTTTTGCCCTCAATCTGCCCTTTCCGTTGATTGTGCTTGGCGCAGCGCTGCTGGGTTATCTCGGCGGGCGCTTGCTGCCGGCGCAGTTCAGCCTGGGCGGCGGCCATGCGCCGGCCGACAAATCCTTCGGCCCGGCGCTGCTCGACGACGACACGCCGACACCCGAACATGCACGCTTTCGCGCCGGCCGGCTGGTCTGGCTGCTGCTGATTGGTGCGCTGCTGTGGCTGCTGCCCATGGCCCTGCTGAGCGCGCTGTACGGCTGGGACGGTACCCTGACGCAGATGGCCTGGTTCTTCACCAAGGCGGCGTTGCTGACCTTCGGCGGGGCCTATGCGGTGCTGCCCTATGTCTACCAGGGGGCCGTCGGTCACTATGGCTGGCTGGCTCCGACACAGATGATCGACGGCCTGGCCCTGGGTGAAACCACGCCAGGGCCGCTGATCATGGTGGTGGCTTTCGTGGCCTTTGTCGGGGCTTATCTGCAGCCGATATTCGCTGGCGATTCAGGCTTTGTCAGCGGTGCAGTGGCAGCGGCGCTGGTCACCTGGTTTACCTTTCTGCCGTCCTTCCTGTTTATCCTCGCCGGCGGCCCGCTGGTGGAATCGACCCATGGCGAACTGAAGTTCACCGCACCGCTGACTGCGATTACCGCGGCGGTGGTCGGGGTGATCCTCAACCTGGCGCTGTTCTTCGGCTACCACGTGCTCTGGCCCGAGGGTTTCGCCGGCCGCTTCGACTGGCCTTCGGCGCTGCTGGCCCTGGCCGCTGCGCTGGCGCTGTTCAGGTTCAAGCGCGGGGTGATCGAAGTGATAGGGGCCTGCGCCGTGCTGGGGCTGGCGCTGCATTGGGGCCTGCCGCGTCTGGTGTAGCCGTTACTCTGCCAGGCGCACCTGATTGCGGCCGCTGTGCTTGGCCTGGTACAGGGCGCGGTCAGCCTGCTCCATCAGCTCGCTGGCAGCCAGGCCCGGTGCCCCGGCGATACCGGCGCTGAGGGTGACGTTGAATTCTCTGTCGCCGGCGCTAAAGCAGATGGCCGAGAACTGCTGGCGAATCTCATCGACGATGCGTTCGGCCTGTGCCGCGGAACAATCGGGCAGTACCGCCAGGAATTCCTCGCCGCCGTAGCGGCCGAGGCTGTCGATGCGCCGCAGGCGTTGGCGCAACAGGTTGGCCAGGGCGCGGATAACGCTGTCGCCGACCACATGGCCATAGTTGTCGTTGACCTGCTTGAAGTGGTCGATATCGAGCATCACCACGCTGGCAGACTTGCCGCTGCGCAGGCCGCGTTCCTGCTCGAGGGCCACCTGCTCCTTGATGTCGGCGTGCTTGAGCAGGCCGGTCAGGCTGTCGCGCGACAGTGCATTGCTCAGCAGACGGGCGCGCTGGGCGCGGGCGAAGACCGTGGTGATCAGGCTGTTGTCGGAGATCGGCTTGGTGATGAAGTCGTCGCCGGCCTTGACCAGTGCGCCCATCTGCCGAGTGATGGCGGTTTCCGCCGACAGGTAGATGATCGGCACGCGCAGCCAGTCGTCATTGAAACGGATGATCTGCGCCAGTTCCGGGCCGCCATAGTTCGGCATGCTGATGTCGAGCAGCAGCACCTCCGGGTTGAAACTGGCCATGGCGGCGAGGATCTGCTCGGGGTTCTGCAGGGTTTCCACCAGCATGTCGGCACCGCGCAGCACCAGGCTGTAACGGCTGGCCAGGTCGCGGTCGTCGTCGACGATCATGACCCGGTAGGGTTCGCCATTTTGCTGGGCGAAACAGCGCTCCAGACGGTTTTCCAGCTTGGTGATATCCAGCGGTTTGGTGAAGAAGCCCTGGGCCCCAGCGCGGACCGCCTGCAACTGGGTGGTGAAATCGTTCTGGGTGGTCAGTACCAGCAGGGGCAGCGGTTCTTCCAGGCGCTGGTTCAGCGCCGCGGCGTAGTCCAGCCCGGTCTGGTTTTCCTCGGGCAGGTTGACGTCGATGATCAGCGCGTCGGGCAGGTGCTTGGCGATGGCTGCATCAAGCGCCTCGATACGGCTGAAATGCTCGGCCTTGTAGCCGAAGGTGTTGAGGGTCAGGCGAATGTTTTCGCCGATGCTGGATTCGTCTTCGAGGATATAGATGACCCGGGCGCAGGTCGTGCTGGCGAGGCTGGCCAGGCGCGCGCTGGTGCCTGCGGGGGCGGCTTCTGGCTCGATTAGTTGTGGCTGCTCGGCCAGGCGCTCGAGGCCGTGGATAAAGTCCTGCAGGCGCTGCTGTTTCTGTTGCAGGCTGTCCAGCCATTGCTCGGCCTGTTGCTCCAGCTCCCGGGCCTGCTGGCCCAGGCCGTTGAAGCCGAAGGTGCCGGCGCTGCCGGCGAGTTTGTGCAGCTGGTCACGCAGGCTACTGAGCAGGTGCTGCTGGCTCTCGACATCGTCGGCCTGCTGCAGTTGCCGGGCCTTGCCGGCCAGCTCGGGCAGCTCCTGCTGCAGGCGTTGGGCGAATTGCTCGCCGAGCTGTTGCAGGTGGGCCTGCAGCTGTTGCAGTTGTTGCTGGCGTTTATCCATGGGCACGGTCCCAGATGGCGCGGATCTGCGTCGACAGCTGCATGGGGTTGAACGGCTTGATGATCACGTCGGTGGCTCCCAGGCTGCGGTAATGGGCGATCTCGCTGGGCTGCACCTTGGCGGTCATAAAGGCCACGGGGATCAGGCCGATGTCCACCAGTTCGCGGAGTTTTGTCAGGGTTTGCGGGCCATCCATGTCCGGCATCATCACATCCAGCAGGATAAAGTCGGGGGCGAAGCCCAGCACCTGGTCCAGGGCTTCCTGACCGGAGGAGCAGCTGAGCACGCTGAATCCGCCCACGGCCTCCAGGGCAACCTTGGCCACGGCCTGGATCGAAGGGTCATCTTCCACATGCAGAATACGTTTGAGTTCAGGCATCGGGCGTGTCCTTGGTCGGCGGGCTGGCGCGGCGGTGGGCCCAGTGTTGCCCATCGCACCTGCATTTGGCCAGCGCGCTGCGCGGCCGCCGGGGGCCAGTGGTCTGGCCAAAGACTAGGCCAGAATGGCGGTGGATGAACAGTTATCGGCTTATGGCGGCGTGACCCGGGGCAGCTCGAACCAGAAGGTTGCGCCCTGGCCGGGGACCGAGTCGAAGCCGATCTGCCCGCCCATGTGTTCGATCAGCTGCTTGCTGATGGCCAGGCCCAGGCCGGTGCCGCCCTGGCGCCGGGTGTCGGTGGCGTCGGCCTGGGCGAACTTGGCGAAGATCCGCGTCTTGAAGGCCTCGGCGATACCCGGGCCGTGGTCGCGCACACACACGCGCAGGCAGTCGCTGCCGGGCTGCACGGCGATGTCCACGGTTTGCCCGGCGGGGGAAAACTTCGCCGCATTAGCCAGCAGGTTGCTCAGCACCTGTTCCAGCCGCTGGCGGTCAACGCACACCCAGGCCTCGTCGACCGGCTCGACGAGCTGCAGCTGGACCTGGTACTGGCTGGCATAGGGCTGGTTCTGCGCCACGGCCTGCTCCAGCAGGGGGCGCAGGGGCTGTTCGAGCATCTCGAAGCGCATCTTGCCGGCGATCAGCTTGTCCATGTCGAGCAGGTCGTTGATCAGCGCGCTGAGGCGCTGGCTGTTGTCCTGGGCGATGCGCAGCATCTGCTGCATGGCCGCCGGTACTTCGCCCAGCGCGCCGCCATTGATCAGACCCAGGGCCCCACTGATGGCGGTGAGCGGGGTGCGCAGTTCGTGGCTGACGGTCGAGGTGAACTCGCGCTGCAGGCGCTCCAGGCGCTTGCTTTCGCGAATGTCCTGTACATGCAGGATGCGCACGGAGGTGGCGTCCTGGGCGCTGCTGAGTACGGCGGCGCTGAGTTGCACGTCGATGGCCTGGCCATGGGCGTCGAGCAGGGCCTGGGTCCAGCTGCGGTTCTGCCCCTGAACGGTGGCTGCCAGCTGGGCCTGCAGCAGCGGCTGCTGGGCCGGCGCGCAGAATTGCGCCAGGGGCTGGCGCAGCAGGCTGTCCGCACGACGCTGCAGCAGCTGGCAGAGCGCCTGGTTGCAGGCCAGCAGATGGCCCTGGGCATCGAGCAGGGCCAGGCCCTGGGGGGTCATGTCGAAGGCCTGGAGGAACTGCCGCTGGCTCTGGTTGAGCGCCAGCAGCAGCCGGGTCTGGCGATGCTGGGTGTGCAGGGACAGGCCGATCAGCGCCGCGCAGCCACTCGCCAGGCCCCAGCCGAGCAGGCGCAGCCAGGCCGGCAGTGGCGGGTGCGGACGCAGGTCGCGGGCCTCGAGTTGCCAGTTGGCCCCGGCCAGGGGCACCGACAGGCGTACCAGGGGACTGTCGTGCTGCGCTGTGCTGGGCGTCGGGCCGGCCGGCTGCAGGTTGATGTCGATGCCGCGCTGCAGGGCGACGGCGGCGATTTCGGCATACAGGCGGTCATAGTCGATCACGGTGCTGATCAGGCCCCAGTAGCGGCTCTCGTCGAGGTACACCGGGATGCGATAGACCAGCCCGCGGCCCCCCTGGACCAGGGGTAGCGGGCCATCGAGCATGGGCTGGCGGCTGTCGATGATGCGCTGCACCGTGGGCCACTGCCTGGGTTGGTCGGGGTAGTAGAGGCCGAGGGCCGCCTCGTTGCCGAGCAGGGGGTAGATAAAGCTGATGCGGTTGTCCGGGGCCAGGCCGATATTGCGAATATAGCGGCCCTGGCGGAACAGGCCTTCGAGCCAGGGTTGCAGTTCCTGCGGGTCGATCTGCCCGCCTTTGGCCGGTATATAGGACGCCAGCCCGGTGGCCAGGTGCAGGGTGGCGTTGAGTTCGGCCAGCAGCACCGCCCGTATCTCCCCGGCATGGGCGCTGAGACGCTGCTGATCGGCCTGCTCCTGGCGCAGCTTGTACTGCAGCAGCAACAGCTCGACCCCCAGGCCGAGGAGCAGCAGCAAGCCCAGGCTGATGGCCCAGTTGAGCAGGTAGCGCCGTCGCGATGACCCGCGTGCGTTCATTGCGGCGGTACCCTAGGCAGCTCGAACCAGAAGGTCGCGCCCTGGCCTGGCACCGAGTCGAAGCCGATCTGCCCGTCCATGTGTTCGATCAGCTGCTTGCTGATGGCCAGACCCAGGCCGGTGCCGCCCTTGTTTCGGGTGTCGGTGGCATCGGCCTGGGAGAACTTGCCGAAGATCCGCGTCTTGAAGGCCTCGGCGATACCCGGGCCGTGGTCGCGCACGCTGACGCGCAGGCAGTCGCCGCGGCCTTGTACGGCGATTTCCACGGACTCCCCTGCGGGGGAAAACTTGGCGGCATTCGACAGCAGGTTGGCCAGCACCTGGGCCAGGCGCTGGCTATCGACCCTGACCCAGTCGGCGTCGGCAGGTTCGCCTAGCTGCAGGTGTACCTGGTACTGGCTGGCATAGGGCTGGTTCTGCGCCACGGCCTGTTCCAGAAGGGGTTGCAGGGGCTGTTCGAGCAGCTCGAAGCTCATCTTGCCGGCGACCAGCTTGTCCATGTCGAGCAGGTCGTTGATCAGCTCGCTAAGGCGCTGGCTGTTGTCCTGGGCGATGCGCAGCATCTGTTGCATGGTCGCCGGCACCTCGCCCAGCACGCCGCCATTGATCAGCCCGAGGGAACCGGCGATGGCGGTCAGCGGGGTGCGCAGCTCATGGCTGACGGTGGAGATAAATTCGTTTTTCATCTGTTCGATGCGCTTGCGCTCGCTGATGTCGTGGATCACTGCGATAAAGCGCCGCTGGCCCTGGTGGCTGATCTGCGAGACGGCCAGCTCGATGTCGAACAGCTCGCCGTTGCGGCGCAGGCCGGTGAGCTCGCGCACCGTACCGATCAGGCGGGCCTCATTGGTCTGGCGGTAGCGGGTCAGGAAGCCATCGTGGGCCGGGAGCCCCAGCTCGGGCATCAGCAGCTTGACGTTGCGCCCGCTGACTTCGGCCAGGCTGTAGCCGAAAATCCGTTCGGCGGCGTGGTTGAAGGTTTCGATGATGCCTTGCTGGTCGATGGTGACGATGGCGTCGAGGACGTTGTCGAGCAGGGTGCGTAGATAATCCTCGCGTTCGCGAATCGCCCGTTCGGCCTCGACCCGCTCGCTGAAATCCTGGATCTGCACCACGAAATGCACCGGCTGGCCCTGGCTATCGCGCACCAGAGCGACACTCAGCAACACCCAGAGCGCGCGGCCCTGGCGGTCCAGGTAGCGTTTTTCCAGCTGGTAGCCGTTGATCCGCCCGGCCAGCAGTTCCTCCAGGCTGTGCAGGTCGCTTTGCAGGTCGTCGGGGTGGGTGAGGCTCTGGAAGTCCAGCTGCAGCAGCTCGGCGCGGCTGTAGCCGAGCATCCGGCAGAGCTCGTCGTTGACCTCCAGCCATTGCCCTCGCGGGGACACCAGGGCCATGCCCTGGGGCGCGGTGCTGAAGGCGCTGCTGAAGCGCTGCTGGCTGACGCTGAGGGCATCCTCCACGGCCTTGCGGTCGCTGATGTCCCAGATAAACCCGGAGATCCACAGCGGCCTGCCATCGGGGGCATATTCGGCCCGGCCTTTTTCCCGCACCCAGACGCTGCGGCCATCGGCATGCTGCAGGCGATAGGTCAGCTCGAAGCTTTGCTGGCGGGCGATGGCCTCGTGGGCCTGGTAGGTGATGGGCAGGTCGTCCGGGTGAATCACGCTGGCAAAGCTGCGCTGGCGGTTGTCGATAAAGTCGCTGGCCGGATAGCCGGTCAGGTTCAGCACCTCGTCGCTCATATAGCGCATGGTCCAGTCGGCATCGTTGTCGCAGCGATAGACCGCCCCTGGCAGGTTGGCCACCAGGCCGCGAAAGCGGCTTTCGCTTTTCTGCAGGGCGCGGGTGGTCTGTTGCAGCTCGGTGATGTCGCTGGCGATACCGAGAAAGCCGCTGATGCTGCGGTCGTTCTCGAAGATGGCGCTGACCGTCAGGTTGACCCGCCGCTGGGTGCCATCCTTGCACACATAGGTCCACTGCTGGGTATCCGGTTCGCCGCTGCGGGCATGGTGGACAAACACCTCGAAACCTTCGACGGGCGTACCGCTGTGCTGACTCAGGGCCGCGCCGCGCGCCTCGATTTCGCTGGCCAGGTGGAAGGCTGCCGGGCTGGTGCGGCCGATCATCTCGGCGGCGCTATAGCCCAGCAGGCGCTCGGCCCCAGTATTGAACAGGCTGATCTGGCCGGCGGTGTCGGTGGCGATAATGCTCACCCCGGTGGCCGAGTCGAGTACCGCCTGGAGGAAGGCGCGGGCCTGGCGGATCTCTTCCTCGCGCTGCTTGGTCTGGCTGATATCGGCATGGGTGCCGTACATCAGCAAGGGCTGGCCGGCTTCACCGCGGCGCTCGACCCGGCCGCGGTCGTGGACCCAGACCCAGTGGCCGTGCTTGTGGCGGATACGGTACTGACAGTCGTAGTAGGGGGTTTCGCCGCGAAAATGGGCCTGCAGCCGTTCGCTGGACAGCGCCAGGTCATCGGGGTGGATCAGCTGTTGCCAGTGCTGGAAATCGCCGGGAGTCAGTTCGTCCAGGTGGTAGCCGATGATCTGCGCCCAACGCTCGTTGAATACCATGGCCCCGCTTTGCACATCCCATTCCCAGGTGCCGATATGGGTGCCTTCGATAATGCTTGCCAGGCGTTCGCTCTGGGCCTTGATTGCCGCCTCGGTGCTGGCCTGCTCGGTGACATCCTGCACGGTGCCGACCAGGCGCAGCATGTTGCCCTGTGCGTCGGGCTGCAGGTGCGCCCGCTCATGGACCCAGCGCACCTCGCCATTGGGGCAGATGATGCGGTGCACCACGTCATGCGCGCCACCCGCCATCACCCGTTGTTCGCTGGCGTCGACCAGGGCGACATCCTCGGGGTGCAGCGCACGTCTGAAGTTTTCCACGCTGGGCCGGTAGTGCTGAGGGTCATAGCCGAAGATGCTGTAGATGGTGCTCGACCAATACAGCTCGCCGCTTTGCAGGTTGGCTTCCCAGTGGCCGAGGCGGGCGATGCGCTGGGCGTCGTCGAGGCGTTCGAGCAGGACCTGGCGTGCCTGTTCCTGTTGCTGGCGCTCCAGGGTGGCCCCGACCCAGCGGCCGAACAGGCGCAGAAACTCGCGGTCGGCCTCGTCGAAGGGGCTCTGCCGCGCTTCGTGGGCGCAGAACGCCAGGGTGCCGAAGCGTTGCCCGGCCACGCTGATGGCGATGCCGATATAGGTTTCCAGGGCGAACAGGGGGTAGCAGGGGTGGTTGGCATGGACCGACTTGCCCATCTGGTCGATGGCCAGCACGTCGTCGCTGCGCAGGGCGATGCTGCAGTAAGTGTCGCCGAGGGCGAAGCGCTGGCCATCTTCCAGGCCGCCCGGCGGTGAGACCTGGGCCATGACCCGGTAATCCTCGCCGTCGATCTGGCTGATGATCGCCAGGGGCACGGCGTAGAAATCGGCCCCCAGTTGCAGGGCCTGGCGCAGCTGTTGCTGGCTGCTCAGGGTCGGCAGGGCGGCGATCTCGTTGAGCGCGCGCAGGGCGGCCTGCTGGCGTTGCAGGCTGTGCTGGGCCTGTTCGCGCTGGATATCGCGACGCAGGGCCTCGATCAACTGGCCGAGGGTGGCCAGCAGCGGCTGCAGAAATTCGACAAAGGCCTGGTCATAGCCGCCGGCCCGGTTGGCCAGGCCGAGCATGCCGATCAGCTGGCCATTGGCATGGATGGGCAGACCGGCAAAGGCCTGCAGCAGCGGGGAGGGCTCCGCCGGGCCGGCAGGCTGGGGCGCTGCGCTCGGCATATTACGCAGCAGCGGACTGTTGCTGTGCAGCGCCTGTTCGAGCAGTTCGTCGAGGTCCGGCGCAGACTGGTCTGCGCGGCGCAGGTCGCGGGAGGCCTGATAGCTGACGGCATAGGCGCGCAGATAGGGCGCGCCCTGGCCGTCGTGGAGCACTTCGCCGATCAGGCCGAACTGGCTGTCGCTGAGAACGAGGATGCGCTTGAGCAGGGCGTCGAAGGCTTCGCGTTGATTCTGCGCGTTAATATAGGCCGCCTGGGTCTCGGCGATTACCGCCAGCAGCTGGCGCGCCTGCTCGCTCTGCCGATGCTTGGCCTGTAGTTCGTCGCGGTGACGGCTGAGCAGGATCTGGCTGCTGCGCTTGGTCGCCAGCAGCAGCAACAGCAGCAGCGCCGCCGCTCCCAGCCAGGCCAACAGCCATTTGCCGACCAGCTGGCGCTGATCGCGCCGGTGGATGGCCGCCAGTTCGCTGATATCGCGCCATACCAGGGCGATGGCCTGGGTCGTGGTCGGGCTGCCTGCGTCCTGCGGGTAGCCCGGCAGGACGAACTGGTTGAGCAGGTAGCTGCGCCCCTGGTCCTCCAGCAGCTGTCGGCTATAGCCGGCGGCCGGGGCCGGCAGCAGGCCGGCGGCCTGCCAGGCCTGAACCTGCGGGCGGGAGGAGCCGATCAGCTGCCAGCCGCCGGGCTCCGCTTCCAGGCCGCGCAAGGCCTCGCCATCGCGTACCCGGACGGGCGGTTGCAACAGCAGGGCAACGCCGGCATTGAGTTCCCGGTCCAGCTGCTGCAGCTCGCCGAGCACCTCGTACACCACTTCGATGGCCCCCACGGTGAGCGGCCCGGCGAGGCTGTCGACCCGTAACGGGGTAACCGCGCGCATGCCCAGGCCCTGCAGGCTGAGATCCAGGCCGGCGCGGCTGGTGCCGCTGCGCAGGGCGTCGCGCAGTATCGGGTGGCGGTCGCTCAGGTTGTCGCCATGGCGTTCCGGGGCGTGCACGCGCAGGAACACTTCGCCGGCGGGTGCCAGGTGCACCAGCAGGCGGAAGGGGTGGCTCGGCTGCAGGTTGCGCCAGCGCGGTACCAGGCGGGTATAAAGCTGATTGCGGATGCTCGTCAGGGCAGGGTCGGCAGGCTCCAGAGCGTGGGCCTGGCGCACCAGTTCGACCACCCAGGCATCCGCCGCCAGGGTTTCGCCGAGCAGCTGCGCCTGGGCGGCCTGGCGCTGGCGGGTGCTCAGTAGCGCCAGCTGTTGCAGCTCGCTCTGGCTGGCCAGCTGCAGCTGCCAGAGCGCTTCGCGTTCCTGCAGGGCGCGTGAGCCGAGGGTGAGGAACAACAGCGCCAGGGCCAGGCTACCGAAACCGACAATCCAGCGAATTGCAGCAGAGCTGTGGCTAGCCATTGAGGCCCTCTAAAGGCTGACGGTGATGAGCGCTCGGGTTCAGGGCAGGCCCGCCAGGCGGCGTAGACGGGCGAGTTTGTCGGCATCGGGTACGGCGGCCTGTTCGCTGGCCGCCAGGTGCATGACGATGGCCTCGCGGCGAGTATTGATGGTTGGCAGCGCATAGCAGGCCCCGATCAGGTCGCGCAGCGGGGTGGGCAGACGCCAGTGGGCTTTCAGGCGGTTGGCCAGCACGCTGCTGGCCTTGTCCATGGCCCGGCTCAACTCTTCCAGAGACAGGCTGTGGCCAGCGTTGTGCCAGAGCTGCGCCTGCTGTAGCAGGCACAGCTCGCCCATGCGGTAGAGCAGGGCGGCGCTGTGCAGCGGCGCGGGGTCGAGGCGGCAGGCCTGGGCCAGTTCGGCCACGCGCGGGTGCAGGCTGTCGATCTGCTGCAGCTGCGCCTCGGCCTGCAGGCGCAGTTCGGCATCATCCAGCTGGCTGGCGGGATTCAGGCCCAGGCCTATGCCGATATTCAGGCTGGTGGTTGGACCGAGGATCTGCAGCGCCTGGCCCAGGCTCAGGCAGGGGGTGGCCGAGGTGTTGTACTGGCGACTGTTGGCGGCGGCCAGCAGGCGACCGGTGAGGGTCGGGTCATCCTGCCAGGCCTGCTGCAGCTGGCGCACGCTGGGCTGCTGGCGGCCAAGCGCGTCGAGCTTGGCCTGCATGCCCGCCTGCAGGGGCAGGTCCAACGCACTGTCGGCCTGGCTGTCGAGAAACTCGATAAAGCTGCCGGCGCTGCTTGCGGCGACAGTGGGGGTGTCGCTGAAGGCCGGCAGCAGGCGGTCCAGGCACTCGAGCACCTTGGGCACTTGAAAGGGTTTGCTGATAAAGGCGCTGATCCGCAGTGAGCGCACGGCCAGCACGCTGTCGCGGTCGGCGCGGCCTGTGACCATCACCAGCGGGACCTGCTGGTCGTCCTGGCGTACCCGTTCGAGCAGCGTGGTACCCGGGCCGTCGGGCAGGTTCCAGTCGCAGATCAGCAGGTCGGCGGCCTGGCTCTGCCAGTCGTTCATGGCCTTGCCCAGGCTGGGATGACAAACTACCTGGGTGCCGGGGCGCAGACTGTGGACGATCTGCTTGAGCAGGTCGGCGATCCAGACATCGTCTTCGAGAATCATCACGCGCATGGTCTATTCATGCTCCAGCGGGGCCGTTGCGCAGTGCACCAGGGGCAACTGCGCGAGCAGGGCCTCGGCCGGTTGCGGGCGGCCGAAATAGTAACCCTGGGCATGGTCGCAGCCCAGTTGTTCGAGCAGCTCGACCTGCTCCAGCTGTTCGATCCCCTCGGCCAATACCTTGAGCCCCAGGCTGTGGCCCAGGGCGATGACCGCACGGGTGATGGCGACATCGTCCTGGTCGTGGGGCAGGCCCATGACGAAGCTCTGGTCGAGTTTCAGCTTGTGCACCGGCATGCGCTTGAGGCGGGCCAGGGAGCTGTAGCCGGTACCGAAGTCGTCGATGGCCAGGCGCACGCCCAGGGCGCGCAGGCGCTCGAGCAGGGCCAGGGCCGCGTCGGGGTTGTCCATCACCGCGCTTTCGGTGACCTCCAGTTCGAGGAAGGCCGGGTCGAGGCCGGTGTCGGCCAGTACCTGGGCCACCCGGCTATCCAGCTCGCCGCGGCTGAACAGGCGGCTGGAAACATTCACCGCGACAAAGCGCAGGGCATAGTCGGCGGCCTGCCAGGCGACCATCTGCCGGCAGGCCTTGTCCAGCACCCAGGCGTCGATGGCACCGATCAGCCCGCTTTCCTCGGCGATCGGAATAAATTCCCCCGGCGGCACCAGGCCGCGTTGCGGGTGCTGCCAGCGCACCAGGGCTTCGACCCCGATCATCTGCCGGCTGCGCAGGCACATCAGTGGCTGGTAATACACGCGCAATTCGTCGTGCTCCAGGGCATGGCGCAGGGCGCTGACCAGTTCGACCCGCTGGCGTGCGTATTCGGTCAGCTCCTGGGCGTAGAAGGCATAGCCCTCGCGGCCGCTGCTCTTGGCCTTGAACAGCGCGGAATCGACGTTGCGCAGCACCTGGGCGACATTGTCGGCGTCGCCGGGAAACAGGCTGATGCCGACACTGGCCCCGATAAACAGCTCATGGTTATTGACCACGAAAGGCTGGCTCAGGCAGTTGAGCAGCTGTTGGGCCAGACCGGCCGCCTGCTCGGCCGTGGCGCAGTCTTCACAGAGCAGGCCGAATTCGTCGCCGCCCAGGCGCGCCAGGGTCATGGCACCCTGAAACTGCTGGCGCAGGCGTTCGCCAACCTCCTTGAGCAGCAGGTCGCCGGTGGCGTGGCCGAGGCTTTCATTGATGAGCTTGAAGTGGTCTAGGTCGACCAGCAGCACGGCCCCGCGGCGTTTGTCGCGTTGCCCGCGCTCCAGCGCGGTCTCGACCCGCTCGGTGAACAGCAGGCGGTTGGGCAGGTTGCTCAGGGGGTCGTGATGGGCCAGGTAGTCCAGTTCACTCTGGGAGCGCTTGAGCGCGGTGATATCGGAGAACACCGCGACGTAGTGGCTGATCTCGCCCTCTTCGTCGCGAATGACGCGGATATTCTGCCACTGTGGATAGATCTCGCCGTTCTTGCGCCTGTTCCACACCTCACCGCTCCAGCCGCCGCGGCTTTGCAGGGCATGCCAGAGGCTGTTGTAGAAGTCCTGGTCGTGGCGCCCGGACTTCAGCAGGCTGGGCTGCTGGCCGAGGATTTCCTCCTGGCTATAGCCGGTGATCCGGGTAAAGGCCGGGTTGCAGTGGACGATGTGCTGCTTGGCATCGGTGACCAGTACCCCTTCCTGGGTGGCGTCGAAGACCGCAGCGGCCTGGCGCAGGCTGTCTTCGTCGTTGCGCCGCTGGGTGATGTCGCTGGCCGTGCCGATCATCCGCTCCGGGCGGCCCTGGTCGTCCAGCAGCAGGCGGCCGCGGGATTGAATCCAGCGGTAGGTGTCATCCTTGTGGCGCAGGCGATAGCTGACTTCGTAGGGATCCTGGCTGGCGTTGCTCAGGCGTTGTTCCAGGCTGCGCTGGAAATGCTCACGGTCGTCGGGGTGCAGGCGTTGCAGCCAGTTTTCCTGGTCGTTGCCCAGGCCGCCCGGCGGCAGGCCGAGCAGGTTGGTGTAATCGGGGGAGAAGAACACCGTGCGGGTATGCAGGTCCCATTCCCACATGCCATCCCTGGCCGCACTCAGGGCGCGGCTCAGGCGGGTTTCGCTGTCGCTCAGGACCAGGTTGGCGCGCTGCTGCTGCTGTTGATAGGTGCGCAGCACCCAGTACAGCAGCACGCCGGTTAGCAGGACGAAGAGCAACCCCTTGATCAGCTGTACGGACTCCAGTTGCTCGAGCGAGAGGCCGAGGGCCGCGACCACGGAGTCGCTGAATGCTACCCAGAGGCCGGCAGCCAGGGTGTAGGCGAGGGTCAGACGCCGGGCGCTGTGGGGAACATTCATAGGGAGTAGTCAGTCCTTTTGATCTGCTGGGCAGTATAGGTGCTAACGCGGGGCCGGCATTCTTATCCAAAAGACCAACTGGTTTTCTGATCCGGGTCAGGGATAATGCCGTAGTCTGTCGTAGCAACAGGCTGCGTTCTTCTTTACACGAGGCACTCGATCCCCATGTGGTACAACGGTTTTCTCGACCTGTCGATCTGGCAACTGATTGCGGTCACCCTGCTGATGACGCATGTGACTATCGTCAGCGTCACAGTCTATCTGCATCGTTACTCGGCCCACCGCGCCCTGGAGCTGCATCCTGCGCTCAAGCATTTCTTCCGTTTCTGGCTGTGGCTGACCACGGCGCAGAACACCCGCGAATGGACCGCGATTCACCGCAAGCACCACGCCAAATGCGAGACCGTGGATGACCCGCACAGCCCGGTGATCAAGGGTCTGAGCACAGTGCTGCGCACAGGTGCCGAACTCTACGCCGAAGAGGCGAAAAACCCGGAAACCCTGCGTATCTACGGCAAGAACTGCCCGGAAGACTGGGTCGAGCGCAACCTCTATTCGCGTTTCCCCATGGCCGGTATCAGCCTGATGGCGGTCATCGACCTGGCCCTGTTCGGCGCGGCGGGTATCACCATCTGGGCGGTCCAGATGATGTGGATCCCGGTATGGGCGGCCGGCGTGATCAACGGCCTCGGCCATGCAGTCGGCTATCGCAACTTCGAATGCCGCGATGCCGCGACCAATCTGCTGCCCTGGGGCATCCTGATCGGCGGCGAAGAGCTGCATAACAACCACCACACCTACCCGAACTCGGCCAAGTTGTCGGTGAAGAAGTGGGAATTCGACATGGGCTGGTTCTGGATCAGGCTGTTCAGTCTGCTGGGCCTGGCCAAGGTGCAGCGCGTCGCGCCAATCGCCCACCGGGTGGAAGGCAAGCGCAGCCTCGACATGGACACCGCCATGGCGATTCTCAACAACAGGTTCCAGATCATGGCGCAGTACCGCAAGCTGGTGATCGGACCCCTGGTCAAGCAGGAGCTGGCCAAGGCCGACGCCTCGATGCGCCATCATTTCCACCGCGCCAAGCGCCTGCTGGCCCGCGAGCCGAGCCTGCTCGACGAAGGGCATCAGCTGCGTATCCAGCGCGTGCTGGAGCAAAGCCAGGCGCTCAAGGTGATCTACGAGAAGCGTCTGGCCCTGCAGCAGATCTGGGTCAAGACCAGCGCCAATGGCCACGACATGCTCGAAGCCATCAAGCAATGGGTGCATGAGGCCGAGGCCAGCGGCATTCAGTCGCTGCGCGAATTCGCCGAGCAGCTGAAAACCTATTCGCTGCGGCCGACCGTCAGCGCCTGATAGGGCCTGACGCAAATAACCCGCCTGGCCCGGCGGGTTTTTTGTTTCTGACATATGCTCCTGATATTGCTTAAGCACTGTGCACCCCGGCGGCGTTTATGGATGAAGTGAGCAGACTGCAACTCGAGCATGAGGAGTTGACCCTGGCGCTATTGCACACTCGCGGCGAAGTCGCGCGGCTGCAGGAGCGCGAGCAGCTGTTCAGCACCCTGCTGGGCAGCGTCAATGCCGTGCTCTGGGCCTTCGATTGGGAAGCCCAGCGGGTCGTCTATGTCAGCCCCGCCTACGAGCGCATCTTCGGCCGCTCCGCTGCCCTGCTGCTGGCCAGTTATGACGAGTGGCGCAACAGCATTTATCCGGACGACCTGGACTATGCCGCCGAGAGTCTGGCCCAGGTGCTGGAGACCGGCGCGGTCGAGGCCCGCGAGTACCGCATCATCCGCAGCGACGGCCAACTGCGCTGGCTCAGCGACAAATGCTTCGTCAGCCGCCAGAGCCCCGCTGGCAGGGCGCAGATCATTGTCGGTATCGCCGAGGACATCACCGAGAAGAAGCAGCTGGAAGGCGAACTGCACCGCCTGGCCACCACCGATGTGCTGACCCAGAGCAGCAATCGCCGACATTTCTTCGAGTGCGCCCAGCGCGAGTTCGAGCAGGCCCGCGAATACGGCAGCCCGCTGGCCTTTCTGCTGGTCGACCTGGACGACTTCAAGCTGATCAATGACCGCTACGGTCACCAGATGGGCGATCAGGTCCTGCAGCGTCTGGCCTACAGCGGTGCTTCCACGCTGCGGCGCGGCGACCTGTTCGGGCGTATTGGCGGCGAAGAGTTCGCCGCGCTCTTCCCCCGTTGCGAGCCGGCCCTGGCCATGCAGATTGCCGAGCGCCTGCAGCGCGAGGTGCGGCGTATACGCTTTAGCCACGAAGGTACCCCGTTCGGCGTCACCCTCAGTCAGGGCCTGACCAGCCTGCGCGTCGAGGACCTGACCCTGGACGCCCTCTACACCCGTGCCGATGCCGCCATGTACCGGGCCAAGCGCCAGGGCAAGAACCAGATAGTGGTCGACTGAGCGGGCGGTTTGCAGCTGTCGCAGGCCGCTGGTGGTTATGGCGAAAAACCGCCTGTTGCCACTCGCCATTCGGCGAAAAACCGCCTGTTGTGCGGCTCCGATAATCCCCCGATCTTTTTTCTCTGTTGCGCTCGAAGCCTGCGCTAGAGCGCTCGGCTGCATTAATGCAGGGACTGGCACAGTATCTGCGTAGGGCTCCGTATAGAACGGCCGTTCCCATCTGCGGCCAATAATAAAAAGACCGAGAGCCGCGCCATGATCCCTACCTGCCCGATGCCCTGTCGCCTGACTTCGATTTGCGCCTCCTGTCTGCGCACGCACGCCTGATTCCGCTTATTGCTCCGCCGCCTGTCCGCTGCGCATCTGCGCGCCGCTGCGTCTGGCTCCGGGTGCAAAAGCCCCTGAATTCGGTGCGTGCCTGCCCCTTCACCTGGTGAAGCCCTGTGCCGTGCCGATGTGCCACCCACACACAACTGGAGCTATCACAATGAGAAAGACCTCCCTGGCCCTGGCCGTCGCCGCCAGCACCCTGGGCTTGTCCCTGAGCCAAGTCGCCACTGCGGCATTTATCGAAGACAGCAAAGCCAGCATCGAAGCGCGCAACTTCTATTACAACAGCGATTTCCGCGAGGATGCCGGCCAGTCCAAGTCGGAAGAATGGGCTCAGGGCTTTCTGCTGCGCATGGAATCGGGCTACACCGAGGGCACGGTAGGTTTCGGTATCGATGCGCTGGCCACTTTCGGCTTCAAGCTGGATTCCGGTGACGGCACCGCCGGCAGCGGCCTGCTCAACCCGGATCGTTCCGGTGGCTCCCAGGACAACTACGGTGGTCTGGGCCTGACGGCCAAGGCCAAGGTATCCGAGAGCGTGCTCAAGGTCGGTGCCCTGCAGTTGAAGAACCAGGCCGTCGGCTCCAGCGACAGCCGTTTGCTGCCCCAGGTCTTCCGCGGTGCCAACCTGGTGTCCAAGGATATTGCCGGCCTGACCCTCGACCTGGGTTATCTGGACGAGGTCAACAACCGCAACTCCAGCGACTATCAGGACATGCGCCTGAACACCTTCACCAATAGCGGCATCACCGTCAGCGGTGCCAACCAGGCCAATCAGTTCATCTTTGCCGGCGGCAACTACAAGCTGACCGACAACCTGACCGGCGGCTACTACTACAGCAACCTGGAAGACCTGTACAAGCAGCACTCCTTCAACCTGGTGCATGTGCTGCCGCTGGCCGACAAGCAGTCGCTCAAGAGCGACCTGCGCTATGCGCGCTCCACCGATGACGGTTCGAGCAACGTAGACAACAAGGCCTTCGGTGCCATGTTCACCTACGCCATCAGCGGCCACAGCTTCGGCCTGGGCTACCAGAACATGAGCGGCGATACCGGCTTTGCCTATATTGGCGACAGCGTCGACCCCTTCCTGGTCAACTACGTACAGGTCGGCAACTTCGCTGCCAAGGACGAAACCTCCTGGCAGGCCCGTTACGACTTCAACTTCGCCTCCATTGGCATCCCGGGCCTGACCTTTATGACCCGCTACCTGACCGGCGACAATATCGACCGTGGTGCCAATCCAGAAGGCAAGGAGTGGGAGCGCAACATGGATATCGCCTATGTGGTTCAGGACGGTACCTTCAAGAACCTCGGCATCAAGTGGCGCAACGCGACCATGCGCAACAACTTCAGCCGCGATATCGATCAGAACCGCCTGATCGTCAGCTACACCCTGCCGCTGTTCTGATCGGCGCAGTGCGCGGCTGAGCTGTTGCATCCAGTTCAGCCTGCTTAGCCACCAGAAAACCCGGGACTCTGTTCCGGGTTTTTTATGCCTGCCGATTGTGTGCGGGTCGTTTGGCAGGGCTTGCTATTCAATATACAAAAGAATAAATTGTTTTTGTCTTAATTGAGTGCCGCCCGATGAATGCTTCCGACACCCCCCTCGATATCCAGCAACTGCGCGCCAATGCCGATGCGGCGGGGCAGCTGCTCAAGGCGCTGGGCAATCCCGACCGCCTGCTGCTGCTCTGCCAGCTGTCCCAGGGCGAGCGCAATGTCAGCGAGCTGGAAACCCTGCTGGGCATCCAGCAGCCGACCCTGTCCCAGCAACTGGCGGTGCTGCGCCGCGAGGGCCTGGTGCAGACCCGCCGCGAGGGCAAGCAGATCCATTACCGGATCTGCAGCCCGGCGGCCCTGGCGGTGATCAACACCCTCTATCAACTGTTCTGCGTAGGAGAGCCGCAATGACCATCGACTGGCTTAATTTCACGCCCTGGAGCGCCCTGGGTGGCGGGGCCCTGATCGGCCTGGCGGCGGCGCTGTTCGTGGTTCTCAACGGACGTATCGCCGGCATCAGCGGCCTGCTCGGTGCGGTCGTGGAAGGCGGTGAGGGGCGTGGCGAGAAGGTCCTGTTTCTTCTCGGCCTGCTGCTCGCACCTTTGCTCTGGGGGCTGTTCGCTGCCCTGCCGCCGATCGAGTTCCAAGGCGGCTGGCTGAGCCTGACTCTGGCCGGCTTGCTGGTGGGGGTCGGCACCCGCTATGGAGCAGGCTGCACCAGCGGCCACGGGGTGTGCGGGATTTCCCGGCTGTCGCCCCGTTCGCTGGCGGCGACCCTGGCCTTTATGGCCGCGGGTTTCGCCACGGTATTTGTCCTACGTCATCTGTTGGGAGGCTGATTATGCGCAAACTGACTGCATTACTGGCCGGGCTGATCTTCGGCGTCGGTCTGTTGCTGGCCGGCATGGCCAACCCGGCCAAGGTGTTGGGCTTTCTCGACCTGGCTGGGGCCTGGGATCCATCCCTGGCACTGGTGATGCTGGCGGCCATCGCCGTGGCCGTGCTGCCCTTTCGCTGGGCCCGTCAGCAACGCCTGACGCTGCTGGACGCGCCCATGCAGCTGCCGAACAAGCGCAACCTGGATCGCCGGCTGATCGGCGGCAGCCTGCTATTCGGCGTCGGCTGGGGGATTGCGGGGATCTGCCCGGGTCCGGCGCTGGCGATTCTGCTTAGCGGGCACTGGCAGGTGTTGTTGTTCGTTCTGGCCATGCTGGCCGGGATGTTGTTGTTCAGCGTGCTGGAGAGCCGGCGCGCAGCATGACCGAGGAGGTCACCATGAAAGCAAACGTTGGCACCATCGACCGCAGCCTGCGCATCGCCGCAGGCCTGATTCTGATTGGCCTGAGCCTCAGTGGCGTGATCGGCCTGTGGGGCTGGATCGGCGTCGTGCCCCTGGCGACCGGCCTGTTTCGCTTCTGTCCGGCCTATCCGCTGCTGGGGATCAATACCTGCAAGCGTAAAACCTAAAGCAGCAACAGGGTGGCCAGGCCAAGGAAGGCAAAAAAACCGACCACATCGGTCACTGTGGTGAGGATCACGCTGCCTGCCAGCGCCGGGTCGATGCCCATGCGTTGGAGCAGCAGCGGAATGCCCCAGCCGGCCAGGGCCGCGCACAGCAGGTTGACCAGGATGGCAACGCCGAGCACCGCGCCTATGCCCCAGTCGCCGAACCACAGGACGGCGAGCAGGGCGATCACCACCGACCAGAGCAGGCCGTTGAGGATGGAGATGCCCAGCTCGCGGTTGAGCAGGATGCGAATATTGCCTTTCTGCACCTGACCCAGGGCCAGGCCGCGGATCACCAGGGTCAGGGTCTGGCTGCCGGCGATACCGCCCATACTGGCCACGATGGGCATCAGCACGGCGAGGGCCACCAGCTGTTCCAGGGTGGCCTGGAACAGGCCGATGACCCAGGCCGCGCTAAAGGCGGTGATCAGGTTGATGCCCAGCCAGACCGCGCGCCGCCGCGAACTGACCAGCACCGGGGCGAAGATGTCGGCTTCGTCGTCGAGGCCGGCCATCTGCATCAGCGCCCGCTCGGAGTCTTCACGTATCAGGTCGACCACGTCGTCGACGGTGATGCGTCCGAGCAGCGTGTTGTGTTCGTCGACCACGGGGGCGGACAGCAGGTCGAGATCCTGGAACAGTCGGGCGACCTCGCGGCTGCTGGTGTTCACGGCAATCCCGGCGATATCGCTGTGCATCAGCTCGTCCACACGCTGGCCGAGGTCGGCGGTGACCAGGCTGCTCAGGCGCAGCGCGCCCTGATAATGGCCCTTGCGGTCCACCACCATCAGCATATCGGTTTGCGGCGGCAGCTTTTCCAGCAGGCGCAGGTAGCGCAGCACGGTGCTGGCCTTGACGTCGGCCCGGACCAGGATCGGGTCGGCGTTCATCAGGCCGCCGGCCGAGTCCTCGGGGTAGCTCAGCATCGACTCGAGCTGCTGGCGCTGCGCCGCGTTGCTGGCATGCAGCAGTTTGCTGCCGAGCTCGCCGGGCAGGGTCTGGATCAGGTCGACGCGGTCATCCAGCTCCAGGTGCTCGGCCGAGGCGATCAGGTCTTCCAGGTCCAGCTCCAGCGCCAGTGCGCCGCGGATCTCGTCGTGCAGGTAGGTCAGCACTTTGCCGCTGCGTTCGGTCTCGAGCATGCTCCAGGCGGCTCGCCGCTCGACGGGGGGCAGGGCTTCGAGCAGGCCGGCGACCTTGGCCGGATGCATGCTCTGGAGCAGTTTGCCAACCCGCTTGAGTTTGCCCAGGGCCAGGGCCTGGCGCACGGCTTCCAGGTGGTTGACGCTGGCCCCAGGGCGATCGCCGTCCGGGCGCGGCGGCAGCGGGTCGTTGGCGTCGCCGGCGAGCTGGGCAATCAGCTCCAGGCTGAGGTGGGGCAGGATGCGGCCTTCCAGGCTCGATTCGATCTGCTGCCAGAGGCTTTGGCGCTGGCGCGTGTCGAGCATCTCCAGCATGGCGGCGATCTTGGCCGGGTGCATGCGCCCCAGCAGTTTGCGCACGCGCTTGTTCTTGCCGGCCTTGAGCGCCTGCAGGATAGGGTCGCCTTCGGTGCGGCTATGGGGCTCGGCGTGCGGGTCGGGGCTGGGCTTGCTCGAATTCATGGGCATCAGGGTAACACCAGCGGTGGCTGACGGGGCCGGCTGCGTTAAACGCCGGCGAGGGCTGCAGACCCTCGCCGGCGGTCAGCCTCGGGCCTGCTGCGCAGCTGGCTGCTGCTGGGTGATGCAGTGGATATTGCCGCCGCCGAGGAGGATCTCGCGTCCCGGCACCATGACCACGCGGTGCTTGGGGAACAGGCGCTGGAGAATGGCGCGGGCGGCTGCATCCTGCGGGTCGTCGAAGCTCGGCGCGATGATGCCGCCGTTGACGATCAGGAAGTTGACGTAGGAGCCGGCCAGGCGGATCGACGGATCGCGCTCCTGGCTGCCGGCCACCAGGTCGACCCCGGCGCACTCTTCGTCGCTGGCATAGAGCGGGCCGGGGATCGGCATCTTGTGCACGATCAGCTGGCGGCCCTTGGCATCGCGTGCCTGTTCCAGCACCGCCATGGCGGCCTGGCAGCGCGGGTAGTTAGGGTTCTGCGGATCGTCGGTCCAGGCCAGCAGTACTTCGCCGGGGCGCACGTAGCAGCAGAAGTTGTCGACGTGGCCGTCGGTTTCGTCGTTGTACAGGCCGTCCGGCAGCCAGATCACGCTGTCGATGGCCAGATGCTCGTGCAGCATCTGCTCGATCTCGGCGCGGCCCAGGTGCGGGTTGCGGTTGCGGTTGAGCAGGCATTCCTCGGTGGTGATCAGGGTGCCTTCACCGTCCACATGGATGGAGCCGCCTTCCAGCACGAAGCCTTCGGTGCGATAGCGGGGGCAGCGCTCGATTTCGAGGATCTTGCGCGCCACCTGGTCGTCGCGCACCCAGTTGGCATACAGGCCACCATCGAGGCCGCCCCAGGCGTTGAACACCCAGTCCACGCCGCGCACTTCGCCACTGCTGTTGGTGACAAAGGTCGGCCCGGTGTCGCGTACCCAGGCGTCGTCGGTGCTGATTTCCACCACGCGAATATTGTCGTGGGCCAGGCGCTGGCGGGCATTCTCGTACTGCCCGGCCGAGGCGCAGACGGTGACCGGTTCGAATTCGGCGATCGCCATGGCCACGGCACTAAAGGCCGCCTGCGCCGGCTTGCCGCCCAGACGCCAGTTGTCCGGGCGCTCGGGCCAGACCATCCAGGTCTGGCTGTGGGGTTCCCACTCGGCCGGCATGCGGAAGCCATCGGCGCGTGGAGTCGTGGTCAGTGTGGTCATGGTTCACCTGTAGCCGGATGCAGTCCGGGATGTTGTGACGGAAAATCCCCGGCTTTTATCCGGGTTACGCGCAAGTCGTAGGATGGGTTGAGCGAAGCGATACCCATCATGAGACGTCTGCTTTACTCGAAGTTCGCGGGTCATCTGACCCTAGCAGAGCGCCGTTGCGCTGCCATGGCACGCCATGACATTGCAGTGGATGGTCTATTTATATCCGATAAAAATCGGCTTTTAAAGCCTGTTCGGCCTTCATTTTGGATTTTTAATCGATTAGTATCGAATAAAAATCCGTAATGGCTATCCTTCACCTTGTTGTGTGATGCAGTGCAGCGAGGTGCGGTACTAAGAGCCGTTTTTGCCATCAGTGATGTCCCCGAGCCGAAGGTGCGGCGTGATGGCGACATTTATGGCACAACCCATCAGCAGCCAGGGGCGACAAGATGATCGAAGTAACCGAGGTTTCCATTGCCGAACTGCGTGCCGCGCTCGAGTCCGGGCGTACCACGGCGGTCGAGCTGGTCCAGGCCTATCGCGCCAGGATCGAGGCCTACGATGGCCCCGATACGCCCACCGCGCTCAATGCAGTCGTGGTGCACAACCCCGATGCGCTCAAGGAAGCCCAGGCATCCGATGCCCGCCGCGCCCGCGGCGAGACCCTCGGTCCGCTGGATGGCATCCCCTATACGGCCAAGGACAGCTATCTGGTCAAGGGCCTGACCGCCGCCTCCGGCAGCCCGGCCTTCAAGGACCTGATCGCCTACCGCGACGCCTTCACCGTCGAGCGCCTGCGCGCCGCCGGGGCGATCTGCCTGGGCAAGACCAATATGCCGCCCATGGCCAACGGCGGCATGCAGCGCGGCGTCTATGGCCGCGCGGAAAGCCCGTACAACGCCGCCTACCTCACCGCGCCCTTCGCTTCGGGTTCCTCCAACGGGGCCGGTACGGCCACCGCGGCCAGCTTCGCCGCCTTCGGCCTGGCCGAGGAAACCTGGTCGAGCGGCCGCGGGCCGGCCTCGAACAACGGCCTGTGCGCCTATACGCCGTCCCGTGGGGTGATCTCGGTGCGTGGCAACTGGCCGCTGACGCCGACCATGGACGTGGTGGTGCCCTATGCGCGGACCATGGCCGACCTGCTCGAAGTGCTTGACGTGGTGGTGGCGGAAGACGCCGATAAACGTGGTGACCTGTGGCGGCTGCAGCCCTGGGTGCCGATTCCCAGCGTCGCCGCGGTGCGCCCGGCTTCCTACCTGCAACTCGCCGCCACGCGTGATGCCCTCGCCGGCAAGCGCTTCGGCGTGCCGCGCATGTTTATCAACAAGGACGAAGCGGCTGGCACCAGCGAAAAACCGGGTATCGGCGGCCCGACCGGGCAGCGTATCCATACCCGTGCCTCGGTGATCGAGCTGTGGGAGCAGGCGCGGCAGACGCTGGAAGCCGCGGGCGCGGAAGTGATCGAGGTGGATTTCCCCCTGGTGTCCAATTGCGAGGGCGACCGTCCCGGTGCGCCGACGGTGTTCACCCGCGGCCTGGTATCCAGGGAGTTCCTCCACGACGAGCTGTGGGAACTGTCAGCCTGGGGCTTCGATGACTTCCTCCAGGCCAACGGTGATCCCAAGCTGAACCGCCTGGTCGACGTTGATGGCCCACTGATTTTCCCCCATGACCCGGGCACGCTGCCCAACCGCGAAGACGACCTGGCCGCCGGCATGGACGAATACGTGCGCATGGCCGAGCGCGGCATCACCCCCTGGGACCAGATAGCTACGCTGCCCGATGGCCTGCGCGGCCTGGAACAGACCCGCAAGCTCGACCTGGAAGACTGGATGGACAAGCTGGGGCTCGACGCGGTGCTCTTCCCCACCGTCGCCGACGTAGGCCCGGCCGATGCCGATGTGAACCCTGCGTCTGCGGATATCGCCTGGAGCAACGGGGTCTGGGTCGCCAATGGCAATCTCGCCATCCGCCACCTGGGCGTGCCCACCGTCACCGTGCCGATGGGGGTGATGGCGGATATCGGCATGCCGGTGGGGCTGACCTTCGCCGGCCGCGCCTACGACGATTCGGCGTTGCTGCGCCTGGCGGCGGCCTATGAGTCGACAGGGAGCAAGCGCGTGATCCCGCCGCGTACTCCGGCATTGTCGCGCGGCTAACGGTGGGTTCGGTGGGAGTGGGGCGATGCCAGCCCCGATTCCGATCAGTCTCGGCGTTCAGGGCGAATCAATAGCGAGGAGAGTCAGGCGCTGCGGCGTTTGTGCTGTTCGAACTGCTCGTTGCCATCATCCCAGCCGGCTTCCCAGGCTGCCGTGAGCACTTCGGCACTCTGGCCCTGGGGGGTGTTGGGCTGTCCGGTGAGGCCGGCCATGTAGCCCTGCTGATAAGCCTTGTTGAGGCTTTCCAGGCTCCAGTGCTGATCTTCCGTGGTCGAGGTGGCGGACGCCATGGCGCAAGCTCGCATTAGATATTCAAGGCTAATGCTAGCCGGATAAGTCCGCGAGTGTTGAGCCGTAGGTCCTGGTTTTTGCGCCGCTCACTGGTTTTGTGAAGCAGTTGACGACATGCCGGCCGCTAGCGGGCCGGCAGTTAGCCTGGGCTCAGTTGGCGATTGCCAGGATGCTGGCCTGATAGGCCGCGGCAAAGCTGTCGAAATCGCCTTCCTCGTGGGCTTCCAGCTCGGCCTGGTCTTGCAGCGACTGGGCCGCACTGGCCTCGAAGGCGGCCTGCTGTTCGGCGCTCAAGGGCTGGCTGCGGAAGTACTCGGCATGCACCTTGCTCTGGCGCAGGGCGAACTCGGTAAAGCTGACACCTTGTTGCAACTGCGCCAGCACCTGAGCGGAGGGCGTCAGGCTGACGTCTTCGACCTTGGCCTGTTGCGCCTGCAGGGCCGCTACGTGCTGGCTGTGGCCCTGGCTCTGGTCGAGCAGCTCGGCCAGCGGCAGGATCTGTTCCAGTAACTCGCTGGCCCAGGCCTGCAAGACCACCGGCTGACCATGGCGCTGCAGTTGCAGGCCCGGACGCCGACCTTCCTTGACCACGGCCAGGAAGTTGTCGGTGCAGGCATGGCATTCGCCGCTTTCCAGCAGCGGGCTGTCGGCCAGCGCGCAGAACAGCAGGAAGGCATCGAGGAAGCGCGATTCGGTCAGGTCGATGCCCAGCGGCAGGAATGGGTTGATGTCCAGGCAACGCACTTCAACGTACTGCACGCCGCGGGCCATCAGCGCCTGGATCGGCCGCTCGCCGCTGTAGGTCACGCGCTTGGGACGGATATTGGAGTAGTACTCGTTTTCGATCTGCAGAATGTTGGTGTTCAGCTGCAGCCACTGGCCATCCTTCTTCGCGCCGATTTCCACATAGGGCGGGTAGGGCGTGCCGACGGCCTGGCGCAGGCTGTCGGTGTAGCTGGCCAGATCGTTGTAACAGGGCGTCAGGCCGGATTGGGCGGTGCTCTGGTAGCCCAGGTCGCTCATGCGCAGGCTGGTGGCGTAGGGCAGGTAGAGGGTCTCGTCGTCCAGCTCCTGCAACTGGTGCGGGCGGCCGCGCATAAAGCCCTTGTGCAGCGCCGGCGAGGCACCGAACAGGTACATCAGCAGCCAGCTGTAGCGGCGGAAGTTGCGGATCAGCGCGATATAGCGCGCCGACTGGTAATCCCGCGCGCTGCGCGTGTCGCCTTCGGCTTGCTGCTGCAGCTGCCACAGCGCGTCGGGCAGGGAGAAGTTGTAATGGATGCCGGCGATGCATTGCATGGTCTTGCCGTAACGCAGGGCCAGGCCCTTGCGGTACACGTACTTGAGTTCGCCGATATGCGAGTTGCCGTAACGGGCGATCGGGATCGTCTCTTCGTCCGGCAGGGCGCAGGGCATGGACGGGCTCCACAGGTATTCGCCGTCCAGCTTGCTGTAGGCGAAACGGTGGATGCGCTCCAGATCGTCCAGGGTCGTTTGCGGATCAGGCTCGGCCGGAGTGATAAATTCCAGCAGTGACTCGGAATAGTCGGTGGTGATCTGCGAGTGGGTCAGCGCCGAGCCGAGGGCAGCCGGGTGCGGGGTCAGCGCCAGCTGGCCATCGCCATCGACGCGCAGGCATTCGCGCTCGATACCGTGCAGGCACTGGGAAAGCAGGGAGAGGTTGGCGCGCTCGCCAAGCTGGGCCAGGCGGCGGGGTAACAGGTCGCTCAAGATTGCATTCCTTCACGCATCGGTTGCCCCAATATGGGGACGCCAGGCGTGCTCTACAAGGGGCGAGAATTGCGGCGTGGCCGCTCAGTGCCGTCTTATAACCCGGCACGGGTGAAGAATGTTATAGCTGGGCGCTGTGCTTTTGCGTCAGGGCGACGTTGCAGGCCGTAGGATGGGTCGGGCCGCGCAGGTTGACCAACGCGATACCCATCTGGGGTGATGGGTATCGGTGCGGCACCTGCTTATAGGTGGTGCGCACGGCGCACCCTACGGGGCGTACCTTACTTTTTCAGCTGCTTGGCGTTGGCAAACAGCGCTGCCATGCCGCCGCTGGCCGGTGCCGGTTTGTCCTGGCTGGAATGGCGCTCGCTGCGCGGCGCATTTCCGGCCGGCTTGCTGCTGCCGCGCGAGCCGCCACGAGGGCCATCGACCTTCTCGCCGGGGGTGTCGCCCATGCGCATCGACAGGGCGATGCGATTGCGCGGGATGTCCACTTCCATAACCTTGACCTTGACCACGTCGCCAGCCTTGACCGCCTCGTGCGGGTCCTTGATGAACTTCTCCGACAGCGCCGAGATATGCACCAGGCCGTCCTGGTGTACGCCGATATCGACGAAGGCACCGAAGTTGGTCACGTTGGTCACCACGCCTTCCAGCATCATGCCCAGCTCGAGGTCCTTGAGGGTTTCCACGCCTTCCTGGAACTCGGCAGTCTTGAATTCCGGGCGCGGGTCGCGGCCGGGTTTCTCCAGCTCGCTCAAGATATCGCCGATGGTCACCAGGCCGAATTTATCGTCGGTGAACTGCTTGGGATCGAGGCGCTTGAGGAAGCCCGAATCACCGATCAGCGAGCGGATATCGCGGCCGGTGTCGGCAGCGATGCGCTGCACCAGCGGGTAGGTTTCCGGGTGCACGGCGGAGGCGTCCAGCGGGTTGCTGCCGTTCATCACGCGCAGGAAGCCGGCGGCCTGTTCGAAGGTCTTGTCGCCCAGGCGCGGCACCTTGAGCAGGTCGGCGCGGCTGTTGAATGCGCCGTTGGCGTCGCGGAAGGCGACGATATTCTGCGCAAGCGTAGAGTTAAGCCCGGAGATGCGCGCCAGCAGTGCGGCGGAGGCGGTGTTCACATCCACGCCGACGGCGTTCACGCAGTCCTCGACCACGGCGTCCAGGCTGCGTGCCAGCTTGAGCTGGGACACGTCGTGCTGGTACTGGCCGACCCCGATGGATTTCGGGTCGATCTTCACCAGTTCGGCCAGGGGGTCCTGCAGGCGGCGGGCGATGGATACCGCGCCGCGCAGCGACACGTCCATGTCCGGGAATTCCTTGGCCGCCAGCTCCGAGGCCGAATACACCGAGGCACCGGCCTCGGACACCATGACCTTGGTCAGCTTCAGCCCCGGCAGCTTCTTGATCAGCTCGGCGGCCAGCTTGTCGGTCTCGCGGCTGGCGGTGCCGTTGCCGATGGAGATCAGGTCGACCGCGTGCTTGGCGCACAGCTTGGCCAGGATCGCCAGGGTGCCGTCCCAGTCATTGCGCGGCGCATGGGGGTAAACGGTAGAGGTTTCCAGCACCTTGCCGGTGGCATCGACCACCGCCACCTTGCAGCCGGTGCGCAGGCCCGGGTCGAGCGCCAACGTGGCACGTGGGCCAGCGGGGGCGGCCAGCAGCAGGTCGTGCAGATTGCGGGCGAACACGTTGATCGCCTCGTTCTCCGCGGCCTCGCGCAGCTCGCCGAACAGGTCGGTTTCCAGGTGGGTGTAGAGCTTGACCTTCCAGGTCCAGCGCACCACCTCACCGAGCCACTTGTCGGCGGCACGGCCGCGGGCGCTGATGCCGAAACGCTCGCCGATCATGCCTTCGCAGGGGTGCATGGTGCCTGGGGCTTCATCGCCGACCTTGAGGCTGGCGCTGAGCACGCCTTCATTGCGGCCACGGAAGATCGCCAGGGCGCGGTGCGACGGTGCGCCCTTGAGCTTTTCGTCGTGCTCGAAGTAATCGCGGAACTTGGCCCCTTCGGCCTCTTTGCCGGCCACCACGCGGGCGCTGAGGATGGCGTTGTCCTTCAGGTAGCTGCGCAGGCTGGCCAGCAGGTTGGCGTCCTCGGCGAAGCGCTCCATCAGGATGTACTTGGCCCCTTCGAGCACCGCCTTGATATCGGCAAAGCCTTTTTCGGCGTCGATAAAGCGCTCGGCTTCGTTCTCGGGATTCAGCGTCGGATCGTTGAACAGTGCGTCGGCCAGCTCGCCGAGGCCAGCTTCCAGGGCGATCTGGCCCTTGGTGCGGCGCTTCTGTTTGAACGGCAGGTAGAGGTCTTCCAGGCGGGTCTTGGTCTCGGCCAGGTTGATTTCGCGGGTCAGCTCGGGTGTCAGCTTGCCTTGCTCTTCGATGCTGGCGAGGATGCTGGCGCGGCGCTCGTCCAGTTCGCGCAGGTAGCGCAGGCGCTCTTCCAGGTTGCGCAGCTGGGTGTCGTCGAGGCTGCCGGTGACCTCTTTACGGTAGCGCGCGATAAACGGCACGGTGGAGCCTTCATCGAGCAGCGCCACGGCGGCGGCGACCTGTTGCGGGCGTACGCCCAGTTCTTCGGCGATGCGGTTGTTGATGCTGAGCATTAGACGCTATCCACACTGAAACGAAAAACCGGCCACGCAGACCACGGGCCAGGCACGAAAGCCGCGCATTATACCCAAGAGGTAGGTGGTGAGCGGCAAGTGAGGCATCAGGTGAGCCTTTGTAGGGTGCGCCATGCGCACCAAGGCCCGCCAGGTGGCGCGCATGGCGCACCCTGCGGACGTATCGATCGGCTGGGGAAAAATCTGCTAACAATGGGCTGCACGTCAGTTGCGGCTCCTGAGCCATAATGCTGGCAATTGCACACTGCCAGCGCGCCCGCGCCCGGCGGAAGCCTGGTCAAGGAGCCCTGAATGAGCAGCACTGCACTTCCCGTTGAAGGCGAGAAAATCCTCATCGTCGATGACGACGCCCGTCTGCGCCGCCTGCTCGAACGCTTCTTCGAGGAGCAGGGCTACCGCGTGCGCGCGGTGGAGAACGTCGAGCAGATGGACCGCCTGCTGGCCCGCGAGCTGTTCAATCTGGTGGTGCTCGACCTGATGCTGCCGGGCGAAGACGGCCTGTCCGCCTGCCGCCGTCTGCGCGAAGGCAACAATCAGGTGCCGATCATCATGCTCACCGCCAAGGGCGACGAAGCCAGCCGTATCCAGGGCCTGGAGCTGGGTGCCGACGATTACCTGGCCAAGCCGTTCAACCCGCGCGAGCTGCTGGCGCGGATCAAGGCGGTGCTGCGCCGCCAGGCTCCGCTGGTACCGGGCGCGCCGGGCAGCGAAGACGAAAGCGTGAGTTTCGGCGAGTACGAACTGAGCCTGGCCACCCGCGAGCTGAAGAAGGGTGACGAGGTGCATATGCTCACCACCGGCGAGTTCGCCGTGCTCAAGGCTCTGGTGCAGCACGCCCGCGAGCCGCTGACCCGCGACAAGCTGATGAACCTGGCCCGGGGCCGCGAGTGGGATGCCCTGGAGCGCTCCATTGACGTGCAGATATCCCGTCTGCGCCGGCTGATCGAGCCGGACCCGTCCAAACCGCGCTATATCCAGACGGTCTGGGGCGTGGGTTATGTGTTTGTGCCAGACGGTAATAAATAAGCCTCGATGAAAACCCCGCTCTGGTTCCCGCAAAGCTTCTTCTCCCGCACCCTCTGGCTGGTGCTGGTGGTGGTGCTGTTTTCCAAGGCCCTGACCCTGGTTTATCTGATGATGAACGAGGACGTGCTGGTCGACCGTCAGTACAGCCACGGCGCGGCCCTGACCTTGCGCGCCTACTGGGCGGCGGACCCGGAGGACCGCGCCACCATCGCCGAAGCGGCCGGGCTCAAGCCGGTGCCTCGCGAGCTGGTGCCGACCACCGAGCAGCACTGGCCCTATAGCGAGATCTTCCAGCGTCAGATGCAGACCGAGCTAGGCCCGGACACCGAAGTGCGGGTGCGCGCCAAGAGCCCGCCGGCTCTCTGGGTGCACGCGCCGACTCTGGGCGACCAGTGGCTGCGGGTGCCGCTGTATCCGCATCCGCTGCGCGGCCAGCGGATCTGGAACGTGCTCGGCTGGTTTCTGGCCATCGGTCTGCTTTCCACCGCGGCGGCCTGGATCTTCGTCCGTCAGCTCAGTGCGCCGCTCAAGCGCCTGGTGTTCGCCGCCCGTCAGGTCGGCAAGGGGCGCAGCGTGCGCCTGCCGGTCAGCGATACGCCGAGCGAGATGGCCGAGGTCTATCGCGCCTTCAACCAGATGGCCGAGGACGTCGAACAGGCGGCCCGCGAACGCGAGCTGATGCTCGCCGGGGTGTCCCATGACCTGCGCACGCCGCTGACCCGCCTGCGTCTGTCCCTGGAGTTCCTCCACAACGATTCCGAGCTGACCGAGGATATGGTCCGCGATATCGAGGACATGGACGCCATTCTTGACCAGTTCCTCGCCTTTATCCGCGATGGCCGCGACGAGCCGGTGGAACAGCTCGACCTGCTCAACCTGATCCGCGAGGTGGTCGCGCCCTATAACCAGAAGCAGGAAGTGGTGCGCCTGTGCCTGGAGCCGGTGCCGGCCTTTCCCCTGCGCCGGGTGTCGATCAAGCGCCTGCTGGTCAACCTGATCGAGAATGCCCTGCGTTACGGCGGCAATGCGGTCGAGGTGGCCGTTTCGGTGTCCGGCGACTGCAGCGCACCCTATGTGGTGCTCAGCGTGCTGGACCGCGGTACCGGCATCGACCCGGCGGAGCTGGGCAGCATCTTCAACCCCTTTATCCGTGGCGACCGCGCCCGCGGCGGCAAGGGAGCGGGTCTCGGCCTGGCCATCGTGCGGCGTATCGCTGCCCTGCATGGCGGCAGTGTCGAGTTGCGCAACCGCTCTGGCGGTGGTCTGGAAGCCCGCGTCTGTTTACCATTGGGTCTGCTGCTGCCGCGCGATGCGGTATAGCCCCTAGGGCGCAGGCGCGCCCGCGGGTGCGCGGGCTTACCGATCTGACCGCTGCGCCGCGCTGAACTATGCTCAACCTGCGTCATGACATGAGGTCAGCATGCCTGCAGCTCCCGATCGCCTACCGACATGGACCTGGTGGCTGCCGCTGCCATTGCTCCATCTGGCCACCTGGCTATCTCTCGGCACCCAGTTCAGCGAAGGGGCGGCGCTCTGGCACCTGCCTTTTGCCCTGGGGCTGGTGATGACCCTGTGGTGGGGGCCGCGGGTGCTGCCGTTGCTCTACCTGAACAGCCTGCTGAGCATCCCGCTGTGGGGCCTGGACTGGCGCTGGGCCCCGCTCTACGCGGTGCCTGAGACCTTGGGTGTGGCCCTGGCCTGGTGGCTGTGTCGCCTGCGCCCGGTCGACCCGGCCTTGCCCTTCTTGCGTCATCTGGTGCGGTTTATGCTGTACGGCGTGCTGCTGGCGCTGGTTCCGGTGGCCATCGGCGTGCAATTCAATCTCTGGCTGAGCGGCCACCTGCCGACCCACAGCCTGCTTTCGGCGACCCTGACCCTGTGGCTGGCCGACAGCCTGATGACCCTGGCCGTCGCCGTGCCGCTAATGACCTACCTGACGCCCTGGCTGCAACGCCGCGGCTGGCTGAATTCGCCCCTGGCCAAGCGCCGCGAGCCGGTACCCGCAGCCTTGCGCCAGTGGCCCGCCTGGCCCTTGCTGCTGGCCCTGCTGCTGGGCATGCCCTGGCTGCTGGAACTGCTGCCCCTGAGCCTGAACCTGCCGCTGATCGGCGTGATGATGCTCTGCCTGGCGCTGGTCTGGGGCTATGTCGGAGCCATTTGCGGGGCGACCCTGAGCGCCCTGATGGTGCTGATCCTGCCGCTGTTGCGCGGCCTCACCGATACCGCGACCTGGCTTGACCCCCAGCGTCTGGAGCTGCACTTCGGCGTGTTGCTGTTTATGCTGGCCAGCCTGATGGCGGGGCGCGCCCTGAGCGATCTGCGCCAGTCCCTGGCGCGCAGCGCCCAGGTGCAGCAGCAGCTGGCCTTGGCCAATCTGGCGCTGGAGGCCAGCTCGCTGGGGGTGATCATTGCCGATGCGCGGCAGGCTGAACTGCCGCTGATCTACTGCAACCCCTCGTTCGAGCGCATCACCGGCTACAGCCGCAAGGAAAGCCTGGGGCGCAACTGGAGCTTTCTGCTCGGTGGCGATCATCGTCAGCAGGGCCTGGCCCGTTTGCAGCATGCGGTTCAACAGGGCCAGGCCTGCGATGTGGTGCTGCGCAATTACCGCAAGGACGGCGAGCAGTTCTGGAACGAATTCATTCTTGCGCCGATGCGCGATGACCAGGGCATCAGCCATTTCGTCGCCCTGCTGCATGATGTCAGCGCCCGCGAACACATGGCCCAACAGGTGCGCAGCCAGAGTGATGAGCTGCTCAGGCAGAGCTACCTGTTCAGCCAGACCGAACATATCGCCAACCTCGGTGGCTGGGTGCTCAATCTGCCGGCCCAGGATATGAACTGGAGCGAGGGCTGTTTCCGCATCTACGAGCTGGACCCGAAGAACGGCACGCCCAATCTGGACGAGGCCCTGAACTACATGGACGCCGGCGGTCGGACGCTGGCCGAGCAGACCCTGCAGCAACTGTATGAAGGTCTCGACCAGTTCGATTTGGAAGTGCGCCTGCTGACCGCCAAGGGCAAGAGCCGCTGGGTGCGCATTCGTGGCGTTACCCAGCGCGACGGGGCCGAGCTGGTGCGGGTATATGGCGCGCTGCAGGATGTCAGCGCGCGCAAGTACGCCGAACAGCAGTTGCGCGAGCGTGATGAGCGCCTGCGCCTGTTCTTCGATGCCCCGTTGATCGGCATGGCCCTGACCGGTCCTGGCTTTGCGTGGGAGGAGGTCAACCTCAAGCTGTGCAGCATTCTTGGCCGTAGCCGTGAGCAACTGCAGGGCTGCAGCTGGGCCGAACTGTCCTTCGCCGATGACCTGGCCGCCGAGCAGCGGCTGCTCGATCAGGTGCTGGCAGGGGAGCGTGAAGGCTATGAGCTGGAGAAGCGCTTTCTGCGCCCCGACAACAGCCTGGTGTATGCCCGTCTGAGCCTGCGCGCGGTGCGTCACAGCACCGGGCGGGTGCGCATGTTCCTGTTGCTGGTGGAGGACATCAGCGAGCGGCTCGAGGCCGAAGCACGCTACCGCACCATAGTGGAAAACGCCCCCGAGGCGATCATGCTGTTTACCGCCCAGGGCAATATGGTCGACTTCAACGACAACGCCCTGCGCCTGCTGCGCTACTCCCGCGAGGCCATGCTGGGCCGCAATGTCCTCGACCTGAGCCCGCCCAAGCAGGCCAGCGGTCAAGCTTCGGCGGATATCGGTCGCGACTATCTGCGCCAGGCGGTCGCCGGCAAGGCTCCGGTATTCGAATGGCTGCACCGCGACAGCGGTGGCCGGCAGATTCCCTGCGAGGTGCGCCTGGTACGCATGCCCGGTGAGCCGGTGCTGATTCGCGGCAGCGTCACCGATATTTCCGAGCGTCAGCGCTATCAGCGCGAGATCGAGCGGCTGGCCTTCAGCGACGAACTGACCGGGCTGCCCAATCGGCGCCTGCTGCTCGATCGTCTGCAGCATGCGATGGACCGCGAATTGCGCGAGAACACCCTGGGCGCATTGCTGTTTATCGATCTGGATCACTTCAAGACGGTCAACGACAGCCTCGGCCATCTGGTCGGCGACGGCCTGCTGCGTGAAGTCACCGCGCGCCTGGCCGGTAGCCTGCGCGCCGAAGACACCCTGGCGCGGATGGGCGGCGACGAGTTCGTGGTGCTGCTCGAAGGGCTCGACAGCAATCCGCAGCTGGCCGCCGAAGCGGCGGCGGCGGCGGCGGAGAAATTGCTCAAGAGCCTGACCGGCACCTGCTGGATCGATGGTCACGAGCTGTCGATCAGCGCCAGTATCGGTATCGCCCTGCACCCCTTCGGGGCCCAGGTGGCGGCCGATGTACTCAAGCAGGCCGACACCGCCATGTACCGGGCCAAGCATGCCGGGCGCAACGGCCTGCACTTCTTCGCCCCGGAAATGCAGGCCGCCATCGACCAGCGCCTGCAACTACAGGGCGAGCTGCGCCAGGCGATCCAGCGCAACCAGCTGCACCTGGTATTCCAGCCACAGCTGGCGTTGGCGACCGGGCGGGTGGCCGGGGCCGAAGTGCTGTTGCGCTGGGTGCACCCCGAGCGCGGCGAGATCATGCCCAGCGACTTTATCCCCCTGGCCGAGGAAACCGGGCTGATCGAGGAGCTCGGCGACTGGGTTCTGGAGCAGGCCTGTATGGCCCTGGCGCGCTGGCTGCCAAGCTGGCCGCAGATGGTCCTGGCGGTCAACCTGAGCCCCCGCGAGCTACGTCAGCCCAGGTGTGTCGAACGGGTGCATGACTGCCTGCAGCGCCACCGCCTACCGGCCACGGCCCTGGAACTGGAAATCACCGAAGGGGTGCTGCTTGAAGACGTCGAGCGCTGCATCGCCAATATGGACGCGCTGAAACGACTCGGCGTGCGCTTCGCCATCGACGATTTCGGCACCGGCTATTCCTCCCTGACCTACCTCAAGCGCCTGCCGCTGGATCGCCTGAAAATCGACCGCAGCTTTACCTGGGACATGCACGGCGAAGACGGCAGCGGCCTGATGCTGGTGCAAACCATCCTGGTGATTGCCCGCAACCTGGGCCTGGAGTGCGTGGCTGAAGGTATCGAAACCCAGTGGCAGCTCGATTGCCTGCGCGAGCATGGCTGTTCGCTGGGCCAGGGCTACCACTTCAGTCGGCCGCTGCGGGAGGCCGCGTTTCTTGACTGGATGGCCGATCAGGCGGGCGTGGGGGCGGGGAAGTCGGCGCTTGTGCGACCGCTCTAGCAGCCTGTTGGGCTTTTGCGCAGTAGGGCAGCGTTAAGTCCGACAGGCTCCTAGGCCCTCGGTTAGCGGCTCAGCCTTTGCCCTTGGTGCGGGTCAGGTGTGGCCCGCTGTTTTTCTCCAGGTACTGGATCACCAGGCTGGCCACATCCTTGCCGGTGGTGGTTTCGATGCCTTCCAGGCCCGGCGATGAGTTCACCTCCATCACCAGCGGGCCATGGTTGGAGCGCAGGATATCCACACCGGCCACCGACAGGCCCATGACCTTGGCCGCGCGAATGGCGGTCATGCGCTCTTCCGGGGTGATCTTGATCAGGCTGGCTGAGCCGCCACGGTGCAGGTTGGAGCGGAACTCGCCGGGCTTGGCCTGGCGCTTCATCGCAGCGATTACCTTGTCGCCGACCACGAAGCAGCGGATATCCGCGCCGCCGGCTTCCTTGATGTATTCCTGCACCATGATGTCCTGCTTGAGGCCCATAAAGGCCTCGATCACCGACTCGGCCGCCGTTGCCGTTTCACACAGCACCACGCCGATGCCCTGGGTGCCTTCCAGCACCTTGATCACCAGCGGCGCGCCATTGACCATGTCGATCAGGTCGGCGATGTCATCCGGGGAGTGGGCGAAACCGGTCACCGGCAGGCCGATGCCACGACGCGACAGCAGTTGCAGCGAACGCAGCTTGTCGCGCGAGCGGGCGATGGCCACCGATTCGTTAAGTGGGAATACGCCCATCATCTCGAACTGGCGCAGCACCGCGCAGCCGTAAAACGTCACCGACGCGCCAATCCGCGGGATTACCGCATCAAAGCCTTCCAGCGGCTTGCCGCGGTAGTGAATCTGCGGCTTGTGGCTGGCAATGTTCATATAGGCACGCAGGGTGTCGATCACCACCATCTCGTGGCCTCGCAGCTGGCCGGCTTCGACCAGGCGGCGGGTGGAATACAGGCGCGGGTTGCGCGACAGCACGGCGATCTTCATTGGGCACCAGGGGAGTCAGCGAGGGTGGGTTTGTTCTGTACATAGGCCAGCGCCGGATTGACCAGCAACTGTCCATCAATCAGTGCCTTGGAACCGAGCAGTACGCGGTAACGCATGGTTTTGCGGCAGGTCAGGGTGAACTCCACCGGCCACTGGCGCTGGCCCAGGGTCAGGCTGGTGCGGATCACATAGCGCGACTGGCTGTGGCCGTTGGAGCTTTTGATGGTCTTCACCGACACCAGCTGCGCTTCGCAGCGATGGCGGCGCTGCACCAGCGTGCCGAGATGGGCGGTAAAACGCACCCAGGGCTGGCCCTCGCGGTCGAACGGCTGGATATCGCTGGCATGCAGGCAGGAGGTGCTGGCCCCGGTGTCGATCTTGGCGCGCAGGCCGATCATGCCCAGGTCCGGCAGGTTGATCCATTCACGCAGGCCGATCACGCCGAGTTGGTCAAAAGTCTTCAAAGGGGCAGCCCGCAAGATTTCCCGGCATTCTAGTAGGCCCTTATGACAACTGCATCAGGCAAAATGTCCACCTGCACGGTGGGTATGAGTGGAGAGCGGATGAACGATAAAGACGACGGCAGGATCCGCCTGGACAAATGGCTATGGGCGGCACGTTTCTTCAAGACCCGCGCCCTGGCCAAGGCGGCGATAGAGGGCGGCAAGGTGCATTGTCGGGGCGAGCGCTGCAAGCCGGGAAAGGAACCCCGGGTGGGTGACGAGTATGTGATTCGCATCGGCTTCGATGAGCGCAGTGTGGTGGTGCAGGCGCTGTCGGCGGTACGCCGCGGCGCGCCCGAGGCCCAGGCGCTGTATGCCGAAACGCCGGCCAGCATCGAGCGTCGCGAGCAGGCCGCCGCGCAGCGCAAGGCCGGGGCCCTGGGCATGCAGACCGATGGCCGGCCGAGCAAGAAGCAGCGTCGGCAGATGCACGACTTCAATGATCGGCAAGACGGCGGCCTGCGCCACCCCTGGGCGGATCAAGACGAGTAGGATGCGCTGTGCGCACCGCCTTGTTTATCGGCCATGCACGGCGGCACCACTCCGGTCAGGCTAGCGGCCGCTGATGACGCTCAGGTGGCCGAGCAGTGGTAGCTTGGCGAGCTGGCGGGTCAGTGGCAGGGTGATCTTCTCCAGCCATTCGCTGGCCTTGTAGGCGAACGGGGTAAAGCAGGCCCAGGCCAGGCCCAGCAGGCTGAGGAAGACGCCACCGACCAGGGCGTCCGAGCCCCAGTGCGCGCCCGCCACCAGGCGCGGCAGCATAAAGATCACGGCCATGATCCAGACCAGCAGCAAGCGCCAGGTACGGGCGAAGAAGCTCATAAACATCGCCCAGATCAACAGCACCGAGGCGTGATCGCCAGGAAAGCTGCGGGTGGCGCTGTCCTTCATGTCCCAGCGCTCTTCCCAGTCGGGGAACAGTTCCGTCAGGCGCGCTGCGCCTTCCACCACCAGGGAGGCGCTCGGGCGCTGCCAGCCCATCAGCTTGACCAGCTCGGCGAAACCGACGCGAAACAGCAGCATCACGATCAGCGCCGCGAGAAAGGCAAACAGCGCCTTGCGCACCTGCGGCCCGCTGAAGACGAAATCAGCCTTGAGCATCACCGCCAGCATCAACAGGCCGACACTCATGTCCACCGGGCGCATGCTGCCGATGGCCCAGGTCTGCGCCCACAGGCCGGCGCTGTGCACGGGCTCGTTGAGCAGGGCAAACAGTTGCAGGTCGAGCTGGTCCCACAGTGCGCGGCTGGGCGTCCATAGCCAGCTGGCGAGCAGCAGCAGGGCGACAATATGACAGGCCAGCAGTGGGCGGATGCGCCAGCGCGGGTTGATAAAGGGTGGGTTCATGCAGTGGCGTCCTTGTCATTTATAAGGGCTTTACGGGCGGCCGGCATGCTAGGGGCTCGACTCCTCGAATGCAAAGTTTCTGCCTGCCTTTTGTCGCCAACTGTGAACAGGGGCGGCGGCGATAGCCTGTGTTGGCCGCGCCGATAGATAAGAGGCGCTTGGTCGGATGGGCATTTGCGCCTAAAATCACGGGCCGAGTCACATTCAGTGAAGTTGGCATGTCTGATTTTTCCCAACGCTTCTTGTTCGACAACAGCGACATTCGCGGTGAGCTGGTCGGTCTGACCGACAGTTACAGCCATGTGCTGGCCAAACACACCTACCCGCAACCGGTCGCCCAGCTGCTGGGTGAACTGCTGGCTGCCGCCTCGCTGCTGATCGGCACCCTGAAGTTCGAGGGCCTGCTGATCCTCCAGGCACAGTCCTCCGGTGCTGTGCCCTTGCTGATGGTCGAGTGCTCCAGCGAAGGCGAGTTGCGCGGTATCGCCCGCTATCACGCCGAGCAGATCACCGCCGAGGCCAATCTGCGTGAACTGATGCCCGATGGTGTGCTGGCGATGACCGTCGACCCGAAATCCGGGCAGCGTTACCAGGGCATTGTCGATCTGGAAGGGGAAACCCTGGCCGACTGCCTGACCAATTACTTCGCTACATCCGAGCAGCTGCCCACCCGCTTCTGGCTCTGCGCTGATGGTCAGCGTGCCCGCGGCCTGCTGCTGCAGCAGTTGCCGGCCGACCGTCTGAAGGAGGCCGATGAGCGTGAAGCCAGCTGGCAGCACGCCATGGCCCTGGCCGACACCCTGAAGGCCGAAGAACTGCTGGGCCTGGATAACGAAACCCTGCTGCATCGCCTGTATCACGAAGAGCCGCTGCGTCTGTTCGAGCCGCGCGCGCTGCAGTTCCGCTGCAGCTGCTCGCGTGAGCGCTCCAGCCGGGCACTGATCAGCCTCGGCCAGGCCGATGCCGAGGCGCTGGTGCAGGAGCATGGCGGCAGCGTGGAGATCGATTGCCAGTTCTGCAATGAGCGTTATCTCTTCGATGCCGCCGATGTATTGCAACTGTTTCTGGATGGGAGCATCGAAGCTCCATCGGATACGCGCCATTAGGCAAGTAGCACGTAAACCGTGCCGGCATGATCTGATCAGAGGCTGCACCCGCAGCCGAGTTTTTCTGGCATAATCCGGCGCACTTTTTTCGCTGTAGTAGTGCCTCCATTTCTACTACAAAACGTTCGGAAGACTCGGCCGCTTGGCCGACGGGGACCCACATGACGCAAGCCAACAACGCCGTGTACACCGACATCAGTGCCGCCCAACTGGCCGAAGAAGCCATTCGCCGCGGCGAGGGCGAACTGGCCGCCAGCGGCGCCCTGGTCGTCCGTACCGGTCACCGCACTGGCCGTTCGCCGGCTGATCGCTTTATCGTTCGTGAACCGAGCACCGAGGCGCAAATCGCCTGGGGCGCGATCAATCGCCCGTTCCCGGCCGACAAGTTCGACGCCCTCTGGGATCGCGTCGAGGCGTTCAATCGCGATCAGGACTTCTTCGTTTCCCACGTCCATGTAGGTTCCGCCGAGGAGCACTACCTGCCGGTCAAGATGACCACCGCCACGGCCTGGCAAAACCTGTTCGGCCGTCAGTTGTTCATCAATCCCGAGACCTACAACCCGGCCGGCAAGGACGAGTGGAAGGTGCTCAACGTGGCCAACTTCGAGTGCGTGCCCGAGCGTGATGGCACCAATTCCGACGGCTGCGTGATCATCAACTTCGCCGCCAAGAAGGTTCTGCTGGCTGGCATGCGTTACGCCGGTGAAATGAAAAAGGCCATGTTCTCGGTGCAGAACTTCCTGCTCCCGGAAAAAGACGTGCTGCCGATGCACTGCGCCGCCAACATCGGTGAAGAAGGCGATGTGACCCTGTTCTTCGGTCTGTCCGGCACCGGCAAGACCACCCTGTCGGCCGACGAGTCGCGTTATCTGATCGGCGATGACGAACACGGCTGGGGCGAAGGCGTGGTCTTCAACATCGAGGGCGGTTGCTATGCCAAGTGCATCGATCTGTCCGAGAAGAACGAGCCGGTGATCTGGAAGGCCATCCAGTTCGGCACCGTGCTGGAAAACGTCATCCTCGACGAACAGCGCGTGCCGGATTACACCGATGACAGCCTGACCCAGAACAGCCGCGCCGCCTACCCGCTGGAGTTCGTCGAGAAGCGCAGCGAGAAGAACCTCGGCGGCGAGCCGAACGCGGTGATCTTCCTGACCTGCGACCTGACCGGCG
>Ga0209343_10000714_pt1 | contig 45960 bp, 49 predicted proteins | sample RifCSPlowO2_02_FD_184026 | JGI IMG/M metagenome (GOLD analysis project Ga0209343, IMG submission 184026) | Groundwater microbial communities from Rifle, Colorado - Rifle CSP2_plank lowO2_0.2 (SPAdes) (version 2) | ecosystem: Environmental > Aquatic > Deep subsurface > Groundwater | place...
CTCTTCTGAAATATTAGTATTGCCTAAAAACCTTTATGATATAATAAAGCAAATTTATGATTCGTTTTGACAGATTTACATTGAAGGCACAGGAGGCTGTGCAGGAGTCGCAAAGTGTTGCTGAGAAGCATGAGCATCAGGCAGTGGATGTGGAACATCTCCTTTACGCCCTTGTTTCCCATAGTGATGGAATAGTCCAGCCTATTATAAAAAAGCTCGGTGCAGACCCCCAAAACTTACTTAAAAAGATTGATGATGAGTTAAAGAAAATACCAAAGGTTAGTGGTGGTGCAATAGGGCAGACATTTATCACACCGAGGCTTAATCAGGTTTTTACAAATGCCTTTAAAGAGGCGGAGAGATTAAAGGATGAGTATGTAAGCACAGAGCATATACTTATAGCCATTACAGATGAAAAGGGGGGTGTATCTTCAAGACTTCTTTCTTCAGCAGGGATTACAAAGGATAATATATTTAAAGTTCTGATAGATATTCGGGGGAGTCAGAGGGTAACTGACCAGACACCGGAGGATAAATATCAGGCATTATCAAGATACAGCAGGGATTTGACAGATTTGGCGAGGAAGGGGAAGCTTGACCCTGTTATTGGAAGGGATGATGAGATACGAAGGGTTGTTCAGGTTCTTTCAAGGAGGACGAAGAATAATCCTGTGTTAATAGGTGAGCCGGGTGTCGGAAAGACTGCAATTGTAGAAGGACTGGCTCAGAGAATTGTCAGTGGTGATATCCCTGAGACACTAAAAAATAAGAGGCTTGTGGCACTTGATATTGCAGCTCTTATTGCAGGGTCAAAATACAGGGGTGAGTTTGAAGATAGGCTCAAGGCTGTTTTAAAGGAGATAGCAGAATCTGATGGTGCTGTGATGCTTTTTATTGACGAGCTTCATACACTTGTTGGTGCTGGTGCGGCAGAGGGTGCTATGGATGCATCAAATATGCTTAAGCCCGCACTCGCAAGAGGAGAGTTACGTTGTGTAGGTGCTACAACACTAAATGAATATAGAAAACATATAGAAAAGGATGCAGCACTGGAGAGGAGATTCCAGCCTGTATATGTTGGACAACCTACAGTGGAGGACACAATAGCAATCTTGAGGGGGCTTAAGGAAAAATATGAGGTTCATCACGGTGTGAGGATACAGGATTCTGCAATTGTTGCCGCTGCTACGCTCTCTCATAGATATATCACAGACAGATTCCTTCCTGATAAGGCGATTGATTTGATTGATGAGTCTGCATCCGGATTGAGGATAGAGATAGACTCATTACCCACAGAGATTGATGAGATTGAGAGGAAGATTATGCAGCTTGAGATTGAGAGGGAGGCTCTTAAAAAGGAAAGGGATGAGACATCGAAGGAAAGATTAGAAAAGATTGAGAAAGAGTTATCGGAATTAAAAGAGAACAGTAATCAGATGAAGCTCCATTGGAAAGGGGAAAAGGAGACAATACAAAAGATAAGGAAGGTAAAAGAACAGATTGAAAAGGCAAAATTAGAAGAACAGACTGCAGAAAGGAAAGGGGAGTTGGGGAAGGTAGCTGAGATTAGATACGGAACTCTTTTGCAGTTACAGAAAGACCTTGAGGCTGAAAATAAGAAACTATCAAAGCTTCAGATGGACAAGAAGATGCTTAAGGAGGAGGTTGATGCAGAGGATATAGCTGAGGTAGTCGCAAAGTGGACAGGTATTCCTGTGGCAAAGATGATGGAGGGTGAGGTTCAGAAGCTGGTTAAGATGGAGGAGAGATTGAAGCAGAGGGTGGTTGGACAGGATGAGGCTATAAAAGCTGTCTCTGATGCAGTGAGGAGGGCAAGGGCAGGATTGCAGGATTTGAATAGGCCAATAGGCTCATTTATATTTATGGGACCAACAGGGGTTGGAAAGACAGAGCTTGCAAGGGCTCTGGCAGAGTTTCTTTTTGACAACGAACAGCACATGGTAAGAATAGATATGTCAGAGTATATGGAGAAGCACACAGTATCCCGACTTATCGGCGCACCTCCTGGATATGTGGGTTACGAAGAAGGCGGGCAGCTTACAGAGGCAGTGAGGAGAAGACCATATTCTGTTATACTTTTTGATGAGATAGAAAAGGCGCATCAGGATGTATTTAATATTCTCCTTCAGATACTTGATGATGGAAGGCTTACGGATGGACATGGAAGGACTGTGGATTTTAAGAATGCAGTTGTTATAATGACCTCAAATATAGCAAGCCATCTTGTTCAGGAAGTGGGAGAGAGGAGACTTGAGATAGAGAAGGAAGGCAGTCTTGATGTTGATTCTGAGGAGTATGTGGCAAAATTAAAGGAGGATAGAGAATATCAGGAGATGCAGCAGAGAGTGATGGAAGAACTCAGAATACAATTTAGACCTGAGTTTTTAAACCGTATTGATGATATAATAATCTTCCATAATTTAAACATAGGGCAGATAAAAAAGATTATTGATATACAACTCTTAAGATTTAAAAAGAGGCTGGAGGAGAGGAATATTGATATTGAGCTTACAGATAAGGCGAAGGAGCTTCTATCAAAACTTGGTTATGACCCAATCTATGGTGCAAGACCTTTAAAGAGGGCTATACAGAAAAATATTCAGGACCCACTGGCATTAAAGATTCTTCAGGGTGAATTTAAAGAAGGTGATAAGATAGTTGTGGATGCGGGAGTGGAAAAGGGAGAAATGGTGTTTAAGAAAAGTTAGAGCCATTACATGAAATTCAGCGAATTGATAAGATTATTAGAAGATAATGGATTCAGGATTGTGAAAGAAAAAGGTTCTATAAGATACTATGGGAAACATGGTTGGGAGAGGTTGATTCGTGTGGATTATCACGGGTCAAAGGAGGTTCCAACAGGCACCTGTCATGCTATATTGAAGGCAGCAGGAATAAAGAGATAGGAGGTAGAAATGATTGAATTAAAATATTCCTTGATAATTGAGGCAACTGAAGAACCGGATTATTTTGGGTTTTATTCACCAGAATTAGAGGGATTTACAGGCATAGGGCATTCTATTGAGGATTGCCTGTATAAGGCAAAATGGGGGATGATAGAGCATATTAATCTGTTAAAGGAAAAAGGACTACCCATTCCCCCTGAAAATCCTGCCCCTAAGATTATTATCCAGAATGAAATGGAATTGGTGAATGTTTAAAAATACTATAGATGCTTCAGGGTAAATTTAAGGACGGTGATAAAATTATTGTGGATGCGGATACAGAGAGAGGGGAGATGGTGTTTGGTAAGGGGGAGATTATGAATGATTTCCCAAATTTCATGAAAAATCCTTTAAATAAAATTGCAGCTCAGTCGCAAAGCAAAGGTATTGAAGGATATGTCTTTGATGGTATAGATGGAAGTCAAATGGCTTATTGGACATGCCACAAAGATGGTTTTTCTAAAGAGCATGTGGACGATTATGATGAATACATGATTGTTGTTCAAGAACTATATACTTTAATAATTAATGGAGAAAAAATACCAGTAAAATCTGGTGAAGAATATTATATTTAAAAAGGTATACCACATGCTGGTGAATTCCTTGCAAGCACAAGAACAATACATGCCTTTGGTGGGAAAAGGGCAAAGAGGGTAACGGATGGCTAATATGGTGCAAAAGACTGATACCAAGCCCTGCGGGCTTTTTTGCACCAAAAAAATAACCAAGATCAAATTTAGTATAATTGAACAAAGGGGGTAGATATGCAGACAGCTAAACAAGAGGTAAGTGAGCTTCTCAACCGCTTACCAAATGACTGTTCTTTGGAGGATATTCAATATCATCTTTATGTTATCCAGAAAATTGAGCGTGGACTGAAAGATATAGAAGAAGGGCGGACTTATACACAGGAAGAAGTTGAGAAGATGATGGCAAAATGGGCAAAGTCAATTTGATATTATTAGAAAGGCAGAAAGAGAAAAGTGGGAAATTGGATGAAATATAAAGCATGAACCAATACATTAATCAATTTAAAAAATATCTTCAGGCAGAGAAGAATGTATCAGAAAATACCTTACGAAATTATTCTATTGATATAGCTCAGTTTCAAAAATTTTTAAGGGATACAAATTTGTGTTCTGACGAAGGCAAAAAAGATATTGATATAAAAAAGATAGACAATATTGTAATTAGGGCATTTCTCGGAGGTCTGCATAGGGGGGGAAATTGTAATAGCTCTATGGCAAGAAAGTTATCTACCTTAAGGACCTTTTTAAAATACCTGTGCAGAGAAGGATATTTGAATAAAAATCCTGCGAGACTTGTAGCTACGCCAAAACAGAAGAAAAGGATACCCTCCTTTTTGCCGATAGACGAGGCTTTTAGGTTAATGGATATACCTGACAGCAAGACCCTCTCCGGTTTAAGGGATAAGGCAATACTTGAGACCCTTTACGGTGCTGGTATAAGAATAAGCGAACTTGTCTCCCTAAATGTGACTAATGTGGATTTGGAGAGGGGGTATATAAGGGTATTTGGTAAAGGGAGGAAGGAGAGGATAGTCCCACTGGGCAAAAAGGCGTGTGATGCGATTAAGGAATACTTATATAAGAGTCAAGAATCAGGAGTCAGGAGTCAGGAGTCAAACAAGGAGGCACTTTTCTTAAATCTGCGTGGAGGAAGGTTGACATCGAGGAGTGGATGGAATATTGTAGATAAGTATGCAAGAAAAGGGGCAATTGCAAGGCATATAAGTCCTCACTCTCTGAGACATACATTTGCTACCCATCTTTTGGAGGGTGGGGCTGATTTGAGGGTGATTCAAGAACTTCTGGGGCATTCAAGTTTATCAACGACGCAGAAATATACCCATGTGAATCTTGACCAGTTGATGAAGGTGTATGACAAGGCACATCCAAAGGCATAATTAACTAACAACTAACCACTGACCACTGACCACTGACAACAATTATAAATTATAGTTGTTAGTGGTAGGTTGTAGGTGGTAAGTTAAATATATGTTTCACGCAACTACAATATTACTTGTAAGGCATAATGGCAAGGTGGTCGTTGCCGGTGATGGGCAGGTGACCTTCGGCAACACTGTCATGAAGCACAAGGCAAAGAAGGTGAGGAGGCTCTATAATGACAAGATAATTGCCGGTTTTGCAGGGGCTGCAGCGGATGCCTTTACACTCTTTACAAAATTTGAAGAGAAGCTGGAACAATTTAACGGTAATATAACAAGGGCAGCAGTTGAGCTTGCGAAGGACTGGAGGACTGACAGGGTGTTGAGGAGACTTGAGGCACTTCTTGCTGTTGCCGACAAGGATTCTTCCTTTATTATATCAGGGACAGGGGATGTTATAGAGCCTGATGATGGTATTGTTGGTATTGGTTCAGGAGGTGCCTATGCACAGGCTGCTGCCAAGGCATTATCTATGCACTCAAATTTGGACGCAAAGAGGATTGCTGAGGAGGCAATGAAGATAGCCGCTTCACTCTGTATCTATACAAATGACAATATAGTTATTGAAGAACTTTAGAAAGGAGGATTACAGAGATTATAAGAAAAGATTACACAGATGGGATTTAATCTGTGTAATCATCTTTTAGAAATCTGTGTAATCTGTGTTGATGGAAATGTTGGCTAAAAAGATAGAAGAAAAACCAGTAGAAAAAATATTGGACAAAGATGCACAACTTACTCCAAGGCGGATAGTTGGAGAACTTGATAAATATATAATTGGTCAGAAGAATGCCAAGAGGTCTGTTGCCATTGCATTGAGAAACCGCTGGAGGAGACAGCAGCTTTCGCCTGAACTCAGGGAAGAAGTAGCCCCCAAAAATATAATAATGATAGGACCTACTGGGGTGGGTAAGACAGAGATTGCCAGAAGGCTCGCAAGATTGACAAATTCACCTTTTATAAAGGTAGAGGCATCAAAATATACAGAGGTAGGATATGTGGGAAGGGATGTGGAATCTATGGTGAGAGACCTGACAGAGATCTCAAAAAATATAGTGAGGGAGGAGAGGGCAACAGAGGTAAGCGAAACGGCAAAGGCAAATGCAGAAGAGAGACTCCTCGACCTTCTTTTACCTCCGCCAGTATCAAGTAAAAAGACGGCAGATGAAAAGATTGAGATGGATGAAATAGGGCATAAACATTATCAGGAGACAAGGGAAAAATTCAGGAAGTATCTCAGGGAGGGAAAATTGAACGAAAGGTCTGTTGAATTGGAGGTAGAGCAAAGAATATTACCAATGATAGAGGTCGTCTCTAATACGGGTATAGAAGACCTCGATATAAATATAAAGGATATGCTCGGCAGTATAATGCCCCAGAAAAAGAAGATTAGAAAGGTAAAGGTATCAGAAGCTCTTACAATCCTGACTCAGGAGGAGGCGCAGAAACTCATAGACATGGATAAGGTTATAAAGGAGGCGATAAATCGGGTAGAGCAATCAGGGATAATCTTTATTGATGAGATAGATAAAGTTGCCGGGAGGGAATCGGGTCATGGACCTGATGTGTCAAGGGAGGGTGTCCAGAGAGACCTCCTTCCTATAGTAGAAGGCTCTACCGTAAGCACAAAATACGGAGCGGTAAGGACTGACCATATCCTCTTTATTGCAGCAGGTGCATTCCATGTGTCGAAGCCGTCTGATTTAATCCCGGAGCTTCAGGGACGGTTTCCGATAAGGGTTGAGCTCGATTCCCTTGGTAAGGAAGAATTTATCAGGATACTCACAGAGCCTCAGAACGCCCTTATAAAACAGTATGTGGAGCTCTTAAAGACAGAGGGTGTGGATATAAGTTTTGCCGAAGATGCAATTGCAGAGATAGCGGCGCTGGCTGCACTGGTGAATGACAGGATGGAGAATATAGGTGCAAGGAGGCTTCATACAATAATGGAGAGGCTTCTTGATGATATATCCTTTAATGCACCTGACCAGCAGGAGAGTAAATTCGCAATAGACGCCAAATATGTCAAAGAGAGGCTTCAGGATGTGATTAAGGATGAGGACTTGAGCAGGTATATACTTTAATAGCGAAGGAGGAGGCATGTTATCAGCAGAGGTTGTAAACGATGAAATTATTGCTAAATTGAAAGATTTATCAGAGGAAAGTAGGAAAGCAGTGCTTGAATATATAGAGTGCTTAAAAAACAAAAGGAAAGATAAAACTATTAAACTATTAAAGAAGACATCAGGCGGTTGGAAGGGGCTTGTTGATGCAGAAAAATTAAAATGCGATATATATTCAGATAGACTTATATCTACAAGGGCAGGAGTTAAATTTTGAAATATCTGGTTGATACAGACTGGATTATAGACCATCTTAAATGCTATAACAAGGAAATTTGAAAAGTCCGCAAAGATTAGTTTTTTTCTCTGTGTCTCAGTGTCTGGTTTATACATGAACAAAAAAATCATGGAGGAAAAATGAAGACTTTTGACTATACCGTAGTAGTTTGGAAAGAAAAGGAAGGTTATGTTTCAAAGTGCCCTGAGCTTGGGGTTGCAAGCTGCGGAGATTCCATTTCTGATGCAATGGAAAGCCTAAAAGAAGCAGTATCCCTTTATCTTGAAAATGCAGAGGCTCTTGGATTGTTGGAAGATGTAGAGGAAAGCCTTACAACTTCCGAAAAAATTACCTCTCATGTTGAGGTTATGAAATAATGTCAAAACTTCCTGTTGTATCTTCAAAGGAAGTAATCAGGATATTACAAAAAGTGGGGTTTGAATATGCACCTAAAAGGGGTAAAGGAAGCCATCTTGCTTTTGTAAAGAAAGATAAAGATAAAGATAAAACTCGTCTTGTTATAGTTCCTAAGAGAAAGGATATTCCAAAGGGAACATTGCTTGCCATTCTGGACCATGCAGGACTTACAAAAGAAGAATTTATAAATCTGCTCAAGGAGTAAAAATCAGATAAGAGGCAAAAATGAACAAAGATAAATCAATAAAAGAAATGGAGAAGTTGATAAAGAAGGCGGATGTATTGCTTGAAGCACTCCCCTATATAAGAAATCTCTACAAAAAGACTATTGTTATAAAATATGGCGGGAATACAATGATTGCGGAGGAATTAAAGAAAAATTTTGCTATGGATATTGTCCTCCTTAAATATATAGGTATTAATCCTGTCATAGTTCACGGCGGTGGACCACAGATTGGAAGGATATTGGAAAAAATGGGGAAGAAATCAAAGTTTGTAGATGGCTTGAGAGTTACAGATGAGGAGACTATTGATGTGGTGGAGATGGTTCTTGTCGGAAAGGTGAACAAGGAGATTGTCTCGCTTATTAATAGACATGGCGGAAAGGCAGTTGGTCTGAGTGGTAAAGACGGCGGGTTGATAAAGGCTAAAAAATATAAGGTTGTAAAGTCGTCCCCTGAAGCGAATAAAACTGAGATAATAGATATTGGTATGGTTGGAGAGGTTGAGTCAATAAATGCAGATGTCCTTAATACCCTCGATGAAGGTGGATTCATTCCTGTTATAGCACCTGTTGGTGTGGGAGAGAATGGGGAGACATATAATATAAATGCAGACTTTGTGGCAGGTGAGATAGCAGGAAGCCTAAAGGCGGAAAAACTTGTATTGCTGACAGATGAAGAAGGGGTAAAGGGAAAGGACGGCTCTCTCTTATCCACACTCAATAAAAAAGAGATTGATTATCTGATAAAAAAAGGGATTATTAAAGGTGGTATGCTTCCAAAGGTTAATTGTTGTCTTAATGCCCTGGAGTCAGGGGTTACAAAGACCCACATAATAGACGGCAGGGTAAAACACGCCATCCTGCTTGAGATATTCACTGACGAAGGTGTTGGGACTCAGATTGTGGAGAGTTAAACCTTATCCTCCACCATCCCCTATCCCCTTTACTTCTAAAATCATATAAAGTGTAAGAAAAGGAGATTAGGAGATAATGGAGATAGGGAGATATTACTCTATTTCAATTCTCCGAAAATCTGCCTTTTCTTTAGCAAAATTTACAAGAAGACCTATCTTTAAACCTGTAGCTTTCAAATAGGAACGAACCTGAGCATAATGAGCTTTACTTAACTCCTCCACCGTTTTCAATTCTATTATTACCCTGTCTTCTACAACAATATCTAATCGATGCCGTCCAACTTCTTCCGCCTCATAATAGACCACTGCCTCTTTCTCTGTCTCAACATTTAACCCTTGCTTCCTTAGCTCAATCATTAGTGCCTTACGATAAATACTTTCTAAAAAACCAGGTCCGAGTATCTGATGCACCCTTATTATGCTCTGAATTATTAGTTCTGTACGTTTATCTTTTTCATATTCTATCTCCATCTCCATATCTCCACCATCCCCCTATCCCCTTTCTATCCCCATATCCCTTAATTGCCTTAAATCCAATATGCCTTTGGAATTGAGGCAAGGTTTAATAACCCCGTAAACATATTCCGGTGAAATAATTTTTAAACAAACATTATCGGTGCAGGAGGTTTTTCTATGGTTTGCGGCACTAACGCAAGGAGAGCATGCCAAAGCCGCATAGATTGCTTTGGAATTTCCAAGAGAGCCGTACAGTTTCGGAGTTTCAGGGCCGTAGAGGACAAAGGTTGGCATATCTAAGACTGCGGAAAAATGTCCCGGGCCTGAATCATTGGTTACCATACAATGGGCAACGGAATAAAGGGCTGGCAGTTCGTGAAACTTTGACTCCCCTGCAAAATTATAACAGCGGTTGTTTTTAACAGAGAGGCGGAGTTTTTCCGCCTCTTCCCTTTCTCCGGCAGAACCCGTGATTAACACAACTACATCAGGATAGTCATTTAAAATATATTGAATAAGTAATGAGAAATTTTTTAGATTCCATCGTCGCTGAATGAGCATCTCGCTGGCGTTGGGATTAATCAGGACAATTCGGTTTTTATCACGGCTGAACATTGGGCATAGTTTTTCAATTTTATTAATCATCTCTATTTTCTGCTTATCTTCTATGGTCACTTTATCCAGTCGAATTTCTTCATCGGTAATGAGGGTTTTGGAATAAGGGACTTCAAGCTTATTGGAAAGCAGGGCATTGATGAGAGAAATAAAGTTTTTTGCAATATGAATATGAGGATTATACGATACCCTGTGTGTTAAGAAATCACCGCGATATAAGCCTTCGTTATGGTATCCGTAAAACCCCACGCAATTGCCTGCACCGGACAGGATTGTCAGTAAGGCAGTAAACCTGGAAAATAATTCAAGGTCAATAACAGTATCTATATTTCTCACCCGTGCCCACATCAAAAAACGCAGGGTATCAAAGGTGAGGGAGAGAAAAGAATCTTCGCTTATTGTAAAGATGTTTTCTTCTTTAATGGTATTGAGGAGATTCAGGCTGGGTTTGTTTCTTTTGAAAATAAGAAAGAACAGTTCACTGCCAATCAAACTTCTTTGCAGCTTTTTCATTGCCGGGTCCACAAGAATGGCGCTCCCCATCTCTGAAAGTTCAATAAAGAGAATATTTTTGGGCTGAATATTTCCTTTTCGGAGAAAAATAAACTTGTCCCTGCAAGCTTTAAGCAGGGAAATGATTCTAAATAAAATGGAAAAGAAAAAGCACAAAGGGACACCAATGTAAAAATCTACTTTTCTCATTAAATCTACTTTCATAGTTTCCCCTTTTTAATAAGGGCACTGTGTATCTAACGACCCTAATTTATCTTTAAGTATTCATTTTCTATTTTTATAGAATTTAAAACCACCCTGCATGGTGTAATGTCCTGTTTAAAGACATAAACATTATTCAGCAGTATGTTCAAAACAAAGGAAGGGATTGGCAGAGATAGCATATTAAGCCCCTCAACCTTTATGCCAATATTATTTTCAGGGGTAACAATCGGCCTCAGTTTTACCCGGAGATTTGCATAGCGGTTCAGGTCGGATGAAATATCTATAATGTTCTCATTAAAATGAATATCTATGTTCTTGATACCCTTTGCCTCTTTTGCCGCAAATTCTCTCAAATCCTTTGCATATATTTTCCCGGAGGGAATAACCTCTTTCAGGCTGATTACTTCTACTTTCCCCTCTTTTAATTCATAGAGATTTACAGTTATATCATGGAATGTAAATTTTATATCATTAACCATCATTCCTGCATCTTTATGCTTATAATCACCTATCATTGCCTGACCTGCACTGATAGTTATCTCTTTAAACCTTCCTCTCGGGGTTTCATCATCGCCATAAGGAATTATTTGAATCTCCAGCCCTTCATGCTCTTTGACGAATTGACTGAGTATTTTTTCCATCTCTTCCCTTATCATATCTATAACATCCTGTGCAGTTACACTTGCCAGAGGGACTATATCCCTTTTATATATAGTTGCCGTAGAGCCATCAGGGAGACTGAATTCCCTGAACTTTCTAAAGATATTTGTAAATTGAGGCGGGGCGTCCTCAATATATTTTGTCAATGTATGTGCCTTTTCTCTGAAAAGTGGTCCCACATTTCCTGTCTTTGTAACAATGTAATCTGTAAAATCAGGGAAATTGGTATGCCAGCTAAAATGTATATTATCGTATTTATTGAAATATTTATAGTATTCAAAGGCTGCCTTAGAAAACATCGGGTAATCAGGTATTATCCTCACCATATTTTTCATGTTATAGAAGCTGTTTTCGTTGAGGATTACCTTCTCAATTTCATCAATCCTCCAGTCCTCTCCTGCCGGCGGATTACTCTGCGAAAGGATGATATTCAATGCTCCAAGGGAGATTCGCTCCACAGAAAAAAGTCTTAATCCGTATGCAGATGAAAAATACTGCAGGAGAACAAAAATTATAATAATGCCTGAAAGTCCATTTTTTGCAATAGCTGATTTTATATCTTTTATCCAGAAAGTGGAGAATATGGCAACTGCCGGAAGATAGTGCATTGAGTAACGCGAATCTTTATTAGCAATGGCTGTGACGACGATATAGGAGCCTATAAACCACCAGAAGATACTCAGGTCTCTATTCTCTTTGTATCTATAGAGGTATAATGAAAAACCGATGATAAAGAGAAGCCAAAGCGGTGAAGAAACCTGCTCATTTACTGCTTGCAGATAATACATGAAGTTTTCTATATTTAAGCCATGAGGGTCTCCTTCAATAACCGCACTGTCTTTGATACTAACACCTGCATTGAGAAGTATATTCCCCGCATTTGCAACATACCACGGAGAGAAAATAATAATGGAAATAATTAAAGAAATAAGAATATTTTTTATCTGACTGTTGACTGTTGACTGTTGACTGTTGACTGTTTTATATATCTTATAAATTATTACAGGGAATACAAAAAACAAGAAATTCCAGCGGGTAAGCATCCCTATTCCCGCCGCGATACCGAATGCTATGGAATATCTTCTCTCTTTAAAGGTATTCGATTTGAGAAGGAAGTATATGGTGAGAGTGACTGTTGAGATAAGAGACATTTCTAAGAGATATTGCCTTGAATGGGTAGAGACCACATTATAGGTTGATACCAGCAAGGCAGATAAAATCCCTGCCCGTTTTCCATATAGATTATTGGCGATACCGTAGGTGGAAAAAATTAATAGTATCAGAAATATACTGTTTGTCAGACAGCCTGAATCTGAAGACGTGCCAAGAATTTTGTAGAATGGATATGATGATATATAAAAGAGCGGGGGATAAAAATTAGATATAGTGAGCAGCTTGTAGAGAATATTGGAATCAAGGTGTTCTATTGCCTTGAAGTAGTCATAGCTTTTGGTTAGGTGTCCAGCCTGGTCCCATATAGGGGGGAGGGTATCATACTTAAGCCAAATAATATTGTTTACAATTAAAAAAAAGGAGAGGGAGACAAGGATAAGATGGGGATATGAGAGTTTTATTTTCTTCATTAAGAAATTATTAAATTAGCCACAGACTTTCACTGACTCATTAAAAAAGGTTCAAACAGTTTAAACGGCTTAAACGGTTTAAAAAGTCTGTGGTTGTCTGTGTAAATCTGTGGTTAATAATCTTCTTCTTTTATTCCTTCCGATAAAGTCCTGCTGCGACATCTTTTAATACCCCAAGCCCGCCCCTGACTTCTCTCATAATATCTTCACTTGATTTCAGCCGCGACAATCGTCTGATTATATACCGGGGTCTGAGATAGAAATCCCTAACAGCCTTATTTTTCAGTTTAAGCACCTCGGCACTGCTGAGATATTTTGTCCCTATTATACTGTAACTCCCCGACTGGTCCATTACTTTTACATCTGCGGAAATAAGGCCCATTTTTAATACTTCCTCCCTCAGTCTTGTATTCATTCGCGGGACATATACATTGAATGACGCATAATCGCAGTCAAGCTCTTTTGAGAATTCTATAGTTTTCAAGATGGATTCCCTGTTGTCTTCGGGAAGGCCCAGTAAAAATGTTCCAACCGTATTTATACCGTTTTTTTTACACAATGTAAATGTCTTTTTAAGCATCTCCTTGCTTATGTCTTTCCCGTATTGTTTCAGGAGCTCATCGCTTCCCGTTTCAACCCCGTATATGAGAGTATGACAACCCGCCTCTCTCATAATTTTCAGAATATCTTCATCTGTAATATCTACCCTGCTGAAGCATACCCATCCGAAGCCGAATCTTTTTTCTATCATCTTCTGACAAATCTCAATCGTTCTCTTTCTGGCGATGCCAAAGGTCTGGTCTCCGAAGTATATCTCCTTCATTCCGAGAGAATGGACATATTCTAATTCTTCCATTATATTCTCTACACTCCTGTATTTGTAAGGAAGGGTTCCCATTATGCAAAAGCTGCAGCGATAGGGGCATCCATAGTCTGTCAGCACGGTTGCAAAAGGGGAGCTGTTTATAAATGGGTATGTATATTTATTGCGAAGAAATAGTTCATATTTCGGTATAGGGAGGTTGAACTCTCCGCGCAGGAACTTACCTGTGTTGCCTACGATAGAATTTCCATTTTTGTATATAATCGTTCCGAAGGGACCCTGAATTCCATCGAGCAGTTTGAGTATCTCGTTGCTTGTAAAATCAAGAATGATACCCTCTACACAGTCCACCTTTTTAAGAAATTCTGCCCCATCCTCCATCAATATATCGCCGGAGACGTATATCGGAATATTACCGCTCCTCTTTTTTAATTTTTCGAAAAAAGATATATCCTCTTTGATTGATACGGCGCCTGTCAGGGCTATGATTGCATCTGGTCTTTTATTGGCTATTCTGTTGAGGCAGTCATCAGGAGAGAGCCTCTCTACAATGGCGTCTATTAAATCAACATTGTGCCTTGATGCCAATATGCCGCTCAGGAGGAGCAGGTCAATCGGGTGGTAGATATAGTTTGCCTTTGATGTCTTACTGCAGTAGTAGTCCCTTACATATAATTTCTTCCCCGGAGGATTTAGGAGTAATATATTCATGACACTGTATAGGTGAAATGATTAATTAGTTCACACTGAAAAAGGTCATTTTTCAGAATCAATTAATTATTTGCGTGGTTTTGCAGGTTCAACTGCAACTTTCCGTCCTGAAATTATGCTCTGGTGCATTACCTCTATAACCTTCTCAGCTTCGTTTCTCGGAACTTCTACAAATGTAAATTTATCAAAGATATTTATCCGCCCTATGTCTTTCCCCCGGATATTGGTCTTCTCTGCTATGGCTTTGACTATATCACCAGCCCTGACATTTTGTTCCTTGCCTACGGTTATAAAAAGCCTGACCATTCCGGGGACAGCCCCTGTATCATCAAGAGACAATCCTTCTTGTCGTTCCGGTTCCCTGCCTAATCCTTCAAGATGAAACTTTAGAAGGGCTGCTGCCAGGTCAATGGGTTCTATCCCGGCTATTGATAGCCTTTCTGCCATATTCAGGAATATACCAAACCTTTTACCAGCAATAAATTCCCGGACCTTTTCCTTTAGTGCCTCAACTCTGCTCTCCAGAGCTTGCTCTATGGTGGGAAGTTTTTCCTTTTTGATTCTGGTCTTTGCCACAGCCTGGATAAGACGGAGCTGTTTATCCTCATAAGGAGTTACAAATGTAATAGCGACCCCCTTTCGTCCTGCCCTTCCTGTTCTTCCTATGCGGTGGACATAAGATTCGGGATTCTGTGGTATGCTGTAGTTTACTACATGTGAGATGTTGCTTATATCCAGACCCCTCGCTGCTACATCGGTAGCCACGAGGACATCTATCCTTGACTCCCTGAACTTTTTCATTACTGCATCTCTTTGTGCCTGACTGTAATCTCCGTGGATTGCCTCAGCATCGTAGCCCCTGAGCTTCAGGTTTGATGCAACTCCATCTACTTCTCTCTTGGTATGACAAAATACAAGAAAGAGGTCAGAGTCCTCGGCATCTATCAGCCTGCAAAGTGCATCCATCTTCCTGTCATGTCTGACCTCATAAAATATCTGGTTTGTTTCTGGAACAGTAAGAGCATCAGTAGATATCCTTACCTTTTCAGGAGACCTCATATATCGTTTCGCAATCTTAAGTATTTTCTCAGGCATGGTGGCAGAAAATAAGAGAGTCTGCCTTTCTACAGGGGTCTCTTTAAGGATGGTAGTGATATCATCTATAAAACCCATATCCAGCATCTCATCTGCCTCATCAAGGACAACTGTCTTTACATCCCTCAACCTCAAGGTGCCTCTCTCTATATGGTCTATAACCCTTCCAGGTGTTCCAACTACCACGTGCATACCCTTTTTAAGTGCCTTTATCTGTCTCTCAATTGATGTCCCGCCATAGATGGGTATGGCAAGTATCCTTTTAAAGCTGCCGAGTTTATTCATTTCCTCTGCCACCTGGATAGCCAGCTCCCGTGTGGGTGTAAGTATTATCGCCTGAACTCCATGCTTTGTCCTGTCAGTATGCTCTATAATCGGGATGCCAAATGCAGCCGTTTTTCCTGTCCCGGTCAGTGCCTGACCTATAATGTCCTTCCCCTGAAGAAGAAGAGGTATTGTCTTTTCCTGGATGGGGGTTGGCTCCTCAAAACCAATAGAAGAGATTGCCTTAAGTACTTCGTCGCTTAAACCAAATTCACTAAATGCAAGAACCTTCTTTTCCATTTTTCTCCTTTTCTCTTAATGTTAAAAATATAAAGTATCTTATTCTTTAAACTGCATCTCATAGAGTTTATTATAAATCCCGCCGAGGCGTATAAGCTCATCGTGTCTTCCTGTTTCAGCTATCCTCCCGCTATCCATAACAATAATCCTGTCGGCATTGAGGACTGTTGAGAGTCTGTGGGCAATTACTAAGGTGGTTCTGTCTTTCATGAGATTCTCAAGAGCCTGCTGAACCATTCTTTCTGATTCTGTATCAAGAGAGGAGGTGGCTTCATCAAGTATAAGAATAGATGGGTTTTTCAGTATAGCCCTCGCTATTGATATCCTCTGTCTCTGCCCTCCTGAAAGTTTAACACCTCTTTCACCTATAATGGTATCATATCCCTCTGACATTTCCATTATAAACTCATGGGTATATGCGGATTGTGCTGCACTGTGTATCTCTTCCCTGCTCGCATCAACCCTCCCATAGGCTATATTATTTTTCACCGTATCATTAAAGAGTATTGTCTCCTGGGTTACTATGCCTATATGACTTCTTAAGGAGGCAAGGGTTAAATCTTTAATATCGTAATCTTCTATCTTTATGCGTCCTTTCGTAGTATCATAAAATCTCGGTATCATATCAACGAGTGTAGATTTTCCTGCCCCGCTGCTTCCAACCAGGGCAATTATCTCCCCCTTTTTTACCTCCAGATTTATGCCTTTGAGGACCATTCCATTGTCACTATTATACTGAAACCATACATCCTCAAAAATTATTTTGTTTTTAAATTCCTTTAGTTCTATTGCATCGTTTTTACTGACAATTCCAATCTCTGCATCAAGCATATTGAATACCCTCTCTGCTGCTGCCATAGATTGCTGAATAACGCTGTTCATTGTGCTCAATTTTTTTATCGGCTCATATATCATTATCAGTGCTGTCAGAAAGGAAAAAAATGTTCCAGGTGTTGTAGTCCCCTTTATTACCTGATATCCGCCGTACCATATAACTATCCCCGTTCCTATTGCAGCGAAGACTTCCATTATGGGTGATACCATTTCATATCTTTTTGCCTCTTTTATGCTTATGTCATACAATTTTCTGTTCTCTTTTTTAAACCTCATATTTTCATACTGTTCCATTCCAAATGCCTTTACAATCTTATTTCCTGTAAATGTCTCCTGGAGGATTATATTCATGTCCCCTATCTTCTCCTGATTTCTGCGGCTGAGTTCCCGCAATTTTTTTCCAATATTTACAATAAAAATTGTAATGAATGGCAAGACAATCAGTGCAATAGCGGCAAGCCTGAACTCCCTGTAAAATGTAAGACCTGATAGTAAAAGCAAAGTAAAAGACTGCCGGAAAAAATCGGCTATCACCTGCGATGAGACATTTGCCAGCATAGTTACATCATTTGTTATCCTTGACATAAGTATAGCAGATGGTGTGTTATGAAAGAAGGAGAGGGGCATCTTCTGTATATGTTCATAAAGTTCATTTCTTATTTTCATTATAATCTTCTGCCCTACAGCCCTCATTATATAGGACTGTCCATACCTTGCCAAACCTTTAACAACATAAATAATGATAAATGCTATAGGCAGGATTTTTAATATGGTGGCATCTTTACTTACGAAGACATCATCAAGGACAGGTTTTACAATCCATGCAGCGGCTCCGGTGGCAATAGAGACAACAATAGCCAGAAGCATGCCAACTGTAAGTCTTCCCCAGTAGGGTTTTGTATATGACAGGAGTCTCTTTTTCATTTATAGAACGTTGATGACGCTGATTTTACGGATTTACACAGATTTCTTTGAAAAAATTTTTCTTTTAAATTCTGCCTTTTTTCCAAAGTTTAGCAATAATCCAACTTCAATTCCAGTTGCCTTTAGATAATTGATTAATTGATATTTGTGCTCTTCCATAATTACTTCAGCAGCTTTAATCTCAATGATTACACAATTCTCAGCTATTATATCAGCAAAGTAAACCCCAACTTTTTTGTTTTTGTAGTAAACATTAATAGATTTTTGTCTTTCACAAAGCAACCCCATCTCATTTAATTCATGAAACAATGCGTTCTCATATACTTTTTCCAAAAACCCGCAACCAAGTATGTTGTAAACATCATAAAATGCCTTTAAAATTTTATCAGTGATATCTTTATGAAGTAATTCCATATTAAAATCAGTGAAAATCAGTTAAATCCGTGTTATCTGCGTTCTATCAAAAGTTTAATCGCCTCTGCAACAACCTCCTCTACCTGAATCGCCTGCATACAGATATTGTTTTTGCAGGTATCCTTTCTTGGTGTTTCATAACATGGGCTGCAGGGGAGATGTTTATTTATTATTGCAACCGGGGAGTTAATGCTTCTCGGACTTGTATTAGCCTCTATTGCTGGTCCCCAGAGGACGATTAAAGGTGTTCCCACAGCAGCGGCTATATGGGCGGGAGAGGAGTCTATTGATATTACCATGCCCATCTCCTTCAGCAATGCACCCAGTTCGGGAACGGTTGTCTGCCCTGCCAGATTCAAGATAGGGACATTTAATCCTTCCCCGATTGCCTCATTTATTTCAAATTCCTTTAATGTCCCCGTAAGAACGAATGAGGCGAAGGTCTCCCCGTGAAGTCTTAAAATCGTCTCCCTGAATCTCTCAATGGGCCAGCTTCTTATACCGATTGCCCTTTTCCCCCCTTTCCTTGCAGGACCAAAGCCTGCATGAATTGCAATCTTTGGTGAATTGGCAGGTAATCCGCTCAATAGCAGATTAACCCTTTCAGATATGCTATCAGGCCAGCATATCTTCATTGGAAATTCCTTTAAATCCTTTCCGAGCAGAGAACCCAGTTTAAGAAAGTTTGAGATAACATGAGAATCTGGTAAAAATTGTATTCCATTAAATTCCCCCTTCCCTCCTTTCATAAAGGGGGGTGGAGGGGGATTAAAGCCATAAACAGCTTCTGCATTAAACTTTTTTATCAGAGCGGCAAAGAGAGGATTGCTCTCCAGCAGAAATATTACATCCCACCTTTCCTCTCTCATTTTTCTTACAAGTTTCTGCTTTTCCATGCTTATCCAGTACGGCAGCTTACGATACTTGATGTCATAAAGTGCATCTATTTCCTTATTATATTGAAGAAGCGGCATGGCATATCTGGATGTCAGAAAACCTAAATATGAATTTGGGAATACATTGCGAATCGCTGATATTAGCGGTGTTGCCATTAACACATCACCTACTGCACCAGCACGGATAATTAAAATACGTCTTGAGAAATTTTGAGGATTAATCATTTTTCAGACATTTTACCATTAAAATACCTTTAAAAGAAATACCCTGCATTATTTAGGTTGAAATTTAAGGCAATAGCTACTAAAATGATTAGGAAAGGAAATGGGTCTCTTAATGGATAAAAAGAACCAGAATGGAATTTTAGCTAAAAAAGAGATTGACTCTCTTAATAAGATACTTATAGTTGATGATGATAGAAAAATTGTATATATAATAAGTGAGGTCCTTAAAAATAATGGTTTTTCTCCAAAAGGTGCTTACTGTGCAATGGATGCTCTGGAGATTTTCAAAAAGGAGATATTTAATGCAGTTCTTCTTGACATTAAAATGCCTGGTATGAACGGTATTGATGCAATCCGGGAATTTAAAAATATATCTGCCGAGATTCCGATTATTATCATAACCGCCTATACAGATATTCAAACGGCTGTAAAGGTTATAAAACTCGGTGCCTATGACTTCATAACAAAACCACTGGATTTTGATAACCTCATAATAGTTCTTAAAAGGGCAGTTGAAAGAGTAGAGTTAGAAAAGGAAGTGAAAAGGCTGAGTACTGTCATTAAAAATTACCTCGAAGGATTATTAGGGAGCGGAGAGGCTATAAGGGGGGTAATAGAGCAAATATATCATGTGGCTGAGACCAATTTTTCTATAATTATTCAAGGAGAGACAGGTGTGGGAAAATCTATAACTGCTCGTTTACTGCACGATATCAGTAGAAGGGCAAAAGCTCTTTTTGTAACATTGGATATGGGAGTAATACCTGAGACTATTATTGAGAGTGAGCTTTTTGGATATGAAAAGGGGGCTTTTACAGGAGCTGAAAGAAGTAAAAAAGGGTATTTTGAGATTGCCAATGGCGGCACTATTTTTCTGGATGAGCTTGGGAATATGTCTCCACATATGCAATCTAAAATCCTGAGAGTCTGCGACGAAAAGAAGATCTGTCCCCTCGGCAGTACAAGAGAAATTGATGTAGATGTTCGTATTATTGCGTCAACAAATAAGAATATAGGAAAGGAATTAGAAGATAGAAGATTCAGGGAAGATTTGTTTTTTCGGCTCGGAGAGTTTATAATCATAATTCCCCCTCTCAGAGAGAGGATTGAGGATATACCATTCTTTGCCAGAAAATTCCTGCAGGAGGCTGCAAAAGAGTTTAACAGAACTGTATACGAATTAACTGACGAGGCAGAAGATTATTTAAAAAGATATCCATGGCCCGGCAATGTAAGGGAATTAAAAAATGTTATCAGAAGATCAGTTTTACAATCACCTACCGGTATAATTAGACAGGAAAATTTAAAATTTTTATCTTATGATAAATTTGAGGATAAAAGCAAAACCACTTTATTACCACTTAAAGAGGTCTCTGCACTTACTATAAGAGATGCAGAAAAGAAGGCAATAATGCAGGTATTAGAATGGACAAATGGCAACAAAACAAAAGCCGCATCTATATTACAAATAGATTATAAAACTCTACTCGTAAAAATAAAGAAATATAATATAACATAAACCTGTTCTGCTCCTGTCAAAAGACTATCTATGGAAATACTCCATAGCTATGGAATTGACTACATAAAAGAAAATCCTTTCTGAACAGCTTATCCCCAAAATTGTATAGTTAGTTCACACTGAAAAATGACTTTTTTGAACGACTTTTTCCGGTGGATTATAAAAACTTTTCCGAAATTAACGGAAGCGAAAAAAAGTTACCAATTAGTTAAAAGTATAGGAAATTCAATCCTATACCTGATTACACAGATTATAAAAAGATTCCGGAGATTAAAATCTCTGCAATCTAAACTTAATCTCTGTAATCAAAGTTAGTGTGAGCGAAGCGAACACCTAATTTAATTTTTATTTGAATGGTATATGGTTTGCATTAAATAAATATCTGGTGTCTTGAGAGAAAATAACTTCAAAGTTACCCGAAGCAGCACATCATTTGAAGGGATTATAAGCAATGGACCAAGAGAAGGATTTTTTAGATAACCTTTTAGATAGTGTAATTGTGGTAGATAAAGCGGGTAAGATTAGAGAAGTAAATCAGGCAGGTCTTAAACTTTTGGGTTATAAAAGAGAAGATCTAATTATGTTACCTTTTAAAAAAATTTGCAAGAACTTCTCCATGGCTGACTTGAAAAATAAAATTCCTTTACCGGAGCAGGAACTAATATATCTAAACAAGGAAGGTAAGGGAATTCTCGTAAGTGTTAATATCACCGCCAGAGTTTTCTATCCGGATGGCTTCGTTTTTATGGCCAGGGATATAAGTAAGATTAAAGATTTGATTAGCAAACTTACTCTATCCCAGGAAGAACTCAAGACCTCCTATGAGCAGCTGCAGACAAGTAAAGATGATTTGGTTCGCTCAGAAAAACTTGCCTTTACAGGTAGAATTGCCGCAAGCATTGCCCATGAGATAAGAAATCCATTAGCCAATGTCTCTATGTCAATACAACAAATCAAGAAGTTACTTAATCTAAGAGAGCAAGGGTCCAAATATATTGAGATTACCCAGAGAAATACAGAAAGGATAAATTTTCTCATTACTGAGTTATTAAACTCTGCACGACCAGCAAAACTTAATCTTCAAGTCTATAATATCCATAAGCTCCTTAAAGAAGTCCTGGAATTCAATAAAGCCAGGATTAACTTACAAAGAATAAAAATAATTAAAAACTTTATCCATCAGGCATCTATGTTAAAGATTGACCGGGAGCAGATACATCGCACTTTTACAAATTTAATCCTTAATGCCATTGAGGCTATGCCTAAAGGCGGAACATTAAGAATATTGACTGAACTTAATAAAAATTCCTTTTTGGTAAAGATTGAAGATACTGGTAGAGGTATCTTTGAGAAAGATATCATTAGAGTATTTGACCCTTTCTTTAGTACCAAGTCCGAAGGCGTGGGTTTGGGATTGACAATATGTTATGGAATTATTGTTAGCCACGGTGGGACCATTGAGGTAGAAAGTAAACCAAGGCAAGGCTCAACTTTTACTGTCTCTTTGCCGAGCAAAGCTAAAATTGGGGGGAGGGTAACTTATGGCAGAGATAAGATGGGATATTAGAAGGGGTGCGGGTATATATCGGCAGATATTGGATAGTCGGCTAAGGTGCTGGATTTCTACTGGTAAGATAAAACCTGGCGAGGTAGTGGTCTGGAAAAGTGGCTTTTCTGGTTGGCGAAAACCCGAAGAACTCCAGGAGCTTACCCCCTATTTTAAACGCTATGAGAAAGCCCAATTAAGAAAGCTCAAAAGAAGAAAACCAATAATCCCGTTAGAGAAAGCCACCGACGATGAGCAAAGTTCTTTAACGGGGTTAACTGAAAGCAGCCAGATAAAAAATATTTTAATCATAGATAATGAAAAGGATCTCTGCAAGCTTTTGAGTGATACATTAATTTTACGAAGATATAATGCAGCAAGTGTGACTACCAGGAAAGAGGCATTAAGGAGTATAAAAAGGAGTTTGCCTGATTTGGTATTTTTGGATTTAAAATTGCCCGATGGTGATGGAATGAAACTTATTTCAAAAATTAAAAAGCTCAATCCTGACACAGTTGTAAATATTATTTCTGCCTATGGCAGCGAAGATACCAAAGAAAAGGCAATGAAGTTAGGAGTCAACAGGTTTATTGACAAGCCGTTTAGCGAGCAAGATATATTAAGGAGTATAAGGGTTTCATAAAAAGGTGTAGATTACGATGGACCCCGTTAGAAACTCTAACGGGGTCGATAAAACGGAGGTTTCTAACGGGGTGGAGAAGATTCTTATTGTAGATGATGACCGGGATATTCGTTTTAGTCTTTCCCATATTTTAAAAGAGACAGGTTATGATGTTATTGATGCACGAGATGGAAGAGAGGCACTCAAAATACTTCGCGGTAATTGCCCCGATTTAGTCTTATTGGATATGCGGCTGCCTGGGATGGACGGAATAGAGATTTTAGAGAAGGCCAAAAAAATTGATAAGGACCTAATCGTAATTATGCTTACTGCTTACAGTGATGTAAAGGATACAGTTAAGGCAATGAGATTAGGGGCCTACGACTATATTACTAAGCCATTTGATAATGAAGAATTAATTTTAATTATTAAAAAAGCCCTTTCAACCCAAGATTTAAGCCGGGAAGTCAAGAACTTAAGAAGAAAATTAGGGGAAAAGCTTGCAATTGAAGAGGTTATGGGAGAGAGTCCTCAAATAAAACAGGTCTTAAAACAGGTTGAGATTATTGCTCCGAAAAATATGACAGTGATAATTCAGGGAGAGAGTGGTACAGGTAAGGAGATTATAACCCAGCTAATCCATCAAAAAAGTTTGCGTAAAGATAAACCTTTTGTGGCAATAGATTGCGGCGCCATCCCTGAGACATTGATTGAGAGCGAACTCTTTGGCTATGAAAAGGGTGCATTTACAGGAGCTGATGATAGAAAAGAAGGAAAGTTTGAACAGTCCAATAACGGAACACTATTTTTAGACGAAATCACCAATCTCACCGATGCCATGCAGATGAAACTTTTAAGGGTGATTCAGGAAAGGAATCTCCAGCGATTAGGCGGTAAGAGAGATATAAGGATAGATATCCGAATACTCGCAGCTACAAATACTAAACTATATGAGGTAGTCCAAGCAGGCAAGTTTAGAGAAGACCTTTTTCATAGGTTAAATGAGTTCCATATCTATCTTCCCCCTTTGTGCGAAAGAAAGGAAGATATTCCTTTCTTGACCAAACGTTTTTTAGATGAGGCAAATCAAGAATATAATAAGACAGTTAAAAAGGTATCGGGCGAGGCGATGAAAATTCTACTTAATTATCGTTGGCCGGGCAATGTCAGAGAGCTAAGAAATATAATCAAAACAGCAGTGTTATTAACTGAGTCAGATGAGATTTTGCCAACCGACTTACCTGAAGAGATGAACAACTGCCTAAATGAACTTAACTTGGCGAGGACATTAGATATAGATGCTTCATTTGACGATACGGTTAAACAGGTGGAGAGCAAATTAATCAGAAAGGCTCTCGTTCAGGCAGGTTACAATAAGTTCAAGGCGGCAAAATTGCTTAGCATGAATAGGAAAACCCTTTATCGCAGGATAAAAAGCTTAAAACTGTGATACTTCGGTTTTGCTCAGTGTCATGGTGAACGGTAGTCAAACCATGACAATTTTGTCCACTTCTGTCCCAAATATGTCCCATTTTCTTTGGTTAATTTTTTTAATTTAGAGTCCATCCAAAATCTTTTCTATTTGTCATTTCGTAACCTGTTAAAATCAAAAGTGCCCCAAGAATTATAAATTATTTTTGTTTTTAAATATCCTTTGGCACAGTTAATGCTGTTAAATAAGAATTAACCGCTCATAGGGACTGTCCCAGATTTACGGTCCCTGAAGGAAGTTATCAAGGGCGTAGAATCGGGACTGTCCCCACTTTTAGCGGAATCCAAAATGAAAGGAGGTGAATATCATGGCAGTAGAAAAAGCGATTGGTTCCAGTAGTTTGGTTGAAGTTATTGACCGTATCCTGGACAAGGGCGTGGTGGTTGATGCCTGGGTAAGAGTCTCTTTAGTGGGTATTGAGATACTCGCGATTGAGGCAAGAGTAGTTGTCGCATCAGTAGAGACTTACCTGAAGTATGCTGAGGCGATTGGTTTAACCGCAACAGCAGCCTAAGGATAAGGTCAACCCCGTTAGATAGTAAACATCACACGGGGTAAAAAAGGGCTTCTTGCCGGGTCATCCTTATGCTCCGCATATCATGGAGGCCAGAAAGCACGATTCGCCAAGAAATTCCTTCCTTCCCCAAAGAGTCAAAGGAGCATAATTAAAGATGCCAGAGGTGATAGATTTAAAAAACGTGGTGGAAGATATTGTCTCTTCCTATGAGGAAAGGATTGAAAGCATAGGTTCAATTTTTGATACTGTCTATTCCATTCTTGGCGACTTTCAGGGATCTATCGCTGATATTAAAGAGGAAAGAGAAAAGATAGGTAATCAGGTTCGAGATATCCTCGCTAAGAATGAGCATCTCAGGAAGAAAGATTTTGACAATATGATGCAGGGCATCTTGAAGGCTTCGGAACAACGGGAAAAGGAAGTGCGAGATTTGTTAAACGGCTATTTTAATGAGCAGAAGACTATGGCGCAGGCTTTAAGGGAAAGCTTAGGGAAGTTTAAAGATTCCCTTGCCAGAGGTGAAGCTGAAAGGGTCAAGGAATTCCAAGCGTTAATTAAAGATCTCCTTAGCAAGCAAGAAGAGAGAAAGGAAGGAGTTACTTCTAAGTTAAAGAGGTTTCAGCAACAACACAACAAATTGATTGTCAGCCTCCGCGAACTATTAGCGAAAGGGGGTAATCTTCGGATTAAGGATTTCAAAATAATGCTTAAGGAATTTAAGGTCCAGCGAGAAGAGAGATTGACTCTTCAAAGAAAAAGAAAAAAAGAAGTAGCCAAAATGCTCAGTGGCTTTAGAGAAAAAAGGTTACCTCTTCACCAAAAGCAATTAATATCAATGCTCGAAGCGGGCAGCAAAAATGTAAGCAATAAGAGGAATTGAAAGGAGGAATAAAAATGGGAATAGCGGATAGCATGAAAGGTATTACCGAAAATATCGTCACTTCCTATGATGTGCGGGTAAAGGCATTGAAAAATCTGGTTGTCGATACGCATAAGACTATCAAAGGTTTTGCCGCAGATAGGAAACAGATGAGCGAAGAACAGGCTAAGAATTTGGCTAATTTTGTTGAGGATTTGTCAAAGAGCGTAGGGGCCATGCTCAAAGGGTTTCAGGCAAGTCACAAAGAGATGAGCGAAGATCAAGCAAAGAACTTAGCAGATTTCGTTAACAATTTGGCTAAGGATGTAGGCTCAATGCTGAATACTTTTCAAAAGGACCGTGGCAAGATGTCAGAGGAACTAAAATACAGTCTTGTTAAGGCAGCAAAGGAGATTGAGACCTATGTTAAAAAGAGGCTAAAAGAATTTGATGCGGATCATGCTGAGATGTCCGATGCCTTAAAAAAGAGCTTGGCAAAATATGTTAGTGATATAGTTAGCGGTGTCAAGAAACTTTTGGGTGAGTATAGCTCGGATATGGCAAAGGCAAAAGCAGCGTGGCAGGGAATGGCTGCCTCCTTAGCTAAATCCAGAAAAGGCGAAGTGATACCCAGGATTGAAGCCGTAGAGAGGGTAACCACAGTTGAGGAAGCTGTTGAGAAGAAAGGTAGAAAGAAAGGCGGAAGAAAGAAGAAGAGATAAAACCACTCACCCCCTTGCTTAACCGAAATTGAAATTATCAACTAAAGGCTTTGCTTTAGCCTTTGGCGAAAAAAAGTTGAGGAGGTGCAGATACAAATTGAAAAGAGGGGTGAGCTTATGAGTGAGATAAAGTGTGCTTTTTGTAAGGGCACAGGTAAAGACCCCTTTGATTTACTCTCTGAACTTGCCACCTGTCAGGTATGCGGAGGCACAGGTAAAGTTGAGGTTATAGAACCGGCGATTAAATGCGTTTTTTGCAAAGGAACTGGTGTCTATCCTTCCAGTCGGGTTACCTGCACGGTCTGTAACGGCAAGGGAATGGTTACAGTAAAAGGCGCAGCTGAGGAATGCCTTAAGTGTAAAGGTACGGGCAGAACAAAAGATAGCGGCCTTCCTTGCATTGAATGTGGCGGAAAAGGGGTTGTTTCAAAGAAATGACTGAAAAATTAAGGAAGAACCTTATTACAAAAAAGAGGAAGGAATTTATGGCTAAATTCAATTCTGCAAGAGTAAACTTTAAAAAGAAAGAGAAAAAGCTAAGAGCAGACTTAAGAGAGGCGAGCAAAACCTTGGCAGAATTGAGCAAAAGATTCGGGTGGTGACAATCGTTGCTATAGATAAAAAGGAAATAAAAATTTTTTAAAAGAGAGGGGTGATGTAAAATGATTGATGAGATGACTACAGTATTAGAGCCAAGTCCTTTGCCAGATTTTGTGGAGACAAAGTATATTAAGGATATTACTAATAGATCCCTCTCTTATATAAAGGCGGGTTTCCCGGTCCATTTTAGAGGGGTCTCTGGTACTGGCAAGACCACACTGGCTATGCATATAGCCAGTAGGATTGAAAGACCCGTAGTTATGATTCACGGAGATGAAGAGTTTACAACCTCTGATTTGGTGGGCGGCGAATATGGTTACAGGATTAGAAAGGTTGTGGACAGATTTATTTCAAGGGTTTTAAAGACTGAAGAGGATATGGTAAAGCGCTGGGTAGATAATCGTCTGACCGTTGCCTGTAAATATGGGTTTACCTTAATATATGATGAATTCACCCGTTCAAGGCCAGAGGCAAATAACATTCTTTTATCTATTTTGCAGGAGAAGATGATGGATTTGCCAGTGGGAAGAGGCGGTGAGGAGCCATATTTAAGAGTAGATCCAAATTTTGTAGCGCTATTCACATCTAATCCCGAAGAATATGCCGGTGTCCACAGGAGCCAGGATGCTCTAAGAGATAGGATGATAACCATGGATTTAGACCACTTTGACTATGATACAGAACTGGCTATCACACAGGCAAAGTCTAAGCTTTCAAAGCAACATGCTGAGATAATCGTCAATATCGTAAGGGGCTTAAGAGAGTCAGGAAAGTGTGAGTTTGCCCCCACTGTTCGCGGCTGTATTATGATTGCCAAAACACTTAAGGTCCAAAACATTACCCCTATAAGAAGTGCCAATGGGGCTTTTATGCAGATGTGCCAGGATATACTGGCTTCTGAGACAAGCAGGGTCGGTTCTAAGACGAATCAAAACAGGGTAAAAGAAGTAGTTAAAGAGCTTGTCAAGAAAGAAGTCGGCATTGGAAAGACTATTAGTGTCAGCAAGAAGATTGATTATCTCCAAGACGGCGGGGAGGTGTATTAAATGAGAGGAATATTACAGATACCGGATATTAGAGATATAAAAAGTATACATTCTGTAGGCGCCAGGTCTATACCTAAAGCCCAAAGGTCTGCCTACCTGGAATTGTATATGCATAGAAGAGAGAAAGATAGGCTTGAGAAAGAAATCTTTGTATTGGACAAAAGAAGAAGTACCGCCCAAAGACTTTTAGACTCTATCAATAAACGAATTGAAAAATTGCAGAAAGAAACGCACGAAGAACAGAAAATTAAGACTTATAGGAATATCCCCACAAAACCCCTGAAAACACTGTCTATACACTATTAGTGGGTAGCAAAGGTAGCTTAGAATGTATTGGAAGATAAATGTGTAGGGCAAAAGGGGGTAGCTAAATGGCAAGAGAAAAGAAGAAAAAGGAAAAAGAGGAAATAGGTTTTGATTTTGGTTTAGGAGGGTTATTTAAAGGCATTGAGAAATTAATAGACCTCGCTGCAGATTTAAAAGAGGCAGGCGGTGAAATCAAAAAAGGAGGCGAGCTCGACCTAAGCCATCTCAAAGAAGGTATGAAGGGTGTATTTGGTTTTTCGGTAAAGACAGCTATGGGAGGAAAGACAGTAGTTGAACCCTTTGGCAATATTAAGAAGACTCCTAAAGGACCCAGGGTTGAGGAAGAAAGAGAGCCGATTACCGATGTTTTTGATGAGAAAGAGGAAGTCGTAGTTATGGCAGAGATGCCAGGAATTAACGAAGAAGGCATCTCCCTGGATTTAAAGGGAGATATATTAGAGATAAAAGCTGTGGGTAAGGATAGAAAATATCATAAAGAGGTTTTGCTTCCGTCAAAGGTGAAATCAGAGACCCTAACCTCAGCTTATAAAAATGGTATATTAGAAATTAAAATTAAGAAATGATAGATGGATGACATTAACCGGACTGAAAGAAGATGCACTAAAGTTAATTTTATTTGGTGGAAAAGGTGGTGTGGGAAAGACGACCTGTGCAACCAGCACAGGTCTTTATTTGGCTAAGGTGGGAAATAAAGTATTAGTTATCTCAACTGACCCAGCACATTCTCTTTCTGATAGTTTAGGACAACAAATTGGAGACCAGATAAAAGAAGTAAAAGGCGTAAAGAACTTAAGTGCTTTAGAGATAAACGCACAAAAGGCTCTTTCTCAATTCAAACTAAAATATGAAGCTCAGATAAAGAAGATTTTTGACACCTCTACTTATTTAGACCAGGAAGATATTAACTCTATTTTTGCCTTGCCTATCCCGGGCATAGATGAGGTAATGGGGTTTAAGACAATTGTAGATTTAATTGAACAAGCCCGGTTTGATAAATATATTGTAGATACTGCGCCCACTGGTCATGCCTTAAGGCTTTTAACCATACCTGGATTATTAGATGAGTGGATTAAGGTTTTTGCTAAAATGAGATGGAAGTATAGGTATATGGTAGAGACCTTTTCTGGCAAATATAATCCTGACGAAGGTGACGATTTTCTGGTAGAGATGAAGAAGACGGTAAAGAAAATAGAAGGTTTGCTTAAAGACCAAAATAAATGTGAGTTCATTGCGGTAACTATCCCTGAAGATATGGCGATTTTAGAAACAGAGAGGTTGATAAATAATCTGAATAAATACGGTATAAAAGTGAGGCAATTAGTAGTGAACAATGTTTTAGAATTAAGGGATTGTGAATTTTGCCGGGAAAGAAGCAATGCCCAGGAAGAATATATAAGACAAATAAGAGGAAAATTTAGTAATTTAAAGACCACTATCATACCCTTACAGCCTCGTGAGGTTAAAGGGATAGAATCCTTAAATAATTTAATTATAAAGGTTTCTTATTTCAATGAAGCTTAAAGACAATCAAACCCTCATCTTAAAAGTAAAAGAGGCGTTGCCTAAGGATGTAGGCAGGGCAATTGCCCGGATTGACCCGGAGGATTTAAAGACTTTGGATTTAGAAGTAGGTGAAATTATAGAGATTGAAGGCAAAAGAAAAACGCCTGCCAAAGTAATGCCTTGTTACGCACAAGATAGGGGTAAAGGCATAATTCAAATAGATGGAATCTTACGCGAAAATGCGCAAGTAGGCTTAGATGAAAAGGTAAAGATTCATAAAAGCGACTATAAACCTGCTGGCAAAATTACGCTTTCGCCTTTAACTATTTCCAGTCTCTTGCAAAGAGATAAGGATACCCAATACCTCGGCTCACTCATTGCCGGCCTTCCGGTTGTAGCTGGTGATAGAATCAGGGCTACCTTTTTTGGCTCAAGGTACTGCGATTTTAAAGTAGTAGATACCATCCCTGATAAAGGTGTAGTCTTGATAAGCCCTGATACTTTACTTAGGATAGAGACAAAAGCTAAACCAGAAGAGGTATCAGCAAAGATTTCCTATGAGGATATTGGTGGGCTTGCTAATCAAATTCAGAGAATCAGAGAGATGATAGAGTTACCGTTAAGGTATCCACAAGTATTTGAGAGATTAGGGATAGACGCTCCCAAAGGCGTGTTGCTCTATGGTCCACCCGGTACAGGAAAAACCTTGATTGCCCGTGCCGTAGCTAATGAAACTGACGCCTATTTTACGCATATTTCAGGTCCTGAGGTGATGGGAAAATTTTATGGTGAGAGCGAGGCTCGGCTCAGAAGTGTATTTGAGGATGCCCAAAAAAATACCCCTGCCATAATCTTTATTGATGAAATAGATGCAATTGCACCGAAAAGGGAAGAGATGGGTGCCGAAAAACAGGTTGAACGAAGAGTAGTGGCTCAACTTTTGGCTCTTATGGACGGATTAGAATCTCGTGGTCAAATAATAGTGATAGGAGCGACGAATATTCCTAATACCTTAGATACGGCATTGAGAAGGCCGGGGCGATTTGATAGAGAAATCTCAATACCCATTCCCGATAAAAACGGAAGACTGGAAATCCTCGAGATACATACAAGGGGTATGCCATTAGCAGAAGATACTCACCCCCACACCAAAAATTTTGGTGTGGGGGTAAATTTAGAAAAATTAGCAGAAATCACCCATGGTTTTGTGGGTGCAGATTTAGAGGCATTGGCAAGAGAAGCAGCCATGTCGGCATTAAGAAAGATTTTGCCAAAAATTGATTTTGAACTGGCTGATATTCCCTATGAGACATTAATGAAATTAGAAGTAACCATGGATAATTTTTTAGAGGCATTGAAAGAGGTTGAGCCATCAGCAATTAGAGAATTTTTTGTGGAGGTGCCGGATGTTAAATGGGATGATGTAGGCGGTTTAGATAATATAAAAGAAGAATTAAAGGAAGCGATTGAATGGCCGCTTAAATACACGGATATCTTTAAAAAAGCAAACACCAATCCTCCTAAGGGAATTCTCCTCTACGGAGTTCCCGGCACAGGAAAGACGCTCCTGGCGAAGGCAATCGCTACTGAAAGCGGAGTTAACTTCATCTCAGTAAAAGGCCCTTCTCTTATATCCAAGTATGTAGGTGAAAGCGAAAGGGCGATTCGCGAGGTTTTTAAGACAGCAAAACAGGCTTCCCCCACGATTCTTTTCTTTGACGAGATTGACGCCATAGTTCCCAAAAGAGGTTCTGCGAGCACAGATGCCCATGTAACAGAACGGGTGATAAGTCAATTTTTGACTGAGATGGATGGGATTGAGGAACTTAAAGGCGTGGTAGTTTTAGCCGCTACCAATAGATTAGACCTAATTGACCCTGCGCTCTTGCGTAGTGGACGGTTTGACCTTTTATTTGAACTCCCTGTTCCAGATGAAGATACACGGCTTGAAATATTTAAGATACATACTAAAGGTAAGCCACTTGCTGAAGATGTTGATTTGAAAGGGTTAGCTAAAGAGACCGAAGGTAAAGTAGGCTCTGATATTGAATTTATATGTAAGAGAGCATCTATATTAGCGATAAGAGAGTTTATCAATCAGATATCAGACACCAGACACCAGACATCAAATTTTAAAATTTCAAGAAGACATTTTGAAGGGGCCATTAAGTTAGGCAAAGAGCAGCTCAAGGGCATTAGTAAAAAGGATGTCAGAGATGTTTAATTTCGTTAGAGTTATAAACCCATGTGCCTGAGCATGTAGAGAATCTTGATGGTGAAATATGGTTAAGCAGAAGGCAGCAAAGATGGAAAAGGTTAAAAAGGAGTTGGAAGATATATTTGATGCCATCCCTAACCCTTTATTCATACATGGGGAGGAGTTCGCGATAGTTAGGGCAAATAAGGCATATCAGAAGATGACTGGTATGCCGTTTGAGGAGATGATAGGGAAGCCTTATTACAAGGTCTTTCCAAAGATGGAAAAACCATTCAAGATATGCATCAAGGAACAGGAATTTCTGGAAAAGGAGGAAGATGAGGAGGAAGTTTTCCTGCCTGATATAAATAAAAACTACAAGGTGCGGTTATCTCCAATATGGGATGTAGATTATAAATACCGCCATTACCTCCACATCCTTGAGGATATAACAGAGACAAAAAGGGCAGAAGAGAAGGTAAAGAGGGAGGTTGCGATAAACAGGGCGCTCCTTAAGGTAGCTGAGGTCCTGAGCACGACATTTGAGAGGGGTGAGATATTTAGAAAGGTTATAGAGATAGTCCCGACAGTTATAAATGCAGATAGGTATATAGCCTTTCTCTATGAGAGAAAAACGGGCGCATTTGTTCCAGTCCACAGCTATGGGATACCAAAGGATTTGAAACCACATTTGGGGCAGCTAAGGCTAACACGGGGGATGCCGATAGTAGATAAGATGCTAAGAGGTGAGACAGTGATTATCGAAGATGCCTGTAAAAACTCATTATTCCCGAAGGAGATAGCCGAGATATTCAGGCATAAATCCACTATGGCTGTGCCGATAATAAGCAAACAGGCTACTGGAATGATAGAGATAGACAGGATAGATATAAATGTTCCTTTTGGAGATAGAGAGAAAGCCATTGTAAAAGGGATTGCATCCCAGATGTCAATAGCCCTTGAGAATGCTACCCTCTTCGAAGAGAGCATGGGAAAGACGATAGACCTCAGCAGAAGGATAGAGATGATATCCATTATGCACGAGATAGATCGCTCAATCCTCTCAACATTGGAGCCGCAGGAGATACTTGAAAAGGCAGCAACGATGATTAACAGACTTATACCATGCGACGGGGTCACTGTTGCGATGGTTGACAGGGAAAAGAGGGGTTTTGTTTATGCAGCAGGATGGGGAATTGACCTGCCAGAAGGGATACTTGTCCCCTTTAATAGTACTGCCGCAACAGAGATGATAAAGGCAAGGAGGATAGAGCTTATCCAGGATTTAAGTCAGGCAGAGAAACTTCTTCCTGTAGAGGAACATTTTCTTAAGGAGGGCTTTTACTCTTATGTAGGGATTCCAATTATAGTTAAGAATGAGACAATAGGGGTATTAAGTATAGGTGCAAAAAAGTGCGCGGCATTTACTCATGAGAACATCTCGACCATTGAGAAACTTGTCTTACGGATAGCAGTGGCGATGGAGAATGCAAGGCTATTGGCAGACATAAAGGATCTATTTATCGGGACCATAAAGAGTCTTTCTCAGGCGATAGATGCAAAAAGCCCATGGACAAAAGGACACTCAGACAGGGTTACTGAATATGCACTAAAGATAGGAAAAAAGCTGGGATTACAGGATAAAGAGTTAGAGGTTTTGAGGGTGGCGGGATTGCTTCACGATATAGGGAAGATAGGGACACACGATACTATTCTCAATAAACCCGGGAAACTGACTATCGATGAATACGAGATTATAAAGGAACACCCTGCAAGAGGTTCAGAACTGCTTTTATCTATAAACCAGTTAAGTCATATAATACCGTGGATAAGGGGACACCATGAAAGGCTTGACGGCACAGGTTATCCAGATGGTCTCAAGGGAGATGAGATACCACTTCAGGCAAAGATACTCGCTGTGGCAGATGCATTTGATTCTATGACAGTAGAGAGACCCTATCGTGAGATACCTGGCAGGGAAAAGGCGATAGAAGAGTTAAAAAAGAACGCTGGGACCCAGTTTGACCCAAAGGTTGTTGAGGCGTTTTTGAAGATATTAAAAACCAAAGAGGGAAACTGAAATGGAAGGTATATATCTCTACGGTATTATTGATACTGCAGAAGAGAAAAGTCTCGGCATTGCTGGAATCACCGCGTATGGGGAGGTCTACCCCGTTAGAAATATCACGGAGGCTGGGCAGGATAGCAAGATTTCTAACGGGGTCTACACAATTCCACATCAGGATATATCTGCGGTTGTAAGTGACTCACAATTTGCAGATTATACCACTCTCCGTAAGGATGAAACTGCCAGATACCTTCTCAGACATCAGCAGGTAATAGAGAAGATTATGGACACCCATACCATTATTCCTATGAGACTGGGAACATTTGCTAATAATAACGAAGAAATTAAGGAGATACTAACTAAAGGATACCGCACAATTAAAAACATTTTTGAAGGGATAAAAGAAAGTAGAGAGATTGATGTGGTAGCGACATGGAGCGACCTTAATTCAGTTCTAAAAGAGATAGCGGAGGAAGAAGAGATAAAAGAATTTAAACAAATGCTTCTAAATAAAAAAGAAGGGGTAACTGTAGATGACCAGATGAAGATAGGGATTATGGTTAAGAATCACTTAAACCAGAAAAGAGAAAAATATGTAATTGAAATACAAACATCCTTAAGTAAAGTTAGTGAAGGTATCAAGGTTCATGAACTTATGGATGACAGGATGATCATTAATACAGCCTTTTTAATAAGTAAGGACAAGCAAAAAGATTTTGATAGAAAAGTAGAAAAGCTAAATACTGAATTTGCAGAGAAACTAAATTTTAGATGTGTTGGACCCCTTCCCCCGTATAGTTTTTATACACTTGAGATAAAAAAGATGCAATTTGAAGAAATAGATTGGGCAAGGCGAAAACTTGATTTAAATGATATCTCTACTAAAGAAGAGATTAAGAAGGCCCGTCAAGCAAAAGCCTTTTTGTTCCATCCCGACAAAAATCCCAATACCCCTGGCATAGAAAAGGAATTTGATGAAGTAACCCGTGCCTATAATGTTTTATGGGAATATTGCCAGAAAGACTTCTGTTCTTTTAAGGAGGATGAATTTAAAAAGAATGCAATTTTAGTTAGGGTGAGAGGTTAACGATGGAAAAAGAAGGCAAATATATTTATTGTATCATCGGTACGAAACAGGAAAGAAACTTTGGCCCTATAGGAATAGGTGGAAGAGGTGATGATATCTTAACCATCGGTTATAATGACCTAAGCATGGTGGTAAATAATCACCCTATGGCTAAATTTGTTGTGGATAGAGAGAACATGTTGACTCATCAAAGGGTAATTGAAGAAGTGATGAAAGAATTTGATAGTGTACTTCCAGTTAGATTCGGCACCATTGCTTCAGATGCCGATGAGATAAGAAATCTTTTAGATAGAAGATATAGAGAGTTTAAGGGTGCATTGAAAGATATGGACCATAAAGTTGAACTTGGTGTAAAGGGCATATGGATAAACATGAAAAATATCTTTAAAGAAATCGAGGACAAAAATAAAGAGATTAAAAGTTTAAAAGAAAAAATACAAAACGATTCTGGAAAGAAGAATATTCAAGCCAAAATGGAAGTAGGTAAGATGGTTCAAGAAGCTTTGGCAAAGAAAAAAGGGAAAGAAGCGGAAAACATAGTAGATGCTTTAAGAAGAACTGCCTTTGACCACAAGCTCAACAAGACGGTTGGAGATGAGATGTTTATGAACGCTGCCTTTTTAGTAGATAAAGGTAGAGAGAAGGAATTTGATAATATAATGGATGACTTAAGTAATGAATATAAGGATAGGATTAAATTTATGTATGCCGGGCCCTTGCCTGTATTTAATTTTGTCAACATTGTTATTTATCCCGAGGAGTGGGAAAGATAAGGTGGCTTTATCCGGAACAGAGTAAAAGGTGGTAAGTTATAAGTTATAGGTTTGGAGAACTAAAAAGTATGGAAAAGGAAGGCGAGTATATTTATTGTATTATTGAATCAAATCAGCCGAGGTCTTTTGGTCCATTAGGCATTGGTGCAAGAGGCGATGAGTTGTACACTATCTGTTTTAATGATATAGCCGCAGTGGTGAGTAACTCTCCCATAATAAAATATCGGGTATCAAGGGAAAATACCATTGCCCATGAAAAGGCAATTGAGGAGGTAATGAAGGAATACACAGTTTTACCTGTAAGGTTTGTTACCATTGCAGAGGATGAAGAAAAAGTAAAAAAAATATTAGAAATAGAGCATGATAGATTTATTGATTTATTAAAAAATATAGAAGGAAAGAAAGAACTGGGATTAAAAGCAATTTTTATAGAGGATGTTATATATAAAGAAATATTAGAAAAACATCAAGGTATAAGAGCATTAAAAGAAAAAATTGCAGACTTGTCACCTGAAAAAACATATTATCAGCGTATGGAAATAGGAAAGTTGGTGGAGCAGGTTTTAGGAGAAGAAAAGGAGATTTGTAAGAAAGATATATTAGATACCTTGTCTGCCTTGGCAGTGGATGTAAAAATAAACAATACCTATGGAGAGTTGATGATTATAAATGCTGCTTTTTTAATTGAGAAACACAAAGAATCAGAGTTTGATCGGAAGGTTGGGGAGCTGGGAGAAAAATACAACAATAAAATAAAATTTAAGTATGTGGGAACTGTGCCGCCATTTAATTTTGTGAATCTAATAATAGAGACAGGTAAATAGTGAAATGTTTTTAATAGATGATATATTGCTTTCGCCTTTAAAGGGCGTGATTTGGATTGGGGAAAAGCTTAACGAGATAGTGGAAAAGGAAGTTTCTGATGAGGGTCGTATAAAAGAAAAACTTATGGAATTGCAGCTTGACTTTGAATTGGACCAAATAAGTGAGGAAGAATACAATAGGCAGGAGAAAGAACTTTTATCGCGCTTAGATGCAATTAGAAAAGAAAAGGAGGTGTAAAGATGGCTAATATAGAGGATACCAGAAAGGCAGTCAGTGAGTTTTTGAAAAAGACCCTCAATGTTAAGGATGTAAAGGTGATTAAGACCGCCAGGGTTAGTGATGGTTGGGAGGCAGAGGCAGAGGTTTATGAGGAGAGCTCATTTATTAAGTCGCTTGGGCTTCCTACGAGAGTGCAGGATAGGAATATTTATGCGGTTAAATTGGCTGATAATTTAGAGATCCAGTCCTATGATCGCAGAGAGAAGGCAGGGATAACCGAGTAATCTATTGAAGGTTTGGATATGGAAGCAGCAGAGAAAAATCTCATTTATTTGTATTGTGTTACAAAAAAAGCGCCAAAACTAAAGGGGGTAGGGAATTTAGTTGATGAACTTTATTTTGTTTATCACCTGGGCCTTTATGCAGTAGTCAGCAAAGTTAAAGAAAGCGAATTTAGCGAAGAGAATTTAAAGAAGAATTTGGCTAATTTAGAGTGGGTTAAAGATAGGGTGACTGTCCATGAGGAGGTAATTGAAGGGATAATGAAAAATAGCGATGTAGTTCCTTTTAAATTCGCAACTATATTTAGTAACGCGGATAATTTAAAGGCAATGATGGATAAGCATTTAGAAGATTTTAAAACTAATCTAAGGAATTTGAAAAACAAAGAGGAGTGGGGAGTTAAGATTTATTGTGATATAGAAAGGCTAAAAGGAACTGTCATCCATGAAGAGTCTGGGATTTTAAAAATCGAAAAGGAAATTAACAGTTCTTCTTCCGGCAAGGCATATTTTCTTAAAAAGAAAAAAGAGGAATTGATGAAAGAGGCGGTAAACAAGAGGATTAATGAATACGGTCAGGAGAGTTTTGAGCTATTTAAAATACTTAGTTACGAGGCGCGGATAAACAAGTTGTTACCAAAAGAAGTAACCGAAAAAGAAGATGATATGGTTTTAAATTCAGCCTTTTTAGTTGATAAGGACAAAGTCTCAGAGTTTATCCACGCGGTAGATGACCTTAAGACAAGATATAACGATAAGGGTTTAAATCTTGACTGTACCGGCCCCTGGCCGCCTTATAATTTTTGTAATCTTTCAAAGGGAAAAGAGCAAAGTGGATAAAAGGATTAAAATCTTACAGGATGAGGATAGTTATTTAGATATTCAAAAAGAAAGGAAAGTTACTCTCGTAGAAGTTTTGGATAGGGTTTTAGATAAAGGCGTGGTTATATCCGGAGATATAGTTATTTCTGTGGCTGATGTAGACCTTATATATTTAGGATTAAAGGTTTTAGTTAGTTCTGTAGAGACTATGGAGCGACTAAGAGGTGCTCCTATGGCTGGTGCACAAGAGGAGCCGACTTAGAATGGATAAACCATCTATAGTAATAACTGTTAAAGAACCGGAGGAAGTAAAAGATACAAACCCTGAAAGGATTAATATCGGTCCTAAAAATGTAGAGAAGGGGTTGGCAAAATTAGTGCTTACACTTGTTGAGTTAATCAGGAAACTATTAGAAAAACAGGCTATGAGAAGGATAGAAGCAGGTTCTCTTAGCGATGAGGAGGTAGAACGAATAGGAGAAACTCTTTTAAAATTAGAAAATAAGATGCAGGAGCTAAAGGAGATTTTCGGACTTAAAGATGAAGAGCTAAATCTCAATTTAGGTCCTTTAGGAAATTTACTATGATGAGTAAAGGAGTTGTCGTTTTATTGCGAACTTTAGCAAGAAGGCCGCAGACTTAATTATAAAAGCCAAAAAGTTAGGATAGCTGAAAAAAGGAGGATAAAACTATGGCTGAAGCTAAAATGATTCATGCAATTCAAGCTACTAATCTCGCGGATATCTTAGAGAGGGTATTGGATAAGGGAATTGTGATTGCCGGGGATATAAAAATCCAACTCGCGGATGTAGACCTTCTCAATATTAAGATACGGCTCTTGGTTGCTTCTGTTGATAAAGCAATGGAGATGGGAATAAACTGGTGGCAGCAGGATTCTTATTTATCTACAAAAGCCAAAGAGACTGAGATACAAAAAGAAAATGTAGCGCTCAAGAAACGATTAGAGCGCCTTGAAGAAAAAATTAAGGCAAAATAACTTATTCCACATTTCATTATGAGAACACTGATTTATGCCCCAGTTATTCACACCAGTGCAGACCTTGGCTCTTTGGCAAAAGAGGTGGTTAAGCGAGGTATCGCTGATATAGGAGAAGAACTCTGGCAAGCACATAGAAGGACTGTGGACGGATTCTGGGATGCCATATCGGATTATTTTGATTCTATAGATGTATCTGGAATGAAGATATACCAAGATGGAATGGTTGCAGAAGGTGAGATTGGGCAGAAAATAGTTGAAGAAGGGGTAAAGGCAGGAAGTAGAAATTATGAGTTGGTTTTAGGGTTCATTAGAAGAGGAGCCTTTTTAGTTAAGACTGAGGACTTTAATTTGGTAAAGAAAGAACGCGATAGGCTGCTTGACATTACCCAGGCAAAGTCAATTTTTCAAAAGCTTGTGGCATTTTTGAAATATAAATTACTTAAAGATAGACTTCTAAATAAAAGAGACCAGTTTATTGCTAAAAGAATAAATGAGACTTTAAATCCTAATGAAACAGGCATCCTTTTTATCGGTGCATATCATAACATTAAGAAGTATCTTCATAAAGACATTCAGATTAAAGAGATAAAAGAGACACAAAAAGTAAAAGAATATCATCAAATGCTTCCTTTCTGCCATAAACATAGAAGGCGTTTTGAGGAATTAAGTAAATACCTTATTTCTAAATTTGCATAAACATTGAAGAAATTTCCAAACACGTTCAATCGGGTTTAGCTCCAGACTATACGGAGGAAGGTAGAGAAAGGTAGTCTAACTTCAAAACATTGGTATACTTATTAAGCAGAGGCTCCAAGTTTTTCGCATGGAGGTCGAAATGATTTTTAAGGCATGCTCTCCCAGAAATTATAAAACCACAGAAACCACTGAAGGCACAGAAAAAACCAGTTAAAAATAAATCTTTTAATTCAGTGTCTTCAGTGCTTCAGTGGTTAAAATCAGGTTTTTGTTCATGAGTGGAGGTTATATGTCTCAAAAGATACTTGTAATAGAGGATAATGATAAAAACCGTTTATTGATAAGGGATATTTTGAGATATTACGGCTATGAGGTTTTAGAGGCAACTGATGGGGAAGAGGGGATTAAGATGGCAAAGGAGCATAAGCCTGCCTTGATATTTATGGATATGCAGATGCCTGTAATGAACGGTTTTAATGCAATAAATATACTAAAGGGAGATGCTGAAACAAAGGACATAAAGATTATTGCAGTAACATCATTTGCCATGAAGGAGGAGAAGGAAATTATTATGAAGGCAGGGGCTGATGACTACATGGCGAAGCCGATAGATACAAGGCAGCTGCCTTTAATGATGAAAAGGGTATTGGGAAATTAAGGATGGAAGCACCTGACAGACTCTATGAGCTGCTTGAATATGTAAGGGAATTGCGGGCAATAGATTTCAATGCCTACAGGCAGGACACTATAAAACGAATGCTTGAGAAAAGGCTGCAATCTACAAGAATGCCTGATTATGCCTCTTACCAGCAGTACCTGAGAGAAAACCCTCAAGAGATAGATGTCCTTATAGATACCCTTACTATCAAGGTAAGCCACTTTTTCAGAAACCCTCTCGTCTTTGAGGTGCTTAAAAAAACTGTCCTGCCTGAGCTTATTGATACCGGAAAGAGGGATACCCTGAGGATATGGTGTGCTGGCTGTGCAAAAGGGGAGGAGGCGTATTCAGTGGCTATACTTATCAGAGAGATTATAAAAGAAGAACCTTTTATCCCTGACATCTTTTTAATCGCAACGGATATTAACAGAGAGGCAATAGAGGATGCAAAAAATGCTGTATACCCGGATGAGGCATTATTGGAGGTTAAAAAGGGTTATCTTGATACCTATTTTAATATTGAAGATGGCAACTACAGGCTGAAGGATGAGATAAGTTTAATGGTAACCTTTGCATACCATGATGTTACAACCGGCAGCACGCCTAAGGAAGGCATATTTTCTGATTATCATCTTATCCTTTGCAGGAATCTACTAATATATCTTGACCGTGAGTTGCAGGAGAGGGTTCTTAAGAGCCTGTCGGGTTTTCTTGTTGAAAAGGGGTATCTCGTCCTCGGTGAGGTGGAGAGCCTCCCCGCTCAAATTTCAAAGGGCTTTTATGAAATCATCCCGAATACAAAGATATTCAGGAAGGGAGGGTGATATGAAGAATCGGCTATCAGAAAAGAGATGGGTAATTATAATGACAGGAGTCACTATACTAACTATCCCCCTTCTCAGCCTCGCCCTTTTTATTTATTTCAAGGTTACCGATAGCCTAAAGCGTGTTGTAATAGAAAATAAACAGATGCATGCAAATCTTGCCGCCCATAGAATAGGGGAGCATTTAAACAGCGATATAGCCTTTGGCAGGGCATATGCTTTAAGACCCTATCTTATAGAAGGATTACAGAGGGGTGACAAGAAAGAGCTTGATATGCACCTTAAAGACCTTATTGAGAACTCCCATGGCACTGAGAGGGCATTTATAACATCTCCAGAGGGGATTGAGCTTGCCGCCTATCCTGAGGACCCCTTAGTTATAGGAAAGGATTTTTCGGATAGGGACTGGTATAAGGGGGTCTCAAAGAAATGGTCACCCTATGTCTCCGAGTTTTATATCAGGGAAGGCAGGCCGCAGAAGTATCTCTTTGCCATAGCCGTACCCGTAAAGGCAAAGGATGACAGCATCCTCGGCATCCTTGTCATGCAGCCAGAGGGAGATTATATAAAGCACGCAGTGGCAGATGTGCAAACCGTAGGCAGTATTATTTATGTGGTTGATAAAAAGGGGAATCTCATATATCACCCTCACTATAAAATGGATAGGATTGTAGATTTCTCCCATCTTCCTGCTGTTGAGAAGGTCATGAAGGGGTCTGATGGAGTTGAAAGGATGCCCGACCCTGAAACGGGTGAGCCTGTGCTATCTGCATATCATCCTATTAAAGAAACGGGCTGGGGTGTAGTTGTTCAGAAATATGAAAGGGATGTCTTCGCCCCTGTGAGGGAGATAACCTTTGGACTCTTTACTTTTACGACCGTTATGCTCCTCCTCGGAGGGTTCTTTGCTTACAGGGGGGCAGAATTATTAGCATCAAGCCAGAGGCTCACTAAAGAACTTAAGGAGGAAAGAGAATCTGAAAAGATAGATAACGAGATTCTCACCCTTTTAAATAGGGAGTGGAATGATGTTGAAAGGATGTGTGATGCCTTCATTAAAACCTTAAGTCAACACCTGTGTACGGAGTCAGGGGTTTTATATGCTTTTGAAAATGATAGGCTCATCCCTTACGCAACCCTATCTGTTCAAAAACCATCTGTGGTTGATGGGCTGCCACTTGAATGTTTAAAGCAGAGAAGGATGCTCAGAATTACCGGCATATTGCAGAATACATACCTTAAGATTGAGACAGGGATTGGTGTCCTGATGCCAAAGGATTTAATAGCCATTCCGCTGTTTTATAAAGATGAGCCAATGGGTGTACTGGAGCTCGCCTGTATCCATGGATTCAAAGAGAGAGATATAAAGGTTATTGAGCGCACCGCACCCCAGATTGCCATAGGTATCAACACAATTAAAAATCAAGCAGCATTAAAGAAGCTGTCGGATGACCTTTCCCGTTCAAATGAGGAATTTCAGGTGATGAACGAAGAGCTTCGGACAATGAATGAAGAACTCAATACCCAGCAAAAAGAGCTTTCTGAGGCGAACAGGAGGCTCGGCGAGGTATCAAGGGCAAAATCAGACTTCCTTGCAAATATGTCCCATGAGTTGAGGACACCGCTCAATTCCGTAATCGGTTTTTCTGAGATTCTGCAGGATGATCTATACGGAGAGCTCAATGAAAAACAGATAGAATATGTAAAAGCCATTTACAGCAGCAGCAGACACTTGCTTGACCTCATCAACGATATACTTGACCTCTCAAAGGTAGAATCAGGAAAGATGGAGCTTGAATTAAGCAGATTCTCTCTAAAGGGGCTTCTCGAAAATTCAATAGCAGCATTTAAAGAAAAGGCAATGAATCGGAATTTAAGCTTAAGTCTTGAGATAAAACCTCATGCGGATATAGAGATAGAGGGAGACTTAAGGAAGCTGAAACAGATAATGTTTAACCTCATGGGGAACGCCGTGAAGTTTACACCAGAGGGTGGGTCTGTGCATGTTCATGCACAAAAGATAACAGAGGATGAGAAAAAAATCTTAACCTCTGACTTTATTGAAATCAGCGTAGAGGACACGGGCATAGGTATAAAAAGAGAGGATATTTCAAAGCTGTTCAAAGAATTTACCCAGCTTGAGTCTCCTTACACCAGAGTATACGAGGGGACAGGACTCGGTCTGGCACTGACAAAGAGGCTTGTTGAGCTTCATGGAGGCAGAATATGGGTTGAGAGCGAACCGGAAAAGGGGAGCAGGTTCATATTCATAATCCCGGCAGCACAATCGGGCAAGCCTGAACCTGTTTCTGTCCGGAAGAGGACCGTAAAATCAGATAGGCAGGATAATCTCGTTCTTATAATTGATGATGACCCGAAGACCCTATCAACAGTGAATGAGGCATTAATGGATGCAGGGTGCAGGGTAATAAAGGTATCCAATGGAAAGGACGGCATAGGGAGTGCGATAAGGGAATTACCAGATCTGATAGTGCTTGATGTGATGATGCCGGGAATGAGCGGATTTGAAGTAATTGATAAATTACGAGCAAATGACAGAACAGCATCCATACCAATTGTAATTCTTACTGCAATGAACCTTTCCATAGGAGATAAAGAGAGGCTAAAGGGGAGGGTTCAATATATAGCGGAAAAAGGCAGACTTGTGAAGGAAAGATTTATTGCCGAGATAAAAAATGTAATGGGGAGGTGATTATGGAAAAAAATATCTTTACAGTAAAGCCGAGGATATTGTGTGTTGATGACGAGCCTCTAAACCTTAAACTCTTTGAAGTCATGCTTGAGCCAAGAGGTTGTGAAGTAATAAAGGCAGAGAATGGCAGAGAGGCACAGGAGAGGATTGCAGAGCAGAGGATAGACCTTGTAATCCTTGATGTGATGATGCCGAGTATTGATGGTTTTGAGGTATGCAGGAGAATAAAGGAGGATGAAAAATACAGGAATATACCTGTTATAATGATTACATCCTTAAAATCAAAAGGGGACCGCATAAAAGGGATTAAGGCAGGTGCAGAGGATTTCATATCCAAGCCCATTGACCATGGGGAGGTGCTTGCGAGGGTAAATATGCTGCTCAAGATGAAAGCCCTCAATGACAGGCTGAATTTTGCCTATATCAATATAAACAACCTAACAGCCTTTGGTGAAGAGGTTATAAAGACCTTTAATCCTATAACCTTTGATTTTCTATCCAAGACTGACAACATTGTTAATCAGATAATAAGACAAACCAGTGACGGGTTTGAGAAACCGCAGATAGTTATTGTTGGATTACCCGGCAATGGCAGTAACTGGCTGTGGTATCAATATGAATCTATCCTCGGCAAATTACAGAGGAACTTATTAAAAATTGATCTCCACAAAAGCCTTGATGTTCACAGGGATAACCGAAGGGTGGATTTTTACAACAGTGCCGACCTTAAAAAATCAGAGGTATTGTCATTCATTAAAAGATTTGAGCCAGCATCATCAATAAAGGTGACAAATATGGTTTGCTATCTAAGTCACGAACTGTGCATCCTTGCCCTTAACTATGGTAGAGATCTCACGACATATGATGCCTCGGTTTTAAACAGCCTCGTTATGCAGAGTCTGTTTCTAAAATCACTCTCAACCCAGATAAAGGAGGTGGAAGATGCCTTTGCCTATACCATTTATGCCCTTGCAAGGGCAGCGGAGTTAAATGATGAGGATACTGGCAATCACATTATAAGAGTCGGCAAGTACTGCTCACTTATTGCAAAACAGATTGGCATGTCTGAAAAGTTTACAAATGCAATCCGCCTTCAGGCACAAATGCACGATATTGGAAAGATTTACACATCGCCGGAGATTCTCAAGAAACCTGCGAAACTCACTTTTGAGGAATTTGATGAAATGAAGAAGCATCCCATTAATGGTGCAAAGATAATAGGAGACCATGCAAGGTTAGCAATGTCAAAGACTATAGCCCTCACACACCACGAGAGATGGGACGGGAGCGGTTACCCCTGTAAACTAAAGGGGGAGCAAATACCAATTGAGGGGAGGATATTGAATATTGCAGACCAGTACGATGCCCTGAGAAACAAGAGGGTCTACAAACCTGCCTACGACCATGAGACAACAAGGAGGACAATTACAGAGGGTGATGGGAGGACAATGCCGCATCATTTTGATCCACAGGTACTCGGTACATTTAAGGAGACGGCATCACAATTTGAAGAGGTATATGAAAAACTGAGGGATTAAAACTGAAAAAAGGAGGGTTATGGACTCAGGGGACATAGAATAATACCTCTCTTATTCCTTCTATCTTCCGTATATTCTCTCTGGCACAAGTCCTTACAATCCTGTCTTGAAGCCATCTATAAGGTCTTTCTATCTTACCTTTAGCCTGCGGTGATAAAGC
>Ga0209343_10000715_pt1 | contig 45952 bp, 48 predicted proteins | sample RifCSPlowO2_02_FD_184026 | JGI IMG/M metagenome (GOLD analysis project Ga0209343, IMG submission 184026) | Groundwater microbial communities from Rifle, Colorado - Rifle CSP2_plank lowO2_0.2 (SPAdes) (version 2) | ecosystem: Environmental > Aquatic > Deep subsurface > Groundwater | place...
GCTGACCCTGATACGGCCGGGATCGGAGACATTTTATGAAGCGGCGGCGCTTTTGGTAACTTTTGTTTTATTCGGCCATTGGATGGAAATGAAATCAAGACGCGGCACATCCGATGCTTTGCGCGCTCTTTTTGATCTTGTGCCGCCGCAGGCGAAAGTAATTCGTGACGGTAAGGAAATTACAATCTTAAGCGCAGAGATTATTCACAATGATATTGTGGTTTTGCGGCCCGGCGACAAAGTGCCGGTTGACGGTATCGTCACAGAAGGAGAGAGCGCGATTGACGAGTCGCTAGTCACCGGCGAATCAATTCCCATAGAAAAGAAACATGGTGATAAAGTTATCGGCGGATCAGTAAACCAAACAGGAACTTTAAAATTCAAAGCCACGCAAGTCGGTTCAGAGACGGTTCTGGCTCAAATCATCAAGCTGGTGGAAACGGCGCAGAATTCCAAAGCGCCGGGGCAGCGCATTGCTGACAAAGCGGCTGGTTGGTTGGTGATTGTCGCTGTCGGCTCGGGGCTGGCGGCGTTTTTCGGTTGGTATTTCGGCGCTGGCTCGGGACTTATTACGGCTCTTACTTTTGCGATTTCAACGGTTGTAATCGCTTGTCCGGACGCGCTCGGTCTTGCCACCCCCACCGCTGTCGCCGTTGGCACCGGTATCGGCGCCAAACACAATATTCTTATTAAGGATGCGGCGACGCTTGAGAACACTTCGCGGATTAACGCGATCATTTTGGATAAAACCGGGACGCTTACGGAAGGGAAACCAAAAGTTACCGACGTCGCGGCGTTTAACAATTTCAGCGAACACGAAGTTTTGCGCTACGAGGCCAGCTTGGAAATCGGTTCTAACCACCCGCTTTCCAAGGCGATTTATGAAGAGACCAAAAAACGGAACGCCCTGCCGCTTAAACCGATAGAAAATTTTGAGTCAATTGCCGGTTACGGGCTTAAAGCAAGAATTGCTGGCAAGATAGTGTTAGCTGGAAAGGAAAAACTGCTTCAGGAAAATGGTATCGCCACCGAACCGATGAGAGAGGTTCTTGACCGGTTTGCCGGAGAAGGGAAGACTTTAAGCTTGTTGGCCGTTGACGGAATTTTTGCGGGTGTGGTCGCCGCCGCCGATCTGTCGCGGCTTAACTCCAAAAAAACCGTAGCGGCGCTTAAAAATCTGGGCATGGAAGTAGTGATGATTACAGGAGATCACCAAAAAGTCGCCGAGGCTATCGGGCAGGAACTGGGAATTGACAGGGTTTTTGCCGGAGTACTGCCGGAAGATAAATCAAAATATGTTAAGAAGTTGCAGGGTGAAGGAAAATTTGTGGCTATGGTAGGCGACGGCATAAACGACGCGCCGGCATTAGCACAGGCAGACATCGGAATTGCTATCGGCGCCGGAACGGATGTAGCAATTGAAACCGGAAATATAGTTCTTATGAAATCAGACCCCTACGATATTGTGGCCGCGTTTCGCTTAAGCAAAGCAACGGTTATGAAAATGAAACAGAATCTTTTCTGGGCGGCAATTTATAACCTTCTTGCTATTCCAATTGCCGCCGGGGTATTTTATAATTCATTTGGCTGGTCACTACGCCCAGAAATTTCCGCTTTGCTTATGTCAGCCTCTTCAATAATAGTAGCAACCAACGCAGTCTTATTGAAAAGAGTAGAGCCTGGGCTTAAAGTTTAATTTCAAATCAGTTATAATCAAAACATGGACATTTCTTTTTTGAGCTACAAACCCGTTCTGATAGGAATGCATCTGGGATTTGCCATTGTCGGCATAGATGCTTTTTTGTGGTATCTCGGAGAGTTGGCGACCAAAAGTCGTTCTGAAAAAAGGAAAGGGCTTAAATTGGCCGCAATTGCCGGAATAATCGGCTTTGCTTTAAGCTGGTTGGCCGGTGGCTACTACTACGTCGTTTATTACGGCAAACTGGTAAAGCCGGTAATCAAAGCCGGAACGGCGCCTTGGGCACACGCTGTTGCTATGGAAGCCAAGGAGCATATATTTTTATTCATCTTGCCTCTGGCTGTTACTGCTTTGATTCTGGCTTTACTGGATAAAAAAGAGTTTGAAAATCACAATTTACGCAGGATTAGCATGTTGTTAGCCGGAGTAATTGTCTTTTTAAGCCTTGCGATTGGCGGTATGGGTTTTATAATTTCTGCCGCCGCAAGATGGGGATAATTTTATGAATAAAACAAAACTTCTCTATGCTTCTTCGGCCGCCGCCATTCTGGCAATAGCATCCACAACGGCAGTAACCATTTGGGGCGAACTTTCACCGACGTTTAAAAACTTATTAGCCGGTTTTACCGGCCATCATTGGGTAACCAAAAGCCTGCTGTCTCTTTTGGTTTATCTCGGGGGAATAGCTTTGTTTTACTTTTTGTCCAAAAATATAAATACAAATAAGATTAGTAAGGGTTTGACTTTTTTAATTTCGTCAGCTCTTATCTGCTCTCTTATATTGTTTTTATTTTATTTTTTACACTATTTATAAAATCGACTTAAACCTATATGACACAGTTTCAAAAAATATTTTTATTCTTACTGCGCCTGGCTATGGGCTGGCTGATGTTTTACGCGGGCATAACAAAAATTATTAATCCCAGCTGGTCAGCGGAGGGTTACTTAAAAAGCGCCAAAACTTTTACTGGACTGTTCAACTGGTTTGCTTCACCGGAAATCCTGCCGATAACAAATTTTGCAAATGAGTGGGGGTTGACAGTGCTGGGTATAATTTTAATTTTGGGTATTTTTGTCCGCTTGGGCTCAATTCTGGGAACTGTATTGATGGCACTTTACTATCTTCCGGTTTTAACTTTCCCTTATATCGCGCCTCACTCCTATATTGTGGAGGAGCACGTTATATACGCCTTGGTGCTCTTGTTTTTTGCCGTTTCTAAAGCCGGCCGCTATTGGGGACTGGAACAAAAATGCGCAAATCTACCAATTTGCAGAAAATATCCCAAATTAAGATCGTGGCTGGGTTGATAAGCTAAAAATAGTGGAAATACACGGATATAAAGTCAGGTTTCACAAAATAGTGTTTTTTGTGGCACTATATTCTTTACTAGCCTATTTCTTTAGGCCATCTTTGATTTTTTCCGTAACCACCTCAACTGGAGGCGATATGGGTTCGCACTTTTATACCGCTTCTTACGCCAGCGAATTTTTACTGAAGAATCCATCCGTTTTTAACTGGGACTTCGGCTGGTTCGCCGGTTATCCGCCTTTTATATTTTATTTTCCACTGGCATTTTTCGCTATGGGTCTTTTGGACCTTTTTATGCCCCTTCAAGTCGCTTTCAAACTGGTCGCTGTTTCCGGCACATTTCTGCTTCCGGCGGCAGTTTATTATTTAGTCAGATCTTTCAGACTTAGAAGCCCATATCCGCAATTGGGCGCTCTTTTGTCTCTGCTTTTTTTGTTTAACAACAACCTGGGAAGCAGTGCTCAAATCTGGGGCGGCACAATAATGAGCATGCTGGCCGGAGAATTTTCTCACAGCCTAAGCATTGCATTGGGCATATTTTTTCTCGGCGCTTTTTACCGTTCGCTGGAAACAAATAAAAAAATTGTTTTGCCGGCCATACTTTTGTCACTGACCCTTTTGGCCCATGCTCTTACTTTTACTTGGGTCGTAATAGTTTCTCTCGGCTTGATATTGCCGAATTTTTCTAAAGAAAAGCTGTGGTATTACACAAAGGTAATGGCTTTAACCTTTCTGATTGATTCTTTTTGGCTGATACCAACATTGGTTTACAAACCTTACTTTTTAAGCCTGGCCAACAATTGGCCGGTAGAATTTAAAGACATACTTCCTACAAGTTTGATTTTCTGGCCGGCGTTTATGTTGCCGGCTCTGATTTTGCACAAAAAGAAACTTTTGAATTTTGCCATTTTTATCGGAGTCGGCATCGGAGCCTCCCTTGCCTTGTCCGCCATAGCTCTTCGGATGGGAATTTATTCCGTCAGGTACTACCCTTATCTTCAGTTGTCTTTTGTAATCAGCGGTATTTTTGTCGCTACAATTATACGCAAAAAAGCTGCCACGGTTTTTTCTTTCATTTTTCTACTGGGCATTTCTTACTTCATATTGGTCCAACGCCAGGAACCTGTCATCGGCTGGTTAAAGTGGAATTTTGAGGGAACGGAAGTCAAACCAAACTTCCAAAACCTAAAACTGGCAAATGAGTTTGTCAAAGGCACAATGGCAGATCCGAGAGTGATCACAGAGTTTAATCAAGAGACCAACGACACCGGCACAGTCAGAAACAATGAGCTGGTTCCTCTGCTTTCCGGGCGTCAGACGCTTGAAGGGGTTCACCTGTTTTCCAGCATAACTAACCCGTTCATTTTTAAAATCCAATCCGAGATTTCAACCGACAAAAGTTGTCAGACGGACGTTATCGGCCTGCCCTGCGGCGACGTGGACTACGACCTCGGCACAGAGCATCTCAAAATGTTCAATGTCAGCCACCTGATTGTCCGCAGTCAGAAAATAAAAGAGATACTTCAAACAAGAAGTGACTTTGTGAAATTGGCTGATTTCCCTCCTTTTGAAGTTTGGCAGTTTCTTTCAAACAGCGGCAGTTATGTTTCCATTCCAAAATTTCAACCGGTTGCTTACACCGGAAGCGAGGACTGGAAGAAAGTCTCCTTTGATTGGTTTAACAAAAAAGAACAACTGGATACTCCGCTAATCTTCAACGCTTCCAAAAGAGACTTAAAATCCGGAGTCATAACAACATCACTTGCTAATTTAAACGAAGGATTACAAAAAATAGAAACAGCAAAGAATTGCCGGATAACAGAAAAAATCAGCCACAACAAAATACAATTCAGAACCAACTGTATCGGTTCTCCTCACTTAATCCGAGTTTCTTATTTTCCGGCCTGGGGAGTAAAGGGCGCTTCAAAAGTTTTCTTTGCCAGCCCGTCTTTTATGCTGGTTTATCCGGAAAAAGAAGAAGTGGAATTGAAATTCGGAAGCGGGGGAATTGCAAAATTATTAAACAAGCTGCCATTAATTTCTCTGTTGTCGCTCTTCGGCATACTTTTCTACAAACATAAAAAAGGGAAACCCGTTGAATAACGGGCACTTATTCTACGCCTTGACACTCAAGCAAAATGAGAGCTAGTATTAAGCGGTAATTTGACAATTGAAGGAGTTTTATGAGTAAAAAGATTGTTATCGCAGGGTCATGCCGCACACCAATTGGAAAAGCTGGAGCTACTAGGGGCAACCTAAGCGCTTTTTCTTCCGCACAACTTCTGTCAGCATGTTTCAGTGAAAGCTTGAAAAGAAGTGGTTTGCTTAGTTATGCTTTAAGCCAGGTTATTGCCGGAAATGTCGCCCAGTCTTCAGACTCGCCTAACATTGCCAGAGTCTCGTCTCTGAAGGCCGGCATTGCAAATGACGTGCCCGCTTTCACTGTCCAAAGAAATTGCGGTTCCGGCCTGCAGGCAGTAGTCTCTGCTTGTCAGATGATTAAAGCCGAAGAGGCAGAAGTTGTTTTGGCCGGCGGAACAGAAAGTATGTCCAACATCCCGTTTATCTTGAAAGAAGCCAGATTTGGCTGCGGCATAAAACACAAGCAACTAACCGATGCCTTGTGGGAGGGATTAACGGATCCCATGACCGGAGAAATGATGGGCAAAACGGCGGAAAATGTTGCCGTTTTGTACGGAATTTCTAGAGAGGACCAAGATGAATTTGCTTTCCAATCTCATCAAAAAGCATTCAAGGCTTCTCGCGGAGGAAAGTTTAGAAGCCAGATAGTTAGCTTTGTGTCCGGTAATAAAACGATTCTGCAAGACGACGGCATAAACCCCGCCTTAACAATACAGATGCTTTCTCTGATTCCTCAAGAACTCTTTTTTGTGAAAGGCGGTACCGTTCACGCGGGGAACAGCTGTGGAATATCTGACGGGGCTGCATCTTTAATAGTTCTGACCGAAGAATCGGCTTTGGCTCAAAAAATTAAACCGGAAGCTGAGATAATAGGCTATGCTTTTGTGGGTTGCAGTCCTTCGTATATGGGAATGGGGCCATATTTTGCTATTAATGCGGCTCTTCTCCACGCCGGATTGAACGATAATGACATTGATTACTTTGAAATCAATGAAGCCTTTGCGGCTCAAGTGTTAGCTTGCCGAAGACAGCTTGGGATACCTTCTGAAAAATTAAATGTTTGGGGCGGAGCGATAGCTTTAGGCCACCCCGTCGGCGCAACCGGAGCCATACTGATAACCAAAATGATTGCCCTCCTCAAAGATACGGGCAAAAAGTTGGGTGTTGTTTCTATGTGCATCGGCGGCGGACAAGGCGGCGCGATTATCATTAAGAACTACGAAGGAGGCGAGTAATGAAAACCATCTTAAAAGTTGGCGTAATCGGCGGTGGAGCAATGGGCCAAGGAATTGCCAGTTTAGTGGCGCAATCGGGAATTCCTGTAGTCATAAAAGAAATAAATGAAGAGCTTGCTCAAAAAGCGCTGGAAAATATTTTCTCTAAAATTGACAAAGCGGCCGAACGAGGCAAGATAATGTCTGACAAAGCAGATATGGCTAAGTCTTTAATTTCCGCTTCTTCGGATGAAATATTTTTGACCAATGTGGATTTGGTTATTGAAGCGGTATTTGAAGACATGGAAGTCAAAAAGAAAGTATTTCATTCTTTAGATTTCGTTGTTCCAAAGCGGGCGATTTTTGCAACAAATACTTCATCCCTTTCCATTACCGAAATGGCTTCCGCAACCGAAAGACCGAAACAAGTTGTCGGCATGCACTTTTTTAATCCGCCAATCACTATGCCTTTGGTTGAAATTATTTCCGGCAAAGAAACTGACGAGGAAACAGTGGAAACAGTAGAACAGTTTGCAAGAGATTTGAGTAAGACCACAATCAGAGTGAAGGAATGTCCGGGATTTCTAGTGAATCGTTTGCTGATGCCTTATCTAAACGAAGCGGTTCTCCTTCTTTCAGAGACGACCTTAAAACCCGAAGAAATAGACAGGCAAGCGGTTGAATTCGGCTGGCGGATGGGGCCGTTTATGCTCCTTGATTATCTGGGGATAGATATTGCCGCGCATGTGGCAAGGATATTGTTTCAAGGTTTTGGCGAACGCGCCAAGCCGGCGCCGTTGATGGAAATTCTGGCAAATGAGAAACGCTATGGGGTAAAAACCAGCGCCGGTTTTTATGTTTATCAGCCGGATGCTGGTTTTGAGGATATCATGAAAATAGTTGAAAAGAACTTCCCTCAAAGACGACCCCTTAGTCCCGAAGAAGGATTTATGAGAATGATGCGCGGCATGGCAAATGAAGCCCTCTTGTGTCTTGACGAAGGAATTTCTACGGCTGAAGATATTGAAACCGGCTGTCGTCTGGGAATCGGTTTTCCTTTCACCAAGCTCGGGCCCCTGCACTGGGCGGAAAAAGAAATGGGCAGAAAAATTTTTACCGAAGAAGAAAAATGGTAAAAAATTATCCGCGGTTAAAAGCCGCGGATTTTTGTTGACAAAAAAATTTGGTCGCTGTACGCTTTTATCGGCTTTTTGAAAACAAAACGAGGAAAGAGTAATGGCAAAGAAGGTTGTTGAAGTCCAAAAAAAAGGTGATTTAACGGTAATTTTTATAGATAACCCGCCACATAATTTGTTATCGGCACAAGTTTTTGCGGAGTTAAAAGAAGCTTTGCTTGAAGCGCAAGCAGATCCGAAAATCAAAGCTGTAGTTATTACCGGACCTCCGCCGACTGGCCGGGGCATATTTTCAGCGGGCGCGGATGTCAAAGAAATTTGGGAAATTATTGAAGGCGGGGACAAAGCAAAAGCGCTGGCTTTAATTAGGGAGGCAAATTCAATTACTGATTTGCTGGCGAATTTGAACAAGCTGACGGTAGCCGCCATAGACGGACCGTGTTTTGGAGGCGGAAATGAAATCGCGATGGCCTGTGCTTTGAGAGTCGCCTCGGAAGATGCAAAGTTTGCCCAGCTGGAGATAAATCTGGGAATTATGCCCGGAATGGGCGGAACCCAGCGTTTACCAAGACTAATCGGCATTCACAGAGCTCTTTCAATGCTTCTGTCTGGCAATACTATTCCGGCCCAAGAAGCCAAAGATTTTGGTTTGATTGATTCCGTTGCTTCCAAAGGAAAATTGATAAGCCAAACAAAGAGCGTTATTGAAGAATTTTTATCGGGCCGACTTTGGTTACATCGAGCCGAAAAATATTTTCTAGAGGTAAGAGAATCCGATTTTGTCAAAAAAATGATGAACACCAAGTCATTTGAAGCGGTTCTGGCAATAGAAAAAGCCGTTAAGGAAGGGCTGGGAATGACTTTAATTGAAGGCTTAGAATTAGAGCAAGGGCTCTTCGCCAACTTAATTTTTACCGAAAATGCCAGAAAGGGCGTGGCCAAGCTTTTGAAAATTGAGCGTCCCAGTGCCGATGTTGCACTTCCTAAAACTCCCGCACCCGGTATTGCCAGCGGTCCCAGCAAAAACTCTTCCGAGGAGCTGAAGATGCTTAGAGAAACTGTCCGGTCATTTGCGGAAGAAGTAATAAGGCCAAAAGTCGCTGAAATGGAAAAGAATGAGCAGATTCCGATGGAACTGGTCAAGAAAATTGCCGAGCTTGGACTTTTAGGAGTTGCTTTTGAAGAAAAATACGGCGGATTCGGTCTCGGTAAAACAGGTTACTGTGTAGTGGCGGAAGAGCTTTCAAGAGTACATCCATCCACGGCCTTGCTCTACGGGGCGCACACGAGTTTAGCCTGCGGTGCAGTTAACATTGCCGGTAATGAGGAACAAAAAGAAAAATATCTGAAGCCTGCTATTGCGGGCGATATGTTCGGTGCTTTTGCCTTGACTGAACCAAACGCCGGTTCCGACGCCGCAGGTATCGACACCATAGCCGAAGAAAAAGATGGTTTTTGGGTTCTCAACGGAAAAAAGCAGTTCATCACAAACGGTGACTTTGCTGATTTTGTAGTTGTGATAGCCCAAACAGATAAGTTGCTTGGCGAAAAAGGTTTGACTGCCTTCATTGTAGAGACCAAGTGGTCCGGTTTTTCCGTGGGAAAGCATGAAGACAAAACCGGCCTAAGAGCTTCGCACACAGTACAACTTTTTCTTGACAACGTGAAAGTGCCAAAAGAAAACATGCTTGGAAAAGTCGGGGAAGGTTTTAAAATTGCCATGAAAACTCTCAATGGCGGAAGACTGGGACTTGGCGCCGGCTGTATCGGTATCTCCAGAGCATGTTACGAATTGGCTTTTAAGTATGCCGGGGAAAGAAAACAGTTTGGCCAGACAATCAACATGTTTCAAGCCAACCAATTTGCTTTGGCGATGATGGCGACGAAAATAAAATTTATGGAATACGCAGTTTATCAAGTGGCTCAAAAAACCGATGCCGGTGAAGACACGCGTCTTGAGTCAGCAATGGTTAAGTTAATGTGTTCTGAAATGTGTTGGGAAATTGCGGATAGCGCAATGCAGGTTTTTGGCGGCTATGGGCTGATAAAAGATTACGTCATTGAAATGTTCTGGCGTGACTGCCGTTACAACCGTGTTTTTGAAGGCACTAATCAAATTCAGCAGTTGCTGATTTTCAAAGAACTTTTCAAGTCCGACGGTGTCCTGGATAATTACGAATTTTAAGTTTCGAAGGCCGAGTTTTCTCGGCTTTTTAATTTTTTACATATCTTTCAAAGTTTGCTAAGATGTAAAGTATGGAAAACACAACAACAGTAAAAACGACCCCCAAAGACTTCTTCATGCACCTTTTGGGATTTGCGGCTCTCTATACCAGTATAGTAAGTTTTTTGGCTTTAATATTTGCTTACATTGACGTAACTTTTCCCGACCCTCTAAGTTCTTACTACTCGGGTTCTTTGAGCCAGATCCGACTCTCCTCTTCCGTTCTGCTTATAATTTTTCCGGTTTTCATTTTGACTTCATGGCTGATAGCCAGAGACTTCTCCCAAGAGCCGGAAAAAAGAAATATAAAATTCAGAAAGTGGCTGATTTATTTTACCCTTTTCATAGCGGCAATTACGGTGATAGTTGATCTCATCACTCTGATATTTAATTTTTACAGCGGAGACTTAACAACCAGGTTTCTCTTAAAAACTTTGACGGTTTTGGTTGTCGCTTTGGTTGTCTTTAGTTATTATTTCAGAGAAATTAAACAAGTTTCAGACTTAAAATCTAAATTTACGGCTTGGCTAATGTCCGCAGTGGTTCTGGCCACCATAATTGCCGGATTTTTCCTTGTCGGCACTCCGGCCCAGCAAAGAGCTCAAAGATTTGACGAAAGAAGGGTCAACGACCTTATGGTTTTACAAAATCAAATCATCAGTTACTGGCAGAACAAGGACAAACTACCATCTGTCCTAGACGACCTCCAGGATGACATCTCGGGTTTCATTCCGCCAGTTGATCCGGAGACCCAGGAACCCTACACCTACAAACCCAGAAACCAGCTTACGTTTAAGCTCTGCGCCGTTTTCAAAACTGACGGTAAAATCTCAAACAATCAAAAAACACCCACACCCATCAGAGAATATGGTCCTTATCAGCAAAACTGGGAGCATCAGGTTGGTGAAAGTTGTTTTGAGCGGACAATAGACCCCGACTTATACCTAAGGGTCAAACCTTTACAATAACTGAACTAAGACCGGACATTCTTATCTCTTAACGGAATGCTCTTTATGATATTCAAAAAAATGAGGGAGGGGATACACCGCAAGGTTATAAACAAAGAACCCGGTCTTTATATTTCTCTGGTTTTCCCCGTTGCTTTTGCTTTTTTGATTACCTTTACCGTTTCCCGCGTCTTTAGTCACTTTTTTCCTCAATTTTACATCCAATGGGCTCCGGGGCTAAGAGTGCATCACTTTGCTTACGGTTTTTTTGTTTTAGCCGCATCGGGTTATCTGGCTCTGGTATTCAACGGGCCCAGACCAAAATATCTCATCTCTCTCCTGTTTGGTCTTGGCCTTGGTCTGGCTTTTGACGAATTCGGGATGTGGCTGAAATTAAGAGACGACGAAATTACCCGCTGGAGTTATGACGGGTTCAACATTGTGATAGGGTTTTTCTTTTTACTGTTATCGGCTCGCGGAGGCATAAGACTTCTTTTGAGACTTTTGAAACGCCGACCCTCAACCTTGTCAGGATGATAGGAGGTTACTGGCATTCTGCCGGTGGTAGCCAAGTGGGAGAGGGTTCGGAGCCTAGCGGCACGAATTTTTGGATTAAGTTGCTTAAGTTAGCGCCGAGGTCGCTTTTTTGATTGGTTTGCTGAAGTTCCTCCAATGTTTTTTGGGCGTCGCTGATTGCGATATTGGCTTTCTTGATCTTCTCATCTTTGCTTGCTGTGCTTTTGTCCGACAGTAGGGCGTCCAGACTTTCTAAGTTGTTTTTCAACTCTCCAATCAATCTTTTTTCCTTAACCGCAGGGTTTACAGTTTCAATGATGCTTTGCTTGAAATTTTCCACTTTTTCACGGTTAAGGACAACTAAGACGGCAGCTATTAAAAGTGTAAAGCCAATAAGTTTAGCCATAAGATAATTATAACATATTGGGGATAAGACTTCTTGAGTTTTGGACGCTATTATAAGATAATTATTAGATATGAAAAAGGTAATAATTAGTTTTGTTATTGTAGTAATCTTTGTAACTCTTTTGTTTTTTTTGGGCAGTAAAACAAGCAAGGCCCCGATAAGTTCTCCGGCCACCTCTCCAACACCAACCCCAGAGGCTCAAACAACCCAAAGCATTCCCAATACTTTTTTAGTGCAAATTACAGACGAAGGCCTCTCGGTCAAAGAGCTGAATGTGAAAGTTGGAGACACTGTTACTTTTAAAAACCTTGATTCTGCTCCGCATTGGCCGGCCGCCGGTCCGCATCCGACACACCAAATTTGTCCCGGCTTTGACGCTTTGAAAGGCTTGTCTCAAAACGAAAGCTATTCTTTCAAATTTACAGAAGCCAAAACTTGCCCTTTTCACGACCACTTAAACGTTACCGATAAATATTTTGGTAAAATAATCGTCAGTGAGTAAAAAGAACATCACTTTCACAGCTTGTATCCTAGCGGGTTTGATTATTACAGCCAACCCGCTTTTTGTTAATGCCTCCGCGCAGGAAGATATTGAGATAAAAAACAAACAGATTGAAGAATTGAGAAAACAAATTGACGAGTATCAGCAGCAGATAGATGAAAAAGGTAAAAACGCCAGAAGTTTGTCAAACGAGATTTCAATAATCAACAGCAAAATCAGTCAAATCCAAACTGAAATTAGAAGCCTGGCCTTGTCCATTGAAAAGACGTCTTCTGAAATTGACCAAACATCAGAACAGATAAAAGAAGCCGAGGACAAAATCTTAAAACATCGTTCCGCTTTGTCCGCTTCTTTGCGTTTATTGGACCAGACAGAACAGGAAAACTTGATTGAAATGATTTTAAAAAATGAAAATTTTTCAAGTTTTTTCAATAATCTCAACAATCTGCAAACGACCCAAGAAAGCTTAAGGGTAACCATAGAAAAGGTCAGGGAATTGAAAAGCGAACTTGAGGTAAGAGAGGAAAGTCTTAGTGAAAGAAAAGAAGAACTGGAAAACCTTAGACAAATCCAGCAAATAGAAAAAAGATCTGTGGAGCAGGTCCGTTCAGAAAAAAACAACCTTTTAAAAGTCACAAAGGGTGAGGAGGCCAAGTTCCAAAGCCTTGTTAAAAAGTCGCAAGCCGATATAGAAAAAATCAGAGCTCAAGTATTTTATTTACAACAAAACGGCGTGTCCGCCGAGGAGGCTGTAAAATATGCCCAATTAGCGGCAATCGGTGTCGGCATCAGACCGGCGTTTCTGTTGGGAATTCTTGAGATTGAATCCGGTTTGGGCAAAAACGTCGGCACCGGCAATTGGCTGAAAGATATGTATCAGTGTTATCTGAAATTAAAAAAACCCGAACGGGCCGAACAGGAAAAAAATGCTTTTTTTGCGATAGTTACCAAGCTGGGGCTTAACCCCGATACCGTTAAAGTGTCACGTGAACCCAACTATGGCTGTGGCGGTGCGTTGGGGCCGGCCCAATTTATACCAACTACCTGGTTGGGCTACGAAGCCGACGTTGCCCGTCTGACTGGACACCAGCCGCCCAATCCATGGAACGTGGAAGACGCTTTTACCGCCAGCGCAATAAAACTGGGACGAGCCGGTGCCACGGCCAAAACCCGCTCGTCTGAAATCGCCGCCGCCAAAGCTTACATCAGCGGCAAATCCAACTGTTCAACAAGCACCTGCAACTACTATGCCAATTCGGTCCTAAGAAAGGCTGAAGCAATTGAGAAAGCAATGCGTTGAATAAGTAAATCTCTCATTTGCCGAAATTGTAAACCGGGGTTATCTTAACTATAGAAGTTATACTACTAAAAAAACTTATAATCTGTTAAACTTTCTCCAGCTCATTGAAACACTGGAACAAGGAAAAATATGAAAATTAGCAAAGCCAAGTTTTTACTCTTTTTTCTTTTCACAGGTCTGGCTGGAGCCGCTGTTTTCGGCAAACAAGATCCGGTAATTATCGGGGAAACGACCAACAGAGACTTACAAGCAATAATTCAGACGGATACCACCTCACAACAAATAAATTTTTTGACTATTGAAAAAATAATGGAAGGACAGGAGAAGCTGAAAAAATCTTCACCCCTTAAATTCGTTGAGAAAATAACCAAGAAGAGGTTAAGAAGCGGAAAGTCCACGACCACAACTGAATTCCTGAAAAAAGAGGTGGCCCTAGCCGTTTTAGACACTAAAACAGGCGAAGTTTTTGAAAAAAGATACTGGCTTGATGAAAAAGAGGTTGAAAAGGCCAACTCAATCAGAAGAAAATATCTGGAAAACAAAGAAAATTTGCCCCATTTTACATCAGAAAATCCGGCGGAAACTTTTCAGATTACAACCAACTGGTGGAACAACTTTAATTCCGATTTAAGCATTGCTGACTCAAGCAAACCGGAGGAAGAAAGGCGTTACATTATTATCGGTAACAAGTTTCTTTTGGGCAACGACAACTTTGCCTACTTCAGCGAGCAGACAGGGGACAACTACTCGGATATGGTTTATGTACCATACTCGCCAGAACTACACCGGCAGGAGTTTGTTGAAATCGGCAAAAACCTCATGGATAAAAAAGTTGCCGAAGCTTTTCGAAAATTGCGTAGCCTGGGCGTCAAATCAAAAGCCTTCCCGGAAAAACTGGTAGCGGACAGTATTGAAGAAAAGTTTGTCAAAACCATTTTGCTGACGGAACAGACAGACCCAAGCATGATTTTGCTTTCCGAAGACGACGGCAAAAAACTCGTTGAAAGAGTGTTGATCCGCTTAGCACTTAATGGAGAAAGGGCTTACCGCTACACATTCTCCAAAACGGGAGCTTCCGGCTTGGGGCAGATCATGCCCAAAACATATAAAAGCGTGAACAGGTCATATCCGGAGGCAAAATTAATCACAGACACAGACATCGGCAGAATTGAAGTTGTAAATGCAATCATGGCTTCTGTTCTGGTTTTTGACGACCACATCAAAGATGCTTTCAGAAATTTGACCAAAAGCCAGAAAGCTAAATTGGACAAAAAACTGGCAGTTGAACCGGACTTTATAAACGAAGTGCGAGCCGCAGTCTATAATGGCGGCGCCAGCAAATACCGGCCCGCCACGGCGACAATTTACGCTGGTGTCAGAGAAACCGTACTCTTCGTCAGAAAATATAAAATGATAAGGGAACTAAAACTTTTTAAATAAAGACGGGCCAAGGACTTGACGAATCAAGTCCTTTTTGTTAATCTATTGTCAGTATTTTTTACAAGATAATAAGGAGAAAACTATGGAAATTTTTTGGCTAATAGTCAAAATTACTATGGGACTTTACATTGCAACGACAACTATTCTCTTGTTAAGCGCCCGCCTCAAAAAAAATTCCGCTACGGGAAACTTGATCCTAGACCCCAATTCTTGGCATTTTAGATTTATCCACCCCTTTCTCGTCAGAAACTATGACACTAATAGCATCATAATACACAGGGACACGATTCATTTCAAGGAAAAATACTTATTAAGCGATGGTCTTTGTGGCTACTCTTTTCAATTTTTCCTTTCGTTATATATCTTTTGGCCCATTTTAATTCTTTTGTCCTGCGCCAAAACTATTCTTTATGCGCCCTTCACTATTCTCTTTGGCTACTATCCGATTGCAAATTTGGAGTCTATGACCAACGCTTTTGGTTGTCCCTCTCCACTGGCGGTAGATTTCGGAAAAATACCACTGCCCGAAATAAAAGGACATAGAATTTTTCCGATTTATGTTCTATTGCCGTCTGCTTACATCGTTTGCTGGCTTGTTTTTCCCACCCAAGCAGTTGTCCTTACCATCTTGATAGTGTCTACTGCGACGCTTTTTGGTCTTGTGGTCGTTGTAGATAAATTTACAAACAGACTTAAAAATACAGAGAACGAAAATGTTTCTCTTGTCAAAGAATGGGTTTCGGCTAAACACAAAAAAGTTTGTCCCAAACTGGAGATAAGGTAAGCATAGAAAATTACAAAATCTTACAACTCCGCGGTTGAATAACAACTCCGCGGAGTTTTTTATCGCCTAACTTTTGACAGAGTTATTAAGAAATGTTAGTATGAAGAGTCTTTGAAAATCAAACTTGCGAAGGAAAAGAGTCATGGCGAGAAGAGAAAGAAAGTTCTTGACATTGAAATGGCTTGAAAAACATGACGCCTGCCAGCCGGCAAGACAACATTTTGAGTCTGTATTTGGCCAGAAAGCAACCATCAGTGCGGTTGTAAAAGAATTGCACAGAAAAGAACCGCTCTGGATGGGCACTTATATCTATGACCGCGACCTTTGGGAGGCCTGGCTTCTCACCCAAAAACCTTCCTTAACAAAAGCTCTTGTAAAGTACGGGGCTCGAGTTAATGTTAGAGGAGGTGAGGCTTTATACATTACGATTTACTACAGGAGAATGCGTAATGTTTTAAAAACCTTGATTCAGTGCGGAGCCGAGGTCAGACCAGACATGATAACAATGGCCGAAAATGATGAAAATCACGCTTTGGCAAAATTACTGACAGAGACCATGAACAAACAGCTGGCTCGCAGAAAAAAGGTCACAAATTAAAAGTATTTAAAAAAGGGGTGTTACCCCTTTTTATTTTGAATCCGACTCAAGAACCGAATAAACCGTAAAGGATCTTTCTTTCTTGCCGGCTACCTGAAGAATGGCCAGCGCTAGTTTAACTTCGGCTCTTTTTAGTGCTTTTTGGTATGAAACACCGCCGTAAGAAACTCCGGCCATATAGCCGGAAAGCTGAAACATAGCAGCTCCAAAATGAATCCTGGCTTCTACAGACGCCTTCTGGACAACCGCCGCGCCAACGCCAATTCTTGCATCCTCTTGTCCATGTTGCCAGAAAACTAAGCCGGACAAAATCTCAGCTTTTTTCCCTTGTTGTAAAAAAGTAGCTCCAACTACAATACGGGCTAGGCCATCGGAGAATTGAGTAATCGGCACACCAAGCAAAACCCCTGAAAACTCTTTGGACTTTTGGCAAAGAGTTGCGCCTACTCCCAGTGACACCACCTCACCATATTGAAAAAGAGGAAAACCTAGTAAAGTAAGCGCTAAACCTTTTTCCGCTACCTGGACGCCACCGAGACTGAAAATGTTAAATGCCAGTCCGTTTTCTTCAACCTCTTGGTAAAAAGATAGGAGGGAATAGACGCCTTTTTCTCCCACGGCACTTCCGGCGATTGTAAACACGTAGCCGTTAATGTTAACCGGCAGGCAAAGAATAACAAAAATTACAAGATTTTTCAGCAGTGTTTTCTTGCTCTCAAAGATTTTGAATTCCCTAAGCCTTCTTTTTCCAGAGTAAATTTCTCTTAATACCTGAAAAATAAAAAAGCAAGCGACTGAAGACAGAAACAACCAGATGTTTAACAAGCTTTCCCTCTCTTGTTATTTTAATTTACTAAGTGTTATTATGTAACTATTATTATGAAAAGTCAAACCAACAGAAAAAGAGGGCTGGTCTATGTCGCTATGAGCGGGGGTGTAGATTCGTCGGTTGCCGCGGCGCTTTTGAAGAAGCGGGGTTTTGATGTTGTCGGAGTCTTTTTTAAACCCTGGCAACCTGAAAAAGGACTGTCTTTTTGTGGTTGGAAAGAAGACAGAAAAGATGCGATGTCTGTCGCTTCAATTTTGGACGTTCCTTTTAAGACTTGGGACTTTTCAAAAGAGTATAAAAAGAAAGTGGGAAACTATATGATAGAAACCTACCGTCAAGGACTCACCCCCAATCCTGATGTAATGTGCAACAAAGAAATAAAATTCGGACTATTTTTAAAAAAAGCCCTGACCGAAGGTGCGGATTATGTTGCAACCGGACATTATGTCCGCAAATCAGACGCCCAAAAGCCAAAACTATTGAAAGGAAAGGATGCAAACAAAGACCAAAGCTATTTTTTATGGACGCTGACACGGGAACAGTTGGAACGTTGCCTCTTTCCAATCGGCGATTACAAAAAACCGGAAGTCAGAAAACTGGCTAAAAAATTCAAACTGCCGACGCACAACAAAAAAGACAGCCAAGGAGTGTGCTTTATCGGCCAGCTTGATATGAAAAATTTTCTAAAAAGTTACATCAAACCCAAAACCGGCGAAATCCGTCTCATGTCAACATCGGATGTTGACGGGAAGGTTGTCGGCAAACATGAAGGAGCCGCTTATTACACCACCGGCCAAAGACATGGCTTAAACATAACTGACGGACACGGACCTTATTTTGTCGTCTCAAAAAACCTCAAAAAAAATATCGTCTATGTCGGCAGAGAAAAAGATTTGGAGACAAAGAAAACAAAAGTAACCGGCATCAACTGGATAAACAAAAAGACAAAATTTCCACTGAACATATCAGTAAAGATACGCTACAGGACCAAAGAACAAAAAGCCGTTTTACTTAAAAACGGAATTTTAGAATTTAAAAGACCGGTCCGAGCAGTCACTCCCGGCCAATCAGCAGTTTTTTACAAAGGAGAAGATGTGCTAGGAGGAGGAGTTATTTTAAAGGACTAGATAAAATCGGGAATATGTTTCTTTTGCAGTTCGGCGGCGACAGTCCGACGCAAAAAAGAGACATATTCCGATTTTATAAATTCCAACATATTATTCTTTTCTTACTTTACCAACTTCAACAAACTCTGTCCGGTCATTTCTGAAGGAACAGGCAAATCCATGATTTCCAAAATGGTGGGAGCAACGTCTGGCAGGACTCCGGAGACTTCTTGAGAAAGCAGAAAACGCCCTTTAAACTCCTCGGCAACAAGATAAAAGGGGACAGGATTTGTGTTGTGTTTTGTTTCCTTTTCTCCACTTAGGGAGTAAACCAAAGACTCGGCATTTCCATGATCTGAAGTAATAATCAAGGTTCCTTTTTGTTTTTTTACTTCTTCAAATATGAGTCCGATTGCCTCGTCAACTTTTTCAATACCCCTAACAACTAAGTCTATATTTCCCAGATGGGAAAGCATATCCGCGTTGGCAAAGTTAATCAAAAAAAAGTCATAGTGTTCTCTTTTCATTTCCTCCACAACTTTGTTAGCGATATCCAGACTTCTCATTTCCGGAGTGCCGGCTAAGTTGTGGGGCGACTCCAGAAAAAGGTCAGTCTCACCGTCGTAAACCTTGTTTTCAAGACCATTAAAGAAAATAGTCACATGAGCGTACTTCTCACTCTCGGCTATGTGCAATTGCTTCTTGTCATTAACGCTTAGCCACTCGGCTAAATTGTTTTTCATCTGCAGAGATTCAAAAACATGATGCAGATTTGGGTTGTCCAAATATTTTGTAAAAGCCGCCACAAACAAGTTGGCGATTTCAGCTCTCTGAAAAAAGGAGAAGTCTTTTTCAACAAAAGCTCTAGCCAACTGCCTAATACTGTCTTCTCTAAAGTTAAAAAAAACCAAAGAGTCGTTTTCAGAAATCAAGGGTAATGTTAACTCTTCCAAGACTGTGGGGGGGATTGACTCATCGGTAATATCTTCTTGGTGGTAATTTCTCAAAGATTCTAAGATATTTTTTGATTTATTGCCCGTGCCATGAACAACCAATTCGTAGGCTTCCTGTGTTTTAGGCCAATCGTTATTGCGGTTCATGGCCATATCACGGCCCATAACCGTAGCTACCTTTATATTTTCAAAACCTTCGGTGTATTTCATAATTCCACTTAAAAGGTCGGCACTCTCGTGAGTACCAGAATCTTTCCCGTCGGTAAAAAGATGGAGATAAGTTTTAGAAATGTCTGACTTTTTTACCAAGTCCAGCAGAGCCGACAAATGTTTGAGACTGGAATGCACCGATCCGGAAGTTAACAGACCCAGAATATGGAGTTTGGAGTTGTTTTTTTTAACATGAGCGACAGCCTCTTGCAAAACTTTGTTTGAAAAAAAGGATTTATCGGCAATGGAACGGTTGATTGTCGGCAAGTAGTGTCTAAAAGACCTGCCCGATCCCAGAGCAAGATGGCCGACCTCGGAATTGCCGGCTTCTCCCCACTCCAGACCAACCGCATTACCCGAAGCTTGAAGCAGTGTGTATGGATAATTTTTTTCAAAAAAATCTAAATTAGGTTTTTTAGCCGCCAAAACAGCATTGCCGATTCTCTGGCTGCTAAAACCCAAACCGTCAATGACAATTAAAACTAGCGGCGATTTAACCATAAACGCATAATAGCACAAAAAACTTTTCCCTCCCACCCTGAAAACCCAAAAAACCGCACAAAACAATGTTCGAGATCGTCTTTTTTTGACTGTTTTTCGGTTTTCTGATATGATTATTCCATTAATTAAAGTATTAAATTTAGCAACAAAATCATCAGCTCAATTCAACTTATGACTTTATTGCTCCAAAAAATTTATGGAACTTTCAACAACCACAATTACTTTGGCTATTTTAGCCTTGGCTGCAGGCATGGGCTTGGGCTATTTCATCAGACGGCTAATCGCCGACAGTCGGATACGTTCGGCCGAATTTAAGGCTCAAAACATACTCAACGAAGCTAAGTCTAAATCACAAGACTTGCTTCTGGAAGCAAAAAATAAATCTCTTAAAATTCTGGAAGAATCTAAACAGGAAGGGCAGGAAAGAAACGCTCAACTTTTGCGTATAGAAAAAATGCTTTCCAAAAAAGAGGTTGAGCTGGAAACACAGACCAAATACCTGGAGAAGGACAGACAGAATCTGAAAGAAAAGACGGAAATTATCGCCAAAATCCAGCTGGAAACAGAAGAAGTCAGAAAAAAACAGATTGCTGAACTGGAAAAAATATCCGGCCTTGAAAGAGCGGAGGCGCTTAAAGAAATGTACGCAAAAGTGGAAACAGAATACAAGGATGATCTTTATCAAAAGGTCAAAAAGTTGGAAGACAACAACAGAGAATCTCTGGACAAAAAAGCTAAAGAGATAATGACCACCGCTATACAGCGTTATGCTGGCTCTCACATCTCCGATGTCACCACCACAGTCGTCAGCCTGCCGTCAGATGAGCTCAAAGGTAAAATCATAGGCAAAGAAGGCAGAAACATTAAAACCATTGAAAGAATGACCGGGGTTGATGTAATTATTGACGACACGCCGGAAACTTTAATTTTATCCAGCTTTGACCCAATCCGCCGACACATCGCCAAGTTGGTTCTGGAAAAACTGATTGCCGACGGCAGAATTCACCCGGCTAAAATTGAAGAATTCGTAGAAAAAGCCAAAATAGAAATAAATGAAAAAATAAAAGAAGCGGGGGAAGCCGCCTTATATGAAACCGGAGTTGGTCCGGTTGATCCTAAATTGACTTTTTTGCTCGGCCGATTAGCCTTCAGAACAAGCTTCGGACAGAACGTACTTATACACTCCATAGAAATGTCACATGTGGCCGGCTTGCTGGCTCAAGAGCTGGGAGCGGATGTTTCTGTCACCAAAAAAGGCGCTTTGTTCCACGACATAGGCAAAGCGGTGGACCATGAAGTCCAGGGCACGCATGTTGAAATTGGCAGAAAAATTCTCCAAAAATTTAACGTTGACGAAAGAGTTGTTCTGGCGATGCAGTCGCACCACGACGAATATCCCTATCTGACCCTGGAATCAAGAATAGTTCAGGCAGCTGATGCTATCTCTGCCGCCCGGCCCGGTGCCAGAAGAGATACTGTTGAAATTTACCTTAAAAGATTAGAAGATTTGGAAAGAATTGCCAGCTCTTTTGACGGTGTGGAAAAGTCTTACGCCATACAAGCTGGCAGGGAATTAAGAATTTTTGTCACCCCAACCAAAATTGATGATCTTACCGCTATGAAAATGGCCAAAGATATAGCGAAAAGGATTGAGGAAGAAATGAAATATCCGGGAGAGATTAGGGTTAATGTTATCCGAGAAACCAGAGCCATAGAATACGCCAAGTAACTTTTAGAGCAGAAACTATCAATTATCTTCTGATGTTGAAACTTGCCGAGTTTTCACACTGTTTGCCAGGATAAGCCAGCTGTGCATATTTTCATTTGTACTTTTGGACAAATAATGCAATAATTGCAAAGAAATTGAAATCCGATAGCTGGTCGACAGTCGGAAACAAAAAGTTCGTATTTAAAATAACACCAAACTTTTTATGGTTAAGAAAAATCAATTAGCTGAAAAGTTAGCTGGAAAGTTCGAAATTTCAAAAAAACAAGGGATGGAGATGTTGGATTTCTTGTTTGATGAAATCACCAGCGCAATCAAAGGAGGAGACAAAGTGAACATTGCCGGTTTCGGTATTTTCAGAGTAGCCGACAGGAAAGCCAGAGAAGGCCGCAATCCTAAAACAGGAGAAACCGTTCATATCAAAGCTTCCAAGGCTCCCAAATTCAGAGCCAGTAAAGTTCTGAAAGAAGCCGTTCAGTAAACTTAGTATTTCGGATCCGGAATACTATTCTCAAAGCCCGCGCCATTGGCGCGGGCTTTGACTTTATGCCTCTAGAGTAGCATATTGAAACCAGATGCTTGAAAATCAAAGAGAAGCTTATGCCAAACCACAAAATAGGCTTTGTCCTTAGCGGAGGATTTAAAAGGCTGTCAGCCCATATTGGATCCCTGTACCGATACAAGGAAGAGGAAGATAACGGCAACGTCGGCCGGCCCGAGTTTGCCATCGGTTCTTCCGCGGGAGCCATAGCTACGGTTTCTTGCTTCAGCCCATGGCACTCAAAAAACATTGAGACTGTGGGAAATATAATCAGAAATCTCACCAAAGACCAGATATTTGAATTTCACCTTTTGATGGAAAGCGCTGGAATACTTACTATCGTTGAGGACCTTCTTTTGCCTTTTTTGCCTGAAGGAACCACAAAAGCCGAAAAAATGATTATCAAAGGCGGGAAAAGCGCCCTGTCCCTTGGCACAAAAGCAGTTTTAGCTTACGAGCTTTTACACAGACCGTCTCTTTTCTCCAACAAGCCGCTCTATAACCTTATTAAAAGCACTCTTAAACCTGAATATTTTTGGAAATCGGGAGAAAACAGCCCGAACAAAATCCAGTTGGAAATACCCGCAATAGATTTGGTAACTGCCGGTGAATGGATGTTTACCAACTATCTGCCGGAACATAGGAATCTGGAGAACCGGGATGAATGGCTGATAAAATCTATTCTCGCATCAGCCAGTGTTCCGGCCCACTTTCCAACCCAGAAAATGGGCGGGCTGGTTCTGGACGACGCCGCCTTACGAATTAACGTTCCGCTTCACAGAGCAGTAGCCGCCGAATGCGACGTCATATTTGCATTCTTACAGACTCCCTTTCACGAAAAAGTGGCTCCGCCTGGAACCTGGATTGAAGAGCTTGCGCGAGCGCTGGATATAACCATAAACGAAAGCACAAGAAAGACGGTTGAAGGACATCAGGAAACAAACCAAAATCTTGAAGTTGCGGAAAACATACAGAGACTTCTGGACAAAATGGACGAAAAAAGCCTGCTAAGGGAGAAAGTTGAAAGAGAAATGAAAAAATTCACTTTCCACGGCAGAAAAAAAACAATGCTCATACCTGTCGTGTCCGACGAAAAACTGCCCGACATATTTATCGGCAAATTTAAAAAAGGGGATATGCAAAAGGGAATGGAGATGGGCTATAGAGCCATGAGCAAGGCCCTGAATTTATATCATGAAAAAATCGAAAAGGAGAAAAAATAAAACGAAGCTTTTGCTTCGTTTTTAAATTCCCTCAATAAACGGAGTATGTTTAAGAATAACCTGCCAGACAACAGCAACAAACAAAATAAACCAAGGAACAAGACTCAAAAAAATTTTAAGTTTGGTTTCGTTGACTTTAAACCCAAGCTTGCGGAGATAATGTGCGTTAAAGCCCTCTTTTCTCTCCGATCCCAGTTCTTTTATTGTCAAAACACAGCCGCCAAAAACAAGCAGTTGGAAAAAATAAAGAACAACGCCAATCAGAATAAGTTGCCACGAAAACAAGAAAGGGGAAGAGTACATCAAAAAAAGAACAAAAAGGTGTATCCAAAATATCAGCCCGAAGTCTTTGTTTTTTGCCACTTAAACCCTCTGCTTGGTAGATTTTAATGAACACAAAATTATAGCACAAACTTTTGAATAAAACAAAAAATTAAATGTTGACACAAAGATTGGCAGTTGTTATCTTACTGTCAGATATTTAAAAAAGGGGGAATTCAAATGATTCTTAGACGACCAATCACTGTCACTGAATTTCAAAGAATGAATGACCACATATATTCCGAAGTTAATAAACGCTACAAAAACCATCAGTACAGGACCAAATCCGTTTAGAATACCAAATGAGTTAAAAAGGTAAGAAAGGACGGCGACGCCGCCCCAAATAGCAAAAGTGGCAATAGCCTTGCCAAGGTCTTTCATTTTTAAAACCTCCTTTTTTAATATGCTTTAAATAGATTAGCAGATATAAATGGGTGTGTCAAGTAAAAAACCTACACAGGAACCGTCTGACCGAGCAACCTGACTTTTACAGCCGACCCACCAATTTGATTATGAACAGGTAAAAGTAACCACTTGCAGAATTAACTTAAATGAACTAGATTAAGAGTCAGTTCTTTATCTGTGAAGGAGTTTTTGTGGCGACACTGATTACTTTGCAAACAAAGCTAAGGCGTGGAAATATTGTCCGTGTTTTCGGAAGAGTACTCGGTATTGTGGTCAGACACGAGAGTTTTCTCAATAAGCCAGGTTTTTATGCGTTCAATAATTCTCCTGGCGATAGAAAATTTATAAGAGAATTTGGCGTTGATTGGTATACGCGTAGGCATATCAATGACCTTGTTCACGATAAAGCAGAAATTATTACAAGAAAAGAATTGCTAGCAATTTATAAAAAAGGGCCGACTAGTGAGCTAAGGACATTACTTCGGATGACAAAGAGTCGCAAAAGTTCAAAGTTGGGTGCATAGGTGGTGAGACCGATTCCTGCAATAGTTTGCATGATATTTTTTTTGACTTATAGCATATTTGCTCAGGAACCTTTAAAAAAACTGGAGGGTTACGAAAAAGAAGCACGACTTATTGCAATAGGAATGTGTGATTCCAGTCGTACTTCATTTACAAGGTTTAAGGGTAAAAAAGATGAAGAGATAGTTCGTGTAGACCCAGTTTCTAAAAATCGTTACTTTATTATCCTTACAAAAGACGGAAAAGAAGAGTTTTATGTTGAACGGTTAGGAAACCAAGAAAGAATAGTAGAACAGAAAACTACCGCAATGGAATGGTCTATGGCGGGACTAATGCAGGAAAGTCATAATTTCTTTTTATATTATTTTTTCAAAAATGACTCCTCAAAGAATTCTGATTGTGATGAAAGCCCGGTCGGTTTTAAAAAATAGAACGCACGCCCACTGCAGTAAGTGGGCTTTTCTTTTCTGGAGCGGGTAAGGGGAATCGAACCCCTGTCGAGAGTTTGGAAAACTCCCGTATTGCCACTATACGATACCCGCCTGTGCTCGCCGTAGCGAGATTTTGATAATTCTACAACTTTTGCCTATTTTTTCAAAGTTTTGGTATAATGTAAGCATCATGAAAAAACTTCGCATTGCAATTAATGGCTTTGGTCGAATCGGCAGGATATTTTTTAGGCAGGCTTTCGGCCGCTCGGATTTGGAGATAGTCGCAATTAACGACTTAGGAACGCCGGAAAACTTAGCCTATCTGCTCAAATACGACACGGTCTACGGAAACTACGAAAAAGAAGTTGTTATTAAAGACGGCAATATTTTTGTTGATGGAAGCGAGCTAAAGGTCTTTCAAGAAAAAGAACCGGTCAAGCTCCCATGGAAAGATTTAGATGTTGATATTGTAATTGAGTCAACGGGAGTTTTTGACTCACACGAATTAGCCAAAGTTCATCTGGAAGCCGGCGCAAAAAGAGTTGTCATTAGCGCACCTGCCAAAGATGAGATGACTCCGCACATCACACCCAACGTTGCAGAAAAAAATTATGAACTGGAAAAGATAACTTCCAACGCTTCCTGCACCACAAATGCCGTAAACCCAGTCATGGCGGTCATGTCCGAAAATCCTGGAATTAAAAAAGCCCTGCTGACCACAGTGCACGGCTATACCGCCACCCAAGGACTGGTTGACGGACCGGACAAGAAAAATGACTTCCGCCGGGCTCGCGCCGCCGCCCAAAATATAGTTCCCTCAACTACCGGCGCCGCCCAAGCCACGGTAAAATCTTTTCCAGGTTTAGCCGGAAAATTTGACGGCTTGGCAATCCGCGTACCGGTACTGTCCGGCTCTTTGATTGACATTACTTTCTTATCGGAAAAACCAACTTCAGTTGAAGAAATAAACAGCATATTTAAAAAAGCTGCTTCCCAAAAAGAATGGGGGGGAATACTTACAGTCACCGAAGACCCCATAGTTTCCAGTGATATACTAGGTAACCCACATGGCTCAATTGTTGATTTGGCTTTGACCAAAGTTGTTGATGGAGATTTAGTTAAAGTTTTTTCCTGGTACGATAACGAATGGGGATATGGCAGTATGCTTTTAAAGCATGTAGTTTCTCTGACACCGTTTATATAACTAGGTAGTTGATTCTTATGCAAAGAGTCCACTTTTTTAAAGCCCACACACGGCTTGGGATAATAAATACTCCCTGGGGCGGCTCGGAGCTTAATTTAGGCGTTGAAAAAGGCCCTGACGGAATTTTAACGAAAAATTACTTGTCATATTTTTCCATAAACCCGGCAGTCACAACTTACAAATTCCCCAACCCTCAAAAAATCAAGAAACTGCGCTACAAAAAAACACTATCCGAATCACTCAGAGACTTTACCGACATTATTTTATCCAATTCAAAACCAAACGAAACCCAAGTGGTCATCGGGGGAGACCACAGCATCTCCTTTGCCTCTACCGCAGCGATTTTAAAAAAACATGAACCGGCAAAAATAGGGTACATTCAGTTTGATTCGCACGCCGACCTGTGCACTTTCACACACAGCCCTTCAAAAAACTTTCACGGCATGGTCACAAGAGCTCTGTTGGACAAAAGGTTTGACGTAAAATGTATCAGTTCTCTTTTGAAAAAAAGGCTCCTTCCGGCCAATATCCTGTACATAGGCAATCTGGAAGTAGATGAAAAGGAAAGAAAATTTTTGACCAGCCACAAAATAAAAGTTTTTGACAGACACGACATACAAAAAAACCCGAATCTGGTTAAAAAAAAGCTGGAGCGTTTTATGAAGCTTTTTGAACACTTACACATAAGTTTTGATATAGATGTCTTTGATGGGTCGCTGGTTAAAGCTACTGGCACACCGTCAAAGTCCGGCTTGCTAACCAGAGATGTTTATCCGCTACTAGCAATCTTGGCAAAACACAAAAATATTTCTATAGATTTAGTTGAAGTTAATCCCAAAAAAGAGGGTTCCAAAAATACCATTAAACTTGCCCGAGACGTTTTAACAAGATTACTGCCGACCATGTTTGTATAACAAATAATGACTAAGTTTTTTCTAAATTAAAAATATGCCCAGTAAACACAGATTTTCTTCCGCCTCGTACTTGAGAAATTTTGTCTTCGGAGTAGAGGACGGTTTAGTTTCCACAGTAGGCCTGCTCTCCGGCATTGCTATTGCCGGAATGAACACCCGAATGATCCTGACCACGGGCATTATTTTGATTGCTATAGAAGCGTTCTCAATGGCAGTAGGCAGTTTCCTGTCAGAATTTTCTTCCGAAGAATATCTTGTAAAATCCAAGGTTTCAGCCAGAGTCCCTCTTCTTGACGGCGTTGTGATGTTTTTTTCCTATTTTATTTCCGGCTTCATACCTCTTGCTCCCTACATTTTTATTCCCGTAAATCTCGCTTTTTGGTATTCCATCAGTCTGTCTCTGGCGTCTCTTTTCCTTCTCGGCATAATTAGTGCCAAGGTCGCCAAGCTAGACATCGTACGAAGCGGTTTCAGGGCCCTTGCTGTGGGTGGCGTGGCAATAGTCGCAGGCATACTGCTTGGCAAAATTATGGGAGCTTTATAGAATAAACCGATAATATCAAAACCCGATCTTAAGTCGGGTCTTTTCTTTGACAAGTTGTGAAGTATATTGTAAAATTAAACACACTAGTACTCTGAAAATTAAAAAGGGAATGTATGGAAGAAACAGAAAGTCTGGCAATCACCGGTGGACCTTGCGCAGGTAAAAGTTCGGCTGGCCCGTATCTTTATGAACGTCTGACGAACATCGGCCTGTCACCACTCCTGGTTCCTGAAGCCGCAACGCTCTTGATTAACGCTGGGTTCATTCCAAAGCTGAATTTTAACCTCTTCAGCGAAAAAGTTTTTGACACGACATTTTTCCTGGAACAACAGATGAAAGAAGTCGCCGAGAATATGAAAAAACAGCACGGTTTAAAACCGGTCTTGGTTTGTGACCGGGGACTCATGGACGTCAGCGCTTACATGACGGAAAAGGACTTTGAAAATCTTGTCCTCTCCCGGAAAATGACTGTGTCTGATATTTGTGACCGACGCTATAAAGGAGTGTTTCACCTTCGCTCAGCCGCAATCGGCGCTGAGGAATTTTATACCATCGCCAACAATTCCGCTCGCACAGAAAGCACAGAAGAAGCGCGTATCCGCGACGCAGCGACACTAGACGCATGGATTGGCCACCCGCATCTTCGTATTATTGACAACCGAGCTGACTTTTCACAAAAGCTGGAGCGTCTTTTTGCAGATATTTGCCGTGTTCTAGGCTATCCTGAACCTCTGGAAATAGAAAGAAAGTTTCTCGTTGATTATGTAGATTGGCCAGCACTGCCAAAACACACTCAAAGAGTTGAAATAGAACAATTTTACCTAGTCAATGATTCTTTGAAAGAAGAGGTTCGTTTTCGCCGCCGCACACACCGAGGCGCAAAAACCTATTACCGTACGGTAAAGAGAGTTATCCGACCAGGTGTCAGATTAGAAAAAGAGGAGTTCACTGACCAAGAAGAGTATGAAAGAAACCTAAGGCTTGCTGGACCCGCAAATGGTATAATTCAAAAAACGCGGTATTGTTTTGCCTGGAACGAACAGTACTTTGAACTTGACGACTTCAAAATCTACCCGTACAACCCCTTTGAAAAGAAAAAAGTGATTCTTGAGATTGAGTTAACCAAAGAAAACGATACATGCACCTTGCCACCGTTTATTAGCATAAATAAAGCCGTAACAGAAGATCCCAGATACAACAACCGGAATATCGCTCTCTATGGATTTCCGGAATAGACACGCCATACCCTCGTAATACGGGGGTATTATTTTATCTAACACAAATGTCGGGCTGCTGGGAATCCTCTTCCCCCGAAATTTTCTCCTCCAGAGCCGGGGTTTTCAAAAAAGCAAAGCAGTTTGCTTTTTCTCAATACCCTTCAATTCCCAGCAGTCAAATATATTATGCAGATAAAACACGCGGAAAGCATGTTTTATCTAACACAAATAGTCGGGCTGCTGGGAATCGAACCCAGTCTAACTGCTCCCAAAGCAGTCGTACCACCATCATACGCCAGCCCGAAAATTTCTATTCATCCTAACATATTTCTTCAATAAAAAAAGCCTGATTTAGGCTTTTAAAAACTCCCCGGGTTTGTCAGTAAAAATTCCATCCACGCCCCACTTCAGACATTTTTTCATCAAATCCTGATTATTTACAGTATAAACCCTGACCTTGAAGCCTTTGGCTTTGAAATAGAAAACGACTTTCCGACTTACACTTATGCGGTGTAAATGAATAGCATCCAAACAAAAATATGAAAGATTTTCTTGTATTGCCCCTTTTGTAGTCAACAGAAACTGTCTCCAATTTACTATCCAGGCAGTTTCTATGTGTGGATAAAGAATTTTAAAAGCCACCGCCTCGTCAAGAACAAAAGAAGAAACGATTAAATTTTTCTTCAAAAATTCCGTAGACCAATTGCGTTCTGCGGTAAGTTTTTCCAAAAGTTTATGCAAAGCAACAGCACAGCCGCGATCTTTCAACTCAACATTTATTTTTATTGCGCCCATAAAAACTTTCAAGACAAACTCCAGAGGAATCACAGCCCCTACTTTACTGTGCAAATCCTTGAGAGTGTTTTGTTGAATATAGACCCGCGTATTGTCGTTCAATGTGAAGTATAGATCATGGCTTACCACAAGTTTACGGTCGTTGGTCAAACAACAGTCCAGCTCCAGCATTTCACATTTCAAAAATAAGGCTCTATTGAAGGCACCGATTGTATTTTCTTCACCTTTGTTTTTGTGAACCCCTCGGTGAGCGATAATTTCCACAATTGACTCCTTTTCTGATATACTAAGGCCGTCTTAATTGTAAAAATAACTGTTTTGAGTTATAATTTATTTTACGTTTATTGTCAAATTTAAAAAGGTTTATTTATTTGACAGCTTACTCCGCCCGTAGCTCAACGGATAGAGCAGCGCTCTTCTAAGGCGTTGATGGGGGTTCGATTCCCTCCGGGCGGACTAATTAATAATAACTGCCACAAAATGGCAGTTATTATTAATTTTGTCTTCTCTGGAAGACAACGAACCCCAAGGGGTTCTCCAGAATTTTTTAACGCCTCATCGTGCTAAAGCACAAAATGAGGCTAAAATTCTGAGTCAGAGTAAAGCAGTTTACTCTGACTGCCTCCGGGCGGACACTTTGGAAAAGCGCAAGTCAGAGGAAGCCGCCTCGCTTCGCTCGGCGGCCATTTCGTATTCAATTTTGGGGGTAAGAACGAATTAGCGACTCTGCATTTTGGGGAAAGAAATTTTTTAATCCAAAGAGTTAAGAAACGAGAAATACCAAGGATGGTGATTTTTTATTGTCCTTGACTTACACGAGCAGATATGCTACGTTTATGCCCGATTAGTAATCGGGCTATAATGGCTCGATGGCACATTCCAAGACCTAAAAGAAGGAGATTCTGATGAAAATCAGGCAAGCAGTGTTTCCAATCGCACTTCTCTGGCTTCTGTTCTTCGTCGCCGGTTGTGTTTTGAATCGTCTGGAGCCGGAGTCGACGCAAACCATCGAAGTGACCACTCAACCAGTGAGCGGTAGCAATTTGCGCCTGCTCACGATCACGAGCGACAAGCACTACTGGGACCAGAAGCAGGATGAGATACGCCCCAAGCTCGAGGCGACAATCAACGGTGGCGAGTACAACATCGCTTCCGTGAAGACGTCGTACTCGTCTGGATATCTTACTTCGGCCGAGGTTACTTATGATGCTTCCGGTCGAGGTGATGGTAACGGCCTTCGCGTGATATTCATCACGAGTGACAAGCACTACTGGGACCAGAGGGCCGCCGAGATCAAACCGAAACTTGACGCGATGGTCAATAGCGGAAAGTACGATGTCGTGAAGATTCAGACCACGTATGCCCAGGGCTACCTTCTAGTCGCCGAGGTGTACTACCGAGAGAAGAAATGAGCTCGCCAACGTCTCAAACTTGGGCCCCTCGCAGAACACGTTTCTGCTTGGGGCTCTATTTTTTTCTAAAATTGGTGCGGCCCCGCCGTCTTTCGCATTTTTCGCGGGGAGCTTTCCTCGCCGCCACAGACAGCGAAATGCGTTCGGACCAATTCAAGAACACTGTACACTTTAGGATAAATTAAATTGCAGATTTATGTGTAATTTAATTTGTCCCCATCTTCTTCGGAAACAAAACTTGACAAAGCAACTATTTAACATTACCATTTACAAAGAGTTGGGAGTTGAGAAGAGGGGTGAGAATTGTTTTTTGAAATTCTAATTCCAGCTTTATTTTTTTTCCTAAGCACTTATGTTGGTTTTCTGGTTGCAATATCCCTGCACGAATTCGGTCATGTGTTCGCCGCGTTAACTCTGGGGTATGAAGTGGACGTAATAAACTTAGGAGTCCAGTCTTGGCCAACTTTGGAAATATCCTTTAAAAGACGGCTTGAGAAGATCTGTATTTCCCCGTATCCCTTCGCTGGAGATATGGGTCTCAAGCAAAACAAACGAACAATGACTTCTTTTCAAAGATTTGTTTTTCTTACAGCCGGCCCCTTAAGCAATATTTTGATTGCAATAATATTGTTTTTATTTTTTGCTAAAAAACCGACCCTGCCTCCAATAAGATTCTGGGATTGTATGTTATATTCTGTATTGTTTTTAAATCTCTTTATCGGGTTATTTAATCTCACCCCTCTACCTCTAAAAGACGGTGCGGACGGCAATCTCGCATGGGAAGTTATAACCGGTAAATACGCAAAAAGAATAGCCTTAAAAAGTAGAAGTTAATTTATTCTAAACACCGTTTCACAAGAAGCGGTTTTTTTATTTTTTACCATTTACGGCATTTTAGTTTATGGGATTTATTGGTAAAATAAACTGCACCCTATTTGAGACTTACCAAATGCCCAAAAAACCAAAATCGCAAAAATTAGTCAGAAACATCGGAAGAGCTTTTGGTTTGGCTTGGCAAACCGATAAAAAGCTAGTCATCTGGTTTGTCACTCTGACAGCAATCGGAGCTTTACTGCCCATCGGCATCAGTTATTCTTTTCAGCTCTTGATAGACGAACTCGTCGGCATACAAACCGCAGCCGGCGTGGTCACGGTTGCCCTGCTTTCTTTCTTCGCCTTCAGGTACATTTTGGAACTGATTGACGACCTGCAAAGCTCCATCCAGTACCAATACTTGGACCGTATTCTGACTTACAAAATGGAAAAGCATCTGACCTACGGCATCACCGAAAAAATATCCGGCTTGGACATAGCTCATTTTGAAAATCCGGAAACTCAGAGCTTAATACAAAAAGCCAACGAAGGTTACTACTGGCGCATTCCCAATTTTACCCGCTCTCTGCTTTACGCCCTATATTCCATAGTCGCTTTAATCGGCTCTTTTTTGGTTTTGATTCCTTTCGGCTTTTGGATTCCATTGGTAATGTTTGCATCCACCGTACCGCGCCTTTTTTTGAGAAACAAATACAGCAAAGTGCAATGGTCTCTCTTCAGCGAAAATACTCCCGAGTCCAAAGACCTTTGGTACTTGAAAAGCCTACTCTCCGACCCCCAGGAGATAAAAGAGATAAAAGTATTTCAAGCCACCAGTGAACTGCTTAAAAGACTGAAAAAGCTTCAAGATTTTCTCTTTGAAACTACCAAAAAAACCCTAAACAGTTATTTTAAAAGCTACTACTGGCCATTGATTTTAGAGTTGACAGTCCTTGCCCTGCTGGCTTACATCAAACTGCCTTTAGCGGCGGCAGGCGCGGTCACAATAGGTTCGTTTACTTTTTACATACAAAATTTAAGCAGAATTTCCGGCAATAGCCGTGACCTGATAAGGTTTATGGCCGATTTATACGAAAACAACTTATACGTTGACTTCTATTTTGATGTTTTGGACTTGCCCAAACTGATCAAAGAAAAAGAACCGGGACATACTTTTGAAGAAATCAAACCGCCAAGAATTGAATTTCAGAATGTCAGCTTCAGCTATCCTGACGGTCCTGAAGTTCTAAAAAACATTTCTTTCAAACTGGAACCAGGAGAACATCTGGCCATAGTCGGGCCCAATGGCGCCGGCAAAACCACATTGATCAAGCTTCTTCTTCGGTTTTACGACCCCACCAAGGGAAGCATCCTGGTTGACGACTACGACTTAAAAGAAATTAAGACTGAAAACTGGTACAAATTTATAAGCACCCTGTTCCAGGATTTTGTGAAATTTAATCTGACCATAAGAGACAATATTATTCTCGGCAAACCAAAGATGGTGGACGAAGCTAAAGTAAAAGAAGCGGCCAAAAAGGCCGGAGCCGAAGAATTCATCAACAATCTTCCTAAAAAATATAATCAGCGGCTGGGCAGAAGATTTGAAGACTCGGCAGAGCTTTCCATTGGCCAGTGGCAGAAATTGGCTTTAGCCAGAGCATTCTATGAAGAATCGCCGATTTTAATTTTGGATGAACCAACTTCTTCAATTGACGCCGAAGCTGAAGCTAAAATATTTGAGAATATAGACAATCTTTACAATGACAAAACTTTAGTCATAGTTTCTCACCGATTTTCTACAGTCAGAAACGCCGACAAAATAATTGTCCTCAAAAACGGCAAAATAGCCGAGGAGGGCAATCATGAATCCTTAATATCCCGCAAAGGCATCTACGCCACCATGTTTCAAAAACAGGCAAAAGGATATGTTGAGTAGGGTTGACAAAAACCAAGACAACTGTTAGGATAACTGTGCCAGTATTTGAACATTAAAAAGGAGTGGGGATGAAAAGACGAGAGCATTATTCTGTAGAAGAAATTAAGGCATTGCTTGACGTTGGATTAAAAATAGAAGGCGACATTCTGAAAAGAATCATAACAGAAGCCTTAGATCAGATAGCCACGATCCTTTTTGGAGAACAGCCAAGGGAATCGAGTGAAAACAAAATAATTGACTCAAGCGCCTTAGCCCCTTTGCCTATAAGTGCAAGTCTTATCATCGCCAGAAAACTTAAACTTAACGAAAGAAATATGCCCCTGCTGTCGCAGGAAGACGTAAACTCTGCGGCCGAAGAGATGTTCCTAAAAGTTGCTTCAAAAAAAGAAGGCGACTCAAAAGAAAAAAAGCTGGTTGAAAAAACGATAAAACAGATAATGAACAACGTGGTCAATTTACTACTAGAGCCCAGCGACAATGAAGGCGACAAGGCCTATGAAAAACAATGGCAGAAAATTGACGCGATTCTTACGGTTGCCAGAGTAACCAAAACAAAATTTACCGAACTGCCGAATATACCGGAATTGAGGAGACAGGTACTTAGACTTACTTGCAAAAATCGGCGGCAACACCGTTTAAATCTCCTAAAAATCGTAAACAAACTGACGAATCCGGAAGATATAAAGCAGGCTCTTTTTATACCCCTGCTGGAGGGGGCTGCATCGGAAGAAAAACTGACAGTAGACAAATTAGAGTCTATAAAAGAGGACTTCGAAGAAGATTTTATGCCACAAATCTCGGAAAGTTGCGCTAAAACCAAAGAAAATCTATGCGCAATGGTAGAGGAGGAAGTCAACCGGATTTGGAATTAGCCAAAAAGTTTTAGGCAGGCCCAGCCTGTCTTTTTTGTACCTAAAAATCATCTTGCTTTTAGCTTGTTTTAAGGTTAATATTTTCAATAAGGTCGAATATGGTGCCCATAGCTTAGCGGTCTAAAGCGCCGCTCTGTGGCAGCGGAGATCGTGGGTTCAAATCCCACTGGGCACCCAGACTATTCAGTGGGATTTGAAGGGAGTTGTTAATAAACTCCCAGGGTTTTTGCCGGGGTCCGAAGGAGAGGCAAAAACAAATCCCACTGGGCACCCCTGTTTTAAAAGTTTACCAAGTGCTTACTTAAGAGATTATCAGACTTTGTTGGCTGCATAACCTCGGTTTGCAATATCGGAAGTTAAGAGGTCTGTAGACTCCCATAGCTTTCTATGTCAGAAATGATTATCAAAAAAAGTCCGGTGGTAATCGTAAAGAATTTTTTAATCCTTCAGGCTTCTGCCGTGGCCGCTTACATCGCCGCCGCTTATCTCGGCCACTATGCCCAGATTTACCGTTCTTTCCCTTTGTCTAAAGTTGTTTCCTTCCAAATTGCCCAGGCTGTTTTTGTCTTCGGCCTTGAGACGCTGATTATTTTCTACATATTTTTTCGCTGGTACAAAGAATACTGGCAAATCCAGCCGTATCAGATCATACACGGCCGAGGACTGCTGTTCAGAAAAAGGGAGACCATACCGCTAAACCAGATTACTTCTGCTTCGTTCAAACAAGGACCTCTGGGCAAACTCGTCAAATACGGCACTGTTGAGATAAGAGTAGGTCAGTCCAAAAAATACTTTTCATTCAAAGACCTGCCCGAACCGCAAAACATCATTGAATTGATAATGCAGTTTAAACAAGCTTCGGAATTCACAGCAGGACGCCACAATCCTAATCCTGATTTAGACCAGCTCATAAAAGATGGGGAGAGGGAGAATTTAGAACTTAAAAGCACTTTCCGATGGGACCTGCGAGCCCAAAAAGTAAACCGTCAGCTGGAAAAATCGGTAATGAGAACCGTAGCGGCTTTTCTCAACACCCAGGGAGGACAAATTGTTCTGGGGATTGACGATAATAAAAAACCGCTGGGTTTGGAAGCTGATTATGCAACATTAGGCAAGCCCAACCCCGATGGTTTTGAGAACCACTTTTCTCATGTTTTTCATAATATGATCGGCTCTGAATTCCGTTCTCTTGTAAAATTAAGCTGGTTGAAGTTGGACAACAAAGACTGCTGTGTAATCAATGTCTCGCCTTCTTTGAAACCTGCCATTCTTCGGACAGACGACAATGAGGAGTTTTGCATTCGCACCGGCAACAGCACCACCTCTCTGAAATTTTCTGAAGCTTCAAACTACATCAGTTCCCGTTTTAAAACGATTTAAATGAATACTCAAGCCTTCTATTTTTTTTACAATCTAACCCGCAAATTCCCGGAATTCAATTGGTTTTTTGTTTTTAATGCTAGCTATCTTTTTTACATCCTAATTTTGATTTTCATAATCCACCTACTGTTAAATCAAAAACTGGCATCAAATAAAAAACGTATGTGGCTGGCTTTGGCTTTTATTCCAGCGGGTTTCGCCAGAGGTATTCTGACCGAGATCATCCGTTATTTTTACCATAACCAAAGACCTTTCGTTTTTTATGACAGTATCAAGCCGTTAATTCCAGAGTCGTCTTATTCTTTCCCGTCCGGCCACACGATATTCATTTTTTCTTTTGCCACCATTGTTTATTTTTATAATAAAAAAACGGCTTATTGGCTTAGCTTTGGCGGACTGATTATGGGTTTAGCCAGAGTAACCGTAGGGGTCCACTGGCCGTCTGATATTTTAGGCGGTATTGTTCTTGGTATTTTGACTTCGGTCATACTATATAAAATCGCCGCAAAAAAATTTTTAAACAGCTAGACACACAAACTCGGCCAAGCTATTGCTTTTATTTAGATATGGGTGTATAATAGAAGAGTAGGGTATTCTCAACACTTAATAGTTAGGGGATAGGTCTTCCTACAAAAATAGTACGAATCCTAAACGGATTCACAAATCATTCGTATGGCAACAAAATTATACGTAGGAAGTCTTTCCTATAATACGGGTGAGGATAGCTTGAAAGAAGTTTTCTCTCAAGCTGGCGAGGTAGTTTCTGCTACCGTGATCATCGACAAGGTGACCGGCAGAGCCCGAGGCTTCGGCTTCGTAGAAATGGCTGATGACGCTTCAGCGCAGAAAGCTATTGAAATGTTCAATGGCTACGAGCTGGACGGCAGGAAACTTATCGTCAATGAAGCCAGACCGATGACCGAAAGGCCACGAGGCGGCGGCGGAGGTTTCCGCGGCGGCCACGGTGGCGGCGGCAGAGGCTTTGGTGGTGGCGATCGCTACTAATTATCCTTACTTTTCAAAAACCCCGGCAACGGGGTTTTTGATTTGACAGAACTGCCATAAAAAAGACCCGGAAAAATCCGGGTTCAAAGTCTTAGGCCAAATAGAGCCATCCACAGCCCCAATGAAATGAGAACATCACCAACACTGAAGGCGTGTGGAAATGGCTTAGAAAAATATATTATGTCAGCAAGATATTTAAAGCGTGTACTTTCGTCCATAATCTTATACCTAAACCGCGAACTCCCTAGTCCTACAAACTCTTCCATTAACGGTTTATTTATTACTGGCATTTTTGGCCCATTTGAAAGTGCTACTAGCCAGTTCAGTAAGTGGCCAACAACAAAGACCACGATGCCAGTTCCATAAAGCCTGTTTAAAGAAAAAGGGAATGCCAATAAAGTCGTTGAAAGAAAAAAGACTGTTGTCATTAGGCCAATAATGTAAAACTTGCAAACAAGGCTATCGACTACTTTTTTTAGCAGTGAGACCAGAAGACAGTAAGTCCCCAAAAGGCATATGCTCAAAACCGGAGACTCTGTTATGGCCAGAAAAAGAATGACTATGACGGCAGAAATACTAATTAAGCTAACCATGTCAGTGCGGACCTCTTTTTTTGACAAAGATCAACCGAATTAAATATACAATAACACGATAAATTGTTTTCTGTCAAGCCAACAAGCTGTAAGTTGATTGCCCTTGACAACAGTACAAACAAAGTTTACAATAAAGCCAGTCGCTTTGAAAAGGAGACGCTGAAATGCAAAAACAGGCAGTCGTTCTGCTAGTTTTTACTTTTATCTTTTTTTGCTGGCCAAATACGGAAATTAAAGCCGGCACAAGCCAAGAACAAGACTTCTCAATTTCAGAATTGCTTGACGATCTGTGGGCAACCGCAGCGTCAAAAGGTTTGGCAAGCAGAAGTATAAAACCAAAACTTTTTTCTGCTTTTCTGCCGAAAAATATCTACGGCATGGCTGAACCCGGTAAAATATCGCTTGACGTAGGAATTATTTTCCGCCCAACTGAAATACAAAAATTTGTCGTAGCCCATGAAATGGGCCATATCTTGGATAACCCTTGGACTCGCAGAAACGACCGACAAGGCCATAAACTAAGTTACCGCGAATTGCGCATAAGAGAAGAATGCCGAGCCACTATTTTGGCGGCTGAATTGATTGACGACCGGCTCGTGGTTTCTGTTTTAGAACAACAAGAAAAAGCAACCAGACACAAAAGAAAAAAGGTGTTTTCTTTACTGCTCGCACCCGTTTTTTTGACAATTGACACGGTCAACTCGCTAAGATTTTTGAATAATGAGTTTTCCAATCCGTTCAGTAAATATAAACGTGCGGCCAAAATCCATGGACCCATGTTTGAAAGGACACTTCTTGTTTTGAACGGTAAACTGCAAGATTGCAGTTGTAAACAGTAAAAAACAACATTAATACGCTAGTCTAATTTTTTCAGACCCGGTTTCCCCGGGTTTTCTTTTTGCCATAAAGTGATATACTTAAGTTATGGGAATAATTGAAACCTTAATTATAGTCTTTGTGGTTCTCTTTTTGGTCGGTTTGGTTTTGCATCTTATCATCTGGCTAAGCTGGCTTTTCTTGATTCTGGCGGTAGTTTTGATCGCATTCAGGCTGATCAAAAAGCTTTTTAAGAAACTCCCGTGACCCATCAGGAAATCCGACAAAAGTTTTTAGACTTCTTCAAACAAAGAGGACACACCATCGTGCCCTCTTCTTCATTACTGCCCGACGACCCCTCGGTCCTTTTCACCACGGCCGGCATGCAGCAATTCAAACCCTACTACACCGGCCAAGCCGATGCCCTGAAAGATTTCGGTTCGCTCAATACCGCTTCTATTCAAAAATGTGTCCGCACCTCTTGCATTGACGAAGTAGGCGACGACTCTCACCTTGTTTTCTTTGAGATGTTAGGAAACTTTTCATTTGGAGGTTACTGGAAAAAAGAGGCAATACAATATTCTTACGAATTCATTACCAAACAACTTGGCTTAGAAATTGATTATGTTTCGGTATTCGGCGGAGAAGACCAAATACCAGCAGACACAGAATCTGAAGAAATATGGAAATCCATTGACCCCAAAATCACAATAAAAAAATTGGGCCGTGAAGATAACTTCTGGGGGCCAACCGGAAATGAAGGTCCTTGCGGTCCATGCACAGAAATTTTTGTAAAAGGCATTAAGTATGAAATATGGAATATCGTTTTTAATGAATTTTTCTGTTCAGCTGACAAAAAATTTACACCGCTCAAAACAAGAGGCATTGATACCGGCATGGGTTTGGAGCGTCTGGCGTCCGCGGTCCAAAACAAAAAAAATATTTTTGAAACGGACTTGCTTGAACCTATTTTAAAACTTGCGCCGCTTGAACCTGAAAATAAAGTTAAAAGGGTCATCGCCGACCACAGCCGCGCCATTGCTTTTTTGATTAGCGACGGAGTCAGACCCTCAAACAAAGAACAAGGTTATATCCTGCGCCGGCTAATGAGACGGGTAATCACCCACAACTTCATAGCCAAAGCGGACCTGACTTTAATGCACGACATTTTTGCCAAGATTGTTGAAACTTACGGCCAACATTATCCCAACCTTAACGCCTCTAGTATAATTTACGAGTTTGACCGTGAAAAAGAAAAATTTGAAAAAACTCTGGCTCGGGGACTGAAAGAGTTAGAAAAGATGCCGACAATCAGCCCGGCAGAAGCTTTCAGGTTTTATGAAAGTTTCGGCTTACCTTATGAAATCATAAAAGACGTTGCCGGAGGTAAGGCAAAATCTTTAAACCGAGAAGGTTTTGACGAAGAGTTGCAGAAACATCAGGAAAAGTCCCGTGCCGGGGCGGAGAAAAAATTCGGCGGACACGGCTTACTTTTAGATACCGGGGAATTGAAAGCTGGCAACGAAGAAGAATTAAAAAAAGCGACCCGTCTGCATACCGCCACGCATCTTCTTCATGCCGCTTTAAGAAAAATTCTGGGGAATGATGTCAAGCAAGCCGGTTCAGATATTACCGCCGAGAGACTCCGCTTTGATTTTACTTTTCCAAGAAAACTAACACCGGAAGAAATTAAAAAAATTGATAACTTGGTAAATGAAGCTGTGCAAAAAGACCTGCCCGTGACTAAAGAACAAATGCCTTATGAAGAAGCCCTCAAAACCGGAGCTTTAAGTTTTTTCAAATTAAAATACCCGCCAACAGTTAACGTCTACTCTGTCGGCCAGAAAGACGACTGGTTCAGCCGGGAACTCTGCGGCGGACCCCATGTTTCCCACACCGGAGAAATAGGAAAGTTTTCAATCAAAAAAGAGGAAGCCGTGGGAGCAGGAGTCAGGAGAATTAGGGCAACGGTTGACTAAAGTCTAGTTAGTTGCTATAATATCAAAACTGGATAACTTTGAAAATTGAGGGGAAACGGTCATGAAAGTTAGGATACTAAAGGAGCTTTTTACAACAAGGTTAAGGCAAAGAATAAGTCCAAAAACAGTTGAGAAGGGAATGATTTTTGTAGTTAAAATGAAACTTGATAACGGATATTATTTAGACCTTGGAAATTTAGGTCTTAAGGAAGATTGGGGCTTTGTTTTTAAAGACGAGGTCGAAGAAATAGAAGAAGTAGACGAAAGAAAACTAAGCGCTTTGATGGGTATTGTTGAAAAAATCATTGCCAGACACCATCGGGGTTTGATATTGCTAGACAATTCGAGTTTTAAACTCTTTGAGCTGGCAAAGCGTGTTTACCACACAAACGAAGCCGATGAAAAAGGCCTTCAAGAAGTTTTGGCTGAATTGGCGAACTTTAAAAAGTAAAAAGGAGGAAATTTAAAATGAGAGGATACCAAACATTGAACGCTCTCCGGAGAGGAGAAATTATCGACATTGAGGGTATTAAACTCAAGATGGATGAAGGAGAAATCCAGATAGGGGATCTATACGTAGCGGAAAGAAACTCCGGCCCACACCTCTTAACGGCCAAAAAAATTGTGATGCTAGACAACGGGAATGAAATCGACTTTATCGTCCCAACTTGCACCGCATACGCATTTGACGGCTATGAATGCGTAAAAGTCTGTGAAGCATAAACAACTGTCTGTTGACAGTTGTTTTTTTGTTTTTAGAGATACCGGTTATGACTTACACTCTAAACAAACACATTGACAGAAATCTATAATAATGCTATCGTCATTCTATCTTTAACAGTTTGGAGATGGGAATGAAAATTAAAGTAAGGTTTGAAGTAACTACCGCGAACCAGATAGGCGGCCTGCGAAAATTTAAAAGAGGCGAAGTTCTGGAAGCGATTTGTAAAGTTAACGATAAATATCTTGCCAAACTAAAGGTAGATGATTTTCTTGTATATAGTTTTTTTGAAAACGAAGTTGAAGAAGTAAAAGAAGAAGTAAAATTTCATAAGGTAAAAACAGAATCTCTAATGAAAATCATCGAAAGTCTTTTTTTAAGGAAACCCTCGTTTAGATCAACCTCTGAAGAGATGCGGCTTCTAGAACTGGCAAAACGCATTTACAGAGCAGAAAATGCTTTAGAACTGGGAGTGGCATTACTCGACTTGAATAGTTTTTTTCAAGGCTAGACTGCGCCACAAACAGATGTTAATAACATCTGTTTTTATTTAACTTTTAAAAATATATAATTAACTTATGGGTAGCACCAAGATTATCAACGTTCTAAAAAGCGACAGCTTTGAGGATATTTTAGCTGAATTCAGAAAAACTGAAGCCGAAGAGGTAATTTTTATTTTGCCCAAAAACAGCAAGATTGCCAGAAATGAAAGCCACTTTGTAAGCTTGGCCGCAGAGATGCAGTCATCGCAAAAGAAAGTTACCCTAATGACCGCCGACGAATCAGTCAAAAGCTTCGCCCCCAAATATGGATTCCGTCTTCTGGCTGACCAAGACGACGACGAGACTCAAGAAACTGAAGAAGAAACCATAGACAAAGACCTGCTTCCGGAAATAGCGCCGGAACTGGAAGAAGCCGAAGAAGCGGAGCGCCAAGAAAATGCGGGCTTGGTGGAAAAAGACGAGCCGGAAGAAGATTACCACCCAGATGCGGACACAGGGGAAGACATTAGCGAAGATTTGATTGAAGAAAAGGAAGACGACAGCCTTGCCGATTTGGCCATGGCCAGATACAAATCCTCCAAAATGTCTGACATCCGCAAGCCGGGCGAACAAAACAAACTTAAAATAAAACAAGGAGACAACCGAACCCAAATAAAACCTAACATCCGAAAAGACCTGCCATCGGAAGGTTTGGAAGAACTGGAAAACATATGGCTAAAAAGAGATGGCGTGGCCCGGGACTCAAGTATCAGGTCTGTCAAAAATTTTTGGGACAACATCAATCCCATAAGAAAAGAAAAGCTTCACAAAAGAACCGGTTTAATTTTTATACTTTCCGGTGTTATTATGCTTTTCGTTGTTTTGTTCTTGTTCCTCGGCAGTGCCAAAATCATCATACAACCCCAAAGAGAGAAGATAGACTTTGACACTACAGTATCTATCTCCAGTAATTATCCGCAGACGGATTTTGCCGCTAAAAAAATAGCCGGCCAATTCTTGTCTTACAACGCTGAAATTTCCAAAGATTTTGTTGCCACAGGCGAAAAAGAGGTTGCCAGAAAAGCCAGAGGAGAGATTACGGTGTTTAACAACATTAACTCCGAACCACAAGCTTTGGTAGCGACCACCCGATTTGAGTCTTCAAAAGGTCTGATTTTCAGAACACCAAGACCAATCACCATACCCGGTGCCAAATTGGTTAACGGCAAATCGGTGCCGGGAACTATTACCGTAGAGGTCATAGCTGATAAGCCCGGCCAAGAATACAATATAAATGCCGACCAGTTCACAATTCCCGGTTTCAAGGGCACTCCTAAATTCGAAGGTTTCCATGCTGAATCCAGTAAGCCGATGACCGGAGGCATAGTCGGCTTAACCAAGGTGGTTACCGAAAAAGATTTTAACGACGCAAAAGACCAAGTCACCAAAGAGGCCTTAGCCAAATCTTTGGAAAACTTAAAAGCAAAAACCAACGGCCTCAAGATCACAGAACCGGTTGTCAACCAGATTGTTTCTCTTAAATCCACAGCGGAAATAGACGACGCAGCCGAGGGCTTTGCCATCGTCGCCGTTGCTGAAGCAAAAACGATTGGCTTTCAGGAAACTGATATCGTGGGTCTCATAGACGCCTCTTCAAATAAAAACGGGCGATATTTGCTGTTGGAAAATACGCTGGAGAAAACTTACTCTGAACCCAAGCTTGATTTGGATAAAAAAACACTTTCCTTGAAAATATCGGCAAAAGGCGAAATTGCCGCAAAAATTGACGAAGAAAAAATAATAAAAGAAATGCTGGGCATGAAAAAAAACAAGATTCAGGAATACTTAATGAGCATACCCGAAGTAGAATCAGGCAAGGTGGTTTTATCTCCTTTTTGGGTCCGAAGTATTCCAAAAAACAAAAACAACATCCAATTAAAACTGTCTTACTGAAGCCCATTCTCTGACAGTTGACTTTTAATACCTAATCTGCTAGGATTTATAAATCTCTTGGCAATAGCTTAAAGAGCTAAGGCTCGTTAATTTTTCTTTGCTCAATTGCCAGGCTTCTTTAGTTAAGCTAACCTCGGTTTGCAACTTCGGAAGTCAAGAGATTGTATTAATTTAACGGCTTACTTTCTTTGTCAGAAAAAGATAAAAAACTGAAAAAAGAGGGTGTTGTAGTTGAGGCATTGCCCGATACCACGTTTAAGGTTAGGCTTAGCGACAACCGGGAAATTTTGGCTTACCTGTCCGGTAAAATGCGTTTAAACTACATAAAAGTTATGCTGGGCGACAAGGTTACTGTTGAGCTAAACAGCGACAGTGATGACAGAGGACGAATAATTTTTAGAAATTAATGAAAGTCAGGGCTTCAGTAAAAAAAATGTGCAGAAATTGTAAAATCGTTAAAAGAAGCGGTGTAATTTTCTGCATTTGCAAAACAAAAAAACACAAACAAAGGCAGGGATAATATGGCCAGAATTTCAGGTATAGTTATACCAGACAATAAAAGAATAGAGATAGCATTAACTTACGTCTTTGGCATAGGTCACTTTTCAAGCAAATTGGTTTTAAAATCAGCAGGTATATCTCCAGACAAAAAAAGTAAAGACCTGACTGCCGAAGAAATAAACAAGATTCAGAATATCATTGACAAGAATTTCAAAGTTGGCGGAGAGCTTAAAAGGGACGTCGCCAGAAACATTCAAAGACTAAGAGAGATAGGCTCTTGGCACGGCACGCGCCACGCCAGAAGACTGCCGATTCACGGACGAACAAAAACAAATTCCAGAACAACCAGAGGCAACGTAAGAAAAACCATGGGTTCTGGCAGGAAAGCTTCAGCGGAAAAAACATAGCGTCCCGCTGCCGAAGTTGCACATGCCTTTGGCAAAGCAGGGACAGTATTAACCAATAACAACGATATTTCCAATCTTGAGACAAAGTGGATAGGGACTAAGGGACAAAATCTCAACGAAAGGCAATGTCGGGATCGGGACGATGGGTAAAAAAAGAATTATCACAAAGGGAGACAATCAAGGCGGTGAGGCTGACTTAAAAGAAGCCGACTCTTCGACTGCCAAAAAAGTACAAAAAAGACAGGTGTTGAAAGGCACGGCTTCAATTTTTTCGTCTTACAACAACACCATCATTTCCGTATCCGACACGAAAGGGGAGGTAATCGCTTGGTCGTCTGCCGGTTCTTTAGGCTTCAAAGGAGCCAGAAAATCAACTCCTTACGCCGCCACACAGGTTGCAAGAGATGTTCTTGAAAAAGCCAAAAAATATGGACTTTCTGAAATTTCAATCGCTGTCAGAGGTATTGGTCCGGGAAGAGAAGCGGCAATACGCGGATTGGCAGGTACCGGTTTGAATATAAACGCCCTGGTTGACAATACACCACTCCCGCACAATGGAGTGAGGCCGCCAAAACCCAGGAGAGTTTAGTTTTTATTATTTAATTTGAAATAAAATGGCACGTTACACAGGACCAAGAGAAAAAATAGAAAGAAGAATCGGAGTAAAACTCTTTTTGAAAGGAGAGCGTTCTCTTTCGCCCAAATCAGCTATGGTCAAAAAACCTTACCCGCCCGGAATGCATGGTAAATCTAAATTCAGAAAACTGTCTGAATACGGCTCACAATTGAATTCAAAACAAAAGATAAAATACACCTACAGGCTTCTTGAAAAACAGTTTAAAGCGTATGTCAAAGAGGCTATTCAATCAAAAAAAGAAACCGGAAATCTGCTAGTAAGAAGACTGGAACAGCGCTTGGACAATGTTGTTTACAAAATGGGCTTGGCTCAATCGCGAGATCAGGCCAGACAACTTGTAAGCCATGGTCACATAACTGTAAACGGTTCAAAAAACAACATACCATCCTATAAAGTAGCAAAGGGGGATAAGATCGGCATCAGAGAAGGCAGCAAGAAAACAAAATATTTTTCTTCCTTAGTTCAAAATTGGCTGCCAAAGCATGAAAGCCCGGTTTGGATAAATGTAGACAAAAGCAATCTAACCGCCACGGTTGAAAAATTGCCAGAAATCAGCGACAGCGGATTGGAACTAAGCGATATTCAGTCTATAATTGAGTTTTATTCAAGATAAAATTTAACATAGTTTTCTAGCTGATGATTCTGCAGTTAATTACTGCAGAATGATGCTAAAAACTAAAAAATATGATACAGCTACCAGAAAAAATAATAGCTATAAAAGAAGAGGGCCATCAGGCTCTGTTTGAAATTTCGCCCCTTTATCCGGGCTACGGTGTAACCATA
>Ga0209343_10000719_pt1 | contig 45817 bp, 38 predicted proteins | sample RifCSPlowO2_02_FD_184026 | JGI IMG/M metagenome (GOLD analysis project Ga0209343, IMG submission 184026) | Groundwater microbial communities from Rifle, Colorado - Rifle CSP2_plank lowO2_0.2 (SPAdes) (version 2) | ecosystem: Environmental > Aquatic > Deep subsurface > Groundwater | place...
TGGCATGGAAGCTACGCGCCGCCTGCGGGCGGCAGGGCTTACCACGCCGGTCATCGGCGTGTCCGCCGGCGCACTGGAAGAGGAACGCCAGGCGGCCTTTGCCGCCGGGGTGGACGACTATGTGCTGAAACCCGTCAATCTGGCCACGCTGGGGGCGGCCCTGTCACGGGCGCTCCATCCCCCAAGCTGACCTGTTGCGAAGCCTAGAGCGCCTGCGCCAGGCGCCCAATCCCTTCCTCGATCTTCGCCACATCCGCGGTTGCAAAGCTCAGGCGGAACGTGGCCGTATCAGGGTCATGGGCAAAAAAGGGCGCGCCCGGCACAAAGGCCACCAGCTTGTCGATGGCGCGTTTGGCAAAGGCGTTGGCATTGGCGTCCCGCCCCTGTGCGCCCGTGAGGCGGGCCCAAAAAAACATACCACCTTGCGGCTGGTTGAACGCAATGGCCTCGCCCAGCTCCCGGCGCAAAGACTCGGCCATGACACGGGCACGCTCGGCGTAGGTTTTACGCACCACCGCCAAAGCGCCGTCCAGACGGTTCAGGGTGAGGTAATGCGCGGCGGTGGCCTGGGTCAAATTGCTGGTATGGGCATCGCTGAACTGCTTGCACATGGTGGCCTTGGCCAGCAGCTCGGGCGGCGCAATCAGCCAACCCACGCGCAGGCCGGGCGACAAAATCTTGCTGAAACTGCCGCAGTGCGCCAGCCAGTCGCGGCTGCCGGGCACCTGTGCGCTAAGCGCCAGCATGCTGGGCGGTGGCGCGGCGTCGAAGTACAACTCACCATAGGGGTCGTCTTCCACGATCAAGGTCTGGGTGCGCACCGCAATTTCCAAAATGCGCTTGCGCCGCGCCAGGCTCAGCGTGGCGCCGCTGGGGTTGCCAAAGGTGGGGATCAGGTAGACCAGTTTGGGTTGGTGTTCTTCAATGAGTTGCTCCAGCTTGTCCACGTCCACACCGTCGGCGTCGATGGGTGCGTTGATCAGTTGCGCGCCGTAGAGTCGAAAACACTGGATGGTGGCCAGGAAGGTGGGCGCTTCCACAATCACCTTGTCGCCGGGGGAGATCATGGTCTTGCCGATCAGGTCCAGCGCCTGCTGGCTGCCGGTGGTGACGATCAGGCCTTCGGGCGTGGCCATGGCGCCTTTATTCGCCATGAACGCGCTGATGCCTTCGCGCAGGGGCTGGTAGCCTTCGGTGGCGCCGTACTGCAGCACCGCGCCCGGATTCTGGGCCAACACGGCGCTGGTGGACTCCCGGATGCCGTCCACATCGAACAATGCAGGGTCGGGAAAACCACCGGCAAAACTGATGATGCCGGGCTTGCCCAGCAGCTTGAACAGTTCACGGATGGCGGAGGTTTCGACGTTGTTGAGGCGGTCGGCAAATTGCATGGAAAGCACTTTCGATTAGACAGAGTGTGTTTAGGGTAAATTGTCACCGATTACGCTACGCCACCTTCAAAAGAACAAAAACCATGTCCAGCCTCGACTCCTTCTTTGACTCCGTGCAACTGCCCTCCATGACCGAGGTGGCGCATGCCCTGATCCGCACGCTCAACGATGAAAATGCAACCATCGCCAAGGTTCGCAACATCATTGCCGAAGACCCCGCGCTGACCGCCAAGCTTTTGCGTCTGGCCAACAGCGCGCAGTTTGGTCTGCCCCGCGGCGTAGGCACCCTGGACGATGCCATTGCCATGGTCGGCATGGCCAAGGTGCGCACCCTGTCCCTGGGGGCCTGCCTGAACGAGTCCTTCCCCACCCTGCCCGGCCTGGAGCGCAAGGAATTCTGGAAAACCAGCACCACCTGTGCCGGCTATTCCCAATGGCTGGCCAGCGACCTGGGCATTGACTGCCAAGTGGCCTGGCTGACCGGCCTGATGCTGCGTCTGGGGGAACTTTTGATTGGCCAGGTGGACCCCCAAATGCTGCAAGAGATTGAAAAACCACCCCACCCGCCGGGGGCCCGCTGGGAACGGGAAAAACGCCTGGTGGGATTCAGCGAAGGACAAATCACCGCCGAGCTGGCCCGGCGCTGGAACTTTCCCATGCAAATGGTGCAGGCGCTGGAGCGCTCTTCCGATCCGCTAACCGAACAGGCCTTCTCCCGATTGGGTGCCATCATGCATTTGGCAGGCTTGCTGGCCGACACACCGGCCGCAGGGCCCGAAGCACTGGACACATTGCCGCAGGAGGTGATCGCGGCCCTGATGTTGGATGCACAATGGATGTATGCCAGCTTCCCTTCGGCTGACGCATTTGTGGACATCAACGCACTGTGACACCCGCTCAAATTGAGGTTTTTTTCGCCACCCTGAAGGCGGCCAACCCTTTTCCGCAAACGGAGTTGGAATACGCCTCCATTTTTGAACTGCTGGTGGCCGTGTTGCTATCGGCCCAGGCCACCGATGTGGGCGTCAACAAAGCCACGCGCAAGCTGTTTGCTGTAGCCAATACGCCGCAAAAAATACTAGCGCTCGGGCAAGAGGGTTTGGAAAGCTACATCAAGACCATTGGTCTGTACCGCAGCAAGGCCCGCCATCTGGTGCAGACCTGCCAGATGCTGATCGACCAGCATGGGGGCCAAGTGCCCCGGACCCGAGAGGCCTTGCAGGCACTGCCGGGGGTGGGCCGCAAAACCGCCAACGTGGTGCTCAACGTGGCTTTTGGCGAACCCACCATGGCAGTGGACACCCACCTCTTTCGTGTCGCCAACCGCACCGGGCTGGCTCCGGGAAAAACGCCGCTGGAGGTGGAACTCAAGCTGCTCAAGCGCATTCCACCGGCCTATTTGGTGGACGCACACCATTGGCTGATACTGCACGGACGTTATGTCTGCAAGGCCCGCCAGCCGATTTGTTGGAAATGCAGCGTGCAGGGGGTCTGTGGCTATAAACTCAAGACACCCGGGCCCCAATAACTGCAGACTCCGTTGCCAACCCAACACGCGCGCCATGGCACACATTGCTTCGTTTTTGCTGACCACCAAACTGCCGATCATGCCGGAGGTTGCCAAATCGCTGATCGACACCCTCAACGACCCCGAGGCGGGCCGCACCGCGGTGTGCGACATCATCGCCAAAGATCCAGCACTCACGGCCACGCTGGTGCGCATGGCCAACAGTGCCATCTTCGGTTTGTCGCGCAGCGTCACCTCCCTGGACAGTGCGGTCAGTGTCGTGGGCATGTCGCAAATCAGGGCGCGCGCGCTGTCGATTTGCATGGGCCGTGTCTTTGAAATGCCCTTAGGGTTGAACCGACTGGACTATTGGCACCACAGCATGGTCTGTGCGGGCTACTCCAAGTGGCTGGCCAGCTCCATCGGCGCGGACAAGAACCAGGCTTGGCTCACCGGCATGATGCTGCGCCTGGGCGAGATCATCATTGGCCACCGAAAGCCCGCCATGATCGGCCACATCGAAATGAAACCCTGCGCGCCGGGAGAGCGCTGGGCCCGTGAAAAAGCGCTCACGGGGTTTGATGAAGGCCAAATCATGGCCGAGATTGCCCGCCGCTGGGATTTCCCCGACACCATTGTGGAGGCGCTGAGCGCCAGTGCAGCCCCCTTGTCCACGGAGACCTTCTCCCCTTTGGGGGCCATTGTCCATTTGGCCACTTTGTTATCGGACCAGGTTGCCTATACCCAAGACGTGCTTCAAACCTTGCCGCCCATGGTGGTGGAAAAGCTCCAACTCGATCTTCCCAAGCTGCAAGCCCAACTACCGCACCCCGAGTCCTTCAGCGACATTTCCATGATGCAAACCTGAGCGCCGTCTGCCGGCACTCACGCCCCGCCCAGCTGACACCATTGACCATAGGCGGGCGCGTGGCGCGGCCACTGGGCTGCGTCGTCCACCCGCAAAACGCCCTGCGCCACCAAACTCGCCGCCCGAATGACGCCTGCATGGGTGATCCAAACGGCATGCCCCCCGTGCGGGCGGCTCAAGGCAAGGGTCTCTGACCAGGCGCTGGCAACCCGCTGCAGCACCTGGTTGGCACTTTCCAGGCCGCCAAAGCAGCAGTTTCCGAAGTCGGCCGTCCAGGCCTCCACCGCTGCGGGGGGAATCTGCGCCCAAGGAACCCCCTCCCACGCACCAAAATTCATTTCTGCCAGCCGCGCATCGGTTTTGAAGAGCAAATCGGGCCGTAGCCCGCATAGAACCTGCGCAAGCTGCTCACATCTTTGTAGCGGAGACACGCGCACGGGAAGTGCTGGGGGCAGCACTGCAGCGAGCGATTCGGCAGCCATCCGGGTCGCGGGCGCCTCGGCAGGCATATCCAAGGCGCCGTAACACACCCCGGACGCAACGCAGGGCTGGGCATGGCGTGCCAACCAAAGCGTCACAGCGCCAGACTCAAACCCAAATAGAACGCAATTTCACACACCTGCTGGGTCGCTCCCAGGCAGTCCCCGGTGAAACCCTGCAAGCGGTGCTTGAACCAGCGCCCCATCAGTCCAAAAGCCACCGCAGAAGCTAGCAGCGCCCCCCCCCATGCCCGCCACAACACCGGCGAAGCCAGAGGTTTTGCTATGAAATCAGTAGCTTCTTGCGCATATCCTACAAGGGCTAGAGCCATAAAACACCATGCAAATGCGGTGCAAAGGCTGGCCAGGCTGATTTGGTCTGCCAGCGGTTTGGACTTGGAGCCCGCAGCATCCCCCACATGGGGCAACAGCCGGATCAACAACAGTGGCCAGGTGCGCGACACCACATGTGCCAAAAAGAGTGCGGTGCAGACCAGGGCAATACCCTGTGCGCCCAGCAAGGCCAACAGCGACACCTTGGCCAGCAAGGCCAACACCACGGCAATGGCGCCAAACGCCCCCACCCGCGAATCCTTCATGATGAGCAGCGCCCGCTCCCGGTCCTGGCTGCCCCCCAAGCCGTCGGCCACGTCGGCCAAGCCATCTTCATGGAACGCTCCGGTCACCCATACGCTGGCGCACGTGCACAACACCGCGGCCACCAGCGGCGCAAAGGGATTGTTTGGCAACTGGGCCAAGAGCAGCGCCATGAGGAGCGCGGCGCCCCCGCCCACCAGCCAACCAATCCCTGGGAAATGCGCGGCGCTGGCACGCAGCATGGCGGGGCTGTAGCCCACCCATGCGGCGACGCGCCCGGTCACCGGGACCCGGGTGAAAAACTGCAGTGCCAACAGGTAGTGGCGAAGGAAACGCGCCATCAAAAACCCGTTCAAACGGTGCTGGTGGCCGTTTCAGTTTTTTCCGACACACCGGCCGCTTCAAAACTGGCCATCTCCCGCAAAATAGCGCAGCCCGACATCAAAAGCGGCCAGGCCAGCGCGGCACCCGAGCCTTCGCCCAAACGCAGGCCCAAGTCCAACAGCGCCTGCACCCCCAGATGCTGCAGCATGAATTCATGGCCACGCTCGCCCGAGCGGTGTGCAAACACACAACGCTGCAGCACCAGGGGCTGCAGGGCGTGCGCCACCAAGACGGCGGAAGTGGCGATAAAACCGTCCACCACCACCACGCGGCGCTCGTGGGCCGCTTGCAGCACGGCGCCCACCATGGTGGCAATCTCAAAGCCGCCCAATGCAGCCAATGCGTCCAGCGGCGCCGTTGCATCGGCGTGCAAGGCCAACACCTCGCGCAGCACAGCCGTTTTGCGTTGCACGGCAGGCGCATCCAGCCCTGTGCCAGCGCCGGTGCAGACTTCAATGTCCAGCCCCGCCAGACGCGCCAACAACATGGAGGCGGCCGAGGTGTTGCCAATGCCCATTTCGCCCAACAAGAGCGCATTGCCAGGCAGGCCCTTCACGATGTCCTGGCCATTGCGCAGCGCCTGTTGGCATTGCTCGGCGGTCATGGCCGCTTGTTTGGACGCATCGGCAGTGCCGTTGGCCACTTTGCGCACCAGGAGACCATCACGCTGTGCGCCCGCAGGCAGCCCGGCCAAAAAGTCGTGGTTGACGCCGCAATCCACCACCGTCAGGCTGATCTTGTTTTGGCGCGCCAGCACACTGACGGCTGCCCCACCGGCCAGAAAATTCTCCACCATCTGCCAACTCACATCGCTGGGGAAGGCTGAAATGCCGCGTGCGGTGAGCCCGTGGTCGCCCGCAAACACCACCATCTGGGGATCCACCAACACAGGTGACTCGCTACCCAAAATTTCCCCTACCTGCAAGGCCACGGATTCGATGCGCCCCAACGACCCCAGTGGTTTGGTTTTGTAATCAATTTTGTGCTGCAACACCTGGGTGAATGCAGGATTGCGGATGTCAACGAGGGTCGGCAAGGAAGTGTTCATGGTGTTGAAAAAAAGAGTGCTTGTATAGGCCTATCTTAGCCCGCCAAATACCCGAACCAAGGTAGTTAGTTTTAGCCCATCAGGGTATTCATGGTGAGGTGTTCATTCGCTACGCTTGAGAGACCTGACCGGTTCAGGACATTTCCAAAAGACAACGGAGATCAACATGACCACGTCAACCAATTCGCAGCAGCTTTCGCCCTATTCCAGCGGCACCCTGTCTGGCTCCATGGTGCCTCACCGCTATGACACCCGCAGCTGCGACCTGGGTGCATTAACACCAGCCCTGACGAACCCCACCAGCGCACCGGAACAGGCCGGCGCGCGCTCCAAATCATTTTGGCGCGAATCCTTGGCTTTGATGGAACAGCACCTGCCGTTTGGCAGACGCAAGGTGCAAACCGAAGACCAGATTTACCAATGCGGCCAGGTCTTTGACACCTTGCACCTGATCAGCTCGGGTTTGTTCAAGATCGTGAACCTGAGCGCCGATGGGCGCGAGCAACCCGCCGGCCTGTATTTCAAGGGAGATTGGTTGGGTTTTGACGGAATTCCCTCCGGGCGCTACGGCTGCTCCGCCATTGCACTGGACAGTGGTGAGGTGTGGTCCATCCGCTATGACACCCTGCTCCAGGTGAGCGCCAAGGAGCCACTGATCATGCGCCTGGTGCTGGCAGCTATCAGCGCGCAATTGGCGCGCAACCGCGATGCGGCCCTGTCCATGGGCACCTTGCCAGCGGACGCACGGGTGGCCGACTTTTTGCTGCAATGGGCCCATTGTCTGGCCGAGCGCGGCATGCGAACCGACCAGATCAATGTGCACATGTCCCGGGCCGACATGGGCGACTACCTGGGCTTAAGGCTGGAGTCGGTGAGCCGTGCACTGTCCAGACTGGCCCGCTGCGGCGTTATTCTGTTCAACGAAAAGGGGCGGCGTGACATCACCATCCCCAATCTTGCAGCCTTGAGTAACTTCATTCAGCACCGCGCCGACCCGGCTACCAACGACTTGCATTGATACGAGCCAAACATGGCGTGGGTATTTGCAGCCCATTTCCAAGGCACATGGGGATGCTTCGCCACGTTGACATTTCGCAACCCTGTTCCGCCCCGAGAGACTACGCTACCGAGGGGTGGTTAAGTAAACCGTGCCAGCGCACGCTTGGAAAAGCACCCCCGATTTTTGTCATTATTTAACTTGACGAGGTACCTATCATGAACAGTCTGCGTCTATTTGAGCCGAATATTTTTGAGCCCCGTTTATTTGATGCACGTTTTTTTGACCCCACCCTCAGTGACACCTTTGACACCATGATGCGGCGCCTTTTGACGCCCATGCGAATGGGCTTGGATGCCGGCGCCATGGACATGCGCCTGGATGTCACCGAGGTGGACGGTTTCTACAAAGTCCGCGCCGACTTGCCTGGCGTCAAAAAAGAAGACATCAACATACGCATTGATGGCAACACCGTGCAAATTGACGCCGAGGCCAAACAAGAAAAAGAGGTGCAAGAGAACGAAGGCAAGGTTTTGCGCAGCGAGCGCTGGCATGGTTCCATTTCCCGCTCATTCACGCTGTCGCAAGAGGTAGACGAAGCCAGAGCAAGCGCAAAGTTTGCCGACGGCGTGCTCACGCTGGATTTGCCGAAAAAGGCGATTGCGGCCTCTAAACGGCTTGCAATTGAATAAACATCAACTCCGCCGCAGAACCCGCCGGTTACCATACCACCCATAGTTAGTACAGGGAGCGTGTATGGTAAGGAACGGTCTTTCCGCAGAGGCAGCGGCGCCTGTCCGCGCGGGCGAAAACTCCGGGCTGGAGGTGCACCCCAAGAACATTCGCGTGTTGTTGGTCGATGACCACACCATGTTTCGTGAAACACTGCGATTGATGCTGGACAACGAGTCCGACATCGACGTTGTCGGCGAGTTGGGGGATGGCGCCCAGATTCAAGAAACCGTTGCGCGCTTGATGCCAGACGTCATTGTGATGGACGTCAACATGCCCAACGTCAATGGAATCCAGGCTACCAGCAGCCTGCTGAACCGTTTTCCACAGGTGCGGGTGGTGGCTTTGTCGGGCTACGGCCACAGACAGTTCGTGATGGAGATGTTGGACGCCGGTGCCACCGCTTACGTGGTCAAGTCGTCTGCCAGCAAACAACTGGTGCATGCCATCTGCAGTGCCGCACAGGGACGTATCTACCTCTGCCCCGAAGCTGCGAGTACCCTGGTTGAAGTCAGCCGCCGTGGCAGCGCGACCACCCTTGGCGACCATGGCAAGCAAAAACGACTGGGGCGCCGAGAGACCGAAGTATTGCGCCTCTTGGCGCAAGGTAAAAGCTCACCCCAAATTGGCGAAACCCTGCATATTTCTCCGAGCACCGTGGATGTGCACCGCCGCAACATCATGAACAAACTCGAACTGCGCACGGTGGCGGAGCTGACCAAATACGCCATCCGCTCCGGCCTCACCGACATGTAAGTCAGCAGGCATTTGGCTCCGCCTTAGAGATTCCTCAACACTGCGGCCCACAGGCCATGTGATATTTCACCCGTCATCCCCTTGGGGACCCACGCTTGGAATTCTTTGATGCTTGAACCCTCTTTGCTGCCGGACCTGCTGGCCGTGACGGCCCAGCGTAGCCCACAGTCCATTGCGCTGACCTATGGCGCTTTGTCAATGAACTATGGCGACCTGCATGCCCAAGCCATCCAATTTGCCTCCGGTATGCTGGGCCTGGGAATTGCCCGCGGCGAGCGCATCGCCATTTATCTGGAAAAGCGGTTTGAAACCGTCATCGCCAGTCTGGGCGCCACGGCGGCCGGCGGCGTTTTTGTACCAGTGAACCCGCTGCTCAAGCCGGACCAGTTGGCCTTTATTTTGCGTGACTGCAATGTCCGTGTGCTGGTGACTTCGCCCGAGCGTCTGGCCCTGGTCCAAGAGGTGCTCCCCCTCTGCCCTGACCTGCGCCAGGTGGTGCTCACTGCGCCCTGCGCTGGCCCTTGGCAGCCAAACACGCGGATGGCGGGCTCCCTGGGTGTCTGCCTCTGGAGCGATTTGGCGCAAAGCCCCTCCCAGCCCGCACACCGGGTGATTGATGTGGACATGGCCGCCATTCTTTACACCTCGGGCAGCACCGGCACACCCAAGGGGGTTGTGCTCTCGCACCGCAATATGGTGGCGGGGGCCAAGAGTGTGGCGTCCTACCTGGAAAACGGGCCCCAGGACACCTTGCTGGCGGTGCTGCCTTTGTCCTTTGACGCAGGATTCAGCCAGCTCACCACTGCTTTCTCAGCCGGTGCGCGGGTGGTCTTGCTCAATTACCTGATGCCACGTGAGGTGCTGAAGACGATGGCACAAGAAGGCGTAACCGGTTTGACGGCGGTGCCGCCCCTGTACATGCAGCTGGCGCAGCTGGAATGGCCCCCAGCCATCAACAACACGCTGCGCTACTTCGCCAATACCGGCGGCCGCATGCCGCGCGACACCCTGACCACCTTGCGCCAACGGGTGCCCCAAGCCAAACCCTTCCTGATGTACGGACTGACAGAGGCCTTTCGCTCCACCTACCTGCCGCCCGAGGAGGTGGACCATCGGCCTGACTCAATCGGCAAAGCGATTCCCAATGCCGAGATTTTGGTACTGCGCGAAGACGGCTCGGCCTGTGGCCCGGACGAGCCGGGGGAACTGGTGCACCGCGGTGCCCTGGTCGGCATGGGTTACTGGAACGATGCCGAAAGAACCGCCGAACGCTACAAGCCCCTGGCGCTCGGGACCCCCGGCAGGGCCAGCGGTCTGCCCTTGCAGGAATACGCGGTTTTTTCGGGCGACACGGTGCGTATGGATGCGCAGGGCTATCTGTATTTCATAGGCCGCAGCGATGAAATGATGAAAACATCGGGCTACCGGGTGAGCCCGACCGAAGTGGAAGAGATTGTGTACGCCACAGGGCTGGTCGGCGAGTGTGTGGCCTTTGGCGTGGACCATCCCACCCTGGGCCATGCTATACATGTGATAGCTACCCACGCACAGGATACGGGGGCTATCGGCATAGATGACCTGATAAATGCGTGCCGGGTACGGATGCCAACCTACATGGTGCCGGCCAGCATCGAGATGGTTGCCGCGCCGCTGCCACGCAACCCCAACGGCAAGATCGACCGCAAGCTGCTGTCCACCCAGTGGAAGGAACGCCATGCAGCCTGAGCGTGCGCAGGCCGTTCACGCACCGATGCCGCAGTTTCCGGTGCACGGCGGGGAATTGGTGGTCGGCAACGAGCGCCTGTCCTTGCTGGCCGCCCGCGTCGGCCACACCCCTTTCTACGCCTACGACCGCGCCCTGCTGCGCGCCCGGGTGGCGGCACTGCGCGGCGTGTTGCCCCCCGGCGTCCAACTGCACTACGCCATGAAAGCCAACCCGCTGCCAGCGCTGGTGGGGCTGATGGTGCGCCTAGTGGACGGCATTGACGTGGCATCCGCCGGGGAATTGAAGGTGGCGCTGGATGCGGGCGCCAACCCCGCCGAGGTGAGCTTTGCCGGTCCGGGAAAACGGGATGCCGAGTTGCGGCAGGCGGTGGCGTCCCGTGTGTTGGTCAATATCGAGTCTTTTCGCGAGGTCGCGGCACTGGACGCCATTTCCAATGCGCTGGGGCTGCCCGCCCGCGTGGCGGTGCGTGTCAACCCCGACTTTGAACTCAAAGGTTCGGGCATGAAAATGGGCGGTGGCCCCAAGCAATTTGGCGTGGATGTGGAACAGGTGCCCGCCTTGCTGGCCCACATCGGCCACGCGGGCCTGGCCTTCGAAGGGTTTCATCTGTTTGCCGGCTCGCAAAATTTGCGTGCGGAATCGATTTGCGAGGCGCAGCAGAGGTCCTACGCGCTGGCCGTGCGCCTGGCGCAAGACGCACCACGCCCCGTGCGTTTTCTGAATTTGGGCGGCGGTTTTGGCATCCCCTACTTTCCCGGGGAACAAAGGCTGGATCTGGCACCGATTGGCGACAACCTGGCCCAACTCGCCCAGCAGGCCCAGGTGGAACTGCCCGAAGCGGCCCTGGTCATTGAACTGGGGCGTTACCTGGTGGGCGAAGCCGGGGTGTACGTGGCGCGCATTGTGGACCGCAAAACCTCACGCGGGCAGGTGTACCTGGTCACGGATGGCGGTTTGCACCAGCACTTGGCGGCATCGGGAAATTTTGGGCAGGTGGTTCGCAAGAACTACCCTGTCACGATTGGCAACCGGGTGGACTCACCGAATACGGAGATTGCCTCGGTGGTGGGCCCCCTGTGCACGCCCTTGGACCTGCTGGCCGACCGCATGACTTTGCCAGTGGCGCAGATTGGCGACTTGGCGGTCGTCTTTCAATCGGGGGCCTACGGCGCCAGCGCCAGCCCCCAAGGCTTTTTGGGGCACCCGGCATGTGTTGAGGTACTGGTTTAGATCTGCACCACTGGACCGGACCTGCGCGCTGCTCTTGGGCTTGTGCAGCCTGGTGGGCGGAGTCACGCTGGCCTGGCACCATCCCTGGTGGCCGACCACGGCTTGGGTGGCGTTTGCGCTGTGGGGCCTGGTGGTGGCATGGCGTCCGGGCATCTGGCTCTTGGGGGTGCCGGCCTGTGTGGGTTTTTTGAATTTTTCACCCTGGACCGGGTGGCTTGTTTTTGACGAATACGACCTGCTGCTGTTGGCGACGCTGAGCGGAGGGTATCTGCGTTGGGCGCTATGCCCACCGGCAGGCCCACAGGCCCCTGCGCCCAGGGCCCTGCGGCTATTCACCGCCCTGCTTGGCGGCTTCGGACTCTTGGCTTTGTTTCGGGGTATTGGGGATGCTGGCGGCATGGCCTTTGACTGGTTTGCCGGGTACACCGACGCCCTGAACAGCGTGCGCATTTTCAAGAGCTTGGGCTTTGCACTGCTGTTTGTCCCCCTGCTGGAACAAGAAATGGCCCGCTCCGCCGCACACGCAAGCCAACGCCTGGCCAACGGCATGGTGGCGGGCTTGGCGGTGGTCACTTTGGCCGTCGTGTGGGAGCGCGCCGCCTTTCCCGGGCTTTTGAACTTTACAAGCAACTACCGCACGAGTGCCCTGTTTTGGGAGATGCATGTGGGTGGCGCCGCCCTCGACGGTTACCTGGCATTGTCAGCACCCTTTGCCGTGTGGGCGGTACTCTCGGCGCGGCGCCCTGTCGTTTGGGCTGGTGCAGCGGCATTGGCCTTGCTGGCAGCCTATGCCGTCTTGACGGGTTTTGCCCGGGGGGTGTATTTTGCGATAGCAGCTGCCTTGCTGATGTTGGGTGTACTCCTGCAAGCACAGGCATCCAGCGTCCCCGCACAGGATCTGTTGACGTCTCCTTGGGGTGGCCGTCACACGGGGGATTGGCGTGCCAAGGCCAGCCTGGTTCTGGTGTTGGCACTGGTGATGGAGGTGGTGGCAGTGCTGGGCACCGGCTCCTTCATGGCCGAGCGCCTGACCAGCACCCACCGGGACTTGGCCAGCCGTTGGGAGCATTGGCAACGTGGCCTGGCGGTGCTGGACAGCCCTGCTGACTGGTGGATGGGCAAAGGCTTGGGCCGCCTCCCCGCCCATTATGCAAAGCAGGGCCCATGGGGTGAGTTTCCAGGGAGTGCACGGCTGCGAGAAGAACCGGGATCGGGTGGGGCACCCCGGTATTTTTTGACAATTTGGGGTCCCCCTACCGTGCAAACCTGGGGCGGCCAATACGCCATGACACAACGCGTAAACCCTGTGTTCAAGGGGCGGCACCAGGTTCGCGTCGATATCCGGGTGCAAAGAAGCACCCTGGTACGCATCAATCTCTGCGAGCGGCATTTGCTCTACGAAGGGGCTTGCCAGACCGCGTCCCGGTGGGTCATGCCCCATGGCACCGGCTGGCAATCTTTGGCACTGCCACTCCAGGGTGCAGCCTTGGAGGGAGGGCCTTGGTATGCGCCCCGCTTGGCCATGTTGTCCCTGTCGGTGCTGAACGCAGGGGGCTCCGCCGACTTCGACCACCTGCGTTTGCTGGGGCCCTTGCAACACGACCTCCTCCAAAACGGCAGCTTTTCCCAGGGTTTGGCAGGGTGGTTCCCCGCCGCGCAGTCGTACTTTCTGCCTTGGCACCTGGACAACCTGTATCTGGAAATACTGGTCGAGCGCGGCATGACAGGCTTGCTTCTTTGGCTTGCACTGCTGGGGTATGCGTTGTGGCAGCTTGTAGGCAAGCCCGCCAGATTGCGTCCACTGTCGCCCTACCTCGCCGCATCCCTGTGCGCCGCCTTGTCCCTGGGACTTGTCAGCAGTTTGATGGATGTCCCCAGAATTGCTTTTTTGCTCTATTTTTTGACTTTTTTTTCCATCCAAACCTGCACCCAAACAGGCGGCACGCCAGCGCTCAACCGGCAGGGCTTGGCTGCGCGTGAGAAAAGTCAAACACCCCGGAGACCTTCAGCGCAGACTTAAATCCCAACTGGAAATGTGGGGTTTGAACGTGATAAAGATATTCAGCCATTACTTTCACAAACGCACGCTTTTTCACATATTTTTTGACCTGGGGTTGGTGGTCGTCACGGTAGTGGCATCTTTCCTGTCCCAAGTGGCTGATCCGGCCAACGCCTCATCCATTGTCATCACGATTTCACTGCTGGTAGCCATTGGCATTTTGTTCATCAATGCAGGCCTGGGGTTTTATCAACGTGTCCACAACCTCACCCTGCGCCAGGTGCGCATCCGGGCCCTGTTGTCTTTGTGCCTTTCGCTGCCACTGGCCTATGGGATTTTCCGTATGTCGCCTTTGCGGCATGAGGACGAAAGGGCTTTTGTCTTGGCACTATTGGCCGCCATGGCCTTGATGTTGATCCATCGGATCTATGTGGCCCGCACCACTCCCAAGGCATTGATGCACCAACGTGTATTGGTCTATGGTTCTGGCCACAGCGCCCGGCTGGTGGGCAGCATGCTGAAACATTCCGACCCCAATGTGGACTTGGTCGGGTACTACGCCAGCCCCAATGAGACGCAGACGGGAACATTTGACATGGGGCTTTTGTCAACAAAGCAATCACTGACCGATGTGGTGCAAAAGGAGCGGGTCGATGAGATCGTGGTCGCTTTGAGCGAGCGCCGCGGTGGCAGCATGCCCTTGCGCGAACTGCTGGATTGCAAACTACACGGCGTGCGGGTGGTGGATATAGCAACCCATTTTGAAAAAACACTGGGGCAGATCAGAAACGACTCCGTGTCGGCGGGGTGGCTTATTTTTGGCGATGGCTTTGAGCAAGGGCCGATTCGCACCATGGTCAAACGTCTGTTTGACATCGTGTGTGCGTCCGTGCTGATTTTGCTGGCCTTGCCCGTCATGTTGCTGACCAGCATCTTGATTGTGGTGGAAAGCCCTGGCCCCATTTTGTACCTTCAGGAACGCGTGGGCCTCTATGGGCGGCTGTTCCATGTGGTCAAGTTCAGAAGCATGCACACCGACGCGGAGAAGGACGGAAAACCCCGCTGGGCCAGCGCGACAGACCACCGGGCCACACGGGTGGGCAGAGTGATACGCAAACTTCGCATTGACGAATTGCCGCAGCTGTTTGGCGTGCTCAGTGGTGATATGAGTTTGGTAGGCCCACGCCCGGAACGCCCCTATTTTGTGGACCAATTGACGAAGGATCTTCCCTATTACGCAGTGCGCCACAGTGTCAAACCCGGCGTCACGGGCTGGGCGCAGGTGCGCTACCACTATGGGGCCTCCGTTGAAGATTCTGCTGAAAAGCTCCAGTACGACCTCTACTACGTGAAAAACCACACGCTGTTTCTTGACATGGTGATCCTCCTGGAAACCGTCGCTGTCGTTTTGATGGGAAAAGGTGCGCAGTAGCATGGTCTTGACCGCGTGGAGTTATGGTTTGGTGGGCGTGGCCTATTCGGCCTTTGCACTGCGCCTGCACGGGCTCGGTTATGTGCATTCAGCGCGTGAATGGAGTCAAACCACCGTATTTGCGGCCGTGACCTGCAGCGCCTTGTGGGGTTGGTTTGGCCTGGCCTTGTCTCTGACCAAGGCGCCACAAGCCGCGCTTCTTAGCGCATGGTTTGACACAGCCCGCTACGCGGGCTGGTTTGCCTTTCTGCTGATTCTGCTGCGGCCCAAAGCCCCCCCAAAGCCACGCTACACCATAGGCTGGATGCCACCGCTTGCACTGGCACTGGTGCTATTTTCACTTTTGGCAAGGTCCTTTTTCACGCCATCCACCGGCCCAGGGGGTGAGCACTCACGGCTAGCGCTGTATGGCGCAATGCTCCTCCCCGTGTTTGCCCTCATTCTGCTGGAGCAAGTCTTTAGAAATGTGACAGAAGATTCCCTGTGGAACATCAAGCCCCTGTGTCTCGGCCTGGGGGGGGCATTCATGTTCGATCTGTATCTGTTTTCACAAGCCGTCTTGTTCAACCGCCCTGATGCCGACGCCCTGAGTATCCGTGGCTTGGTGCACACCCTGGTTGCGCCACTGCTGGTGCTGTCCATGTCACGGCGCAGTGACTGGGTTTCCCACATTCAGCTCTCACCCAAAGCTGCCTTTCACTCCGCCACGCTGTTGATGGCCGGCGCCTATTTGCTATTCATCTCCAGTGTGGGCTACTACGTTCGGTACTTCGGTGGCGAATGGGGGCGTGCACTGCAGTTGGCGCTGGTCTTTGTGGCGCTCATTTTGCTGGTCGTACTGGCGCTTTCAGGTTCCATACGGGCCAAGCTGCGGGTGTTTTTAGGCAAGCACTTTTTTCACTACCGCTTTGACTACCGCGAGGAGTGGCTCAAATTTACACATGCCCTGGCAACCCAACACTCCCCGCAGGAAATGGGACAACAGGTGGTGCGTGGTCTGGCAGACATGCTGGAGAGTCCCGCTGGTGGTCTTTGGGTAAAGGCGCGGGGAGAACAGGCTTTCACCCAATCTGCGCGCTGGAACCTGGCGCAAACACTGGAAAAGGAAGATGCCAACTCGCCCTTGTGCCAGTTCATCACGACCAGCGGCTGGGTGGTGAACTTGGAAGAATACCGGTCGTATTCCCACCGCTATGGACAACTGAAACTTCCCAACTGGTTGTTGGAGATGGCGCAAGCCTGGTTGGTGGTACCGCTTTTGGTGGGCAATGAGCTCATAGGCTTTTGTGTTCTCGCCAGTGCACGCACGCGTGTGGATGTGAATTGGGAGGTGAATGATTTGCTGAAAACAGCCGGTCAGCAGGCCGCCAGCTATTTGGCACAAATGCAGGCGACGGAAGCGCTGCTGGAGGCGCGCAAATTTGATTCTTTCAATCGCATGTCCGCCTTTGTCGTACACGACCTGAAAAATATTGTGACGCAACTTTCGCTCATGATGAAAAACGCCAAACGACTTGGCGACAACCCGGAGTTCCAGCGCGACATGGTCATGACGGTGGAGAATTCTCTGGAGCGCATGCGCCAGCTCATGCTCCAGTTGCATGAGGGGGCGACACCGCCCGGCCCGGTCTTGGGTGTGAATCTGGTCGGCATCATCCACCGCATTGCATCCGTCGCGGAAGGACGCGGTCGAACCCTGGACTTGAGGCTGTACGAGCCGGTGGTCACGCGTGGCCACGAGGAACGGCTGGAGCGCATCCTGGGGCATATCGTGCAAAACGCTTTGGATGCCACAGACTACGCGGGCCAGGTCTGGCTCAAGCTGGAACGCAGCAATGGTCAGGCCCGAATTGTGGTCGGTGATTCGGGACACGGCATGTCTCAGCACTTCATCCAGAACCATTTGTTCAAGCCATTTCAGACCACCAAGCCAGCGGGCATGGGCATCGGCGCCTATGAAAGCTTCCAGTACGTACAAGAACTTGGTGGACACATCGAGGTTGAGAGTGAACTGGGCAAAGGAACTACCGTGAGCTTGCTATTGCCCCTGTTTGAGCCGGCTAAGGAGCTATCCCCGCCCGCCTTGGAATTCGCATGACCCCCGAAAAAACACCATCGATTCTGATTGTGGAAGACGACTTGGCCTTGCAAAAGCAAATCAAATGGTCGCTGGACCGTTTTGATTCGGCCACCGCCCACGACCGGGAAAGTGCCATGCTGCAATTGCGCAAACACACTCCTGCCGTCATCACGATGGATTTGGGGCTGCCACCCGATGCAGATTCAGTGTCCGAAGGGTTTCGCTTGCTTCAACAGATCACACATTTTGACCCTGATATCAAGGTCATCGTGCTGACGGGGCAGAATGACCAAGCCAATGCCTTGCGCGCCGTGGGCATGGGGGCCTACGATTTTTTTGCAAAACCCTTCGCCACCGAACTCCTCAACCTGAGCATTGAGCGGGCGCTGCGCTTGTACGCATTGCAAAGAGAAAACCGCCGCCTGCAGACGGTGTACCAGCCCGACGCCTTGGCCGGTTTGATGACCCGTGATTCGGAAATGCTGCGCATTTGCCGCACCATTGAAAAGGTGGCCAGCAGCAACGCAACCGTCATGCTGCTGGGAGAAAGTGGTACGGGTAAAGAGGTATTGGCGCGCGGCCTGCACCAGGCGTCACCGCGGCGGTCCGAACGGTTTGTGGCGATCAACTGCGCCGCCATTCCAGAAAATCTTTTGGAAAGTGAACTCTTCGGCTTCGAAAGGGGGGCATTCACGGGGGCTGCAAAAACGACGCTCGGAAAGATCGAAACCGCCAGTGGCGGCACCCTGATGCTCGATGAAATTGGGGATTTGCCCTTTTCCTTGCAGGCCAAACTGCTGCGCTTCTTGCAGGAAAGGACCATTGAACGGGTGGGCGGCAGACAGGAAATACCAGTGGATGTACGCATCGTGTGCGCCACCCACCAGGATCTGAATGCACTGAGTAAAAGCGGTCGATTTCGCGAAGACTTGTACTACCGCCTGGCGGAAATTGTCGTCCATATTCCCCCACTGCGCGAGCGTGTGGGGGACGCGGCCTTGTTGGCGCATGCCTTCGTGCGCCGATTCGCACAAGAGCACAACCGCGCCACCATGACGCTCAGTGACGAGGCAGTCCTGGCACTCGAATGCCATCCCTGGCCCGGCAACATCCGCGAACTGGAGAACTGCATCAAGCGCGCCACCATCATGGCCGATGGAAATCAGATTTCCTGCAGCGATGTGGGCCTCAGTGCGTCCACGTTTGATGCCGTGGACCAGTCACTCGATCTGCGGGGGATTCGAGAACTCGCCGAGAAACGCGCCGTGGTGACGGCCCTGGGCCGAGTCAACGGAAATATCGTGAAAGCCGCGGATTTGCTGGGCGTGAGCCGTCCCACGCTGTACGACTTGATGCATCGCCTAGGTTTGAAATAGCCCCCCCCATGCCCAACAACCTCACTTCGGGAATCCACATGACCACCCATCGTTCCAAGACTCTTTTGGCCCTTTCGACCGTATTGGGCTCCTTGCTTTTTACTGCCTGTGGCGAAAAGCCTGAGGTTTTGCTGGCGTCGGCAAAAAGCTATTTAGACAAAAACGAAAGCAAGGCGGCCATCATTCAGGTGAAAAATGCACTGCAGGCCAACCCAGACATGCCTGAAGCCCGCTTTCTCCTGGGCAAAGCGATGCTGGAAAGCGGGGATTTTGCGGGCGCTGAGGCAGAACTGCGCAAGGCCTTGCATCTGAAATATCCCCTGGATGCTGTGGCGCCTCCGTTGGCCAAAGCACTTCTGGCGAAAGGGCAAGCCAAAATTCTCATCGATGAATTTGGGAAAACCGAGCTAACCCAAAGCCCCGCCCAAGCCAGCCTCCTCACGTCTCTGGTCACGGCCTATGCCATGCAAGGCAATATGGAGCAATCCAAAGCATCTCTGAATGCGGCACTCGCAGCACAGCCTGGCTACCCACCGGCCCTGATGCAACAGGCACAAGAAAAAGCCCGCCAACATGATTTTGAGGGGGCCTTGGCATTGATTGACGAAGTGATCTCCAAGTCACCCGAGAGTTACGAAGCCTGGAAGCTCCAAGGCGACATTCATTTGTACGCAAAAGGCAAACTCAGTGAGGCCCTGACTGCCTACCAAAAAACCATTCAAATCAAACCCGATCTTTTAGCAGGCCACAGCGCCATCATCACTATATTGCTGCAGCAAGGTAAGCCAGCGGAAGCGGAAGAGCACATCGCGCAGTTAAAAAAAATTGCGCCCAACCATCCCCGGACCCAATACCACGAAGCGCAATTGGCGTTCGAGAAGAAAGACTTTAAATTGGCCAAAACCCTGGTGCAGCAGGTACTCAGCGCGTCACCCACCCATATTCCTGCGCTGCAGTTGGCCGGCGCCATAGCCTTGCAACTGAATTCTCTGCCGCAGGCCCAGGATTACCTGAATAAAACCCTGAAGGCCGTGCCTACATCGACCGTGGCCCGCCGGCTACTGGTGGTGACCTATTTGCGTGCAGGGCAAACGGCCAAAGCCATGGAAGCACTGCTTCCTGGACTCAGGATGGAGCCCATCGACCCGAACCTGCTGCCCTTGGCCGGCGAGGTCTATCTCAAAAGTGGAGACTCCAAAAAGGCAGAAGAGTATTTCACCCAAGCCAGTCAACTGACTCCAGGCAACGCCAAGAATAGAACATCTCTGGCCCTCGTCCAGATGTTGAACGGATCAGCAGACTCTGCGTTTGAAGAACTGCACGATATCGCCACGTCAGACACGGGTACAACCGCTGATATGGCACTGGTCAGTGCCCATCTGAGTCGCCGAGAGTTCGACAAGGCACTCCAGGCCATCGACGCCCTGGAGAAAAAACAGCCAGGCAAGCCTTTTCCCCCCCAACTGCGTGCCCAAGCCTTGTTGGCGAAGAAAGACACCGCAGGTGCAAGAAAGAGCTTTGAGCACGCTTTGGCCATAGATCCCAATTACTTTCCGGCCGCGGCTGGTCTGGCTGGCCTGGACATGGCTGACAAGAATCCAGAAAAAGCCAAGACGCGAATAAATGCGGTGCTGGCCCATGAGCCCAAGAATACCCAGGCTTTGCTGGCCCTTGTGGAGATCGCAGCCAAGTCTGGCGCCACCGAGAAAGAGCTTGCCAAGCTCATTGGGAATGCGGTGGCCGCCAACCCCACGGACGCGAGCGTCCACTTGCTGTTGATCGACTTTCATAGGCACCACAAGGACACCAAAGGCGCCCTGTCCGCCGCACAGAATGCGGTGGCCGCGGTGCCAGACCATCCACAACTATTGGATGCACTGGGCCACACGCAGCAGCTTTCCGGTGATTTCAATCAGGCCATGGCCACCTATACCAAACTGGCAGATTTGCAACCCCAGTCGCCGCTGCCCCTTATGCGTTTGGCTGGCGTCCATATTGCCGCCAAGGACATGGACGCCGCCTACACCAGCTTGCGCAAGGCGCTGGCTATTCAACCCGACCTCCTGGATGTGCAACGTGCCGTCATCTCGTTGGATCTTGGTGCCAAGAGGTTCCAAGATGCGATGGCGACCGCCCGCACAGTACAAAAACAACGCGCCAATGAAGCCGTTGGCTACCTGCTGGAAGGTGATATCCACGTCTATGAGAAACATTGGGAGCGCGCCGCAGCAGCCTACCGTGCCGGCCTCAAGCAGGCCAATTCATCGGAGTTGGCGCTCAAGCTACATACTGTCTTGGTGGCTTCTGGCAAAGGCACGGAGGCCGATAAATTTTCTGCCGGGTGGCAAAAGGACAACCCCAAGGACGCGTCATTTCTGCTGTATTTGGGTGATGCGGCGGTGGCACACAAGGACTACAGCACGGCGGAAAATAAATACGCTGCAGTGGTCCAATTGCAACCCAACAGTGCCATCGCCTACAACAATCTGGCATGGGTCAGTGGAAAACTCAAAAAAGAAGGCGCTATTGCGTATGCGGAAAAAGCTATTTCCTTGGCCCCGCAGCAGGCCGCTTTTATGGATACCCTTGCCTTCCTTCTGTCGGACAAGGGGGACTACGTAAAAGCCCTTGATCTACAGAACAAGGCGGTGGCGCTGCAACCCACCAACACACTGTTCAAGCTCAACCTGGCAAAAATTCACATCAAAGGTGGAAACAAGGAACTGGCCAGGAAGGAGTTGGATGCGCTGAGCAAATTGGGCGAAAAATTTCCAGCACAGCCAGAAGTGGCCTCCTTGCTCAAGGCCCTGTAAAACGATGGCCGGAAGAATTGGCGCATGTATCTTGCACGGCATCTCACATTTTGAGAAGGCGGCATGGACAACAGAACGGGCCTGTTATTCCTGCAGGAAACGACTCGCGTTTTCCAGATCTTCGTGGGTGGCGCCAGCCTTGAGCACCCCAACGAGCTTGCGCCAGGGCAAGTCGGGCTCTGCCACCCTGAAGCCATAAAACCCGAATGTACCTTTGTGTTTTCCGCGCACTACCGAAGCCTTGATGACCGATGTTTCTTCGCTTCCCAGCCGAATCCGTGCTTCGCCCCATACATTGGCGGACAATGGGTTTTTCGAATTCGCTAAAAACCCGTCGTCAGAAAACTCCACCACCTGGATGGCATGCACCTCCGTCTTATCTGGGTGTGAGATGGAAAAACTCCCGGGACACTTGAGCGAATACCTTTCGTGGGCACGGTGGTGGCGTTGGAAATCGGACTCCGAAAAAACCGTTGGCAACACAGCCTGGTAGTTTGGTAGGTCATAAATCGAGTGCAGCAACCCCCTTTCCCTGTCCGCCAGGCCTTGAAAGGTCCGTGTGCATTGGTTGAAAAAATAGTCAAGCAACTCTGGCGTCATCACCGGGTCATTGGTGGTGAAATACCTCCGGTTCGGCATCACGATGTTGGGCAACTCGGTGCGCAAAAAATAAATATACAGATTCTTGCGTACCGGTTTACCGCGGTACAAACGTTTCATCAAACCTGGAGCGACGTGCAGATCCACCGATGCTCCGACCGCCGGTGCACCATTGGCGAAATCATATTTTTCCACCCGATTTTCTGTGAGCCGCTCAAAGAGCAACAGCGACTCATACATCTCAATCCGGTTCGGATTGACAGCGATCACCAGATGGCGTGTGTCAAAGAAAGTAGTGCAATACTCATACATGAACTTCATGAGGGGAAACAAAATAGATCCCCCCGTGTTTCTGAATCTCGGATGCACCGCCAGTGCGGACACCTCGGCGAGCCTTCCTTTTGTTTCCCGAATGTCATGGAGATCAAAAATAGACTGCAAGGGAAACCCGAAAACACTTTCTCGGATCAAGGATATGGTTCCTACCACCTCCCCGTCGAATTTGGCACACAGTGTGGTTGTCGTGGGCAGTGCATGGTAAATGGTGATGCGCATGCCAGATGGGTGGGGCTGCATGAAGCCGCTTCCCACGTAAGCATCATGCAATAACCTGAAGCAGGCTTCCAACTCATCCTTGGATTCGGCAATTTTGAGGACCATGCGCTTGTCAGGCGTGGGGTCGCAATCTACAAAAGACCGGTATACAGCAAACCGAAGCGGACGCGGAAAGAAGGAAAATGCTCTCCGAAGGGTGTGGTGCCAAACTCTTTTGGTACCTGATGCACGTGAATTGGTCATTGAACTGCTTACGGTGTCGCCACGTTGCACTTTCGTTCAAAACAAGGGATGGTGTTTACAAGCAATCTTCTGTTGTAGTCCGGTGCGTCACATTGACTTTTAGCACAGCAGACCCGTGTCAAAAACCTATTGCGGTGCCACCTCCAGACGGTCTCTTCCACCATTCTTGGCCCGATACAGTGCCGCATCTGCAACCCCCAGCAAGCTGGAAAAGGATGTCTCTGAAGACAAACACCCAGCCCCGACGCTCACCGTGTATGCAATGCATTCCCCGGCCACCTCCACCGGATTGGCGCGAACGCGTTCAATGATCCGCAAGGCCAATGCACGCCCCCCTTCCAGACTGGTGTTGGGCAGCAGCACCGCAAACTCTTCCCCGCCAATACGCCCTATGAGGTCGGATTCCCGCAAAACACCCATCACTGTTTTAACAAACGACACCAGAACCGCGTCGCCCGTTGCATGCCCATGGTGGTCATTGATGCGCTTGAAATGGTCCAGATCCAGCATCAGCACCATCAGCGGCAATTCATAGCGCGTTGACCGAGCCAATTCTTGCTCCGCAAGATTCAAAAAATTGCGTCGGCTCAGGGCACCTGTCAGTACATCGGTATTGGCCAGTGTCAGACTGGCCAATTCGGCCGCCTTGAGTTCGGTGACGTCTTCCAGGCTGACCACAACACGCTCCGAAATGTCATGTACGGACATCACCCGCATCATGAACCAGTGCGCATCCAACGGTGTAAAAAAAGGCTGCGCGAGTTGGAAACTGGGGGCACAGCCAGTCACCACCGACGCGATACCGGCAGAAGCAGCCTGTGTTGTCTTCTGATCGTGTCCGGTCATGCGATCCAGTATTTCCAGAAAACTCCCCCCTAAGGAGGAGGGGGACTCCACAAAGCCGTTGTCCAACGCATATTTGCGCCAAACTGCATTCGTTTGAATGACTGTGCCATGCCGGTCCAACACTGCAATTTTCGCCGCCAACGAATCAAACACCGCCTGCTGAAATCGGGCGGCGGCAAGCAGCTCTTCTTCCGCCTGCTTTTTGCCCGTGATATCCACGTGTGTGCCGATCATGCGCAACGGTTTCGAATCATCGGTACGGCTGACCACTGCGCCTCTGGAAAGAACCCATTTCCAACTTCCGTTCTTACACTTCCCCCTGTATTCACTGGCATAGTTGGCTGCGATACCACTCAAATGGGCCTGCATATCCGCCAGCACACGGGCCTTGTCGTCTGGATGAATACGGGAACTCCAATCCTCAATGTGATGGCCATACTCCTGTTCGGAGAAGCCGAAGAGTTCCCCGAAACGTTTGGAAAACAAAACTTCGCCGGTCTGCACAGACCAGTCCCAAACACCGTCACCCGCAGACTCCAAGGCCAACTTCCAGCGCTCCTCGCTTACCCGCAGTTTTTCCTCGGCATCTCTGCGTTCTGTCGTGTCCACCAGAACAAGCTGCCACCCCGAAGCGCCGGGCAGTGCAGAAGCACTGACCTGCGCATGCGTAGCAGTTTGTCCATTTTTTCCCAGCACGATCTCACCGGTCTGCACCTCACCGGGCAGATTGGCGCGCTCCAATAGGGCATTGAATGCGGGGCGGTCCGGGCCAGCCACATACAAGCCCAATTTGCTGCCCAGCAGTCGAACACGCTCCCCACCCAACAAATTGGCGCCTGCGAGATTCAATTTCGTAATGGAGCCGGTGGAATCCAGCGACACAATACCGATAGGCGCAAAGTCATACAACTCACTGCTTTCGCTCAGTGCGGTTTCCAATTGGGCCCTGGCATGGTCCAAATGTTCGTTTTGGAGCTCCAGCTCAATCTGGTGAATTTCCAATTCTTCAAAGAGATGCTGTACTTCTGACAAAGTCAACGCAGTGTTGATATCGGTGATCCGACGCAGAAATCTTTCCCTGGCCATCCGCCGCAATTCTTCCAAAGCCAGCGGGTTTTTACGATAGCCCATATGTAAAAACAGATGGTTTTGAATCGTCCACCAGGTCCTGTGGTTTGCTTTGACTGGCGCGCAATTCAGCTTCCAACTTTTTGCTCACGGTGACATCCGAAAACGTAATAACCAAACCATCAATATGGTTATCCTGCGTGCGGTAGGGCATGATTCGCACCTTGAACCATCGACCGTCTACGGTGGGAGCATCCACCTCCTTAAACAGCAGCGTGCGCAACACATCCCTGGCATGTTGCAGCATGTCTGGGTAGATCAAATCACTCACAATGTCGGCCACAGGTCGCCCTGCATCTCCCGGTATCAGTTTGATAATGCGGGTAGTCTGGGGCGTGAAACGCCGAACATTGAACGATTCATCCAGGAACAGGGTCGCAATTTCAGTGCTGTCGAGCAGGTTCTTCATGTCGTTGCTGGCCCGCGACAACTCGTTTACTTTGGCCTGCAGCTCATGGTTGATGGTCTGCAACTCCTCGTTCATCGACTGAATTTCCTCCTTGGACGTCGTCAGTTCCTCATTGGTAGACTGCAGCTCTTCAATAGTGGACTGCAACTCTTCATTGGTAGATTTCAATTCCTCTTGCGAGGTCTGCATTTCCTCACGCGTGGATCTAGCCTCCTCGCGGGCATGTTGTATATCTTGCTCTAGTGCTTCCACATGTGCGCGCTCTTTCGCCGCAACGGTCACGGAGTTGTTGGGTTTTCTGCGCCGGGGCGCCTCCACGTCGTAGAAAACCACCAATAGCATTCCCGCCAAAGCAGCCGGTTCACTCAAGGGCTGCACGAGAATATCGACGTACTGCTTGTTCTCATTCCAAACTACTTTGATTTTCTTCAACGTCGTCATGGTTTTTTCTCGAATGGCCCTATAAAACACCTCACTCAAGCCCTGCTTGAGTCCATCGCGGGCCATGGCAATCAAATCCCAATTGGGCTTGCCTGCGGGTGGCTCCAGGTATTTGCCGGTATTGCCACAAAAATAGCGTGTTTCCCCCTGCTCGCTCACCAAAACTGCGGCGGGTGCATAACGTTGCAACACCAGTTTCTCGACCATTGGATCCAAATCGGGTGGGCCAGACAAATCGTCCGATTGCACCAATGCCGTACGCCCTTGCTGGGAGGACACGCTCACAAAAGCCGCCGGAAAATCTACCGGCAACACGCGCATTGAAGTTTCTAGCCGCCGAAATATTCTTAAATCTTCACTCAAGGGAGAAAACAGCTTGCCAACCGCACCGATGGATTCAGCGCTCCCCAACACCAAATACCCACCAGGATTGAGGCTGTAATGGAATAGCTGCACCAGCTTTGCCTGCAATTCCGGTTCAAAGTAGATCAGCAGATTGCGACAGCTCAGGATATCTATCTTGATAAAAGGCGGGGCAACAATGATGTTTTGTTCGGCAAAGACCACCGTCTCACGAATTTCGTCGCAGACCCGGTACCCCCCTGAGTCCAGCACAAAAAAACGCGTCAACCGCTGCGCTGAGACGTCGTGTGCAATGCTCTGGGGATAAACACCAGAACGGCCGATGGCCACCGCGTCCTTGTCCAGATCAGACGCAAATATCTGCAAGGAAAACTTTTGAGTTAAAGCCGCTTCCTCAATGGCTTCCTTAAAGACAATCGCCAAAGAAAAGGCCTCTTCTCCAGTGGAGCACCCTGGCGCCCAAGCCCGCAGGTCCGTACCTTCTGGATGGTTGGCCAACAACGCAGGAATCACCTTGGCTTTGAGTTGCTCCCAAACCATGGCGTCGCGAAAAAAGCGGGTGACACCAATCAGCAACTCACTGAACAGGATCTCAGATTCTTTGGGATTTTCACGCAAATATCGCAAGTAGTCGTTCGCTCTGGATAACTGGTGCAGGCCCATGCGCCGCTCTACACGCCGTGCAATGGTGTTTTTTTTGTAGAGCGAGAAGTCATGACCGGATTGGGTTCGCACCAAGAGTATGACCTTGTCCAAAAACCCGGGGTCTCTGGGACCTGGTTCAGTCTTGATTTCAACTGGAGGCCCGTATTGACTCCGATTGACATAATCCAGAATCTTCTGCGGCAACGCCTTCGCAGGAGCGACGACATCGGCTACACCGGCCTCCATGGCACTGCGCGGCATGCTGCCAAATTGCGCGTCATCAGGGCTTTGCACAAAGCACGCGCCTGCGGCAAGACGAATAGCGCGCAACCCTTGGGTTCCGTCAGACCCCATGCCAGACAAAATAACTCCAATGCTTTTTTGCCTTGCATCATCGGCCAGCGATTTGAAAAAGAAATCAATCGGCAGCCGCAAACCGTGTGGCTCGGCCGTTTCCAGCAAATGCAGTACGCCATGCAATATAGAGAGATCAAGACCCGGTGGAATCACATAGACATGGTCGGACTCGACCTGCATCTGATCCTTTACCTCAACGGTCGGCATGTTCGTGCGACGCTGCAGCAATTCAGCCAGCATACCCTTGCGATCGGCTGCGGCATGTTGCACGATGACGTAAGCCAAACCGCTGTTCACAGGCACATTCGAAAAAAATTGTTCCAACGCCGCCAAGCCGCCAGCCGATGCACCGATGCCGACAACAGCGAATGGCGCATGCGCAGACTCCGCACTTTTGTGGCTCAATCAACCCCCTGTGCACCGTCCAACCGGGCAATATTTATCCGTTCTGATTGTCGTTAGAGTTCCGTCCTGCATCGTGACAGTTCGCAAAAATGCCATCCAGGGGCTGAATCATCATGGCTCAATGGCACTGCGGCGCATCAACTCCTCCGCCTGCGATATTTCATCGGGTGTACAACGATCCACTAGCACCGGCATATGCGCCAGAGTCAATGTCTTGAAGGCGATGTTGCCAAGAAAAATTCTGGACAGCCCGCTACGGCCGTGCGACCCCATAAAAATCAAACTACAGCCCTCGCGTTTCGCCATTTCCACGATGGCTTGGGCCGGATTTCCATTGAACTCCATTCGCTTTAGCACCGTCACACCTTGTGCAACGGCAGCATCCGCCACCAAGGTCAGATATCGATCAGCAACGCTTTTGCACTGCGTTTCATATTCAACTTCCGACGGGTACTCGTAAGGCATTCCCCCTACGTATACCGGGTACTGGTAGGCAGGTATTGAGTGATAGATCACCATACGAGCATCCACCCGTTTGGCGAACACCACTGCCTTTAGCGCAGCAGCAATGGACAAGGCCGATCCGTCCGTGGGAACCAAAATACTGTCAAACAAAGCGCCGCTCTTTTGAAAGAGCCGTACATTGCTGGAGGCCATGCCGCCTAGCTTTCGAAATTGCGCAGTGCGTCCAGAGACAAGATCCTGATTTCACGCCGTTCAACGGCAATAATTCCAAGGTTGTCCAATGCAGAAAAAGCGCGACTGACCGTTTCCAGTGTCACATTGAGGTGGTTACCAATATCTCGCCGGGTCATCGGCAAGGTAAACCGATTGGGCGAGTAACCCATGGCAGTGAAACGCTCCGACTGAATCCGCAGGAATCGCGCGACCCGCGCCTCGGATTTCGTGGAATGAAAAGCGGCATACGTCGCTTGCTCACGAACAATTTCCCGGCTGATGGCCCAGTAGGCCATGCGCTCAATATCATTGCATCCACGACCCGGCGAAAACAATTCCGTTGCTGGAATTTTGATCAAATCGCAATCGGTCAATGCCACCACATCGCTCGCGTATTTGTTTTTGCAGATACCGTCAAAACCCAGCAGATCCCCTCGCATCGGAAATGCGAGCACATGTTCAGATCCATCGACATGGGTCATTGAAGTCTTAAGTGAGCCCAAGCGAACCACGTAGAGTCCGTCAAACGGTTGGGTCATGGTCAGTGCCGACTGACCGGCTTTCAGCCGACGGCGCCTGAACTGATAGTCGTTGTTCAATCCATGCACCTGACCATCAAAACGCAATAAATTCAATACCTCCTGAAAATCCGACCAACGTTCATCGCGTTCCAGCTTCAGAGTCGGTTGAAGGGCAGAAGGCCGCCAGCGGGCTGCACTCGATACTGCTTGAACGTTCATCATGGTGTTGCTCTCTTGACGGAAGCCGCGCCCGGTGGGCGTCAAAGCCAATCCCTGAGACCAACTTTATGTGCCGCCCGACTTTATGTCTGTAGGGAGATCTTGACGCAACGTGCGGGCAGCCATGGACAAATGCATCAAAGATCACCAAAACGGTTGTTCATTTCCCGCTGATCGTCTGAATCAATTAATTTGCAACGAATAGCCAAACGCACGAGGCCAGGAACGTCGTCCACACCCAATTTGGCCATCAAACGGCTGCGGTACGTAGCCACCGTTTTGGGCGACAAATGCAGTTCTAGGCCAATTTGTGCACTGGACTGACCATTGACCACCATGGTAATAATTTGCCGCTCACGCGGTGACAGTGTGCTCAAAGGATCATCATTGCCTTCAGGCTGCGTAAAGATTTGAAGCGCCAGATCCGCCACTTCAGCACCCAGATGCTTTTTCCCCTGCATCACGACATGAATGGCGTCCATCAAGTCACTGCCCGCAGAACCTTTAAGCACATAGGCGCACGCCCCCATGCGCATGGCTTCGGCTACATGGCGCGGCTGGGCTGACATGGTCAACACAATGCACCGGGTGCTTAAGCGCCGACGCTGCAACTCCGCCAGCAGCTCAAAGCCGGAGCGCCCACCCAAATGCAGATCCAGCAGCAGGACCTCGGGATGCAAGCGCATCAAGTCCGCCAGTGCTTGGGTAGGGTCTGCAGACTCTCCTACGACTTTATGCCCACGCGCCTCCAGCAGCGCGCGCAGGCCCTCTCGCATCAGCGAATGGTCGTCCACCAGGTACACGCGGGTCATGGCGCCGCCCTCCAACTGAAGCGTACGCGTGTTCCCGATGGACTATGGGAGCCCACAGAAACCGAGGCGGCCACCGCGTTGGCCCGTTCTCGCATATCGAAAAGACCGATGTGGCCATCGCGCAGGCCAGCTCCATCCTGGATACCTGCCCCGTTATCTGTCACATCCAATCTCAAAGACTTGCCGGAGCCCTCCAAATTGATCCACACCGCCGATGCGCCCGAATGCCGCAGGGCATTCTCAAGTGCTTCACGCGCCACCATGAATGCAGCGTATTCCACCTCAGGTGGCCAGCGTAGAACGGCGGTTTCCGGCGTGACGTGAATGGAGATATCGAGTTGGGGGTGGGTGAGCGACCGGTTTCGCAGCTCGTTGTCCAGCGCAGCGGCAAGGCCCTGCTCCTCAAGCAGCGGTGGACGCAAATCAACCAGCACCTGGCGAACTTGGCGAACAGCCTGGTTGACGAGCATGCCCATCTGTGCCTGAAGACGCACCACCGGAGCCGGTGCGGTACTGCCTAACAAGGTAGCAATTGTTTCATGCGCCATGCGAATGGCCGCAACCGTCTGACCCAATTGGTCATGCAAAACCTGCGCCAGCCGTTTGACAAGTGTCTTCTCCTGCACCATCAACCGTTGGGTCAATTCCAACAGTTGTGCCCGTGACTGCTCCACTTCTGCGCTTACCCTCAGTCGTTCACTGACGTTTTTCAAATTGGCAATGAGCAACTGCTTGCCGTGCACGCGTACTTGGGAAATTGTGCCTTCCAAGTCAATTTCCTGGCCATCGGCGCGAAGCCCCTTCACAAGCCCTAAGCCCATGGCACGGGTTCCCCCCCGAGCTTCGGCAAAGCGCAGTCTGTGCTGTGAGTGCAGGGATTGGAAGCGTTCTGGTAAAAGCATCTCCAGCATTTTGCCTTGCACTTCCGAGAACGTGCGATGAAAAATATGTTCTGCTCCTTTGTTGAACATTTGAATTCGCCCCTCAACATCCGTGGCGATGATGGCATCGGTGGTCGAGTTGACGACGGCAAACAGAATTTCTCGCTCCTCTTGCAAACGTTGCTCGGGGACACGCGACTCGGTGAGATCGCGAAAATACACGGCCAGCCCCTGTTCCGACGGAACAACATGCAATTTGCGCACTACCGCTGATGGTGCGTAATAGGCCTCGAAGCTCAGGGGCGCACCGGACTCCAGCGCTCGCGCAAATTCAGCCTGAAAAACGCCTCCAAGCGCGTCTGGGAGCTTTTCCAGCATGCGATATCCAAGCAACTGGTCGCGAGGGTAGCCTAAAAGCTCTTCTGCACGGGCATTGACGTAGGTAAATCGCCAGTCACGGTCCAGTGAAAAAAAGGCTTCGGCAATGCTTTCGAGTGTGCTGGAAAGCTGCAACGTCAGTGTACGTACCGCCTGCTCCGCATGGCGTAGCGAACTAACATCTTTAACCACTGCCATGCGGGCAGGTACCCCCTCAAACGCAAGGTCCACAGTTGCAATTTCGGTTTGCGGGTCTTGGCTCAGCCCCATCAACGCCGTACTATCGGAGCCAAATTGCGCAAACGCCGCACCATTCACCGCCAGCACTTTGCGTGTCTTGATGTCATAGACCCAGATTGGCAGTGGATTTCGCTCAAAAAGAAGCCGAAAGCTGCCCTCAGTTTGGCGGGAAGCGTCTTTAGAAATTGGCTCCATGCAAAAATTTTAGTGTGCAACGATGAGTTTGCGGGCAAGCATGTGTTTTCAATCCAGGATAAGAAGCAAAGAAAATCTTAACTGAGACCGGACGTGCTGTAGGCAGAGAATCAAGCGCACCTCCGCCATAACTTCTTATGGATTGCGAGAAGTCAAGCCCATAGGCAACCCGTGCCAGCCTATGTCTCATTCACATGTACGACGTTCTCAATTCCGGGGCCTTGAGTCGCATGAACTGCTATCAGTTTAATAGCTGCTTTCGCTTACTCCACGCCATGAATTGATAAATCGCACAAGTATGACAAATATTGAACGCCCTGCAGGACACTTCAATCCTAAAATATTTTTGTTAGGCATATCACCCCACTGGAGAGTTTCACTTGAATACATCACAGGAAGTGCTTCGCATCCTTGACGAGGTCTTGAGTTTGAAAGGCCGATCGCTCTCATTCCAACGCAACACACCATTGTTAGGTGCGATTCCCGAGCTGGATTCAATGGCGGTAATTTCTCTTATTGGCGCTTTTGAAGAGCAATTTGGCTTGGTGATCGACGATGACGACATTGATGGCGCGACTTTTGCCACGATCGGATCGCTGTCTGACTTTGTTAGCAGCAAGTTGGCAACTTGATTGAACTGCGCAGTGCAGCCTGAGGCCTTCTTTCTCCCGGCGAAAAACGGTCAACGATTTTGTTTGTTCCACCCCGCACACGGCCAAACCACGCGTGGCTTGGTGCTGTACATCCATCCTTTTGCCGAAGAAATGAACAAAGCCCGCCGTATGGCCGCATTGCAATCACGTGCGCTGGCGAAAGCAGGCTACGCTGTACTTCAGATGGACCTGCTGGGTTGTGGCGACAGTTCTGGGGATTTTGGCGATGCCAATTGGCAGATATGGGTGGAAGATATTGTCCACGCATGCCATTGGCTCCGCGGCCATGCCCGCCTCCCCAAAGCCGAACTGGAGGCTGCCCCCCTGTGGTTATGGGGGCTTCGCGCGGGGTGCCTGTTGAGCGTATCCGCTGCCAAACAGCTGGGTACCGCTTGCAACTTTCTTTTTTGGCAGCCACCGCCATCCGGCAAGGTGCTTTTGCAGCAGTTCCTGCGTCTGAAAGTCGCTGGTGACATGCTGAATGGCAAGAGCAAAGAAGCACTGGAGACTCTACGCCGGAAAATATCCAACGGCACACCGATGGAGGTCGCCGGGTACATGCTGTCGGCTGAGCTCGCCATGGGGCTTGAACAGGCAGAGCTTGCGCCCCCGCCCGCAAATGGAGGCCCATCCAGACTCGAATGGTTGGAAATAATTTCACAGGAAAACACCTGCGCAAGCGCCATTGGCAAGCAAAAAATTCTCCAGTGGCGGCAGTCGGGCTACGGTGTAAATAGCCATACCGTGCATGGCCCTGCGTTTTGGCAAAGCAGTGAATCGGTAGACGCACCAGCACTCATTGCGGCCACCACTGCCGCCCTTACACCGCCCGGGGTATGAAGTACGCAGAAGAAGCCGTGCTTTTTCCCTGTATGGGCGACACTTTGCTCGGCATTGTGGCCAAACCGGGGGTGGCGACGGACACAGGGGTCATTGTGGTCGTGGGTGGCCCCCAGTACCGTGCCGGAAGTCACCGCCAGTTTGTACTCTTGTCTCGCGCGCTGGCAGCCGCAGGTTACGCCGTGCTGCGCTTTGACTACCGAGGTATGGGCGACAGCGAGGGTCCGCAGCGTGACTTTCAATCGGTCAGTCCTGACATTGCGGCGGCTATTGACACCTTGCAGCAGTGTGCCCCCTCCGTTCGGCGTGTGGTTTTGTGGGGCTTGTGCGACGGAGCATCCGCCGCCCTACTCTACCGCTTTGACACCCATGACCCGCGGGTGAGCGCTCTGTGCCTGCTCAATCCATGGATTCGGTCGGAGACAAGTTTGGCACGCACACAGGTGAAGCACTACTACACGCAGCGCATTGTCGAAAGGGAATTTTGGACCAAGCTACTGAACGGAAAAATCGGTCTCAAAGCCCTCAACGCATTGTTACGCAGTGTCCAGTTATCCGTCGCAGGTCGCAGGTACTTGGCATCCCAAGCCTCCGCACCGGACCGAGCCGCACCAACACAAATGCCCTACCAGCAACGGATGGCACATGCCTGGTGCAACTTCACGGGCAGCATTTTATTGCTGCTCAGTGGCGACGATTACACCGCCAAAGAATTTTTGGAATACGCCAGCAATGACCTGGCTTGGCAAAAATCCATGAAACATCCCCGCCTGACCTGCCGCCAACTGATCGGCGCCGATCACACCGTCTCCAACGCCCTATGCCGAGCGCAGGCGGAAGACCTGACACTTCGGCTAGGCTTGCCTAGTTCGGGTCCAAGCCACTGAAGGCACGCGACTTGCTTGGCATCAATGGCCCTATGCACAGCCTAGGGCGACCACCAAATGCCACAAAAGGATGCTGGTTGGACATCATCCATTGAAACGAACCCAGGCACAAGAACAAGGCCCATCCGCATTTTTCCGCACCCAGACTCCGGTGCGAAGCAATAGAGCGTTGGTTAAACGCATTGATTCTGCTGATGGTGTAACGCACGCCTTGCGGTTTGAGCAGCGCATCGAATGCATCCCACTGTTTGGCAAAGAGAAACCCCAGTCGCTCCGGCGGGGCTACAAAAACATCAAAATCCCAAACACAAGCACCGTCCTTCGGCAAGACGTAGTCCACACGCACTTCATCTTCAATATAGGTATGGTGAACAAACCATATACAACCCACAAGCGCTTCACCCTTGGTCGTCATCAGACATTGCGCCCCTTGGGAAAACCGCTGGGAAATGACTGCCGATGGACGCCCCAGATCACTTAATGCAGGATCCATAGCCTGAATGAGCCGAAAGGAGTATGCCCGCCCCCTGGCCAAGGGAAGCCTCGGCCGATCATGCACCGGTTGAGCCCAAAATTGGTAGAAAAAGAAACCACACCGATGGTTAACCCGGCGCAATGCGCGGTCTAGCAGGTACAAAGATGCAGTCTTTGCACCCAATTCACGAACCAAGGTAGTTAAGCGCTGCCAAGTTGAAGTCATCATGGTGTTGCAGCGCTGAGTGTATTTTCACCCCGTGCTCCACTTTTGCGCTTTCTCAATCTGAGGCAGACGACATCTGAATTTAATGGCTGACCATGAAAACCGCTTTCTGTAACTTTGGTCGCTATCAAACTCGTGCTGCAAAGGGGCTTGCCGCGGTCTTTGTGGCCACCGCACCGTTTGCGTCTGTCGCACTTGCGCAGTCAAACTTCTCATCCTGCGGATCGCTTGACAATCCCTATGGCCCCTTTGACTATCGCCTCCAAAAGAGCAAGCTCAATATCGTAGAACAGTACCACTTCACCCCCAATGTTGAGAGCCTGGTCAGTGGGAAGTCGTCAACTTTTGTAGGAGGCGACTTAGATTACACACTCAGGGCGTCTCCCAACCACCACCGGGCCTTGATGGCAATGATGCGGCTTGGCGAAAAGTTAAAAACGCCCCAACCTCAGGGATTGAGTTATTCGGTGGAGTGTTATTTTGAACGTGCGCTTCGCTTTCGGTCCGATGACAGCATTGTGAGAATGCTTTACGCCACCTATCTCTTTAAGAATAACCGTGAGCCTGATGCGGTCAGGCAATTGGGACTGGCATCGGAATCAGCGGGAGATAACCCTTTTACTCACTACAACATCGGTTTGATTTACCTTGACCTAAAAAAATACGACCAAGCTTTGGCACAGGCTCACAAGGCCTACGGCCTTGGTTTCACCCAAGCAGCTTTGCGCGAGAAACTCAAAAGCCTAGGAAAGTGGCAAGAGTCTTCCGATACCCCACCAAATGCAGACAATTCGGGGGGAAGCGATAGTGGTCAGAAATAAACGTAGCCTCATTTGAAAAAAATCAATTGATTTTTTCAACCTCAATAATTTTTTTAACAGATTTCCGGCTAGCGTCAATGCCAATTTGACCAGCGTTCATGGCTTTATTGAAGGAAGCCAACATCGTATCCATGCATTTGGCAAACTCTGAGTGAACTCCGAAAACGACGTCAAACATTCGCTGAGTATGGGCAGCATAGTCTTCCGTCGGGAGCCGTAACACTTCTGCCTGCATCGTTAACCATTCCTGCGCACCTTTGGCACATAACAACGATTGAGCGCGCCTACATGACTCAACAAAAGAGGCCTTCGAGGCAGCCAGATTCAACCAGACTAGCTCTTCGAATCCACCGTACACATTTTTCGCCAAATCTTCCAGCATCTGAATGCCTTCCATATTTGCGGCGGAAATTTTTTCTGAAATATTGTTCATTGAATACTCCTTGCTCAAATAGTAAACAGGCCAAATTCATGACTGACACCACCCTATTCCAGTGAATTTCCCATGGCCCATTGAAGCCAATAAGCAATGCCATTGTGTGCGTTTTCGCATGCGCGACATACGCGATGTAGGAAGTGGAAATGCCCTATTTTCCAATTAAAGATCGGCTTGTTTTTTGGTTGATTTTTCTCAATAGAGACTCTCCCCACTCTGAATTTAATACCCTATAGAAAAAGTTATTTCTCTAGGGTCCGGCAGAAAAACTGTTGGAATTATTTCACTTAAAACAAACGATTTCATTCGTCAAGGAGCGTGGGTGGTGAGTGAAAAAACATACCTCATGAAGGCACCGACAGTAGTTTCGCGCCGTGACGGTGAAACGCAAAAATCCAATGGTGGAGAAAGGCGACCCGCCTTGGACCTATCTATCGTGGTACCCGTTTACAACTCAGCGGGCACGTTGGATAGTTTGCTAAAACGAATCTCAAGCACCCTTGAAACGGTCACTCCAAACTACGAAATCATTCTGGTTGACGACGGAAGTCTCGATGATTCTTGGGCAGTGATTCAGGCGTTAAAGGAAAGTTATGGCACTCATTTGATTGCCGTTCAGCTCATGCGGAACTACGGACAGCACAACACATTGATGTGTGGCCTGGGTGTTGCCCGTGGGGAGTATGTTGTCACCATGGACGACGACCTGCAGAACCCTCCTGAAGAGATTCCCAAGTTATTTTCATACATCAAACAACATAAGCTGGATCTTGTCTACGGCTGCCCCCAACATCGGCACCATGCAGCATGGCGCAATTGGGGATCCCGCATTGTTTGGCATTTCTACCGCACCGTTTTTCGGTACCAGGTTACCCCCACGCCATTTCGCATCATGCGACATCAGTTGGCACAAAGCGTGATGTTCTACGACCTCAACTTTACCTACCTTGATGGCTTATTGGCCTGGTGCACCAACCGTGTTGCAAGTATTGAAGTCGAACACCATACCCGCGCACAAGGTCGATCCAACTATTCCATTGGCAAGCTGCTGGTCCTGGCACTCAACCTGTACACCAATTTTTCGCTCATTCCGCTGCAAATCGTCAGCGGCTTGGGGTTATTGACCGCAGCCTCGGGGTTTTTTGTTGGTATGTACTACCTATTTCAATTCTTTGCCTCCAACATCGCAGTGCCAGGTTTTGCATCGACCATCATTGCCATTCTGATATTGGGTGGAGTCCAGCTTTTGGCACTGGGCGTCATAGGTGAATATCTGGGTCGATTACATCTGAACGTCAACCGAAAACCGCAGTATGTGATCCGCAATATTGAGCGCTGGGAAAAAATCCCTGCAATGGCGGTTGAAATTGTTCGGCATCAACATGTCGGCCATGTCTGAAAAAATATGCACTCCATCGCTGCAGATGGAATGGTCCCAGGCGCCATGGGATGCAGCGGTGTGCGGGTTTCCAGTCTTGCAAATTACGTCCATGAAAATTCAAGGAAAAAATGCCAGCCAGGACATGCAGATATTTGAAGATGAGCGGGACCGCCTGGGCGCAGGACTGGTGAGTTGCAGGTTACCGCACGCGTGTATGGCCGAATCCATGCTACTGGAGGACCACGGCTTTCGGTTCATTGAAATGGTGTTCCAACCTGAAATTGACCTGGCGACTTTTGATGGAAATATAAGTATTTCCCCTTTAAAAATCGCCAATGCAGGAGAAATTGATTTACCAATTTTGCAGGATATTGCCAGAACAGCATTCCACAATGAACGATTCAAAATGGACCCTCGGCTTGATCCCGGCATCAGCGACCAGCGTTATCAAAACTGGGTCGTCAACAGCTTTTACCATCCAACACAGGATCTGTTTGTCATCTACAACGACGATCAAGCTATCGGGTTTTTCGTCACAGAATTACTGAACGCCAGCACCTGTTACTGGCATCTCAATGCGATTGCGCCGGCCGCACAAGGAAGTGGTCTGGGGCGACGAGCATGGGTGAGCATGATGAATTATGCAATCACCACGGGCGCACAACGGGTACATACCAGTATCGCTGCACGAAACCAACGGGTGCTGAATCTCTATGCGAGTTTAGGCTTCCACTTTGCACCACCTTCCATGACATTTCACTGGGCCCGGCCAGAAGGATGCCAATAAAGCCATGGATATCTATATGCACCTCACTCGGTACGCAGTGGTGGGACTCTTCTCCAATGCGTTTGTCTATGCAATCTACCTGGCACTGACACATTTTGGACTCGACCCCAAACTCGCCATGAGCCTGGTGTATTGCATCGGAGTGCTGCAAACTTTTGTGTTCAACAAAGCATGGACGTTTCAATTTTCCGGAACAACAGCTCCCGCCTTTGCACGTTACGCCGCAATTTACGCCGTGGGATATTTAATAAATATTTTTGTAATCATCTTATTGGTGGAGAGAGCTGATCTGCCACACCAATGGGTGATGGCCGGCCTGATCTTATTTATGGCGGTATTCTTTTTTATGGGCCAAAAATTTTGGGTCTTCCGCCATGATTCCAGAGCAAGGCGCGATGAAACAGGTTTGGCCGTGCATATGCATCTACAACGTTGGCTTTTTGGAACCTACTCGTTTATAGAAAACCTTCTGAGAATCGTACTGGAGTTATTTCCACAGCCTCTGCGCTATTGGGTATTCAAAGCAATGCTAGGACGCCTTGGTCACCATTCAATGATTGATTACCAGACCTATTTTCGTTACCCCTGGAAAATCAGAATTGGCGACGGTGTCTGGATCAATCGGGGCTGCGAGTTTTATGCTTCCATGCTGGCTGGCAGCGCCCACATCACCATCGGTGATCACAGCGCTTTAGGGCCACGTGTTCGGGTGCTCAGCGCCACCCATAACTATCGGTATCTGACCCTCCCTGACCAAGCCACCAGTGTGACGATAGGCCACCACGTCTGGATCGGTGCAGGCGCAACGATTCTTCCAGGGGTACGCATCGGCGACGGCGCCGTCGTGGCTGCAAGCAGCGTGGTGACGCACGACGTAGCCCCCTTTTGCATAGTTGCAGGCAATCCAGCGCGGTTCATCAAAACCAGGGAGTTAGACAATGCAAGTTCCATTCAATAAGCCTTACATGACCGGGAAAGAACTCTGGTACATCTCGCAAGCCCACGCAAGTGGCCACTTGGCAGGAGATGGCCAGTTCACCCAAAAATGCAGTACCTGGTTGGAGCATCGCATTGGCTGCAAAAGAGCATTGCTGACCCACTCCTGCACTGCAGCGCTTGAAATAGCAGCCATGCTGACGGACCTGCAACCAGGCGACGAGGTCATCATGCCCTCTTACACATTTGTTTCCACTGCCAACGCCTTCGTTCTGCGGGGTGCAACGCCTGTGTTTGTGGATATTCGGCCTGACACCCTCAATATTGATGAAAGCAAAATTGAGGACGCCATTACTCCGCGCACCAAGGTGATTATTCCGGTGCACTACGCGGGTGTCAGTTGCGAGATGGATACGATCATGGATATTGCACGGCGGCACAATTTGATGGTGGTGGAAGATGCGGCGCAGGGCATTATGTCCACCTACAAAGGACGCCCGCTTGGCAGCATGGGACATATGGCGGCCCTGTCGTTTCACGAAACAAAAAACATCATTTCCGGCGAGGGCGGCGCACTGCTGATCAATGACCCACGCCTGGTAGAACGTGCTGAGATGATCCGAGAAAAAGGGACCAATCGCAGCCAGTTCTTCCGAGGCCAAGTGGACAAATACACCTGGGTAGACATTGGTTCGTCTTATTTGCCCGGTGAAATTGTGGCTGCATTTTTGTGGGCACAGATGGAAGAGGCGGAGGCCATCACCAAACGGCGCCTGGACATTTGGTCCAACTACCACCAGTGGTATGCAAATCTGGAACGGTCGGAAAAACTACGCCGCCCGACCATGCCCCGCGAATGTGTGCACAACGCCCACATGTACTACCTGCTATTGCCAAGCCTGGCCCATCGCACCGCTTTTATTGATCGCCTCAAGACCAAGGGGGTCAATACGGTGTTTCATTACATTCCCCTGCATTCGTCTCCGCTAGGGCATACCACGGGACGTTCCGTTGGCGATATGGCAAACACCAACAATGTGGGTGAACGGCTGGTTCGGTTGCCGCTGTGGTTGGGCTTGGAAGAACAACTCGCCGATGTCATCGGTGAAGTGGTTTCTGCAGCGCAGTAGCATCAAAGACGTTCTGTCGATGCGGTTTGCAGAGCGCGCGCGCCCCTCTTTGTCCATTACCGCCTTGCGTCCAGCTGACTGGACCCACCTTGCGGGTGTGCTGGTGGTGGCTATTGCCTTGCGCACTTTGTTCTACACCGGCTTTTTTGGGTCAGACGAAGTGACCTACACCATGACCGCCAACAACATAGTATCTGGCGACTGGCACGCCTCGGACTACATCGGCGCCACGCGTTATGGCATGAACCTCCCGGTAGCACTCTCCATCTACCTTTTTGGATTGTCTGAGGCCAGCGCCAACTTATGGCCGTTTTTGTGCTCTCTTGCTGAGGTGGCGCTCATTTTTGTACTTGCCCGCTGGTTGTGGGGCCCCCGAGCAGCCGTTGCCAGTGCGGGCTTGCTGGCACTGCTACCGCTGCATGTCCATTTTGCAGGACGCATGATGGCAGACCCCCCACTGGCTTTTTTCTTGTCACTCAGCGTGGCGCTGTTGCTGCGCTCTACCCACTCCAAAATTCCGTTGATGGCGCTTGCGGCAGGACTGGCATGGGGTGGCGTGTTTTGGGTTAAGGAATCCGTTGCTCTTCTGTATTTACCTATCTTTTTATTGCTGAATTTTTACCTCTTTCAATTCGATGGACGCTGGTTCTGGCTTTTTTTCGGCATGGGCTTTGCCTTCGCCGCAAACTGTGTCCTCATGAACTCTGTAGCAGGTAATCCCATGCATATTTTCGCGGTCATGAAAGCGGCCGTGCTGAAGATAAGGGGCCTGCAACTCAACACCTCACCGTGGTTTTACCTGCACTATCTGTTCGCGGACGTACGGCACACATTCCTCCTTGGGTATTTGGCCGCAGCGGGAATCCTGCTGCAGGGATTGCATTTTTGGCGTACCAAGCAAATCGCACCGGGAACCCAATTTGTGGTTCTATGGGTGATTTTGCTGGTTGGAATGTTTTCTCTTGCCGTTGTCTCCCTTTCACCAATCCAACTGGTGATGAAGCAGACAAACTACATGCTGATATTCGCGGGCCCATTGGCGCTTTTGGCGGGTTGGTTCCTATCGACACTGTCGAACCGCATCTTGCTTCCCCTAGGGGCATTGGTGGTATCTGGTTCGGTATTCCTGGCCGCGCTTGAGCAGCAGGCGGTCACGGTATTTACCGCCAATAGCAAATCCGCCTATGCCTACCTGCGCGACCACCCCGAGGTCTCCCTGCTTGGGACCACCAACAATGGGCGTGCAGTGCTGTTTTACGCCATGATGGACGGTTACCCCAACTTGCCTGAAAGGTTCTTATCGTTCGGTGATCTGTATGGAGCCATGAACTCCCATGGGCATGCTGATGGGTATGCGCTCGCCACAGGCAAAAATGTTTTCGCAGTGCTTGACCTTCAAAACATCGACTGGGGCAGCACCCCTGGTGCAATACGGCGACTTGCCGATGTTCCTGCGTGTTGGAAACCCGCAGGCACTTTGATCCCAGCCACGCTGGGCAGCGGCCACAGGCTGGTCCAAGGGCTGGTTTATATTGGCAAGTTACTGCCTATGCGTCTACAGCAGCCTTTTATGAAGAATCTTCAGCCGCTGGCGCTTCCGGCTAAAGCCTATTTATTCCATGTGGAGGGAACGTGCTGGAATTTGGGAAATCACGGCAAAACATAGTTCACCGTTAGCTTGGGCCGCAGAGTGGCGGAATTGATGTATTCGCGCGCATAGTAGTACTTGATGTTGATGTCATCCCCACTGCTTCTGCGCAAACGCCAACCGTAATTTGGAGCACCCGCCTGCATGGCCCCCAAGCCTTGCGTCACATTGATTTTCACCCAGCCGGGGTCCCAAGCCGCCAAGCCTGAACCGTCTGCTGTTGCGACGTAGTCGGTACCAACGCCAAACGCACCGCCGGTGGCCCATGGCACCCCCGTACGGCATGAATTCCAGGTGGCCTGCTTCTCTTGCCAATCGCACAACATGCGGTACGCGGAAAGCGTGAGACTGTAACTGCTTGATTTGTACAGCTCCAGACTGGCCGACGTAATGACGGCATTGTCTGGAACAGGCCCACCTTCCCGGTTGAAAATGGCGAAGCGCACCATATTGGCATAGTAAATATAGAGGTCTATCAGAGAGGGATTGGATCCATAGTTCACATCCTTGGCATTGCCAGCCAGAGAGGTATCTCGTGTCCCTGCATACCCGTTTAAGCCATCTTGCAGCACCACCGTTCCACCATTGGCCTGCACCACCTGGATATTGACAACGGAAGATATTTGGCTGGCAGATTGGTTGTCATAGGCAATGGCAGTCAATGCATGGGAACCTACGCTGGCGCCGGTCCAATCAAAGCGCCAAGGCGCGGAGGTGTCGCGCGCCAACAGGGTCGCCCCATCGTAAAAATCTACCCGCACCACGGAGCCATCCGCATCGGAAGCACTGGCGACCAGACTTATCGTCGCACCTTGCAAGAACTGTGAACCCGAAGTGGGCATATCAATCGACACACTCGGAGCCTGGTTCGTCGAGCCACCACTGGAGGGTGCCTTCCATCCCACCGGTTTATAAATCCAGATATTGCCCAAGGTGCTGTCTTGCAAGGCCATGAAGGCATCCAGGTTGGGGATGTATTTCCACTTTCCCAAGATGCCGGTCCCCGTCGCCTGCGTGGGCGTAGCGCCAGTAGGGAAAATCTGCTTGCGCAATTGCCAACCGCTGGGACTCAGCGTAGCCGGTGGAATCAGCATCCATACCTCTGGCCCGCCACACCAGAGGGCATATTGCCGCCGGGCGGGGTCAAAATCGAAACCGCAGTAGCGAATATTGATTTGTCCGCTGGACAATTTGCTGGAAAACTCACCTGTCGAATCGGTAAACGCGATGATTTTTTCATAATTGGTTTCGGCTCCTGGCGCCGCGACATTCCAATAGGTAAACGGCCGGGTCTTATCGCCTAGTTTGGCAAAAATCTTTTGCACTGGGTCATAGGTGCAAACGGTCTGGCCCTGTGGCGAATCCCACCAGCCGCCAATTTGCGTCCAGGTATCCGCTTTGGGATTGCTCACATCGTTGATCGCATAACGAAACAGCTGGGTCGCCGTGCCCCCCAGGCGCGCCGCCACGTACACCACATCCTTGCCGTTTTCCACCGCGTAGCCCGTGCACCCCTCTACATGCGACGCTGGTAGGCGGGGCGTTCCAGCAAGGTTCAGCGGAAGATCTCGGTTTTGCCACATCCGACCGCCCACAATTTCTGGATGCGGGCTCACTCTTTTGACGTGTGAACCTGTCGTTCCCCCTACTTTGTTTGGGTCCGCCTTATTGGGGTCCCAGAGATACGGGCCGGTGTTGCGGCTCTGCCCATTGACCGTGGCTCGCCGGTACATGTCGCCATTGTTGTACGCAGCCCCACCAAATGTCAGAAAACGATCAATGATCGGTAAAAAGACGTTGCTGTCGTAGGTGTGGGCCGCGGCAGGGGCGGCATCCGGTCCATCGAGCGCAGTGAAGTTTCCCGATGCATCCCTGGTAATGTCGCTCGGCAAGGAAGCGCGTTCCCACTCGCGGGTGCTTCCATGCCACCGGTAGACATCATTGCCCGGATAATTGGCGTGGCCCCCGCCATACAGGACTAAGTCCCCACGGTTTGAATCCCAGGCAAAACTGCTCCACGCAATAATGATCTTGGAAGGCGGCGAAGCGCCCCCACCGTTGACATCCAAAGGGCGCAATTCTTCAGGCGTCCATACATCGGCATAACTATTCAAACTGGCTTGTACCCAAGAACCTTCTGGCATGGCATTGAGCAGGCTGACCAAACCCGGCAAACTGGCGCCGGTTGATGCAGAAATATCAGTGGACGTGCTACTGAAGGCCCGGACACTTGCTGCGGCTTGAACACGCGGGGTCACGTTGCCGGAGTTCGGCATCTGGCCTGCCTTCTGGGTCGCGTCCCGATGCTCACTCGGTGGCAACACGGCATCGGCCTCCACCACATCAATGCGCACCGTTGCGCGCACCTCGGTGTTATTGGCGTCACTTACAGAAACTGCTGCATCGAAATGCCCCAGTTGTGTCGCCTGCCCCTCAATGCGCCCCGTCTGCGCATCCAGTGTGAGCCCCTGCGGCAAACTACCGTCCGCTATTTTCCAGCGATACGCCCCACTCCCGCCCGACGCAGTCAGCATGGTGCGGTAGTTCTCTCCCAATGTCGCCACTGGCAATGCGGACTGATCGACCGAAGGACCTTCCGAACTGCCGCCACCACAAGAAGAGACCAGCGCGCAACTCAGCAAAGTAACAACGACGCTTGTAATCCATTTGAAACGGTATTTCATAACGACCTCTTTTCTTGCAAAAAGTCTTATGACATGTAAGTCGTTTTTAAAGCCATGAATTGGCCGCCGTTGAGAAAAGTCAACAATACTCAGGCGATAAATGTGCAAATACCGACGCTGTTCGCGGTGTTTTCATAGGAAATAGCCGTGGAACGGCGCGCTTCCTGGACTCGGGGCAACATAGGTGAACACTATGCGCCCACAGGAGTGTGGCTCCTTCGATAGCAACTCCGTATCCACTGCATCGCGGGGCGCTCTACCCATCGGCTCACAACAGCGGCCATGAAAAAATTTGCACCCAGTGTCATCAAAATCGCAACATCGATGGGAACGTCCAAGGTTCGCAGTCGCAACAGCACAGCCCATCCAATATTTTCGTGCAATAGGTACAGAGGGTATGAAATCGTGCCAAGCCAAACAAAGGGCCCAAAGCGAAGCATCGAAAGCTTGCTGTTGGCAGCCAGAAACACCACCACCAGAAAGGCCATGGCAAGGCACGCAACAAGAATGGATTCGCAAATCCATAGGGTTGCAATCGCCAGCGCAGCGGTCCGCGCCGACGGCCAGCACGCACCCACACGGCTACGGCTCGTCGCCAGGTAGACCGAAACTCCCAGGGCAAACCACGGGATGTATTGCAAGATCAGCAAACGAAAAACAATCCATGGAAGGCTAATTCCAAACTGCGTCTCCAACAGGTAATAAGCCAGCCTCAACAGCAAGAGCCCAAACAAAAATAGGTGCACCCGGGTCAAGCAATTTATTCGGTAGAGCAGGAACATTCCGCTGTAAAAAAGCAGCTCAACCTCAAGTGTCCAGTACACGCCATCCACATGGGGAACCCGAAACAGCCCGTGCACCATCAGCATATTGGCAAGCGCCGAATCTATGTCCACCAGTTTCCCCGGCAACCCCAGCCAATGGGTAATGCCAAAGGTGAGAAAGATAGCGGCCCAGTAGGTCGGAAAAAGACGGCTGAACCTAGACACGACAAAGTCCATGGGCAAAACCGTTTTCTCCAGCGTCATGAAGATGACAAAACCGCTGATGACAAAAAAAAGCCCCACGCCGTAGTGCCCATGGGGGTACACGACGATAGGCTGTACGGTGGAGGGAAACAAATCGGTAAAGCGGGTCGTGTAGTGAAACAGCACCACCGCCAGCGCAGCCAGTCCGCGCAAGGCATCCACTTCAAGGAGTCGATTGGAACGGGAAATGGACATCGTTTTAAAAATATTCCCCGTCAACTTTGACTTGCGCTGTCCTGGTCCATGACGCGTCAACGTGGTGCATAAGCCCTGATTAGAGACAGGGGGTAGATCCCTCTGGTTGCGAAAGCGCAAGGCCCTTCAGGTCCGACTCCCTAGACTAGGATCGCCCCTTCCGCTTTGCCCAAAAAATCACACCAGGCAACCATGAAAGACATTGTCCAAGGGACGATCCTGACCGTCGCCATGCGCTGGACCGACCGGCTCATCGGCTTGGTGAGCACGCTGATATTGGCCAGGCTACTGGTTCCAGAGGATTTCGGCATCATTGCCATGGCGTCGTTGTTCATTACCCTTGCCGACGTTTTTTTTTGA
>Ga0209343_10000720_pt1 | contig 45815 bp, 37 predicted proteins | sample RifCSPlowO2_02_FD_184026 | JGI IMG/M metagenome (GOLD analysis project Ga0209343, IMG submission 184026) | Groundwater microbial communities from Rifle, Colorado - Rifle CSP2_plank lowO2_0.2 (SPAdes) (version 2) | ecosystem: Environmental > Aquatic > Deep subsurface > Groundwater | place...
CTGCTCGATGAGCGGCCCGGCGAGCGCGATATCGCCCTGTATGTCGCCGCGCCGCAGCAGGTGCTGGCCCAGGCCCCGCAGCAACTCTTTCTCGACCCCTCCGACACCCTGCGCCTGTGGTTTACCGACTACCGCCCGGCGCGCCGCGGCTTTCGCGGCTACCGCATCCGTCGGGCGCAGAACGAGGCGGACTGGCAGGCCATCAACTGCCTGTACCGGATGCGCGGCATGCTGCCGATCGACCCGGACAAGCTCACCCCCTACCCCGAGGGCGGCCCCACCTACTGGCTGGCCGAGGACGAAGACAGCGGCGCGGTGATCGGCAGCGTCATGGGCCTCAACCACCACAAGGCCTACAACGACCCAGAAAACGGCAGCAGCCTCTGGTGCCTGGCCGTCGACCCGCGCTGCACCCGGCCCGGAGTCGGCGAAGTGCTGGTGCGCCACCTGATCGAACACTCCATGAGCCGCGGCCTGAGCTACCTCGACCTGTCGGTGCTGCATGACAACGGCCAGGCCAAGCAGCTCTACGCCAAGCTGGGCTTTCGCGAACTGCAGACCTTCAGCATCAAACGCAAGAACGGCATCAACCAGACCCTGTTCCTCGGCCCCGGGCCCCAGGCCGAGATGAACCCCTATGCGCGGATCATCGTCGATGAGGCACTGCGTCGTGGCATCGAAGTGCAGGTCGACGATGCCGAAGCCGGCCTGTTCACCCTGAGCCACGGCGGCCGGCGGATCCGCTGCCGCGAGTCGCTGAGCGACCTGACCAGCGCGGTGAGCATGACCCTGTGCCAGGACAAGCGCCTGACCCACCGCACCCTGGCCCGCGCCGGCCTGAGCCTGCCGGCGCAGCGCCTGGCCGGCAGCGCCGAGGAAAATGCCGCCTTCCTCGCCGAGCACGGCAGCCTGGTGGTCAAACCGGTGGATGGCGAACAGGGCCAGGGGGTGGCGGTGGACCTGCGCACGCCGCTGGACGTGCAGGATGCCATCGAACGCGCCCGCACCTTCGACAGCCGCGTGCTGCTGGAAAGCTTTCACCCAGGTTGCGACCTGCGCATCCTGGTGATCGGCTTCGAGGTGGTGGCCGCCGCCATCCGCCGGCCGGCGCAAGTGGTGGGCGACGGTCGGCACAGCATCGGCGACCTGATCGACGCCCAGAGCCGCCGCCGCCAGGCCGCCACCGACGGCGAAAGCCGGATTCCCAAGGATGCCGAGACCCTGCGCACCCTGCATGCCGCCGGCGTCGACTACGCCAGCATCCTGCCCGCCGGACAGCACCTGGCCGTGCGCAAGACCGCCAACCTGCACACCGGCGGCAGCCTGGAAGATGTCACCGCGACCCTCCATCCGACGCTGGCCGATGCCGCGGTCAAGGCCGCTCGCGCCCTGGACATCCCCGTGGTTGGCCTCGACCTGCTGGTACCGGCAGCCGATCAACCCGACTACGTGTTTATCGAAGCCAACGAACGCGCCGGCCTGGCCAACCACCAGCCGCAACCCACCGCCGAGCGCTTTATCGACCTGCTGTTTCCGCTTAGCCAGGTGGATTAAGCCTGCGCCGCGCTGCCAGTTCCCGGATTGCGCCAAGCCGGCTACAGCTCAACCGTAGCCCGGACAAGCGCAGCGCAGTCCGGGAGCGGACTTGATAGCGGATCGCAAGCCACCCAGACAGTTTTCGCAAGGAGAACCTATATGCAGAAACTCCCCGAACCCGACCTCGCGTACCTGCAGAAGGTGCTGCTGGAGATGCTCGCCATCCCCAGCCCCACCGGCTTCACCGATACCATCGTGCGCTATGTCGCCGAGCGCCTGGAGGAGATCGGCATCCCCTTCGAGATGACCCGCCGCGGCACCATTCGCGGCACCCTCAAGGGCAAGCAGAGCAGCCCGGACCGCGCGGTGTCGGCGCACCTGGACACCATCGGTGCCATCGTCCGCACCCTGCAGGACAACGGCCGCCTGGGCCTGGCCCCAGTCGGCCATTGGTCCAGCCGCTTTGCCGAAGGCAGCCGGGTCAGCGTGTTCACCGACCACGGGGTGATTCGCGGCAGCGTGCTGCCGCTGATGGCCTCGGGACATGCCTTCAATACCGAGGTGGATCAACTGCCGATCAGCTGGGACCACGTCGAGCTACGCCTGGACGCCTACAGCACCACCCGCGCCGACTGCGAATCCTTGGGCATCTCGGTGGGCGACTTCGTGGCCTTCGACCCGCTGCCGGAATTCACCGAAAGTGGCCATATCAGCGCCCGTCACCTCGACGACAAGGCCGGCGTCGCCGCCCTGCTTACCGCGCTCAAGGCCATTCAGGAGAGCGGGCTGGAGCCGGAAATCGACTGTCACCCGCTGTTCACCATCACCGAGGAAGTCGGCTCCGGAGCCGCCGCCGCCCTGCCCTGGGATGTCAGCGAGTTCGTCGGCATCGATATCGCCCCGGTCGCCCCGGGCCAGCAGTCCAGCGAACACACGGTCAGCGTGGCGATGCAGGATTCCGGCGGCCCCTACGACTATCACCTGTCGCGCCAGCTGCTGCGCCTGGCCAGCGAAAATGAGATCCCGGTGCGCCGCGACCTGTTCCGCTACTACCACAGCGATGCGCAGTCGGCCGTCACCGCCGGCCACGATATTCGCACCGCGCTGCTGGCCTTCGGCTGCGACGCCACCCATGGCTACGAACGCACCCATATCGACAGTCTCAAGGCCCTCAGCAGCCTGCTCGCCGCCTACCTGCTCAGCCCACCGGTATTTGCCAGCGACGCCCAACCGGCCCAGGGCTCCCTGGAGCGTTTCAGCCACCAACTGGAACACGACGCGCAGATGGAGAGCGATACCCGCGTACCCACCGTGGAAAGCCTGCTCGGTCACCGCGATCAGGACGCTTGAAGGGCAACGCGCATCCGGGCAAAGTGACAGCACTTGCAGGCCGTTGAAAAACGTCGACGAGGCAGGCGAGACAAGGCAAAAATGGCCGAAAAAGCGGAGTTTACTGTTGTAAATGAGCATTTTGAGGCCATTTTTAACGCAGGATCGCCAACGCAGGTAGTTTTTCAACAGCCTGCTCGAACTGGCTGCCACCGGCCCAATAAGAACCAAGAGGTTTGCGGATGCCTCATATCTGGCTTGCGCTGCTGTTGCTCTGGCTATGTGGGCCCGCCTGGGCATTGCAACCTGCGCTGCTCGAAAGCGACGACCTGCGCCTTTCTCTCGGGCCGAGCATGGGCTACCTGGAAGATCCCGACGGTAGCCTGACCCTGGAACAGGTCGGCAACCTGCCCGACCAGCGTTTTACCCCGGTTGCCGGCGAACACGCCAACCTCGGCAAGAACAACTCGGTCTGGTGGTTCAGGGTGCAGCTGGATAACCGCCTACCCAGCGACCTGGCCGGGTACCTGGAAGTCAATTACCCGCTGCTCGATCACCTGCAGCTCTACCTCGCCGGCCCCGACGGCAACTGGCAGACGCAGGAGAGCGGCGACAAGTACGCCTTCTCCCAGCGCCCGGTGCAGGTGCGCAACTTCTGGTTCCCGGTCGACCTGCAGCCCGGCAGCAGCACCCTGCTGATCCGTGTGGAAACCACCAGTACGGTCTTCGTGCCGCTGTTCTTCAGCACCTACCACGCCAGCGCCGCCGCCCAGGAAAACCTGATGGGCATCAACGGGGCCTTCTACGGCGTACTGTTCGCCATGTTCTGCTACAACCTGTTCCTGTTTATCTCGCTGCGCGAGGCGGCCTACTTCTGGTACCTGGTGTACAGCTTCAATATCGGTCTGTTCGCCGCCAGCTTCGACGGCATGCTGTTCAAGCTGCTGCCCGAGCATGTCGGCCTGCAGTCGGTCAGCATCTATATCCTGATGTACATTCACTGCCTCACCGCCACCCAGTTCAGCCGCCACTTCCTGCACACCCAGCAGTATTTCCCGCGCCTGGATCTGGGCCTGCGCCTGTTTATGCTGCTGGTCGGCAGCTGCCTGGTGTCGTTGCCGCTGATCGGCCTGCAGGCCTGGAACATCCTCGCCAGCCTCACCGTGCTGGCGGTGTCTCTGGTGCTGCTGCTCAGCGGGGCCTACGTATGGCGCAAGGGCCTGCGCTATGGCTCGTACTACATCCTCGCCTGGGGCATTCTGCTGGCCTCCTTTATCATCGCTACTTCGGGCTCTCTGGGCCTCGAACTGCTGGGCCTGTATGGCGATGCAGTGGTCAAGGTGGGCGTGACCATCGAGCTGATCACCCTGTCCATCGGCCTGGCCGACCGCATCAATATGCTCAAGGAAGAAGGCTTCCAGTCGCGCCGCGCCGCCGAACAGGCGGAAATCGAGAACCTGGCCAAGAGCCGCTTCCTGGCCAAGATGAGCCACGAGATCCGCACCCCGCTCAACGGCGTGCTGGGTATGCTGCAACTGCTCAAGGAAACCCCGCTGGATCGCAGCCAGCGCTTCTATGTCGACACCATTTCCAGCTCGGGAAGCTCACTGATGGCCGTGATCAACGACATCCTCGATTACGCCCGTATCGAATCCGGCAAGCTCAGCCTGGAACATATCGACTTCGATCTGGAGGAGCTGATTTCCGACACCCTCAGCCTGTTCACCGGCCAGGCCCTGGACAAGCGTTTGCGTCTCTATATCAGCCTGGAAGCAGGCGTACCGCGGCGCATCCAGGGCGACCCGACGCGGCTCAAGCAGGTGCTGATGAACCTGTTGAGCAATGCCCTCAAATTCACCGCCGAGGGCCATGTATCGCTCAACGTCTCGCGGCGCAGCGATTCCCAGGGCAACCCCCATCTGATCTTCGCCATCAGCGACAGCGGCATCGGCATCAGCGATGAGTCCCTGACCCAGCTGTTCGAATCCTTCGCCCAGGGCGACTCCAGCACCACCCGTCGCTACGGCGGCAGCGGCCTGGGGCTGGCAATCAGCAAGGAACTGGTGGAAATGATGGGCGGCCGAATCGAGGTGCAGAGCACCCCGGGCCAGGGCACCCGCTTTGCCTTCGATATCCCCCAGGCCATCAAGGAACAGCCGGCCGACCCGCTCTGCGAGCTACTCAAGGGCCGCACCGCCCTGCTCACCTCCCTCGACGGCCTGGGTCTGGACGCCCTCAGCCGCCTGCTCGGACGCTGGGGCATGCGCACCGAGCGCTGCCAGAACCCGGAAAGCCTGCAGGGCTATCTGCAGGATTTCGCCGCTCCGCCGCTGCTGGTGCTGATGGCCCCCTGGCCCGGTAGCACCCAGCACTGGCTGGACGCCCTGCGCCCCCTGCTGCATCCCGGCCAGCGCATCCTGCTGCTCAGTTCCCCCGAACAGTGCCAGCAGACGCCCAACAGCGCGGGCCTGCGCCTGCTCAGCCTGGCTCAGCCGCTGGCCGTCACGGCGCTGCGCGGGGCCCTGGAAGAACTCTATGAAGAGCCGCGCAGCCCGCAAATCCGTCCCCTGCCGCAGCCGCGTCACGACAGCGGCGGCGCGCCCTGCATCCTGGTGGCCGAAGACAACCCGGTGAACCAGCTGGTGGTGCAGGGCTTTCTGAAAAAACGCGGCTATAACGTGCGCCTGGTCACCAACGGCCTGGCCGCAGTCAATGAATACCAGCGCGACCCAAGCGCCACGCAGCTGATTCTGATGGACTGCGAGATGCCGGAAATGGACGGCTTCGAGGCCACCCGGCAGATCCGCCGCCTCGAGCGCCAGCATAATCTGCCCGCGGTGCCCATCGTCGCGCTGACCGCGCATATCCTCGACGAACACCGCCAGCACGGCAGCGACGCCGGGATGAACGACTTCCTCGGCAAACCACTGGACAGCGCGCGCCTCTACAGCACCCTGGAACGCCTGCTGCAACAGCCTGCAGCCGATAACGCGCTCTAACGGAAGCCCGGCCAGCCATGGCCAGCCGGGCCGGCGCGCGTTAGCATCGCCGCTGCGTTCTGGAGAACTGACCGTGCTGATCCCTTTTCACCTGCTCGAAGCCGACACCCTGACCCGCCTGATCGAGGATTTCGTCACCCGTGACGGCACCGACAACGGCGATGAAACCCCGCTGCACACCCGCATCGAACGCGTGCGCCATGCCCTGGACAAAGGCCAGGCAGTGATTGTCTTCGACCCGGAAAGCCAGCAATGCCAGCTGGCACTCAGGCGCGATGTGCCCAAGGAATGGCTGCAGGAACTGGAGGAATAAATACAGGGGGGGCAAACGCATGCTCGTAGGTTGACGCTAAGCGCAGCGAAGCTGCCGCACAGACCAACCTACGGCTCTGAAACATTGCGTTAACTGCGCAGGCCGCCTTCGCGCTCCCAGGCACAGCGCACGCGCAACTCGCCCTCGTCGGGGCTGTGAAAACCGTTGTCCGACTCCCAGCGAAAGGTGTGGGTACCGTTCAACTCGGTTTCCAGGTGCACCACCGCACTGGCCCAGTACAGGCGCTTGAGCAAAGCCTCGAACTGCTTGATCCACAGGCTCCACTCGTACTCAACGGTGCGGTAGCTGGCCCCGAAATGGATCACCTGGGTCTGGTACAGACCATCCCCCGGCTGCTCGCAGCAGGCGAACATTTCCCGGCCGAGAAAGCTCCAGGCATCGCCCGCCGGCAACTGATCGAGCACCTGCTGATTGATCTCGCGACGCAGACGGCTCTCCGCTGGACTGTCCGACGGCCAGTCGCGGATACAGCCATAAACGATGGACTCGGACTCCACATCGCCACTCCAAAAAAACCAGGCTGCCTTCTATCACAGCACCAGTAAGCAAGGAAGGAACTGCAGCTAAATAAGCGAAATAGGCAGGCGAACGCCATGACTACCCGATCAGGCCGGTGCACCCTACGGGACCGTGGCCGCGCATCTCATGTAGGGTGCGCCGCGCGCCCGTCAACGCGAACCACGCCTACGACGTTCGCGGCCCATGATCCAGGCCAGCAGGCTCATCACTACCGCCAGGCTGGTCAGCACCATAAAAGGCAGCTGGTAGTTGCCGGCCAGATCCCGGGCCAGCCCCGTCAGCACCGGCGTCAGGCAGGCCAGGCTGTAGCCGACGAACAGCATCATCGCGGTCCAGCGACTGACCGCCAAGGGCGAGCCTGCCTCATACAGCGGCAGCACCAGAGACAGGGCGAAAGAGCCGCCCAGACCCAGGCCGATAGTGACCGCCCACAGCTCCGGCAGGAAGGTCGGCGCAAAGGTGATCATCCCCAGGCTCAGGGAGGACAGCAGCCCGCAGCTCAGGAGCAGCAGATAGCGATTGTCAAAACGCTGGGCCAACCACGGCATCAGAAAGGAGCCGGGCAAGCCCATCAACATCGAGAGGCTGAACAGGCTGTTGCTGTGCATCAGGCTTAGCCCGGCCTCGTGATAACGTGCGACCGCCCAGGTCGCCAGGGCGTAGAACAAACCGGCCTGCAGGGCAAAAAAACCACTGATCAACCAGGCCCTGGGCTGTCGCCATGGCAGACCGACGTTGCCCTCCCCTGCATCCGTCGCCTCGATCCGATTCGGCAGACACAGCCACAGCAGCAGGCCCAGCAAGGCCGGTACGGCCCAGACCGCCAGGCCAGGTGCCCAGTCATCCCCCAGCAGCTGGGTGGCCGGCGCAGTCAACACCGCGCCTCCGGCCCCGCCCACGGCCATACTCAGGGAATACCAGCCCACCACACTGCCCATGCTGGCCATGAAATAGCGTTTGATAAAACCCGACAGCAGCGGCCCGGCCACCGCAATGGCCGCCCCCAGCAACACCGCACTGCCGATCAGGATCAGGCTGTTATGCCCGGCCAGACGCAACAGCAACGCCAGGGCGATTACCCCCATGCACAGGGCCAGGGTGCGTTCCAGACCGAGGCGCAGCGCCAGGCGCGGGGCCAACGGAGCCAGTAGCCCCATGCATAGAACGGGCAGCGCTGTGGTCAGGCTGATCAGGCTGCGGCTCAAGGCCAGCTCGGCAGCGATGCGCTCGATCAGTGGAGCCAGGGAGGTGATGCCGGGGCGCAGATTGATCGCCGCCAGAATCAGGGCCAGCAACAGCATGGCCCGCGGGAAAGGTTTCACAGAACATCCATCGGTTTCGCGGCCAGGCCGACATGACGGCAAACCCTACCCCCCGGACCTGCGACAGGCAAGCCCGGGGCGCAATAAAGCTGACCGATAAATCAACTAACCGCTATGGCCGGCTATGTACCAATAGCGTGCTGCGTTCAATGATCGCCACAGAGTTTGAGGTGGTCTGGGTCCGTAGGGTGCGCCGCGCGCACCAGTGTTCGTTGCCTGCGTTGGTGCGCACGGCCTAGGCGGCCCGCCTCCCCCTACTCGTGCCAGCGATGCGAAAAGGCGCTAAGCCTGAATCGCCCATGCAACACGCTATTGGGACAGCCCCTGTGGCTCAGCCCTGCTTGGGTTTTGCCGCGCGCATCTTGTCGGCCATGGTGGTCATTTCGTTGTACAGCAGTTGCGGGTTCTTCTGCTTCAGCGCCCAAGCCATGCGGCCCTGCTCATGGGGAAGAATCATAAACTCGCCCTTGGCGATTTCCTGGTAGATGTAATCGGCGATATCGCTGGCACTGATCGGCGAACTCTCCAGCAACTTGCCCACCTGCGCCTTCATCGCTGGAGTCGGGCCGCGGAAGGAGTCGAGCAGATTGGTCTGGAAGAACGACGGGCACACCACATGCACGCCCACCTCCAGCATCTTCAGCTCGATCAGCAGACTTTCCGACAACGCCACCACACCGGCCTTGGCCACGTTGTAGTTGCTCATCGCCGGGCCCTGCATCAGCGCCGCCATGGAGGCGATGTTGACGATCTTGCCTTTACTCTTTTCCAGCAGCGGCAGGAAGGATTTGCAGCCCTTGACCACGCCCATCAGGTTGATCGCGATCTGCCAATCCCAGTCTTCCAACGACAACTCGCTGAAGAAGCCGCCCGACGCCACGCCGGCATTGTTGACGATCACATCGATGCCGCCGAAACGCTCTTCGCAGGCCTGCGCCAGCGCCGTCAGCTGACTGTAATCGCGTACATCGCAACGCTGGGTAAAACCATCGCCGCCAGCGGCCCGAACCAGCTGCAGGGTCTCGGCCAGGCCCGGCTCGTTGACATCGGAAAGCGCCAGCTGCCAGCCCTCACGCGCCCACCGCAGAGCGATTTCGCGACCCAAACCCGAACCCGCGCCGGTAATCATCATGCGATTTTGCATATAAAGGCTGCCTTGTTGTGCTGTGGTAGATGGCCCCAGTGTAGCGAAGGAATTATCCCGCCCCATGCTCCATCAACCTTATGAATGACGGCATAGCACCAGCCGCGGAGCAGCGTTCACAACCCGGAAAGCCATGCCGTGCATCTGAGCCATTGGCCACGATTCGCGGGCAAGCCCGCTCCTACAAGGGCTGAGCATGTCGACAACAGCCAATTCAGGCATGGTCAAAATGAAGGCCAGGCTCAAATGTCGCAAAGATGCAGGAGCACGCCATGCGTGCGAATCACCGGCATGGCGGAGTGCCGCCCAGCGGGGTGCCGCCCAACCGCTTCTGCAACCCGATGGCTAATGGGCATGGGACCAATCCTCCATGACTAGCCGCGTCGCCAGGGCCTGCGGCGCACAAGCAGCCCGGCATAAATCAGCGCATTCAACAGCAGCACCAAAGCCCCGAGCCACAGTTGCACCTGCGGCGTCAGAGCCGCTGGATAGATCACCGGCACCAGGTAATGCGCGACAAAACCGCCGGCATAACCCGCCTGCCCGGCAGCCTGACGCAGACTGTTCTCCAGGGGCGTCAGCGGGCATTGCAGATGCAGCACCTCAACCGTCACGCCCCATAGCGCCGCCGGCACATGCAGCCAGATCAGTCGAGGCCAGCGCCACACCAGCAGGCCGCCGAACAGCACAAAGACAATAAACAGCAGATGAGCGAGCAGCACGGCATCCGCAGCCAGCAACACAAACATCGCAACGCCCTTCCCGATTCGACCAACCGCCCACAGGGTAACCCCACCCCAGCGCAATCACAGCCCCAAAGCTCGGGCAAAGGAATCAGGTGTGAGCTGTAGCCCGAACAAGCGCCAGCGCAGTCCGGGAACGGGATGCGAGCGAGGCAGGCATGGGGGCTCAGGGGATTCGTAGGAGCGGCCCATGGCCGCGAAAGGGCATGCTCGGCAAAGTCATCGCAGGCATGGACTAGACGTCCCCTGCTCCTAAGTTCTGCGAGACCGGCGCAGGAACATAGGGTCCACCGAGAACTGCGCATAAATGCGGCCCACAAAAAATGCCGTTCACTTGAATCAAGTAAACGGCATTCGGGAATAACCGGTCTTCGATACACGCCCAGAGGCGTCAGTTAATACTCAACTTGTCGCGATTCTTTTCCAGAATCGCAGGCCCAATACCTTTGACCTCAAGCAACTCGTCCACCGAAGCAAAGTCACCGTGCGCCTCGCGGTAAGCCACGATGGCCTCCGCCTTGACCTGACCAACGCCCAGCAACTCGCGTTGCAGGGTAGCAGCGTCGGCGGTATTGAGATTGACCATGGCAGCGGTGGCGACCTGAACAGGTTCGCCCGGACTGGCTGACTTCGAGGATACCTCGGCCGCCGAAACCACCAGCGACATCGAGGCAAGCAGGGCAAACAACAGAGCAGAGAGTTTCAGTTTCAACATGGTGAGCGTCCTTCCGTGGTTGTTATTCAGAAACGCGGGACTTCCTGCTCCGCGTTTCCTCAAAACTAGCCGCTGTTGGAAAGCTGTCAAATAACCGAAGGAAAAAATTTGCTCTCACCCATATAAAACTGTTTGCGGCAGCTACTGCCCCGCCAACTCCAACAAAACCGCCCGCAGCTCCGTGCGCCAGTCGGCAGGTGTTATCTGCTGCGCCTGCTGCAGGCGACTGCAATCCATGACCGACCATGCCGGGCGCTTCGCCGGCGTGGGGTACTGCGCCGTGCTGATGCCATGTACCACTGGCACCCGCGGCAATATGCCCAGCTCGTGCGCTTGAGCGAAAATCTCTTGGGCAAAACCATGCCAACTGCAGGCAGGCATGCCGCTGTAGTGATAGAGCCCCCACTGCAACGCACCGCTATCGCGGTACTGCTGAGCCAGGGTCCATAGCGCGCGGGCGATACTCGCTGCAGAGGTCGGGCAGCCTTGCTGGTCGGCCACCACAGACAGCTCATCGCGTTCACGCCCCAGCCGCAGCATGGTCTTGACGAAGTTGTTGCCATGGGCACCGAACACCCAGCTGGTGCGCAGAATCATGTAGCGGCTGCAGCCCGCCACCAGCGCCGACTCACCCGCCAGCTTGCTCGCGCCATACACCCCGGTGGGGGCAGGTGCATCCTGTTCGGAATAAGGTGTGGTGGCATCCCCGGAAAACACGTAATCGGTGGACAAATGCAGCAGCCCAATGGCCCGCGCCTCAGCGGCGCTGGCCAAGTGCGCGACTCCATCACGGTTCACTGCGTAAGCCAATTGCGGCTCGCTCTCGGCCTTGTCCACAGCGGTGTAAGCCGCCGCATTGATGATCAGCTGCGGTTGTAGCCGATCCACCACCGCCGACACTTGCGCCGCATCGGCAATATCCAGCTCCGCCGAGCTCATCCCTGTCGCCTCGAACCCCGCAGGCACCAGGCGCATTAGCTCATGACCGACCTGGCCATGGGCACCGGTAATCAATACACGCATATAAAAATCTCAGGGTTGTGCAAATATCCCGCACAGGGTTGGCGGCCCGCAGGGTGTGACTCGCCGCAGGCAGTGCACCATGGTTGATCGTCGCGACATAAGCAGGCGGCTTGTCGCTGCGCTCCTGAACGGTCACCGTCCGAAGCCGCCCTAGATCCTGTCACCGCCATCTAGCGACGTGCACATTCACCCCTTGGGGAAAGTGCTGGGGTGAGGGGGAAGATGGCAGGTTCGACAGCATATTCCCAGCAACAGCAAACATCCTCTCAGGGTTCTAGCTGCGCAGCTTATCGCACTTGCCCCCCAGCACCGTTACTCACGCACCAGGTCACGCAACACAGGGTGGCGCATGTCCTTAGCGGACAACTGCGGATCGCTGATTGGCCAGGGAATATTCACATCAGGATCATTCCAGATCAGCCCGCCTTCATCGTCCGGGAAGTACAGGTCGGTGCACTTGTATTGGTAGTCCACGACCTCGCTCAGCACACAGAAACCATGGGCATAGCCTGGCGGGACCCAGAGTTGACGATGATTTTCATCATTCAACTCCACCCCCACAAACTCGCCGCAGGTCGGTGATTTCGGGTCGATATCCACAGCCACATCGTACACAGCACCGCGGCTGACACTGACCAGCTTGCCCTGAGGGCGGCTGCGCTGGAAATGCAAACCGCGCAAAACCCCGCGCTGCGAGCGCGAATGGTTGTCCTGGACAAAGGGCAAATCGATCCCCGCCTGGCGATAACGCTCGACCTGGAAAGACTCGAGAAAAAAACCGCGATGATCACCGAACACCTTCGGCTCGATGATCAGCACCCCTGGCAGTTGAGTTTCGATAATTTTCATTGCGTCGCCTTCTGTGCCAACAAGGTGAGCAGATACTGCCCATAGCCGCTCTTGCTCAGGGCGTTGGCCTGCCGCTGCAACTGCTCGGCCGAAAGCCAGCCCTGCTGATAGGCGATTTCTTCCAGACAGGCCACCTTCAGGCCCTGGCGCGCTTCGATGGTGTGCACAAAGTAGCCGGCATCCATCAGCGAGTCATGGGTGCCCGTATCGAGCCAGGCGAAGCCACGGCCAAGCAAGCTGACATGCAAATCACCGCGCTGCAGGTAGGCGTTGTTCACATCGGTGATTTCCAGCTCTCCGCGACCGGACGGTTTTACCTGCTTGGCAATTTCCACCACCGAATTGTCGTAGAAATACAAACCGGTCACCGCATAGTTGGACTTCGGCATGGCGGGCTTTTCCTCAATCGAAATCGCCTTGCCGGTGCTATCGAACTCCACCACACCAAAGCGCTCGGGGTCGGAAACGTGATAACCGAATACGGTGGCACCGCTTTCACGGCCGACAGCATCGCGCAGCATGGAACTGAAGCCATAGCCGTAGAAGATATTGTCGCCGAGGATCAAGCAGACGCTGCTATCCCCGATAAACGACTCGCCAATCAGGAAGGCTTGCGCCAAGCCATCCGGCGAAGGCTGCTCGGCATAGCTCAACTCGATGCCGAACTCGGAACCATCGCCCAGCAGCTTGCGGAAATTCGGCAAATCTTCCGGGGTGGAAATGATCAATACCTCGCGAATGCCGGCCAGCATCAGCACCGACAAGGGGTAGTAGATCATCGGCTTGTCGTAAACCGGCAGCAATTGCTTGGAAACGCCCCGGGTAATGGGGTGTAAGCGCGTACCGGAACCACCGGCGAGGATGATGCCTTTCATGCCTGCTCTCCCAAACGGCCCAATTGATATTCGCCGCTCAGTACCCGCTCCCACCACTGGCGGTTGTCCAGGTACCACTGCACGGTCTTGCGCAGTCCCGTTTCGAATGTCTCCTCCGGCTTCCAGCCCAGCTCACGCTCGATCTTACTGGCGTCGATGGCGTAGCGACGGTCATGCCCCGGCCGGTCCTTTACAAAGGTAATCAGCTCTCGGTAGGAGAGGCGGGGACGCCCAGTCCTTGCGTCGCGATCATCGGTTGCTGGTGCCAGCTCATCGAGCAGGTCGCAAATGCTTTCCACCACCTGCAGATTACGCTTCTCGTTATGCCCACCGATGTTGTAGGTCTCGCCCACTACCCCGCGGCTGACCACCTCACACAGCGCCCGCGCATGATCTTCCACATACAACCAGTCACGAATCTGCGAGCCGTCGCCATATACGGGCAACGGCTTGCCAGCCAGCGCATTGAGGATAACGTGCGGAATCAGCTTCTCCGGGAAGTGGTAAGGCCCGTAGTTGTTCGAACAATTGGTCAACAACACCGGTAGGCCATAGGTACGCTGCCAGGCACGAACCAGATGGTCGGAACTGGCTTTGGAGGCCGAGTAAGGCGAACTTGGTGCATATGCTGTGGTTTCGGTGAACGGGCTGCTGGCCTCCTCAAGGTCGCCATACACCTCATCGGTGGAAACATGATGAAAGCGAAACGCCGCCTTCTGTGAGCCTGCCAAGGCGCTCCAATAGCGGCGGGCGGCCTCCAGCAGGCTGTAAGTGCCAACAATATTGGTCTGGATAAAATCCGCCGGGCCATCAATGGAGCGATCCACATGGGACTCCGCCGCCAGATGCATCACCGCCGTCGGCTTGAACTCGGCAAACACCGCATCCAGTGCGCGCCCCTCGCAGATATCCACCTGATAAAAATGGTAACGAGGCGAACCAGACACTGAAGCCAGCGACTCCAGATTGCCGGCATAGGTCAGTTTGTCGAGGTTGGCAACCTCGGTAGCGGTTTTGTCAATCAGATGGCGCACTACGGCAGAGCCGATAAAGCCGGCACCACCGGTGACGAGTACTCGATCTGAAGCCATATGGCCTAATCCTTGGATTGCGGATTTGCTTACGCTTACCGGCGTACTCGGTGCCCACAATGTCCGCCTGTTTCAGTAAGCAGTTTAGCGAGTGAATCGACGTGTTTAGTCAACATCAGAGAGCATTTTCAGGCTTTTCCTGAGCACTCTGCTTTGAACACGCCTTCCCGTCGTGACGACTCACGCCAAGTAGAATGCCTACAGGGAACCAGAACAGCACCCAAAATGGGCTTGGACGATGGAAAATTGCATAAACGTCCGAAACCATAGCCACCATGGCCAACACCAACAACGCCAAACCGAGGCGCGCCAAAGGTTCAGCTCTACACTGCCAGCCCTTCCATAGCAGGCTCAGTAACAGCAAAACAAAAAGACCAAAACCGACGATGCCGTATTCGTACCAGAGCTGCAAATAGAGGCTGTGGGCATGCAGAAAACCCCGATCGGAGTTCGGAAAATTAAATATTAAATCCGCACCGGCCCCTGCCCCCATTAACCAAAACTCTGGAAGACGATCAGCCCAGTTACCCCAGATGAGATCACGGCCACTTACACCTATCTCACGTTCATGCTGAATTTCTGGCCAAAACAAATAAACAGCGGCAGCCACCACTAAGCAGCCAAGCCCGATCAGTGTTCGCGACTTGATATTAGGAAACAATAACAGCGCGGCTAGACACCCTGCTGCAGTAGAAAACCAGGCACCACGGGAGGCCGTGAACAACACATAGACTAACAACCCCGCCATACCGACAACCAGTAGAGCAGCCTGCCAAGCGCGCACCTTAAACCCAACCAAGAGATAAGTCAGAAGCACCGCGAACACGCCGTAATAGAGGCCGGCGATAATCGGGTTTTTAAGATCCGCCAGTCCACGCCAACCTAGCTCATATAACCGAGCATGGCGCAGCACCGCGTACCCCAAAGGCTTATCCAATACAACAAATTGGTAATAAAGCGTCAACCAGGCAAACACAGCGACCAACGTCACCACGGCCACCAGCAACCCAGTAAAGGCCCTCTTGTGGCTGACCAGAGAGGCCACAGCAAAGACGTAAAGCAGTATCAGCAATACTATCTTCAGCCAATAATCCGCATCATTATTTGAGCCTGGATTGAATAAGCTACTCACCAGCACCCAAGCCAGCAGGCACAAAAATAATACGCCAGGTACCTGACGCCAGGTATGCAAAGACAAGCGCTGCCAGAACAGAAGAATCAATGCAGGGACAAATAGCAACAAGTAAGTCTGCGTTGCATAGCGGCTGCCATCGCTGTTGAACAGTAGCCCGGTCAACTGCACAAATAAACCAAGTACTAAAACCAAGAACCAGGCTTTAGGTAACATCGCGCTAGGGACCGTCAATCGCTGAGTCAAACGCACAAATATTCCTTCTAATTCCTTGGTACCAACCAACTCGACATACCAGCGAAAACACGCGCTAGTGATCTGGCTCGCAATAATTTTTGCCTCGGCCGCAATACTACTCGCGGGGTGACTCCGAGGTTGCAAGAGGAGATCGCCAGCAAGCAGGCTCCTACCGAACGCTATAGGTACTAGCAGCCATCACCTACAAATCGCGCACTAGGGTTCAATCCGGCGTTGTAGGTGGATCCAATCGACGATCTCACCCTCGGGCGCGTAGCCGCTCACCGATTCGCGCAGCAGTTGGCGCACGCGGTCGTAATCATCGTGCTCCACTGCATTGAGTAAATTGGCTAAGACCTTCTTGAAAGCCTCCCAAGACAAGCACTCTTCATTTGCGCGCATAATCATCGGATGATCGGTCGGGCTGACGTTATCGCCGATCAGCAGCTCCTCATACAATTTCTCACCGGGACGCAAGCCACTGAACTCAACAGCGATATCGCCATGTGGGTTCTTGCTCGATCGCACACTAAGACCACTGAGGTGGATCATCTTCTCCGCCAACTCGACAATCTTTACCGGCTGGCCCATATCCAGCACGAACACATCACCGCCCTGCCCCATAGCCCCCGCCTGAATCACCAACTGCGCGGCTTCGGGGATGGTCATAAAATAGCGGGTGATATTCGGATGAGTGACGGTGACCGGCCCACCCTTACGGATCTGCTCACGGAAAAGCGGAATAACCGAGCCCGAAGACCCCAGCACATTACCGAAACGCACCATGGTGAAACGGGTCTTGTTGACCCGATGCACAGACTCGCCATCACGGAACAACACAGGAGCTGACTCGCGGCTCAATGCCTGTAAAACCATTTCGGCCAAGCGCTTGGTACTGCCCATAACATTGGTAGGCCGCACAGCCTTGTCGGTGGAGATCAACACAAAATGCTCAACTCCAGCCTTTACTGCCGCCTGTGCAGTAAAGGTTGAGCCCAACACATTATTCAGAACGCCCTCGGCAATATTGTGCTCGACCATAGGCACATGCTTATAAGCCGCTGCGTGATAAACCGTGTTTACCTTCCAGGTCCGCATCACATCGAACAGGCGCCCGGCATTGCGAATCGACCCCAGAATTGGCACCAGCCGCACCGGCAATGACTCACGCCTGAGGAACCGCTCAAGTTCGCTATGAATACTGTAAAGATTGAATTCGCTATGCTCGAACAGCAGCAAAGTCGTCGGCCCGCTCGCCACTATCTGTCGACACAGCTCCGAACCTATGGAGCCACCGGCTCCCGTCACCATAACCACCTGACCACGGATGCAGCGCTCAAAAAGAGCCTGTTGCGGCGGTACCGCATCGCGCCCAAGCAGGTCGGCAATGTCTACTTCCTGCACATCGTCGACCTTGACCCGACCGCTGGCCAGATCCATAAAGCCCGGTATGCTGCGCACATGTAAAGGGTACTGCTCAAGGTTCTCCAGCACCTCTCGCCGTCTTGCGCGCGAAGCGGACGGAATTGCCAGCAGTATCTCCTCGGCCCCCGTCTCATTGATCATTTGCTGAATATGTTTGGAGGTATAAACCCGCAGCCCGGCGATGACTCGGTTGGCAATACCGGAGTCATCGTCGATAAAAGCCACGGGCCGCATCCCTCGACCAAGCCGCAGCGCTGCGGCCAACTGATTACCGGCCGCACCCGCGCCGTAGATCGCAACTTTCGGTAACCCTTGATCACGCCCTTGGAGACGATAGGGTTTATCCGACGAATACCAATCGCCCATAAAATACTGGCGCATCATCAGGCGCAAGCCGCCGATCATGACTAGGCTCAGCCACCAATAATTAAACACCATAGAACGAGGAATCAATTTTGGTGCACCCTGATGCCAGTACACCGCCAACGCTAAAATCAAGGCTGATAGTGAAACGGCCTTTACAATCGCTACCAAGGCATCATTGCCGAAATAACGCATGACAGCCCGATACATGCCAAAACGAACAAATAAAGGAATCGCGATAAACGGGGCAAGCACAAACAACCAGGCATGCCCTGCAAAGGGCTCGATACTTCTTGCATCCCCCAGGCGCACAACAAATGCCAGCCACAACGCAGCCCAGACCAGTACCACATCCATTGCAACCTGCATCAATCGCTTGTGGCGGCGAGGCAACTTGACGAGACGATTGCGCAAAATTTCAGCAAGTCTTAACACAAAAACACCTCAATCCTTGGAGCACAAAAACGGCGAGTCAACGCCCCCCGCCGAGTAAAAAACACAATCATTAACATGAAACCCTTGCAGCAAATACAGCGCACTTACAAATAAAAAAACTCTCCCTCCCCTGTAATAGCTGTCTCATCTGCAGTAGGGAGACAACAGCCATCCAACCAAAAGAGCGTCAGGTAACTGTAATCAGCCACGCACTATCGGTGGGCTAGCCGAGCCAAGCCCCCTAGCAGTAACGCCCTCCCACATGAGGAGGGCCAGATGCAGTGTACGTGTTGTAGATGAGCCTGACGCACATGATCGCCCTTCGGGTCGTGCTAAAACGCGTTAGCCACGTCGTAGGGTGCACCGGACGTACCAAAGCCCACGGCTGAAGCTATTAGGGACGGCACACTAGCCATTACTAACGCATAGACAGAACCGCTCTGCAAAACGCTTAACGCAACACCATACGGTGTGCAGAGTAATATCAAACGCCGTATCGACAAAGCAGACAGTCCATCAACCGCTGGCTAAAGTCTACGCATCAGCTCGCATTACCGTTCCCTGCGCACATATCAACCATCGCCGACTACGACCTTATACCCCGCGCTACAGCCAGCTTGTAGCCATGCCCGGGCACCAATATTCTCCCCACCGGCCAACTGAACACCAACCCCAAGATGGGCAAAATCCCCGAGACTGGCATCGTGATCAACAGTTGCATTGGCATTGACGATAGCGCCCTCGCCAATAGCCGCGTCGACTCCCACCATCGCCAACGCCATGATCGCCGTACCCGCGCCTATAACAGCGGCAGTACTCACGCAGGCACGGGGATGCGCCACCGTTACCAGAGGCAGCCCAGCTGCATGAATGGCCTTAACGCACTGTTCGCGCACTGCATTATTACCAACCGCAGCTATAGCGCCCGCCACCGCAACTTTCAGCACAGTCAAGCCCGCTACATCGGACACAACAGGCCAGCCAAAGGTTTCGCACAACGCGGGCCAACGGTCATCGGCAAACGCGATCCGCTGCCACTCGCCACTTGCCACTTGCCACTCAGTAGCGCCGCCTCAGCAACAGCTTTGCCATGCCCGCCCGCGCCGATAATTAGTAATGTCAGCTAACTCACGACCCAGACTCCCGCTCACAGGTACGGCAGTTCAACGCCAGCACCAATAGAGCAGCATAGGCAATCGACAACCTCAGCAAAATTAACCAACTCCACAGCTCCTGCAGAGCCACTCAGACTGCCTGCAGCTAGAGCACACCAAGGACCCAACTCTGTACCGAGAAAGCTATTGCGCAGCAATATACCCATGGACATCGAGGATTCTCATCATGATGGTCCATCGACCAATCCATCAGGTTTATTCCGCTCAGGCAAGCCTGCCTGCAAATAAAGCGCAAGCAACAACAATGGTGCATAAGCGATGATAATTGCCATGTGAGCAGACAAAACCCCGATAGCAAGCAATAGCGCCATCGGCAAAAGCCAGACTACATTGATAACACAAACCGCCAGCGTAACTGGTGCATGCTTCCCAAAAGCCCGGGCAGCATGCTGATATGCATGCTCACGGTGTGCCTGGTAAAGCCTCTCCCCTCGGGCCAATCTTCGCGCTAAGGTCAACGTGGCATCGGTGATAAAAACGCCCAACATGATTAAGCCACACCACAACCAATCAAGATTCACCCAGCTACCAGCCAGCAAAAGCGTTGCCAAGGTTCCACCGAGAAAATAACTACCAGAATCGCCCATAAATATTCTGCTCTTAGGGAAGTTCCATAGAGCAAAACCGGCAGATGCCGAAGCCAAGACCGCAAGCATAAAGCTCAATCCCTGCTCCCAATGTGAAACACTGCTAATGATAAGTAACCCAACGCAAACGGTTACAGCCTCAAGGCTAGCAAGCCCATTGATACCGTCCATGAAATTGTACAGATTGATCATCCAGACCATATACAGCAACCCAACTACTACCCCCAACCAGCCGGTACCCAACGGAATACCCCCAAACATTATGGGCGGCACGCCTGAAAGCATACTTAAGGCCAGGAACGCACCAAAAAACTGCGCGCCGAGACGAGGCAAGGTAGAAAAAAATACACCTAAATCGTCAAGCCAACCGATGAAGGCAAACCAAGCTCCCGCAACTAACACTGCCTGCCACTCTGCCGGTATGGCATCACCGCTACTCCAAAACCAGAGTGGTCCAACAACAAGAACTGTTAATGCAATAGCAACTCCACCACCACGCGGAGTTGATACAGAATGTGAACTGCGTGCATTAGGTACATCGAACAGCGCAAAACGAAGTGCAAAACGTCGATAAGTCATGGTCAACAGGAAAGATAAAGAAAAAGCCCCCACTAACAAGAACAATGCCAAAGTCACCGCCCCTCCTCGCGGAAAGCCAAAGCAGTTTCGATTAAGGCTTGGCGAGGCTTAATCGGTGGAGACCACTCGAGCAACTCCTGGGTGCGCCCAATATCGACCGCTAGCGAGCGTGACAGTTTTCGATATGCAGGCCACACTCTCCCCAACAAACCATCTGCGCGCATTGGCAACCGCAATAATACTGGCGTATGGCCTAAAGCACTGGCTAAAATCGTAAACAATTCTTCGGTCGAAAACGACTCTCCATCTCCGGCCAACAACACCTGATTCCCAGCCGCCGGATGAGTTAGTACCACCACTAACAGATCCACTAAATTCTCGACCGACACCAGAGTCCGCACATTCGACTGAGCGGGCACAGGAAAAGGTAAACCGCTCTGCGCCCAACTCAACAAACTGCGAAAGTTAGCCTTGACCCCGGCCCCATAAACCAATGGCGGCCTGATGACGACGACCTCCATCGCCATACGAGATGCCAGTTCGAACAGTCCTTTCTCCGCTTGATATTTGGAGTGCGCATAAGCGCCGTACGGGTTTGCTGCGCTCACTGACGTAAAACTCTCACCCGACTCGGTTTCCTCGCCATTCACCTTGATAGTGCTAACAAACACAAATCGCCTCACACCAGCATCGGCCGCTTGCCGAGCAAGTTGTAAGGTGCCATGTGCATTGATCCGCGCATGATGATTCATAGCTATCGGAGATTCACCATCCGCACCGTGAACGGCAGCGGCGAGATGCACCACTACCTCAACTCCAGTCAAGCAGGAACTCCAATCTGCAACAGTGGCAAGGTCAATCAAACAACTATCAACCGCACCCTCCCGTTGCCTATGTGCGCAAACCACTTGATAGCGCTCAGGCTCATTCTCTAGCCGTTTACACAAAGCCCGACCCACAAAGCCAGTAGTACCAGTCACCAGTATTTTCATTATTGTTAGTACCGAGTGAGAACACCGCAAAGGGACAATAATATTTGAAGCAAACAACAATCGAGTTGGTTGCAGAAGCTCAGCGCAACACGGCTATTGCGCTGGGGCAGGTCCAACTGTTAAATCAACATAGTTTCCACATAACGGCCGCCATCACGTCCAGCGAGCACTTCCAGTTCAAGCGCCTACGTGACCTAATTTTCAGCCCGCGGGCAATGGCTCCAACTGCTCCTAGCTGTAAACAGAAAAGTCCTAGCCCTTAGGGCAGGTCTCGACGGGTTAGAGGCCTGCCGCGGAACCTGGGGCTGCGCAGACCGTAAAAGTATTACCCCAGCTCCTGGTGTGCGTACCACCGTGGCAGACCGTTCCAAAGCCCTCAATGCTAATAGTCGCCGCTGGTAAATACAATCGGAGAATACCTAGGCTAGGATATAGCCCGAACACACTAACCACTTGCGAGGAGGACCATTATCTTGAGAATACTTTCAGAATAGTCGAGAGAATAATTTTTATATCCGTAATAAAACCCTGCTGGTCTACATACGCAAGATAGAAGCGCTGCTTGATGGGGAGCACAATATCAATATACGCTTGACGTGGATCATCATAGCCTGCCAGCAACTGATTTTCATCGACCATTTCAATCGACGCCCAGTCAGTTATTCCTGGTCTTACTGACAACACCTTATCGCGCACCGCGGAAGGATAATAATCAATAAACTCCTGGACTTCAGGCCGCGGCCCCACAAGACTCATACGTCCAATCAATACATCGATCAACTGAGGAAGCTCATCAAGCTTGTACTTGCGCAGAAAAAGCCCTGAGCGAGTGATCCGGCTGTCAACACCAACAGTTAAGCGACCGGACTGCTCAGCATCAACTCGCATAGTCCGAAATTTATGAATACGAAATGGCTCACCAAAGCGGCCAACACGTACTTGTCTGAAAAAAATCGGCCCAGGAGAATCTAGCTTTATCCAGAGCATAATCAACAGGAACGCAGGGAATAAAAAAATCAAGCCTATTCCCGAGCCGAACAAATCAAATACTCGCTTAGACACCCTGCAACACCTTATGAATAGCATTAATTACACGCCGCTGATCTTCCTCGGTCATGCGTGTATAGAGTGGAATGGAAACCTCTTGCTCGAATAGTTTCTGTGAAACGGGAAACATATCTGGAGTAAGCTTACAGCTTTCTCGCCAATAAGGATGTAAATGCAGAGGAATGAAGTGAACAGAACACCCCACTCCCTGCTCAGACATTTTCACAATGAACTCATCTCTACTAATACCGGCTTCAGGTAACAAACGCACAGGATAAAGATGACGAGCATGGATATCGCCAGCCGGTGCATGGCAAGGCAAAATAACCGGCAACCCCTCAAGCCCCGCATCATATACCAACGCCATTGCTTCACGCTTCAGTTGAAAACCCTTCAGCCGACGTAGTTGATGAATACCCATGGCTGCAGCCACATCGGTCATGTTGTACTTGAAACCAGGTGCAACCACCTCATAGAACCAGGCTGGCGAAGTTGACACATAGCGATCGAAAGCGTCCCGACTGATGCCATGCAAGCGCATTATGCGACACCGCTTGGCAATCTCCGGGTTGCGAGTCACAACCATACCCCCCTCGCCCGTGGTCATGGTTTTGTTGGCATAGAAGCTAAAGACAGTCACATCTGAGCTCAAAGTGCCTATATTACGTCCTGCCCAGGTAGTAGGCAGTGCATGCGCAGCGTCCTCCACAACCTTCAGTCCGTGACGTTGTGCAATCGCAAGCAAGGCATCCATATCACAACTCAAGCCTGCAAAGTGCACAGGCATAATTGCGCGAGTACGCGGGGTTATTGCCGCCTCTACAGCCAGGGGATCGATATTAAAAGTTTGATCAAGCACATCCACCATTACCGGGATTGCGCCGAGATAGCGTACTACCTCTGCCGTTGCAGTAAATGTGTAACTTGGCAAAATAACTTCATCGCCTGGCTCAATACCAATAGCCTCTAGCGCCAAGTGCAAGCCTGCCGTAGCCGAGTTGACAGCTATGCTCTCAACATCACTACCGAGGAACACCGAGAAGTCCTGTTCGAACTGTCGAGTCTTAGGACCAGTAGTCACCCAACCGGAACGTAGGGCAGACACAACCTCTTGAATTTCTTCCTCACCGATTTCTGGCAAAGCGAATGGGATAAACGCTATTGTGCTCAAATTGTAACCCACCTATATTTTAAATTTGGCATTAAGTAAAATTGATAAAAAATTAACTTGACCCATTAACACTCATTGCGACTGACTATTTTTAACATATCGCAACATTGCACGACTGGCTCCTTGGCAAAATCTAGACTCAACAAAATATCCATTATTTTTATAAAACTTGTTGACTCGATCATTTCCAGCTTCGTCAGTGGTCAGATAGACGAACCCTACTCCACGGGAAAACGCTTCGCTCTCGAAGTCATGAAGAAGCCTTTTACCAACGGACTTACCAATAACATCGGGGCACACGCCAATACTGCTCAACAACGCCCCCCCCTCCAAACCTGCTGGCTTATCGCCACGGTAAAAAATAGCTGAGCGTAATTTTTGAATAACTATCGCGGGATGACGCAACAATGCAGGCAGAGCCCACAAGAGAAAAAATATCGCGCGACGTCGACGCAGCTCTGAAAAGAACGCGTCAGGAGCACTGGTCCCAGCGGCAAACCCCATCACCTCCCCCTGTTCTTCAGCTACAAAAAAAATACCACTGGGATGACTTAAAAAACCTCTATACATCTCGATCAAAAACCTCCTTCCCAGGCTTGTCAGAAAAAAACCAGGGAAGGCAGCAAGGTGCACGCTTGCCACAGCATCAATATCACGCTCATCTGCAAATCTTAACTTCATAAACTATCGCCTCGATAGATAAACTGCCTGGATCGTCTACTGATCAGTTCTGCAGGCCTTTCAATACTGAAACGATTTTGCTCACACCTCGGCTCCGTGACATTTCGGTCTCATAAAACCGCCGGCCATTGCGCCCCATTTCTTCCCATTCATTGCGTCTAGATAGCAGTTCTATAATCGCTGACTCTATGCTCAAGATATTGTCTGGCTCCGCGCTCACCCCGGCACCTGCATCACAGATAATCTGATTTGCTTCCCCTCCAACCGCCATCAAAATGGGCTTTTGCGAGCTCAAATACGCCTGAATCTTGGAAGGTATCGTAATTTTAAATAATGATTCGTCTCTTAAGTGCACGACAAGAACATCTGCTTGGCTCAGATATTTTTTTATTTTCTGGGAAGATACATAACCAAGAAAAAAGATATTCTTCGCGCCTATTGTACGTGCATGACTGATCAGCTCGTCCTCTTCAACACCCGACCCTATGACGACTAAGCACACAGACCTTTCTGCGCTATTGGAGAATGCAGAAATGACATTTTTAAGCGATTGGGCGGCACCTAAGTTTCCCGCATAGACAAATGTATGATCAAAGCCCTGGGGCAATAGACGTTCTTCTCGACCGTCAATAGTTACTGATTCGTCGGCATGCCAATTGTATACAACAACAATCTTGTCTGCCGGCACACCCCGATCAATCAATGCATTTTTATACCCATCTGACAACACGACAATCCGCGTCGAGGTCTTGTACACAAAATTGCAAATCTTATTGATCGCACTATATACAAGACCTTTGCTCTGCGTGCCAGTTGCCGCAAGCGCGTCAGGCCAAAGATCTTGCACGTCGGTGATAAAGGGCGTAATGCTGACCTTCTTGAATACCGAAGCAATAAGCCCTGTTGTCAACTGAGGATGGTACGCATATATAACATCGGGCTTACGAATTATCGCAGCTGCCAAAAATGCACTGACCATAAATGATGCATAATTCAACGCTCTCGAAAGCTTCGATCGGGAGTGAGAGATATAGGAAAACACCCTGATGACCCTCACACCATCATGCATTTCAATTTGCCACGGCTTTACTTTATATCCGGGAAATATTTTACCCGTCGGGTAATTTGGAAAGGTCGTAATAACATCTACTTCAAAGCCCTGTTTTTGCATCTCCTGCAAAAAACCGAGGCCTTTTATCGAGTACTCCGGATCAAATAATTGACTTATAAACAAAATCCGCATTTAAAATTTCTTCCACACCACACGATTTACATAGTCGGTGTAACTATGAATAATCCGTACCACTTTATCTGCGACATTGGGCATGCTGTAATCTGCCACCAGACGCAAGCTACGATCATCACCACGTTCCTGGCTTTCCAGGATCTGCAGCGCCTGCATGACACGCTCAACCTCCAGACCCACCATCATCACCGCAGCTTCTTCCATGCCTTCCGGACGCTCATGGGCCTCACGGATATTCAATGCCGGAAAATTGAGGATTGAGGACTCTTCATTGATGGTGCCACTGTCCGACAGCACCGCCTTAGCGGTGAGCTGCAGCTTGTTGTAGTCCTTGAAACCCAGCGGTTTGAGCAGGCGCACGTTTGCATGAAACTGCACGCCCATGGCGTCCACGCGCTTCTGGGTACGCGGGTGGGTGGAGATGATCACCGGATAGCCATAATGCTCAGCCACGGTATTGAGCACCGCGACCAACTTGAGGAAGTTCTGGTCGGAGTCGATGTTTTCTTCACGGTGGGCGCTGACCACAAAAAACTTGCCTGCTTCTAGGCCTAGGCGCTCTATTACGTCCGAAGCTTCGATGCCATCACGGTAGTGATTGAGCACTTCGTACATCGGGCTGCCAGTCTTAATCACCATATCTGGCGGCAGGCCCTCGCGCAGCAGGTAATCACGCGCGATAGTGCTGTAAGTCAGATTAACATCGGCCGTGTGATCGACGATCCGGCGGTTGATTTCTTCAGGCACGCGCATATCGAAGCAGCGGTTGCCAGCTTCCATATGAAAAGTCGGGATCTTGCGACGCTTGGCTGGAATCACCGCCATGCAGCTATTGGTATCGCCCAACACCAGCAAAGCCTCGGGTTGCACTTCAGCCAGCACACGATCCACTGCAATGATTACGTTACCGATAGTCTCGGCACCTGAAGCACCAGCGGCGTTAAGAAAGTGATCCGGTTTACGAATACCCAGATCATCAAAAAAAATCTGATTCAGTTCATAGTCGTAATTCTGACCGGTATGCACCAGCACATGGTCACAATGCTCGTCCAGCTTGGCCATGACCCGCGACAAGCGAATAATTTCCGGGCGAGTGCCTACCACGGTAACAATTTTCAGCTTTTTCATTGCAAATCCTTGTTCAAAGCGACTTAGGCTTCTGTGCCGACCGGCCGAGTGAAGGTGTCCGGATGCTCACGGTCGAAAATCTCGTTGGCCCACAACATCACGATCATTTCTTCGTCGCCAACATTGGTGATGTCATGGGTCCAACCGGGTACTGTCTCGACGATTTCCGGTTGCTCACCATCAGTGAACAATTCAGAAAATTCGCCCGATACAATTTGGCGAAAACGGAAACAGGCTTTGCCTTTGATGACCAAAAACTTCTCGGTCTTGGAGTGGTGGTAATGTCCACCACGGGTGATACCAGGATGAGCGGTAAAGTAGGAAAACTGCCCGGAGTCTTTGGTCTTGAGCATTTCCACGAACACGCCACGCTGATCGCCATACTTTGGCACTTCATAGGTGAAGCGCTCGGGTGGCAGATAACTGAGGTAGGTGGAATACAATGCTCTCACCAATCCAGTACCAACTGGCTCGGTAATCATCGACGCACGGCTGTCACGGAAGGTATGAAGTTGCTTAGCCAGCTCGCCAACGGTAATGCTGTACTCTGGCGAGACACTTACGAAGGACTGACCAACCCGCTTACCCTCCATTACTGCCATGAAACTCTCAATTACATCGTCAATGTACACAAGGCTGATGCAGGCTTGGGGATCATTGATCTGTATCGGTAAATCACGCGCAATGTTGTGGCAAAAAGTCGCAACCGCCGAGTTGTAGTTCGGGCGCGCCCATTTGCCAAACACATTCGGTAAACGAAATAAATAGACCGGCGATCCATGCTGGGCAGCCAGCGCCTGCATGGCTTCCTCAGCCCCACGCTTGCTGATCCCGTAGGGGTTGTTCAGCTCCGCCTGGATGGATGAGGTGTAGAGCAACGGAGTCTGACGACCACTAGATACAATCGCGTCGCAGAGCGCACGAGTTAGATCTGTATTGCCGCGCTTGAATTCATCAGGGTCTTCAGGACGATTAACCCCTGCTAAGTGGAAAATAAAATCTGCCTGGGCCACCAAGGCGGGCAGCACAGCCATTGAGTCATCGCGAGTGAAGCGCAGCACCTCAACGTCGCTGCGCTCACCAAGGTGAGCCAGCAAGTTTTTGCCGACAAAGCCATCAGCCCCAGTGATCAGCACTTTCATCGCTTACTCCTCAGCCGCTGCGTGTTCACCACGCTGAATAGCGCGCATGAAATCCAGCTTGAGCAACAGGCGTTGCATTCCTTCTACATCCAGCCGCTCGGTATTGTGTGAGTTGTAGTCTTCAGTGCGGGAAATCTTCTCCTCACCCTGTTCTACAAACTTGGCGTAATTAAGATCACGCAGATCCGGCGGCACACGAAAATACTGCCCCCGATCCTCGGCACAGGCCATTTCCTCACGACTGAGCAAAGCCTCGTAAAGTTTCTCGCCATGGCGGGTACCGATTACTTGGATAGGGTGATCGGGCTTTTCGAGCATCCGTGTCAGCGCCTTAGCTAACGTTTCGACAGTAGCTGCCGGTGCCTTCTGCACAAACATGTCTCCATTGTTGCCATGCTCGAAGGCATACAGCACCAAATCTACGGCATCGGCCAGCGTCATCATAAAACGGGTCATATTTGGATCAGTTAACGTCAGCGGCTTACCCGCGCGGATCTGCTCGATAAACAGCGGAATCACCGAGCCACGCGACGCCATGACATTACCGTAACGCGTACCGCAAATGATGGTGTTGTTATCGTTACGCGACTTGGCAACCATAACTTTTTCCATCATCGCCTTGGAGATCCCCATAGCATTGATAGGATAAACGGCTTTGTCAGTGCTCAAACAAACTACACGCTTGACGCTATTTTGGATGGCAGCTTCCAGCACGTTTTCGGTGCCCAGTACATTGGTCTTTACTGCTTCCATTGGATGAAATTCGCAGGAAGGGACCTGCTTCAATGCGGCGGCATGGAAAATATAGTCCACCCCACGAGTAGCATTAAGCACACTTTGGTAATCGCGCACATCACCTATATAGAATTTCAGCTTAGAGTTAGCATATCGCTTCCTCATGTCATCTTGCTTTTTTTCGTCCCGGCTAAATATTCTGATTTCGGAAATATCGCTATTCAGAAAACGCTTCAGGACCGCGTTACCAAATGATCCAGTGCCACCACTAATAAAAAGTTTTTTATCTTTAAACATATAAACCACTCAACTCTTCAAAATTAAATATCTAGTTTTGGTCAGCCCAGACCGAACGGTAAGAGCAAAATATTTTATCAATCGAGAATTCTTCTCTTGCCCGACACAATGCTGCAGCCCCTTGGCTTTTTCGTTTGGCATCATTCAAGATAAGATCACCAATCGCTGCCGCTAGACTCTGGCTATCCTTAACTGGCACCAACGTACCGCACTCGTTAGTCAGCATTTCAGGGATCGCCCCGACACCGGTGGCCACGACTGCCTTACCCAGCGCCATCCCTTCCAGCACCACATTGGGAAAACCCTCGGTGTGGCTTGGAAGTACGAGCATGCTCGCCGAGGCAAGAACCTCCATTGCCTTTGGGTGGCTCATGCTACCAAGAAATTTCACTGAATCGTCAGATCGCAAAGCGAGTGAATTGACGTAGTCCGGGTCACCGGGGCCAACCACCAACAGTGTCCATCCGTCCCGCCGAAGAGAAGACCAAGCGTCCAGAAGCTCTTCTATGCCTTTTGTTGGAATCACCCACCCGATGAACACTACCTGCTTCAACTCTGCATTAACAGCAGGCAGCACCGCTGGGTCATAGCAGTTTGGAATGAGAAGGGACCGTCTTACTCTGGGCAGTGAAGACACAGCATCAAATGTCTTTTTGTCGATAGAAATAACTACTTCAGCAAGACGCGCAGCAAATTTAAAAAGCCTTGCCTCAAGGCCTGCCTCGCGAGCCAGCAATATTGGGACGCGACCGAATCGTATATGGTAAACAGATCGAACCCCCACAACTCGAGCCAATAACAATATCAATATATCTCTCACCAACGCCATCTGACCAGGTGTAGTGATATGCACAGCATCCGGCCGAAACCTGCAAAGCAGATGGAAGAACCGGAAAACGTCACGAACTAATTGAACACCTCCACCCAGTGCACGCTTCCAAACTGCAGAATCATATACATTGCGCCAACGAGGAGATATATCCAGAACCTTTAACTCCAAGTCGCCCTGTGACTTAGAGTGTTTCTCTATCATTCCTGTCCAATGACTTATGCCACCATATGGCGGTGGCAACGGGGACACCAAAAGAACACGCAAACTCATAGCAAATCACCCGGCCCAGGTCGTGAACATCCGACACGATCAAAAAAAACCCCAAATTTCCCTGAATAACTACTCGGCGAAAACGACTCGATTGCGGTTACGAGCGCTTGTTTTCGCATTTCGCTTTTCTCGCCTCCAGAAAGATCAGCAGCCTTACAGAGAACGCTACTCACATCAGCCACTCCAACCGAACTTATGACGTAGCCATTCACTCCATCCTTCAAATACATATCTAGATCAGATGTAATATTTGATATAACCGGAGTAGAAAATGACAGACTTTCTACAAACTTAGTGGGAAAGCCGGCATTCGTGAAGCGCTCTGACTCGCGCAATATCACACTAAAATCGGCTACCTGATAGTAGATTTCAATTTCCTCCTGCGAGACCTTTCCTAAGACCGACACAGATGAAGGCAATCTGTCCAGCCCACACAAAAGTTTGACCTGCTCACAATCAGGACCAACGATAGTTAGCTTTACATTGCGCCCTAGTGACACAGCTTCCTCGACCCCGAGAATTATCTCCTTAAGCAAATCCTTTTTACCTGGAGTACCTGCATATATCAGACTCAACTGCCCAGGTATTGATTGCCTAGGCGATGAAGGCGGGACCTGCAAAAGAGGTGGAGCAATTACCGTTGGATAATTTTTATTAAAATGACTATCCAAGAAGGTACTAATTGTTATTGCACCATCAAAGCGGGGATATATCCACTTCATTGCCACGCATGAACTAAGATAGAAAGGTCCGAATCGCCCACCCAGCATCTGACTCGGGTCATACCATTCAACAAGATCTATTATTACCGGAACATTATTTGCACGACACCAACGTCTGACATGCCAGGCGAAAGTCGACAACCCACCGTAAACTATAACAAAATCCGGCTTCTTTTCTTGCCTATCCAGCCACTTCACAGTTCTCCTACCACAAAAGAACAACTGGTGAAGAAGCTTACCTAGGCTTCTGCCACTTTCTCGGAGTTCACCAAGCCCGCACCAAGACAAGGTAGCGCCAGATGATGCCTCCTCCAGCCTCCTCACAGGTGAAGTCTTCTCACCACTGGCGACGATTACATCGTATCCAAGTTCAACAATAGCCTGTGCATTACCTCTAACTCGTTTTGATGCTGCTTGCCCCCAAGGGAATTTTATAGGCCCAACATATGCAACCCACTTTTTATCCATGACTAAACATTAACTCCAAAATACTCTTTCAGGGCCGATTTCTAATATTTTATAGAAAGAGAACCACAACCAAGGATGGGCCCTCTGAAAAGCCGCAGGCAATCACCAAAGGATTTCACAAAACGCACCCTCGTTATAAACCTTTACCCGAAAAGTAGTTATTAACGCTGGACCCGACACCAACTATAATATTGTTTCCAGCGACCACACTGGGTAATATCATTGAACTCATACCATATAGACATCAATCCTCATCGACTATCGGAGCTGTTACCTCACGCGCAGAATCAGACCTTCTAAGAAGCAAGCATCCACAATGATGTGATGACAAACTGACAACCACTGGCAATGTGAAAATTGTTAGCAATGCTAATGGACTAATGCTCGACACTAAATATACTGGGTTTCCTGCCATAGCAATTGACGCCCCCATCCCCACCAAATTTAAGTGGCATAGCCCACAGAATTGATTCTCGAAAACAGGAGGAAAAATATAGACCTCATAACTCTAATCATTTTTTTTATATTTGATTTGCCTTCTTAATTGCGGAGGGAAAGCCAGCAATGAAGCCTCAGCAAGACAAATCCAAAACAAAATTGGCGAAACAATATTATTCGTCAATGCGGCTCCCCAGACAACGAAAACCAGCAAAACACCCCTTGCCAGAGCCCCAAAATCACCCCGGCCATCTGATATTTTTTTCAGTAATTCAACTACAACGATTGTCCCACCACCAAAAACCATCAGTGATATGAGCACGCCAGCAAATATCCCAAATTCAGCAGCGAATGCCAAGCTGATAAAGTGAGGATATCCTTGCTCCCCCCAATCCCAGCCCACACCAACCCCCCACAAAGGGTAAGTGGAAATAGCTTGAACTCCCCGCTCGTATCCAATAAATCTTGCAGATACAGAAACAGACGATGAATCAGGGACTAAGTAGGAGAAAACCTCAAATTGCACCAACGCTAACACGAGAAGCGCCACCATGAACAACAAGAACAATGATTTTAAATGTAACCCGAACCTATATTTATCAACTGGGTAAAACAGCAGAAGGACGCCAACAGCCAATACAATTAGAAGAATCGGACCGCGCGTCAAAGCATTCAACCAAGCCATACTGCCCAAGATAACAAAAACCAAACCAGACATATATCTGAATGCGCTGCCCCCCCCAAGCAACAAAGCGACGCCACAAGCAATTGAAACTGCCGAATAAAAACCCAGAGCATTAGGATTATGGAACTGGGCATACGCCCCAACATCCCCCTTTCGGGTCGATACACCGGGGATTTCCAAATTTATTCCATCACGAGGTAAAACATAGATACCCTCTAGTGATTTATATTTCCCACCATCAAGAAATTCCAGCCCAGGAAACGCTAGCACCAATATCGCCAAGAGCATCTGAATAAATACAAAAGCCAGAAAACCCTTTGTGAGTTTTTTTTGCGCAGAATAAACAACCCAGCAGACAAATACTGGAACGCCTGAATATACAAGGAACGACAGCGCCTCCAAAGGTCCGTACCCCTTCAGAAAACTGGAGAGCAGTATGTAGCAACTTAGAATCTGACAGGCAATTATGGAAACTTTCAAATTTCCGCCTAGAGTATTTTGCACCTTGATATAGTATAAGGAACAGTAACCATAAATAAGCAAAAATAAACCTCTCATAAGAAATTTATAATACTCCCCCCCCTCAGATAGATATTGCAGGAATGCATATCCGTCTCTGTCCGACCCCATAAGCCCATAGAGCAACAAAGCAAACCACCCTACCCCGTACAGGATAGACACTGAAACCGCAAATAGAGCAATCAAACCAAGCATTTAGTTTCGATCCAAAATGACAGCAATCTGATCCATGCCCCACAACTTCATTTGCGCACAACTTTTCGAGCGCGCAGAATGACGAAAGGGGAAATAATAAAAAGATAGGCCAAGGCGCTGATCAATGGGACAACCCATACTGTTTGTTCCGAGACGAGCCAGTATTTAGCGATTACTGTCACAAACAAGAACAAGCTCCACACTATAACTTGAACTTTCAATTCACCAGCACTATTAAGGAGCATATTGAAAGGCGAAGTCACAGCCATAAAAAATGACAGCAAACAGAGCGCTGCCATATTCGCCTCCTGCCCTTCGAAACTCCTACCCATCCACAAATTAAGAATTGGGCCACTTAAGGCAATCAAGAATATGCTCGCAAAAAATATCGTACATCCACCCAGGAAACTCATTTTCATCATGGTCTGCCTGAGCCACACATAGTCCTTTTTTGCCAATGCTTCGCCATTTGCAGCCCAAAGAGGCATGAATAGTATGTTGACTACCAATCCTAGTAGCCCGGCCAACCTTGCCGGAACCGAATACTCCGTTACCGCTTCGACACCCAATTGCTGGGCGATTATAAAGTTATCGATGTTCAGCGCAATCGACGTGAAGATCGAAAGTACAAAGAAGCGGGAGCCAATGGAGACTAGATCTAAAGAATATGCCCGAGAAAATTCGGTCAATTTTGGCTTTAGCTCAAGATGCTTCGAGAAGAACCAGAAAGCAGAACAGAGCATCATGGCGATTGGAGGGAACGCGTATGCGAGAACAACCATCCAACCGGCCATTTTTAGCCAGATTGCCACCAAACAAAGCACAACAGAAAGCAAGGCAGCCATGATCTGCCATACATTGGTCAGCCATGTTTTTTGGCAAGCAAGCATCACCCGTTGAATTACGGAGGCAGGGATGCCAAATATGAAGGTGAAAATGCATGCAGCTACGATAGCTAAAGAATCAGCAGTTATCTGAGTTGTAAAGCCTAACCACTCTCTGTTAAAAACAATGCCAAAGACTACAAGAATCAGGCCGAGCACTACAGCTACAACGGTAAGTGTTATATACGCACTTACGATGTAAGAACGCATAGTGGCGTAATCACCCAAACCAAACGCCCTAGAAAGTCGTGTCAATAATCCATTACCAACCCCGAAATCCAAAAACATTGCTGCACTCGTAAGAGAAACGGCAGTCATCCAGACTCCAAAACCAGCCTCGCCCAAATAGCGCAGCATTGCAGGCATGATAACGAAAGGTGCCACCAGTGAAATAGATTTCCCCAGAACACCACCGATAATTCCTGTTACTATTCCACGATTCCTAGTTTGCATTATTCATATCTTTAGTTATCCGACCCGCTCAGCACGGCGTTAAAAGCCTTACCCCAAAACACCTAAAAGCCAGAAAAAACTCAAATATGAGAACGCCTAACCTGTCGCCCCCTAGCGCGACAATCTAACATACAAAAATATGGTAGTGCGCCCCAACAATACATACACTCATAAATCAAGCCCTTACAAAGCCAATATACCAAGGCATACTGCTATTGATTCCACTTCGGATATCATACTTCGGCGAATACCCCAGCATACGCTCCGCCTTAACTATGCAGGCTTGAGAGTGCCGAACATCGCCTGGACGAAAATCCCTGAAGACGGGCTCCCTATTATAATTAACGCCATTCTCTACCAATGCATTTTTTATATGTATAAAAAGCTCATTAAGAGTAGTTCTACCACTAACTGCAACGTTATATATCTGGTTTTTTGTCTCGGGCGCAGCAGTGACCGCGGCCAATAGATTGGCCTGTACAACATTCTCCACGAAACAAAAATCTCGACTGGTTTCTCCATCTCCATTGATATGAATATCTTCCCCCTCAATCATGGCAGCGGTCCACTTGGGGATGACAGCAGCATAGGCACCATCTGGATCCTGGCGCTTGCCGAATACATTGAAGTAACGCAAGCCGATGGTGTTGAATCCGTAGGTTTTGGCGAAGACATCTGCATAGAGTTCGTTGACGTACTTGGTCACGGCATACGGCGATAGAGGTTTACCGATGACATCTTCTACTTTGGGTAGGCCAGGGTGATCACCGTAGGTAGAGCTTGAAGCGGCATAGGTGAAGCTTTTCACCTCTGCTTCGCGTGCGGCGACCAGCATGTTGAGAAAGCCGCAAATATTGGTGCCGTTGGTGGTTATCGGGTCGGCGATAGAACGTGGAACAGAGCCCAGCGCAGCTTGGTGAAGGACATAATCAACGCCTTCACAGGCTTGTTGGCAGGCTTGCAGGTTGCGAATGTCGCCTTCAATAAAGCTAAAGCGCTGCCATTGTTCGGCAGTAACGAGGGTTTCAACTTCGTCGAGGTTACGCTGGTGACCGGTGGCAAAGTTGTCCAACCCAATTACACGCTGGCCGAGCTTAAGCAGGGTTTCCAACAGGTTGGAGCCAATAAAGCCGGCTACGCCGGTGATGAGCCAGGTTTTTGGGATGGTGGGTAGTTCTTGCAGCAAAGACTCGTAGGGCGTCATGGGCTCAATTCTCTGTATGTGAGGCGGACCAGCGTGTTCGCTGCTTTCGCCTAGGAAGTTGATCGTCGCGTTGTATCGGGCTTAATAAGCCTGTCGCAGCAGGTCGCACTTGCCACGTTTTTTACAGGCGGAGGTCGGTCTCTGCAGCGCTCAGCAAGTACTTGAGGTCATACAGAACATGTTCGGCCTTACCGTGCTTACGAATGTTCTCTGCACCTAGGGCGCGGAATTCGTTGTGGGCTACAGCGAGAATTATGCCGTCATAAGTATTGACTGCGGGTTCTGTAATGGGAGTAATACCGTATTCATGCTGCGCTTCTTCGACGCTGACCCAAGGATCGTATACATCGACTTCGATGTTGTAATCCGCCAACTCACGAACAATATCCACAACCTTGGTGTTGCGCAGGTCCGGACAATTTTCCTTGAAGGTCAAGCCCATCACCAACACGCGAGCACCATCAACATGAATGCGGCGCTTAAGCATGCCCTTGATCAGTTGCGACACCACATAGGCACCCATGCTGTCATTAAGGCGGCGGCCTGCAAGGATGATTTCCGGATGGTAGCCGATACTTTCTGCCTTATGCGTCAAGTAATAGGGGTCTACACCAATACAGTGCCCACCTACTAGCCCTGGACGGAATGGTAAGAAATTCCACTTGGTGCCTGCCGCCTCTAATACCGCCTCGGTGTCAATCCCCATCTTATTAAAGATCAACGCCAACTCATTGATAAGCGCAATATTCAGGTCGCGCTGGGTATTCTCGATGACCTTGGCCGCTTCAGCGACTCTGATACTGCTGGCCTTATGCGTCCCTGCCGTGATGATCTGCCGGTACAGGGCATCAACCAGTTCGGCGACTTCAGGCGTGGAGCCTGACGTGACCTTCTTGATGGTAGTAACACGATGTTCCTTATCCCCAGGGTTAATGCGCTCGGGGCTATAGCCAGCAAAAAAATCCACATTGAACTTGAGGCCAGATACCTGCTCCAGCACCGGCACACAGTCTTCCTCCGTGGCACCAGGATAGACAGTCGACTCGTAAATGACGATGTCGCCCCTTTTTAGCACTTTGCCAATGGTTTGCGAGGCTTTGATCAGGGGAGTGAGATCGGGCTTCTTGTGCGCATCGATGGGAGTCGGCACGGTGACAATGTATGTATTGCAGGCTTTCAGGCCGTCAATGTCGGCGCTATAACTGAGGTGGACCGAGTGCGCCAACTCTTCGTCGTTGACTTCAAGAGTGGTGTCATGGCCGGCCTTGAGTGCAGAGATACGTTGCTGGTTGATGTCGAATCCCACCACGGAGCGATATTTGCCGAACTCCACGGCAAGAGGTAGTCCTACATAGCCAAGACCGATGATGGCGAGTTTGATGTCTTCCAGATTCAGCATGAAAGTTGTCCAAATAGTTGATTATAAGTACCGGAATATTCTGTTAGATCTAGATACCGCCTGAAATTGAGAACAATCACCTCTAAAGAGTTATTCCATACACATGCAAAGGACTTGAGCACTACGGTAGTGCCGGCTTGGTACTTTAACAAGATGCCCATTATCTAACGGCAGTCGCTGATAGTTAACCCATGCATCGAAAACCAACAACTACGAAAGGCTAAGCTCTTCAGCCTCTACAACCAGATGGCCATCTGGTAGCGAGGCAAATAGCTGCCCTAGATAAACATCTAGCGGCGCAGGATAAATTTATCTCAAGCAATTTTAATTCTACGCTTCATCATCATGCTACGAATCAAGGCCACAAATACACCTAACATGCCACCCAGAATAGTACCGAGAATTAGAATAATTGCCTTTTTAGGTTTAATCGGAGTTTCCGGAATTTCAGCCGTACTGTCCAATGTAAATACCGAAACATTATCCGGATTTACATCGATTTTCTTGAGAAAGTCGAGTTGATTCTCAAGGCCTCGCAACTCGGCAATAAAGGGATCGTCATTTTCCCTTTTCTCCAGCACGGCCAACTCCGCGCGCACGGCTTTGGCACCGCGCATATACATCAGGTTACCATCGATAAACTCCGCCAGATCCCCGTCCGAAGATGTTTTGCCTGCCACCACCTGTGGTGCATCGAAACCTACAGCTTCCGCCACCACCAAGGCTTCGCGCAAACGCACGATGCGGTCCGCGCGACGTTTCTGCGCCGTGATGCGCGCAGCATCGATTTGCCTTTCAAGCACCTGCGCCTTGGCCGCAATTTCGGTAAGCACGTTGTCCTGCATATCCTCTTCGGTTTTTTTTGCGACCATGGCGACATACGTATTAACCCATTCGGAGGCTTGCTCCGGCGACTCGTACGCAACGGCGATCTCATAAAGATTTGGATTATTTTTTATATCAGGTACTTTAATTGTTAAAGTCCTGTTGAATCCTTTCCACAGCCTATCCTGTGCCCCGCTGGTCTTATCGGCAGGTAAAGCCGGCAGATAGGTCTCGCGGAAAAAAGAACGCTTCAATGAATCCGATAGCAGATTGGTCTTGAATACCGCATACACGTCAGAGACCTTGAACTCATTGAGCTTCGCCTCTCTACGCCCCAGGTTATAGCTGGCGATATCGCTCAAACGCGGCGGCAGGACGCCAGCTTTGGTTTCTTACACAGGCGTGCTGAGAAATGCAAAAGCTGCGGCCGCCAGTGTTGCCGCCACGGTAAAGGCAATAATCAGCAGCTTTTGCTGCCAAAGGCTCTGGAATAACTCAACCAAATCGATTTCATCGGCGACTGCGGGCATAGGGGTATTCGAGTTCACTGCAACTCCATTTCTAATTCAAGTTTCAAGCTATTGAGTACAGCCAGGCTTGTTGAGCATTCTGAAACTTATGGCCGCCCGGATGTTCGTGTGCTGGGCACCTTGGCTTGGCGGCCCTACTGGCTGCAATTACACCGCCTGCCTATGGCTAGAGTACAAATTCGTTTAACGTCGTACAGAACAGCGGTCGACGGCTAGATGGCTTCAACCTTGTTCAGACACGCTACCGCCCCAGGATTTACCGTTGGTTTCCTGAGAACGCTTACCACTTTCATTGTTCCGACGTGCCGGATATTCTTGCCCTGGCTAACGCCAAGGACTATCGAGCTTTTGCAACACTGGCCAGCGGCACGCTCACGCGCTGCTGGCGGTTAAGAATATTCAGGAGCAAGATCGCTCGCTCATCGCCATCCATGGCCATGAAAATGGCATCCAGTTCGGCAAAATCGCCGGCAGTAATCCGCACGCTATCGCCCAGCTGCAGGGCGGGTTGGACCTGATTTTCGCATCGGTGTTGCAATTGTTCGATAAACCGTTCGTCCACCTTTAGCGGCATACCGCCAAAACCAACCAGGCGATTGACCCCGCGGGTCGAACGCAAAGGTACCCAGTTGGCATCTTCGGCCAGGGCAATAAACAGGTAGCCCGGGAACAGTGACTCGACGATGGCTTGCCGACTGCCACGCACAATGCGCTCGCAGCTGCGCTGCGGGCGATAGCAGCGGTAGCCCTGGCGCTCCAGATTATCTTCTGCGCGCTCATCCTGACGAGGTTTGCACTGTACCAAGTACCAGGCCGCTGCCTGGCCTCGATGACGGAGGGGTAAATCGCTTTCCATAGGCTGACTTATCGATATACGCGGCACGCTATTGACCGCCGCGTTGTCATTCTCCTGTAGGCAACCAACCCTATGCCGGTTGCGTTAATGGTTATGCGAGCAGGCCGTGCAAGGCTGTCTGCCGCATACTGCCGTGCCCCGTAACAAACGAGCTGTTACGCATCGGCTTTGTTGCTCCCAACGGGGATACTGACCCGCACTTCACGTCCAGCCTGCTCATAATACGCCTTGAAGCGCTCGGCGAGCGTGACCTTGGCAGCGGCATCACCATGCACGATACGAATATCGGACGGCCAGTGACGCATGCGCGTAAGAAAACCGAGCAATCCTTTTTGATCCGCATGCGCGGAATAGCCGCCTATGGTAGTGATTTTGGCACCAACCTTGTAGCGCTCTCCGTCTAACTCCACATAACCGCCGCCGGGACTGGATGGCACGCCTGGGCGTACCTCGCGCTTGATAGCCGACAAACAGCACATCGTGCCTTGGGTCGTGCAGCATGGCTTGTAGATAGTTGACGATGCGACCACTGGAGCACATGCCGTTACCGGCGGTCACGATGGCCGGCTGAGCGGTTTGCGCCAGGCGGTTGACCATCGCCAGGTGGGCCTGATGGCTGTCTACAGTCAGTAGATTGCCGAAGCCCAGCGGGTTGCGCCCTTGTTTGACGCGTTGCAGTGCTTCGCTATCCGAGAAAGGTTCCAGCTCGCGGTAAATCTGGGTGAATCGGCTGGCCAGGGGCGAGTCGAGGATGATCGGGAGGCTAGACCAGTCGAGTTGGAACCGTGAGTGCGCCTCCCCCTTCTCCCCTAAGGGGCGGGAGGGCCGATTCACGGTGTTTTTCCGATGAATGATGTCTTCCAGCTCGTAAAGTAGCTCTTGGGTGCGGCCGATGCTGAAGACAGGGATCAGGACTGTGCCGTTATTGGCCAGGGCTTGCTCTATAACGCTTTCCAGACGCTGCCGGCGGGTGCGGCGGTTTTCGTGCAGGCGGTCGCCGTAAGTGCTTTCTATGACCAGAATGTCGGCACGGTAAGGGGGCTTTGGTGCCGGTAGCAAGGGCGCATGGGGGGCACCCAGGTCGCCGGAGAAGACAATGCGTTTCTTCTCTCCGCGGGCGGGGTAATGCAGGTCGATTTCCACATAGGCCGAACCGAGGATATGCCCCGCGCGCTGCAAGCGAATACGACAGATCAGAACCTCGCTGTCGTGCAGGGTAAACCAGACGTTGTAAGGCAATGCAATAATGCGCTGCTCGATCACCTTTATATAACGCTCGACCTGTTTCTGATCACGACTGAAGCCGAGCTTGAAGGCATCTTCCAGGACGATGGGCATCAGCTTGGCCGATGGCTCACTGCAGAGGATCGGCCCTTTAAAGCCGGCAGCCAGGAGATAGGGAATGCGCCCGACATGGTCGATATGCACATGGGTCGCGACCAGGGCCTTGATGGTATCCAGCGGGAATTCGATGGCTAGGCGATCAGCTGCGGACTTGCCATCGGCCGAGGTTTCAGCCCCCTGAAACAGGCCGGAGTCGATCAGCAGGCTGTGCTGAGCATCCATCAGCAACTGATGGCAGGAACCCGTCACACCGCCCGTGGCCCCATGATGCAGAATTTCCGGATAGTCCATGTTATCAATCTGCGTCAGTCCATTAACTATTCCAGCAACCTGCGTGTTGCTGGCGCTACAAAGCACCTGCAGGACAGCCGCTCTACTGCCAGCCGCGAGGTCCCCCTGGGCATTCGGATATCGAACGGCAAAAGTTAGGCCAGCTTCGGCCCTGCAGTGTTACTGCGCAGCATATTGCGCAGCAAGGCTAAGAACAGACCGAGCATCCCCCCCAGAACCATACCCAAAGCCAGGATCAGCAGCTTCTTGGGTTTGACGGGCTTGATTGGCTGGGTGGCCGGCTGATCGAGGCTGGCCAGTTTCAGGCCTGAGACATCGACGTTGAGGTTGCGCAAACGTGCCGCCTCCTCACGCCAGACAGCTAGGTTCTTGAGAAAAAGATCTTCGTTATCACGCTTGTTGAGCACTTCCACCTGACGGTTGTTCGCCAACAGCTGCAGCTCCTTGGCAATTTGAGCAATGCGTGGCTCGGTGAAATCATCCGAGCGCCGTTGCAACAGGGCGTTACGCTCGGCCTCTAGCGCCTCGGCACCCATAAAGTAGAGGGGGATCTGCTGGTTATTAACCTCGGTGCGGATCATGCTACCCTGCCCCGAACGTTCACCTTCGCCGAGCGCCGACGGAGTGGTCGGCTTGGTAATGCCGAGCGACTTGGCAATACGAATGGCTTCGTCCAGCTGGGCGATACGATTATCCCGGCGGGTCTTGAGCTGTTGGCGCAAGGCTTTGAGCTCATCCTGCAACTCGGCGCGCTTTAAGCTATCAGCCTCGAGCAACTTGGCGATTTGCGATTCCTTGGTCGCCTCGTAGCTCGCACGTGCAGCACTTATCTGCAACTCGAGCTGGTTGAGCCGATTCTGGATAACCACAGCAAGATCGGAGGCAATACGCTCGCGCTCCAACTGGATTGCATGTTCGACAAGCCCATTGACCAAGGCGACGCCGTTGACATCTTCAGGGTATGTCAGCTGAATCCCGACATAGACACTGAGACTGTCAATTTTCTTGGGGTCGGGTTGGAGTATTTTGAAAGCTTTTGCGTTAAAGCCTTCAAAAGTCTGCTCAAGACTGCGACTGGGCTGGCGCAAGGCCTCAAACAGCTCCTGATTGGAACGGAAAAACTCCAACCGACTGTCGTAGGACTCCAGGGAAGCCCCCACTCGCTGCATGGCCTGATCTGGTGTGAGCTCATAGACACCGGTGCGGTTAAGCGCGTCGAGGTCTTTGATCACTGCTGGGCGCAGTATGCTTTGCACCTGATATTCGGCTGTAGCCAAAAATGCATAGGCTGCTGCCGCCAAAGTGACAGCGGTAGTTACCAGCGCGATCAGCAGCTTCTGCTGCCAGAGTGCGCGGACTAATGCCGCCAGATCGATTTCATCACTTGAGGCTTGTTGTCTTGCAGGGGAAATTGCATTCACGACGAAGATCCATCTTTTATTAGGGCTTCACTGATTCGCCAACAAGGGGATCACGATCCTTGATTTTTTGTTATCCGACTCGGCCGGTGCTCGAAAGTACATAGCACAAGGGCTTGCGCCAATCCTGTTAACAGTGATGCGCGGCATTGTGCCAGCACTGAATGAGATTACAAGCCTTGACAACATTGTAAGACGCACAATAAGCAAGGGAATTTAGTGTGACCCCTACCGCACGGGTAAACAAAACATGAAGCGGCAACACTGGGAGAATGCATGACTGCAGGGCTTCGCTGCACTGCGATTAAAAGGCCCAGCGCCCACCCCGCCGGCAGCCCATCGACGATACAACACTTCGCAGGAATAATGCCTGCAGACAACATTCCTGCGATTTTGAGTTAAACCGCTAGCCGGATTCAGACAATCGCCCGAGATGCCCCCACGCTTCAAGCTAGGCCAGCCCAGGCGCTTTGGCTTTGGGACGAAATATATTGCGTAGAAGCGCAACAAAAACACCCAACATCAAGCCAACGCCAAGACCCAAAACCATGACCAACGCCCTCTTCGGTTTGACCGCCGAGAGCGGCTCAAGCGCTTGCTGATCGAGCCTAACCAGCCGTAGCTGACTGCTGTCGAACTTGATGCCTTTAAGTTGCGCAGCCTCTTGGCGCCACTCGGCGAGGTCCTTGAGATAAAGATCCTCGTTTTCGCGCTTTTCCAGAACCTCGACCTGACGGTTGTGGCTCAACAACGCCAGTTCCTTCTCAATCTCCGAAATTCGCGGCTCTACAAAATCATCCGAACGACGCGCACTCAAAGCATCCCGCTCGGCTCTCAACGCCTCGCTGCCCATAAAATAAAGCGGGATTTCCCGGCTATTTACCTCGGTGCGCACCACCTGCCCCTGGCGCTGCGAGTCAGACATGGACGAGGGTGTAGTCGGTTTTTTGATGCCCAATGAATCGGCAATCTGGATGGCCTCATCGAGAACCATGATCCGAGACTGGCGGCGAGTTTTCAGCTCTGCCCGCAAGGCTTGCAGCTCGTCCTGCAGCTGGGCACGGCTCAAAGCATCTTGCTCAAGCAGGGAAGCAATCTGTGTCTCCTTGCTCGCCTCGTAGCTGGCGCGCGCCGCTTCGATCTTTTGCTCGATATTGAACAGCCGGTTGGCGATCAATACCTTGAGATCGGCGTCGATTCGCGCACGTTCCGCATCCAGCACAAAGGCTACCAGCCCATTGACCACCTCAACGCCATCCACGCCGCGCGGGTACGTCAGCGACAGCCCGACGAACTCACTCTGACCGGCCGTTTTTTTAGGGTCGACTTGCAGCATGGTGAATGCCGAGCGATTGAACTCTTCAAAAGTTTGTTCTAGTGAACGACCAGGCTCGATCAACCCGGCAAAGAGCTGTTGATTACCCCGAAAGAACGCAAGACGGTTCTCATAGGAAGACAAACCTGCACCCACCAGATTAAGCGCCTCCACGGGCGTCAGCTCGTAGACACCGGTACCGTTGAGCTCGTCGAGGCTGCCCCGATCCACTGGACGCAGCACACTCTGCACCTGGTAATACGGCGTTGCCAGAAAAGCATAAGCAGCCGCCACCAGGGTCACCGCACCAGCCACAGCCAGAATCAGGTACTTTTGCTTGAAGAGGGAGTGAAACAATTCGACCAGATCGATCTCGTCGTCGTGAAAGGATCGCTGGGGTTGGTCCTGCATTTTCAGGGAAGCTCCATAAAAAATAGGTTTCTATCGCGCCTCCATGAGACTCCACTTGTCACACTTGCGACACAGAGAGCACGCTTCCCTATGCGCCTAGGAGAAATATGGCAGTTTTTTGCCTGAAATGTTCCCATAACCACTACAAATTGATTACAGCAGCACAAAAGTTTTGCGTAGCGTGACCATTGGCGCGGAACTGTACCGCGCCATACAGAAATCCATAACATGAAGGAAGGACGTTGTGCGCAAGCCTGGGAGAGGCTCGTCGGCGACTGATGTTTCTGCAGAAGAAATGAGAACTACAGAAGCAATGACACCACAGCGCAAAGAATCGCGCTTTTAGGCTATTTGTAGCCCGAATACATCAAAGGACGATTACTCGTCCTCATTCACTCGGTCGCGCAGCTCTTTGCCCGGTTTGAAATGCGGAACAAATTTGCCATCGAGGCGCACCGACTGGCCGGTTTTGGGATTGCGACCTACGCGCGGCGCACGGTAGTGCAGCGAGAAGCTGCCGAAGCCACGGATTTCGATGCGATCACCGGTCGACAATGCCTGGGACATTTGTTCCAGCATGGTCTTGATGGCCAGCTCGACATCCTTGGATGAAAGCTGACCCTGGTGGGTAACGATGCGCTCGATCAACTCCGACTTGGTCATGGTTTTCCCTTCTTTTTCAAGCGGCTAGATCACTAGATAGAACGGTTTTAGCATGCTGAGTCAGTTTTGAACAGCCTGAAAATTTGTGGGTAATGCGAGGGTTGGGTGAGTTTTTATGCAGGAATGGATTGATATTGGGCTTGCCATACGCCAATGAGGTGGCGCTTGGGCCAGCTGGCAAAGAGCGGCGCGGGGTAGGAGGTGGGTGCTACCCCAATGCGACCGAGGAAATCCTGGTGCGCACGGCGCACCCTAAGGGCCGAACTCCTGGAAGCAGCGCCCTGCTCCACTGGCGATATACGCGTCACCGCGTACGTGGAAAGGGCTTGAGCCGCGACAGGGCATCAACCACACCGCGCCGTCGCCGCTCAAGCGCCTCCCACAGGCTGTATGCATAACAAGCGCAGCCTCACCCCCACAGGCTTATGCATAGCCGCCCGACACCAACGTCCGGCTAGGCTGCACTTTTCTGCAGGCACAAAAAAGGGCGACCGAAGTCGCCCTTTTTCTGGATTACCTGAACTTAGTTCTGGTTTTCCATCTGCGCACGGATCAGATCACCAATGGTGGTCGGACCAGCAGTTTCGACTTCCTGCTTGCGCATTTCTTTGATGGCTTCTTTTTCGTCTTCAACGTCTTTCGACTTGACCGACAAGCTGATTACGCGGCTCTTACGGTCAACGCTGATGATCTTGGCCTCAACTTCTTCGCCTTCTTTCAGTACGTTGCGCGCGTCTTCAACGCGGTCACGGCTGATTTCGGAGGCTTTCAGAGTGGCTTCGATGCCATCAGCCAGGGTGATGATCGCGCCCTTGGCGTCAACTTCTTTAACGATGCCGCGCACGATGGTGCCTTTATCGTTAACAGCAACGTAGTCGGAGAACGGGTCTTCTTCCAGCTGCTTGATGCCGAGGGAAATGCGCTCACGCTCCGGATCAACGGAGAGGATAACGGTTTCCAGCTCGTCGCCCTTCTTGAAGCGGCGTACAGCTTCTTCGCCTACTTCGTTCCAGGAGATGTCGGACAGGTGAACGAGGCCGTCGATGCCGCCATCCAGACCAATGAAGATACCGAAATCGGTGATCGACTTGATGGTGCCGGAGATCTTGTCGCCCTTGTTGAACTGACCGGAGAAATCTTCCCACGGGTTAGTTTTGCACTGCTTGATACCCAGGGAGATACGACGACGCTCTTCGTCGATATCCAGAACCATAACTTCCACTTCGTCGCCGCCGTTAACGA